>ERZ773059.155-NODE-155-length-37563-cov-5.163112_pt1 | contig 37563 bp, 28 predicted proteins | sample MGYA00580514_ERZ773059 | MGnify/ENA primary metagenome ERZ773059 (study PRJEB29015, sample SAMEA2737981) | human oral metagenome | biome: human oral; feature: human-associated habitat; material: dental | place: China | collected 2056 ...
GTCGACGGCCAAGCCCCGTGTCGGCCGGTCGATGTTGATGTGCACGACGTGCCCGCCTCGGGCACTCGGGTGTGGAACGCAAACGAGACGACCACCGGTTTCGCCTGGGATGCAGCCGCCTCACCCAGATCGACGACGTAGGACTGGGAGACTGCATCGACATGGCGCTGAATTGCCAACGGTTTGCCGTTTCTGGCAAACCGTATAGGCTAGAAGGAGGCAGGCAGCAAAAGCAAGGAGGCGATATGCGGACGGCAATTGTGAAATACATGCTCAGTGTCATAATGATAGCAGTCGGATGCCAGCTGGTGACTCCACTGCCAGCCCAGGCTGCTGAGCGGAAGACAATCTCGGTCTATGTCAGCGACGAGAATCTCCCAAAAGTGACTGACGAACATCTGAAGATGATCGATCGGCTCATTGTCCATTTTGGACGCATTGCGGCCGATGGGCGTCTAACACTTGACAAATTGCCGCATCTTAAGCAGGCGGCTACGCTGCAGCGGATTCACGCGGTTAATCCGCGCATCTCCATTATTCTTTCAATTGGTGGCGGCAATGATGCCGCGCGGAGTGAGTTCGATGCGATGGTGCGCAAAGCAAGCACCCGGCATGCCTTTGTGAGCTCTGTCAAGGAGGCGCTGCACGCTCATCAGTTAGACGGGGTGGATATCGACTGGGAGTTTCCAAAGGGGAGCCAGCAGGCTGACCTGATTGCTCTCTTGCGCGAATTGCGCACGGCAACGACCACCAGTGGACGCAAACCAAGTATCTCGATGACAGGTGCACCAGCCAAGTGGTATGCCGAGCAAAATAAGTTTGCTGAGTACCAGCAGTATCTTGATCAGATTGCAATTATGACGTATGACATGCGTGGGTTTGGCTCGTTCAAGACGTACGCTGGGCACCATGCTGGGCTCTATACCGCACCTGATGACCCGCTCGACCAAAGTGCCAACTCGGCAGTGAAGCACTACCAAGCTCACGGCGCGCCAACAAACAAATTGATGATCGGGGCGGCGTGGTATAGCCGGCGGTTTACCTCAGTTCCTGGGGTGAATCATGGGCTGCACCAGCCCGTTGGGGACACCCAAAAGGCTGGCGAGTACCACACCACGTATGACCGGCTCGAGCGAGAGTATATTAACAAGAATGGCTACACTCGCTACTGGGACAACGCAAGCAAAGCGCCCTATCTCTACAATGCCGCGCGGCGTGAGTTTATTAGCTACGACGATGCGGAGTCGATGAAGTATAAGGCAGAATATATCCAGCAGCACAACCTGCAGGGGATCATTGTGTGGCGTTATCTCTCCGACCCACAGAGTAATGATGCGTTGCTGCGGCAACTCGACCGCACGCTGCATGGCAGCGCTGCGACATCATCGACCCAGCAGCAGTCAAACCATCCGCAGAATACCACCTTGCCGCCGAAGGCCATGCATATCTCACAGGCCGAACAGTCGCAGCCAAGCCAACCGCAGCACGAGGCTGCATTGGCAGCTGCTGGTGATAATGTTCCGCTGCCATATTATGGCGGAGCGGTGCCGATTGTGCTGGGCGGAGTTGGCGGCGCAGTGTATGTTTGGCGCCGTCGGCGCGTGGCACGGCGTTGACAATAGTTTAGAAAGTAAAGCGTCGGTGACCGCTGGTGAGGATTTGCTCATTCACGCGCTCGAGCAACCGTTCCGCATCCTGCTAACCAACTCGTTAGCCAGCAGCTAAAGCGAGCGGCACAGCAGGCGGCAGCGGCAGCATTCGAAGCGGCAGCGGTGGGCACAGCACGGCCAGTCACGACCACCCCACACAGCACAGACAACCATCACGACGCATCTGGCCAAGCCGCGGACGGCCCTAAAACAGCAAGAGCGCACGGGGCACAGCACCCGGCTAGAAGGCAGACTGCAGAGTACCCACAACAAGAACGCCCGTCCACAATGTGGACGGGTACCGTCGATGCAATTCAAGTAACAATTCGGCCCCTGACCTTGCTACTCAGGTCGAGGGTTCATATACGGAGCTTGTGGTGGAGCTAAGGGGATTCGAACCCCTGACCTTCTCATTGCGAACGAGACGCGCTACCAACTGCGCCATAGCCCCTAGGACTCCAGTAGCTTAGCACCTAGGGACGCTTCAGTTCCAACGCGCGAGTGTTGGGTCTGTCGCAGTCGCGGGGGTGCCTGCGACTCGAACGAGGCGGCAGGATGCTTTCGACGAGGCAAGCATGCGTTCTTGTTGGTGGGATGGACAGGCTGGTCACGGACATGCTCCGCAGTAACCGAGATGCGCGTTTGGCGGGACGGACTGCACTGTTGGGATCGTGGTGCGCGTTTGAGAGAGCGGACGGCGTTGTCGGGATCGAGGTGCGCGTTTTTGGCAGGGCAGACAGGCCCTGTCGGGAAAGGCATGCGCCCCGACGACGCGGACATGCGCGGCCAGGATCGAGATACGCGTTTGGCAGGGCAAACATGCCCTGCCAAACGGAGTTGTGCTTTTGGCGGGGCGACTAAGCCCGACGGCGCTCCAGCAGCGCGTCCAGCACCGAGCCCCCGCTCAGCACCTCGGACGAGTGGCTGACCACCGAGGCCTCGACCGCGCGCTCGACCTTCGCCTGCGCCTCCCTCGCCTCGGCCGGGCTCAGCGGCACCTCGCCAGGAGCGCTGGGCATGACCACGCCGGTGGCGACGTCGTACCTCTCGCCGATCACCTGCGGGCGATAGGGCACGGGCGCCGTCGCCGAGGCGGGCGCCGTGTACGGCTTGACGACCTTGCGATCGACCGATCCCGGCTTGAGCGTGTAGGAAGGCATTTCGGCGCGACGGCTGAAAGCCCCGGCGCCAACACCGGCACCGGCAGGAGCGTCGCCGACGACGCCGCCCGCGCCCCTCGCAGCAGGGCCGATGTTCCCGCGCACGGTCGCGCCGCCGCGAGCGCTGCGCGAGGCGGAGCCCCCTGCATGAGAATCGTGGGACGAGCCATTGGAAGCGGACGAGCCCTTCGAACTGGCCGAAGAGAAGCCCGTGCCGGAGCCCGCTCGAAGCCCGGCGTTCGAGGCGACGCCCTTGCGTGCGCCGACTCTGGGAGCGCTCGAAGCGTCGGACCCGACGCGACCGGCGGCCCTGTCTGCAGACTGAGCGTCGCCATACGCGCCGGCGCCGAAGCCGGTGCTCTTGCCCGATGCGCCTGCGCCCGCTTTGCCGCCCGCACCGGCCGCATCCGAGATTCGGGATGCCGCCTTCGAACGCTCAAAGCGCCGGCGAAGCTCGCCCTCGATCCGGGCGGTCGCTGCGGCCTTCTGCGCGGCCGCCTTCCTGGCGGCCGCGCGCCGAGCAGCCGCGCGGGCCCCGTCGCTTTCGCGGACCTCGACGCGAGCCCCGCGAGCGGCCTGGGCCAGAGAGGCTCGCGCTTCGACGTCGGCCCTCTTCTTGGCGGACCTGCGCGCGGCGTCGGCGGCAACCTTGCGCCCTTGAGCACGCCGCGGGCCGATCTCGGCGACGATGTCCGCAAGCTCTTCGCGGTCGGCGGCGTCGGCCTCCGCCGCCTTGCGGTAGATGTAGACGAAGCCGGCACCGTATGCGAGCGTCGCCGCCGTCGCGATTCCCGCGAACAAGGGGGATGCAAAGCCGACGGCCGCCCCTGCCCAGAGAAGAACGGCGAGCGCGGCTACAAGCGCCCCGCCGAAGAAACCTCGTTGAAGGTTAGCCGCACGCTTCGACATCCGCGCCCTTATGCGGGCGCGGTCGCGCGCGAGCTCACGCACATCCTTCGTCACTCGCCCCCCAGCCATGTCAACCTCCGGCCGTTTGAAGAACACCGAGCCGCGCTGGCCGTCGTCATTGGGACGATCGGCGCCCGGTGCGTCGCTCACCTTGAGCATTCTCAGGTCCTCGGAGTAACGATCCTCCAGCGGTGCGTTCGCAAGAATCTCCCTGCGCTTTGACAGAGCAGGGATGACGAAGGCGATCAACAAGACGGTTGCGCCCAGTACGAAATACCCCTCGAAACCCACGGCACCACGCTAACGGCAGGATGGATCGCGCACCATGAGGAGGAGCCGCGTGTTCCCAAAATCCATCCATGGGTGTAGATGCCCATGTGGCATGTAACTCTGGAATCGCATTACTGCTCCTTTAAGTAGGACCCGTTCCGCACGGCGGGCGCCTCCCCCTTCGCGCGGTTTTCCGCGCCTCGCGGACGCGTTCGCTTAAGATTACCGCCCGGAAGCGCAGGATCCGCCCAATCGGCGCAGATCGCACTGAGAGTTGCGCGACACGCGACGCGCCACTCCGACGAAAGTATGACTTTCGTCGGCCTTCGCCCGAGCCGGCTTCGACGCCTGCCGCTCCCGATTTGCTCCCAACCGAGTCGTTTCGGCGCGATGTCGCCTTTTCGTGCAAGCCCACGCCGACGCCGGACGACGTCAAAACTCTCGCTTACGTCCGACGCCGGAGTGCGGCAATCGCGTGCCGAGACTCCCGTCGCATCCGTCGCCGGCCTCCGCCGCCCGGAACGCCCGGGAGCAACGCATCTAAACGGCCGGATGCCGCGGACTTCGGGACATTCGATCCGTTCGCGGGGCAGCCACATGGACGCCGACGCCCCGGCAAACAACGGCGTCGCCCCGGCAAGCAGCGGCGTCGCCTCGGCAGGCAACAAGGCATTTCACCATGTTTCCGTAAAAGACTTTTCCAGCGTCGGTAAAGGCTCGCGACGGCGCGATTGCGGCGTCGTTCCGTGCCCGACCGAGGCGACGTCGGCCTGGCAAGCCTCGCAGCGCCAGCCCTCCGCCGCGCCGACGTGTCTTGTTTCGCCAAAGATCTCTCTATCTTTTCCCAGGGTCGTCATGAAAGAATTGAGCCATGATTACAAAGACGGTGACTCTTCCGAACGTCGCCGACCTGGATGTCGAGGACGCCAAACAGGAACTCCGCAAGGTCGCGCGCAAAAACCGGAGCAAGAGGTCGTTGCAGACACGTGAGGACTTCGCCAGCACATGGGTTGAGACGGCTTTGGACTTCCTAGGCGACGCGCAGGTCGTGGCGGCCTATGTGTCGATCAAGGAGGAGCCGCCCACGCTCGCCCTGTGTGACGCCATCGTCGCCTCGGGAAAGCGCCTCCTGCTGCCGAAACTCGGCCCGGGGCTCACGCGCGCCTGGGGCTGGTACACCGGCGCGCATGACCTTGACGTCCTCGCCCCGAGGCGCCCGCCCGAGCCCAGCGGCGAGGCGCTTGGCCCGGAGGTCCTTTCCCAGGTCGACGCCCTGCTCGTCCCCGCCCTTCTCATAGGCCGCGGAGGGACGCGCTTGGGCCAGGGAGGCGGTTGGTACGACCGCATCCTCAAGCAGATTAAGGGCGATGCCAGGGTCGGTGCGATGGTCTACCCCGACGAGGTGGTCGATATGGAACTTCCGCAAGACGAGATGGACATGCGGATACCCTTTGTGGTGCTGCCCGAGTATTGGACGTCGACAGAGTAAGCCCGCGTCGTCTGCGCCGCTTTGCCGACGTCGTTTCACGCACTGATCGAGGCTGCGACGCCTTTCGAGGCGGACCAACGCCCTTCGAAGCGGCCCAGAGCTCTGAATGACGCAAACGTGAGCGGGTTTCACATAGATGTACACGCATACGCATAGCCAATCGAGAACAAACTTAAGAAATCACGTGGAAATAACTCGCAACGCGCGAGACTCATAACGTCGCAGGGGCGTCGGCTCTCCATTGGGAGGCCGACGCCCCTGTTTGTCCGACGCGAGCTGTGCCTCCGGTCGACGCCCCCTTTTCATCAAGCGAACCGTGCGCCTTCCCCTGAAGCGAAACGCGTGGCGCGCCATGGCGCCGCGGAGTAATCTTGAACCTCGGATAAAGTTCGCTCTAGCAGGAGGCGCTTCGTGCCCACCTATTCGTATCGCTGCACCGAGTGCGGCAACGAGTTCGACGTTCGCCAGTCGTTTTCGGACGAGCCTTTGAAGGTCTGCGAAGCGTGCGGCGGCTCGCTCCGCAAGCTCTTCAACTCGGTCGGCATCGTCTTCAAGGGCTCGGGCTTCTATCACAACGATGCGCGGTCCTCCTCTGGCACGCTCCACTCGAAGAATTCGGAAGGGCGCGAAGCTTCTGATTCGGTCGGATCGGGGTCCGGGGAGGGGGCGAGCTCCGAAAACGGGAATGCGGGCTCGCATTCGGGGAACGCAAACGCGCATTCACAAGACACAGGCTCGCAAAGCGTGAGCACAGACTCCGGCCGAGCAGCCGGTTCGGCGGAAGCCCCCGCATCGACGAACTCCTCCACTTCGACAACCGTCTCTGCATCGAAGCGTCACGAAGCAGGCCCGGCCTCGGGCAAGCGCGGCACGGGAAGCCCCTCCCCTAAGAAAGTCGGCTCGCCTGCGTAGAATTCGGGCCCACAGCTCGTACGGACGTATTCCTCGTCCACAGGCGCGCCTCTTCCGGGAACGACGACGGCGTACGTCGTCGTAGCCTGACGGCATGAACCTTTCCCGAATTCGTGCGACCCTTTGGAAACTGCGGCACATGCTACTGGCTGTCGCGGTCCTGACCTCGCTGGCAGCGATCCTCTCGACGATACGGGGGCTGGCCCCTGCGACGGTCAGCGTCGTCGTGGCGAAGAAAGACTTGACGCCGGGAACCGCTCTCGGCTCGTCGAATCTCACGGTTGCAGAAGTGTCCGCCGAACTCGCTCCCGAAGGATTGACCCACTCCCTCGAAGACCTCAACGAACGAGTCCTCATAACCTCCGTGCCCAAAGGCGCACCCGTGACGCGAAAGATGACCCTTTCGGACGACTTTCTCGCTTCTGCCCCCGAAGGAACCGAAATCGTCCCTGTGATCGCTGACGTCGGCGGAGCCGACAAGCTCCTCACTCCGGGGCGCGCCGTCGCCCTCTACGCACCACCCGGAGAGTACAGCAAGGATCGCGAAGCAGTGAAAATCGTGGATAAAGCAACGATCGTCGGAGTGGGGCCAAAGAATGAATCAACACCCTTTGTTAGTGATTCCTCTCACACGTCAGTGTTGTACGTTGCTGTGCCTCAAAACACCATTAGCCTGGTTATCGGTTATGGCTCAACGATGCCCATGCGGGTTGTGGTCGTTCGTTAACCCCATGGCGCGTGACCATCACGTCCGCGTTGCAAAAGGGCGCGCGGGCCATCCACCCAAAAGAAAGAGATGGATTCACCATGATTCAGGGTTTCAAGAAATTCATCATGCGCGGCAACGTCATCGAACTTGCCGTCGCTGTTGTTATCGCCGACGCCTTCACCCCTATCGTAAAGAATCTTGTGGATAGCGTCATCAACCCCCTCCTCGGGAGCCTGGTTGGCAAACCAAACTTCAATTCGATTGGCCAGTTCCATATAGGGGACGGCGATCCAATTAGACCCGGTACTGTTTTGACAGCTGCTATCGGCTTTCTCCTTGTTGCTGCAGCCGTCTACCTCGTTCTCGTCTATCCAATGAATAAGCTCAATGAGCGCATGGCGAGGCGAAAGGGCCTCAACGCTGAGGAAGCAGAGGTCAGCGACGAAGTCAGGCTCCTGACGGAGATTCGCGATGCGCTCGCCGGCGGCGGCTACATGAACGGCGGCGGCACTGCGGGTGGCGGCTACACGGGTGGCGGTTATCGCCAGTAGTCAACCTTGGAATGATGGCGGCTCAGCAGTCTGAGTCGCCATCATTCCGGGTCTACCCAACAGCTTCTTGACCTGTGTTTGGCCTCAACGTTTCAAGTTTTTGGGGGTGCTTCCTATCCCAGGGGTCCATTCCACTCCCTTGCTCGATATTGTTCGTGATCCTATCCATTAGTTGCTGGGATTGCGCATCTTGCTCTTCAAAGTCATGCATTGCCGCTCGAAGGTTTACATTCCCTTCATCAACCCTCCATTTGAGATCGATCAGCAGTTCATATATAACCTCACGGAGATCGGCAAAAGTCGAACTGGGACCAATACCATACCTTATACCGACTTCTTCATCCCGCCGAATAAGATCCTGCATAGATATGCCACGCAAGGTTTTCGCCGCCGACTCGAGATCGGCAGCTATACCCGACATATACCCTCCTGTTGACCCATCACCTATCGTTAGCTGATCAACCGCATTTCTATCCATTTTGGTTTGCCCCGCGGTGTCCCTAATCGGCGCCGGCAGTAAATGGAAACTGGTAGTCTTGAAATCATTGTTATTGCGATCCCCAAGCACCGCTTTCAGGTTAGCGGCAAGGTTGTCCTCGATACGTTGCTCGCCTTTTTTAAGATTACTATTTATGTCCTTAAAAGATTTTTCCAGTTCATTCATGATTCCCTCATAGCTATCTGCCTCATAATGCTTCATCTCGGCTTTGACGTCCTTGACTGCAGTTAAAGCCAAATTTCCTACACCACCTATTATAGATGCAGTACTCGCACCCGCGCCGCCAAAAGGCAAACTTAAAGCCATGCACCCCCAAACCAGTATATTTATTAGCATATCAAAACCAGACCCGCCCCCAGGAATCTCCGCGAACGCCTTCGTCGCCCCTTCAATAGCTTCAACCACTTTCTTCCTTGCCTGCTTAAAAATTAACTGTTCGGCAGCCAATGTCTCACCGTGAATATGAGCAAGCACAGAAAGATTACGTACAATTGACGGCATAGTGCCCAAAAAAGACTCCCGAAAAGCGTTCATTGTGGCCCCCTGGAGCGAAGCAGCATTGGACATCATTCCATCAAAGTACCGCTGCATACTGCCAGGCTTGACCGCTAGGATGTTTACAGCACCCTGATCGGTACCGTCTCCAGTTAGGCCTTTTGCATCAAACCCTTTCACGGGCACTGTAGACAACTTCGCGACAACCCCTTTCCTATAATTATTTATGGCATTCTCGAACCCATCGCCATATGGGTTAGGCAGACCTATCCAAGGTGAAACGATTGCGTCTATTGCCGATCGACACTCGGCAAACCTTTCCGAATAGTCGTCAAGAACTTCATTTTCATCTTGAATATCACTCAAGCTTGTAAGTGAGGACCCACACGTCACCTTTCCACCACCTTCCCCTTTTGAGTTCGGCCTCTCCACGCGAACAGAAACGTCCGGTGCTAAGAGAGACCTGTTCTTCACTTCCTTACAATAATAATTGTCATCTTCTACCTCGAAATGATACTCAGTACCGTAGTCTTTCATCATGGCATCTATAGCAGCAACCTTAAGATTGCATACTAACTTTTTGATGTCTCTGTATTCACCCATAGTGTTCCCCATTTCGTAAAAGTAGGCGTGCCTCAAACGGGATTTCCAGGTCAAATCCAAACCTGAGAATAGTCAAGTCACCCCCATTCGTCTAGCGTGGTATATATCGTTTCCTTTCAACGTTGAAGAAACTGGCATTGTCGTCGCACGTATAACGGCGATCAAAGCGGGTCTATGAGAACTCCGTTACAGCGAACCGAAATGCGGCGGTCGGTCTCCGAGCAGGCGGCGCTCATTGGCATCGCGAGCGGCGACGGCCGGCTCCTCGCGCTGAAGCGAGCGGGTCTCACGCAGGTCGTTGAGATGCAATGCTTCCTCGGGGTTCGCAATCTCGCCGCGGGCCAGGCGCTCGGCGTCGACCCTCGACAAACGCACCGCCGCGCGACGCTTGCGCTTCGGTGCCTGCAGGCTCCCAGGCGAGCCCCGCCTTGCCGATTCGAGAGATCGGTTCCGCGACGGAGCCTCGTCAGCTGGATCTGACGTTGGCGAATCGCCGCCGGCACCGGCAAGCGACTCGCGATTCGGATCGCCGTTTAAGTCCGATTCGCCAGCCTGAAATGCGTTCACTTTCTCTTGCCCCTGGAAGCGGAGCGTGAAGCCGAACGGCCGGCCCCGGGAGCGGACTGAGAGGCGCTGGAGGCCGAACGGCCCGCCTCGGAAGCCGCCTTGGATGAATCCGAAGGAGAACGAGCACCTTCAGACACGGCTTTAGAGGAGGCTTCAGAAGCGGAGTACGGAGACCGCTGGGAGACCTCGGGCGACCGCAGGGCAGACTCGGAGGAATGCTGAGCAGCCTCGGAAGGCCGCTGGGGTGTGGTCGAAGACGAACGGGAACCAGGAGCAGGAAGCGAGCCCGTCTCCGAAAGAGCCTCGGAAGAAGAGCTCGAGCCGGAGAGCCGGGAGACGGCGTCGGGGGAAGCGCCGGAATCGGAAAGCGCGTCGGAGCCGGAATCGCCGAGACCCAAGCCAACCGCCAGGCCGGATCGGTCCACGACGTGGCCCAGAATCGTATCGACCTGCATGCCGCGCCCCTCAATGCCCAGCTCCTTGCGCAGAGCGTCAACGAACTCTGGACGGCTGCGCTCGGTGCCGTCGGCGGCTATCCATGCGACCATTTCGTCCAGTTGATCGTCCGTATACGCGGCAAGGGAGAGGCCCTTCGCGACGTCCGGGCGGGGGCCGCGCTTGACCGCCGCCTCACGCCTCAGCTTTTCAGCCCAATTCGGGTCCTTCGGAAGAGGAGCCCCGCCGGTGACAGTTTCGCCGCCAGGAATGGTGTCGCCGCCGGAGACAGTTTCGCCGCTAGTGACAACTTCGCCTCCGGTGACGACTTTGCCGCCGGTTACGGCTTCGCCGCCCGGGCCGTCGGCCGGCGCTGCCCACTCGTCGCCGAGCACGGGCACCCTGACGCTGTCGGAAAGCTCGAGCGCGCGGGCCCGCTTGATCGCGTTGACAACGAGCGAGGCCTGGCCCTCCGGATCGATGAACAGCGAGGTGGAGAAGGTCCTGATTACAGCCCAGCCCCGCGATTCCAGCCGCTCCAGCCAATACCTGTCCCTGCGCCGCACCGACGGCTCGTTTACGTAGGCTTCGTCGTCGACCAAGACGGCGACCCGCCACGTGCCGGGAAGCTCGACGTCGCCGGCGACGAGCGGAATCCTCACGCCGTCGTCGAAGCCGAAATCGGAGGCCACGGCGTACCCGGCGCGCACGAGCCTGTCCCGCAGGTCCGTGAGGAGGGCGCCTATCGGCTCGTCGGAACTGGAGGGGTCGAGCGGGACCTCGCGGCCGTCCGCCCTGTCGATGAGCTTCTCCAGAAGCCGCGGGCCGGGCGTGGACAGCCTGTCCGCGCCGATCTCGCCGGGGCCGAGCGAGGAGACGATCTTGAGCTCGGAGCGCGCGGCCTCCATGGCGTCGACGAGGCCGGTGAGCCCGCCGGCCGTCGAGAGGGGCCCGAAGGTGTGCAGCACTCGCCCGTGCACCGTCTTGCCCAGGCCCACAGTCAAAATGATGGAGTCGCGGCGCAGGCCGCCGGTCTGCGTGAGCTCGAGGACGGCGAAAGGCTCGACCCCGCCTTTCGAGACGAACTCGGCCAGCTGGGGGGAATCGGCGGCCAGCCGCGCAAGGGCTTCGCGTATGCGGACCGCGTGGGCCGGGGAGACGCAAACGACGGCGAGGGATTCGCCGGGCCGGGTCAGCACATGGTCGACGACGGCGTCGACCGCCGCGTCGACTTCGACCTGCGGCCCCTCGACCATTCCCGACTGCGGATTCGGCACGCCGCGCCCCTCCACGAGCACAAGGCTGGGCTTGCGGCCGCGCTTGGCCGACGGCACGAGCTCGAGGACATCCGCGTACCCCTGGTCGCGCAGCGTCTGGGTGGCCAGCTCGTCATGTTGGGCGCGCAGCGTGGGAAGCTCGCACACGGGCAGAATGTCCGCGAAGGCTGCGATCGTCGAATCCCCGCCCTCGGCCCGCGCGCGGCGAAGATTGCCCATGACGACGATCTGACGGCCGCGCATGAGCATCGAAACGGCCGAGGAAAGGCCGCCGGCGTCCTGCTCGTCCATGATGACGATGTCGGCCCAGGGCATGGGAGGCACAAACTCGGCCGTGATCATCGACGGAATGACCCACACCGGGCGGGACGCCTGAACGAGCCTCGGATAGGTGGCGATCGCGTCGCGCAGGGCGCCCGTCGAGTAGCGTTCGAGCTGATCGTCGAGTTTGAGGGTGTCCTCACGCCGCTTCGAGATCGTTTCGCGCATGATCCGCACGACGGCGCGGGAAACCGGCCCGGCCAGCGTCTCGGTGTGCTCCCGGTCGAGCCTGCGCACCTCGGCGGCGAGGACCGCGAGGTTGGCCGGCGTCGTGCGAGAAAGGGCCGGGGAGCGCCCGACGAGCTGCTCGAAAAGGGAGGCCGAGTATATGAGGTCGAGCTCGGCCGGGATCTGTTCGGTTCGCACGCCTCGCTCGGAAAAGTCCTTGACGACGCCGCCAAAGCCCTCCGCCTTCAGCTTGGCGACGAGCTCGTTCGCTCTGGGCAGGCGCGACATGGTGCCTTCGTCCATCGACAGCGAAAGGAGGAAGTCCAGCAGCTCGCCCATCGGCATCATGCGGAGCTTCCTGCCGGGAAGGATCCCCTCCAGCTCCTCGAGCTGCCCGCCGGCCTCGCGCTCGCTTTCGCGGATCTGGGTCATGCCCTCGGGAAGCTTGGGCCAACTGGCTTCGGCGCTGTAGCGCTTCCACACCTCGCGCTGACGCTGCACGGTGATGAGGTCTCGGTGAAGGTCGTGGCTCACAGCCCCCGGCCGCACGTAGTCTTTCGCCTGTTTCGTCAGACGGCGCCGCTCCGAGCCCTTCATCTCCTCGCCGTGGCTTTCGCGCCATTCCTTCGACGCCGTCGCGATCACCATGTCCTGAACGGAGCGCTCGAAAATCTGGGGCAGGAAAATGTCGAGGGAGTGGGAGATTCCGCGCAGCATCTCAATCTGCTCGCGCCAGTCCTCGAAGGTCTCCGCCACCGAGAGCCCGGTCTCCTCCGCCGCGCGTTCGGCCTGGGCCTTGACGGCGGGGATCGTCTTGGAGGCGAGCTTCTTGGCGAGGGCCATGGCCTCCTCCCCCGCCGCGGCGGTGTGAATGTCCGCGCCGGCCCACGGCGAGTCTGCCATGCCCACGAACGCCCCGAGCTCCGAGGCGTCTTCGAGTTGGGCCTGCACGTGCGAGAGCTCTCCCCGCAGGGCGTGGACGGTGTCGGAATCCAGTCGCACCCTGCTGCGCGGCGCGCCCTTGCCCTCGGTCAGCCGCGCCAGCCTCTCCAGAAGCGAGTGCACCGAGTGCCCCCACTGGGGATCGACGTCGTGCAGCGAAGCAACATACTCGCTGAGCTCGCGCCTGACGGCCACGAGGCGCGCCCGCAGCTCCAAAACGTCGGCCGGGTCTTCCTCGTCCCCGCGCAGCCGCATGCCCGTGCGGATGCGGCGCGCCACCGTGTCGAGGTCCGAAAAGTCGAGGACGAGGTCGCCCAGGCCCAGGCGTCCCATCTCGTCCACGAGCGCCCTGGCCGAGGAGGCGCGCCCCGGAATGTAAAGAATCGACCTGCCGGAGGCCGCAGCGTCGGCGACTATCGCCGCGAGGGTGCCCACGGCCTGCGATCCGGGCGGCGCGTCGACGACGATCGACCGCCCGGACGCGATCGCCTCGATGACCGCCAGCTCGGCGGGGTCGCGGTCGCCGGCGCCGCGTTCGGCTTCCGGCGAACGGTCGCGCATCTCGGCGGGAGGCAGCGGCAACGCGGTGAGCCGACGGGTCTCTTCGTCGCCCGCCAGCGCCGCCATGATCCCGGAAGTTTCGATGTAGGGCTTCATCGCCTCGAGGTCGGCGAGGAGCACAAGGCCCGGATGCGTGAAACTGCCGAGCAAGGCCCCGTCCTCGTAAGAAAACCCGGGCAGGTACACGCGTCCGAGTTCGCGCAGATAGGCGATGGCCGCCTCGTGACGGGCGACGTCGGCCGCCATGGCGCGCAGCCTCGATCCCTCCTCGGCGGTCATTCCGTGGGAACGCAGAGCCCGCAGCACCGTCGGGTTGACGTCGCAGCGGGCGGTGAGCGTGATGTAGGCGTCGTCAGGGCCGGCCTCGTCGAGCCTGGCCGAACGCATGAGCCCGGCCTCGTACATTTCGCGGATCTTGGGGGCCGCTGCGTCGCTCCCGGAGGTTCCGTCCTCGACCGAGTCGGCCGACCTCGTCGCGGCGAGCTCCTCAGTACTTTCAAATGTCGCGCTTTCGAGGGCCTCGAGCGCCTTGCCACGCTCGCCGGGCGCGCTTGCGGGCACCCCTGGCGTGTTCGCGAGATCGCCGGACGCGCTGCCAAACGGCCGGGGTGAGTCGTCGTGCGCCTCGGAGGCGCCTCCACCCGGCGATCCCGCTCCGGCGACGTCGCCGCCGTTGGCCTCGCCGTTGCCGGTCGATCCTTTGCCGCCGTCGCCTCCGTTCGCGTCGTCGGCCGCTCCGCCGCCGGCGCCCGGGCGCCCGGGCAGCTCTTCGCCCAGGGCGACGTCGTGCATGTCGGCCCGCGCCGCGCCAATGGCCATCTGCTCGACGGCGTCGCGGCCCAACGCCTTCCCCGAAGAAGCGCCCGGCGAACCGCCTTTCTCGCGGCCGTGCGAGGATGCGGCCGGCAGCTCGGTCCACGATATGTGGCCGATCGCGAGCGTGACCGGCGCGTACCCGTACTGCTCGGAAAGGCCCTCCATTCGCGTGCGCAGCGAGGCCAAGTGAGCCTGTGCCTCGCGCTGGGCGGATTCCTCCCGAATGACGGACGTCAGCAGGGTCGGCTTGCCGGAGTACAGTTGCGAAGCCCCGGTCGGATGGGGGTGGGTGAGGTCGACGACGGCCGGGTCGCCGGCCCTGATGGGCACGGCGGCCTCGTCGGCGACGACGGCGAGTTCCCTGTGCCAATCCGAGTACGCGCGGGAAAGCCGTTCGCCGCGCGACGGTCCGTCGACGTCGTCGGCCGGAGCCGGCTGCGCCTCGGCGAATAAGTCCGGCTCCTTCATCTCCCTGGGCTTGCGCGCGATGAAGGAACGCTTTCCTGAGCGTTCTGCGCGCTCGGAAACGGACGGGCGATTCTCGTCCGCCTCGGCGGCTTCCGGCGACGGCGCGGGGGACTCGGCCGCGGGCGCGGCCTTGTCATTTTTGCGACTGCGCTTGAAGAAAGGGCTCACGCATCCACGGTATCGGTACTGCAACCGAAATTCCGCTTACCGCGCCGATCGCCCGTAAACGAAGCCGCCCTCACACATCCGCGCCCAGGACTGACTATGCTGCACGTGCGGCGCCGCCTCGTTCGGGCCTGCGTTGCCGTCTCACTCGGGCCTACGTCGCTGTCTCGTTCGGCACGTGCGAGGCCGTTTCATTTTGGCGCGTGCGGCCTCATTCGGCACGGTTTCGTGCGGCGCATCCCGCCGCCCCAGTCGACGTGTTCGGCGCCGCTCCATTTCATCATGCGCGCTGCGACAAGAGGAGCCTGGATTGTCCCCTTAAGAATCGGTTCCGACGATAGTAAGATCGAAATGGAAGGCGCGGCTCAGCGCCGTCGGCCTTCCTGCGAGGACGGCGGCAACGCGTCACAAGAGCATGGGTTATTCCGAAGGAGCGAGGCTTCCACGGTTTCTCCGCCTGGGGCGCCGCGGCGCCTCAGTGATCGTCGGGCGGCGGCGACCGGCAGGCGCCGGCAAGGGCCAACACCTAGCCAAAGGCGAACGGGGACGGAGCGTGCCCTGCCACCGGATGGCTCAAGATCGGGGAAAGGACAGAAAAGATGAACGGCGGGTCGAAGCAGGACGACGAAAGCCTCACGGCGAAGCTGGCGCGGCTTGAAAAGCGCGTGAACGACCTCGAGGAGCGCCTAAAGCGGGCGGAGAAATACAACGAGTTGTCCCAGAAAACCATTACGAGTTTGCTTTCGACGACGAAACAGCTGTCATTGAGCGGCAAAGAACTGGCGCACGCGCTTGACAAGCTTATGGACACCACGGGCAAAACCCTGGGCGCCATTCATCCGCTTATTCCCTATTTGGAAAAGATCCGCGACAGAGAGCAAATGGACGAAGACCTCCGACGCCTCTTCGAGAAGTGACGGCGGGAGGGCCACGACGTCGCCCTTTCGAGAAGCGACGGCCTCCTTCAAAGAACACCTGCGACCTCCCGAGAAGAACAGCGGCGTCTAGCACCAGAATGCAAGCGCCTGCAAAGTTCCCATGCGCGCCCCGGACGAGGCCGGATTGTCGGTCGCCGCGCCGGGGCAATCTAGCGCCCTCGAAAGGATTCGAACCTTCGACCTACCGCTTAGGAGGCGGTCGCTCTTCCCCTGAGCTACGAGGGCAACGTGCCTAGTCTACCTGCGTCGGCGGGTTCAAGCACGTTGGCCCGGGCGGCGTACGCCGCCTCCGGTCAGTCGCCGCCGGGCGCTGCCAGCCGACGCCGCACTGCGCCTGCTCACCCGACGGATGCACCGCCGGCAGACTGCGGCGTGCGCGCTCGCAGTCGAGCCCGCGGGCCCTACTTGGCGGTGCGGCTCCACGGGACGTTGCCCCACGGGGCGTCCTCGTTCTCACTGGTTCGGCGAGGAACGATGATCGTCGGGCACACGGAGTGATGGAGGATGGCCTGGCTCGTCGATCCGAGCAGCAAGCCGGCAAAGCCTCCGCGTCCGCGAGTGCCGACCACCAGCATGTCCACCGCCGTCGAGAACTCGGCGAGCAGCGCGGCCGGATTGCCCTCGATCACGTGGCAGTGCGCGTCGATGTCGTACCCCTCGGCCGCCTTCATGACGGTGTCTTTGAGGCCGGCGCGGACGTCGTCAAGCACCTCTTGGTGGTATCCGGGCCCCGGAACCCACATCGACCCGCTGAGGTTGATGGCGGAGACGCAGGAAAGCTTGGCCTTCCACCTCGCGGCCTCTCGCACGGCCAGCCCTAGGGCGATCTTCGACGTTTCCGAGCCGTCCACGCCACACACGATGTGCTCGACCGGGAGCACGTCCCTCGCCGCCGTCGACGGGACAACGACGGCGGCGCAGAATGCGCGCGCGGAAAGGGCCGAGGCCACCGACCCCAAAAGCCTGTCGGCGAATCCGCCTGATCCGCCCCGCGCCCCTACGACGACTCGCGCCACTTTCTTCGAACGCGCCAAAAGCGCCGAGGTCGGGTCGTCTGCCTCGAGAGAGGTCTGGACGTCGACGCCGACGTCGGCCGTCTTCTCCAGCGCCTTGTCGATGACCTTCCGCGCATCGTCCTCGGTCAGGCCGGCGTTGCCTCGGTGTCCCGGATATGTCGGTTCCTGATGGCAGCAAAGAATCTCCAGCACGGCGTTGCGCATCTTCGCCTCTTGTGCCGCCCACTTGAGAGCATTGAAAGAAGCGTCAGAACCATCGACGCCGCACACAACCACGTTGTCGTGTTGATAAGCCACCGTAATCACCTCCGTTTAGGTGCTTACAGTTTCCCACGTTCCCGGTGGCCAGGTAAAGCGTCGCGGCCCGCCAAATTCGAGGAGATTGAGAATGGAGAGGCAGTAGCGAAGGAAAAGACGGCAGCGAATGCAAAGGGCGGGGCGGCGACGCTGGAAGAAGCGCCGCGGCCGCGAAAAACGGCTGCCCTGAAGAAGCGTGGCGGCGTCGGGGAGAAACGCCGAGGTTGCGAGGGCGAAGACGCAAAGCGAAGAGGCCGCCCTAAAAGGCGGCCTCTTCGACACACTCAGTTGCTCAGTGGAGCACGCGAATCACAGTAGGCGTGCCGCCGACCCAGGAGTTGGGTCCGACGCGGGTCCCCATCGAGGGGTTCCATGCGCCGACGTTCTGGCCGTTTCCGGCGTAGATGCCGACGTGGCCGGGCCAGTAGAGGATGTCACCAGGCTGCGCCTGCGAGTAGGGAACCCTCGTGCCGGCGGAAAGGACGGAAGTGGTGTATCCGCCGATCGAGACTCCGAACTTGCCGTAGACGTAGCGGACGAAGCCGATGCAATCCCAGCCGGAAGGAGTGGTGCCGCCCCAACGGTACGGCGAACCGACGTAGGACATCGCGGTCGAAAGAACCGACGAACCGCTTCCGGATGCGGTGTGGGCGACAGGCGCCGCCTGGGCGGCGGGAGCAGCGGCCTGCTGCTGCCTGACGTTGTTGACGGCGGCGGGGCGCGCACCGCGAGTGATGGTGGCGTTCGTCTGCTGGATGTTCCCCTGGGCGTTTCCGGATTCCTGACTGCCAGCTGCCTTCTGCGCCGTCCCACCGGCTTGCTGTGCGGCAGCGGGCTGAGCGGCAACCGGGGTTGCCTTCTTCTGAACGCTGACCTGGAAAGCGGTGGCGGGCTGGTCGGAAGCCTGCGCGTCCTGAACCTGGACCTGCTCGAGCTGCCAGTTGGCGTCGGCGGGGGCCTTGACTGCCGAAGTGTCGGTGATCGTCTCGTCGGCGCTGAGGTCGGTAACGGGGGCGAGGTCGGCGTTGGCCGATCCCTCGTCGGCGTTGGCGGAGGGCAGTGCCACGCCAAGCATCGTTCCAACGGCCATGGCTGCTGCCACGCTGCGGCCGGCGGGGGAATTCAGAGCGCTGAGGGCGACCTCGCGGTTGAGCGAATGGCGTCCGGTCATCTCGGTTTTCTCCTAAACGTATCGTCATTCAATTCGAGGCCTTGCGAGCCCCGGATTGTTTGTCCACGTAAAACAATAACGGGCCGTCTCCCGATTGTCACATTTAGATAACGGAACGAGGCGCAACTCACCTTCGCCTCCTTTGCAGTAACCGTATTTTTCCTTGGCGCGGAAGGGAAAAGTTCGTGCTGCAAACGTTTCGATTTTGTTATCGGCGATCGTGACAAACGGGGAAGCGAAGAAATGGAGAACATTACCCATCCCTCGCAAAACCCTTGAATTTGCGCGACTTATTCACAATATCGGACTGTTTGCCGGAACTACTACTCCAGTTTTAGGACCTATGTCACATTTCAGCGAGATTGCAAGAAGAGATCACGTTTTTGTCGCGTCGTTGCAACGATTTCCCATTCGGAAGGCTCAGAACGAGCCTTCCGCCACATTCTTGCGCTTTGGAGCTCGGACGCCATCCCCGCAGGAGAACCTAGGGGTGGTTCCCCAGCGCGCGAAGCCGCCGACGCGCACCGCGCCAAAGCGAAACGCGCCGCCTCCGGCGGGCGGCGCGGCTGCACTGCGGCAACGCCGGAGTGCTCGCAATACAGAGCCGCCTCCGGCATGCGTCGCGGCCGCGACGCCGCGCGGGCGGGTGGGGGCGGCGGGCTCTTCGTGCCGCGCCCGCCCACAACGGCCCGTGCGCCGCTCGACCTCGCAACGTGTCTGCCTCACAACGCGCGCCGCTCTGCCTCACAAACAGACAGGGCCGCCTGCTCACAGCGAAAGAGCCAAAGCCTCCGTTTTCGCTACCTCGCGAACAGGTGGGCCTGCTGCCAGTCGGAAAGCTTGACTTCGCGGCCGCGCTGCGCGCCTTTATTCGACTCCTCTTCGCCGGGCCTTTCCCCTCCGCCGGAGGCCGCGATCGTGACGCGTCCGCCGTCGTCCTCGATCCTCACCCGGGCCCCGGGGACGATGCCGGCAGCCGAGAGCCGGCCGAGGAAGTCCGGGTCGGTCTGCACGCCTTCGGCGATCCTGACAATGACGGCCTCCCCTAGGTCGCCTCGTGCGACGCGGTCCTTCACCGAGTGAAGGTCGCTTTGCACGGCGCTGCTCGTCACGCCTTCGATTCCCGGGATCGGGTTTCCGTACGGATCGACGTCGGTGTGCTCGAGGAGCGTTTCGAGGCGCTCCTCGACGGCGTCGGACATGACGTGCTCCCACCGGCACGCCTCCTCGTGGACGTCGGACCAGGGCATGCCGAGGACGTCGAGGAGCAGGCGCTCCGCCAGCCGGTGTTTGCGCATGACCCTGGTGGCCTGCCGCTTGCCCTCTTCCGTCAGCGCGACGACGCGGTTGTTCTTGACGTGCATGAGGCCGTCGCGTTCGAGGCGGGCGACGGTCTCGGACACCGTCGGCTTCGACTGCTCGAGACGTTCGACAAGACGGGCGCGCAGCGGAGGAATCCCCTCTTCTTCGAGCTCGTACACGGCCTTGAGGTACATCTCAGCTGTGTCGACTAAGTGACTCATGATTCTCCTCGATTAACCGGTGGGGTTCGCCTGGCGCCCGCATCCAAAATTGGCGTCTGCATCCAGAATAATGGACCTAAGCTGCAATATCGCCCGGAATAAAGGCACTATTGGCTTATGAATATCGAGATCCCGTCAGAATTGCTCCCCCGCGAAGGCAGATTCGGATCGGGCCCTTCGCGCCCAAGAATCGGATTGCCCGCTTCCCTCGGAGGCGCCGAAGGCCTCGTCGGGACGTCGCACCGGCAGGCGCCGGTCAAGGCGCTGGTCCGCCGCATCCGCGAAGGCCTCGCAGAGTTCTTCGACGCCCCCGCCGGCTACGAAGTCATCCTGGGCAACGGCGGCGCCTCGCTCGTATGGGACGCGATCGCCTTCACCGGAGTGCGACGCCGAGCCCAGGCCGCCGTCTTCGGCGAATTCACAAGAAAGGCCGCCGCGGCGGCAGCGCGCGCCCCGTGGACAGACTGCTCAACGGTCGAAGCGGCTGCGGGCGAGGTCGCCTTGTGCGACGACGGCGCAGCGGACAGGGGACGCGACGGGGCGGAAGCGGGCGCAACGGGCGACGGCGCAGCGGCCGAGGGCTTGGCGGCGGGACTCTCGCGCACTTCGCTCCCAAGCGCGGACGGCCTCGCGGACACGGCCGAACCGGAAGCCGTCGATGCGTATATGTACGCGCACAACGAGACTTCGACAGGCGCGATGAGCCCCGTTCGCCGGTTCGGCCGCGGCCAGGCGCTAACCTTCGTCGATGCGACGTCGAGCGCGGGAGGCGTCGCCGTCGACGTCGGCGAAACCGACCTTTACTACTTCTCCCCCCAGAAATGCTTCGGGGCCGAAGGCGGGCTGTGGCTGGCCCTCGCCTCCCCCGCCGCGCTCGCGCGATTCGAGAAACTGGCCGGCGAGCGGTACGTCCCCGACATCCTCAACCTCCATCTGGCGGCGGCGAACTCACGCGCCGATCAGACGCTCAACACGCCTTCGATCGTCAATCTCGCAATTCTCGCCTCGCAGATCGACTGGATGCTCGAAAGCGGCGGCCTCGCGGCGATGGACGCCCGCTGCCGCCGATCCTCGGGAATCCTCTACGAGTGGGCGGAGCGCTCCGACTTCGCCGCGCCCTTCGTTCCGCCGCAATGGCGCTCCCCCGTGGTCGCCACAATCGACATCGACGAGGCGATTCCCGCCGACGCCCTGCGCCGGGTCCTCCGCGCGAACGGGATCCTCGACGTCGACCCGTACCGCTCGCTCGGGCGCAATCAGCTGCGCGTGGCGACTTTCCCTAACGTCGAGGCCGACGACGTCGAAGCGCTCACAGCCTGCGTCGACTACGTCGTAGAACGCATGTGAGCCGTTTGCGGGCTGTCGCGAGCGGGACGCGAGCCCCTGCGGGCCGATGCGGGCTGTCGCCGGGCGGAGACGTCGCCAGGCGGACGCGGACCGTCTGCGGAGCAGCCCGGAAGCTTTAAAGAACGACCCCGGGAGTGTGGCGGTCTTGGGCGGAGGCCACCTCGCGCGCGAGCTCCTGCTCCCTGAGCCGCTCCCGCTCGACGGGGCCGATGATCTCAACGCGCGGGCGCGGCGTGAATGAGTAGCGGACCTCCACTCCCCAGTGGCGCCTGCCCCACACGAAGGCCGCAAGGACCACGACGAAGGCCGCGACGGCGCCGATCCCCACACCCCAGCGCGGGCTGACGTTCTCGCACACCCAACCTGCGATGAACAAGCCTATCGGCGCCGTGCCGATCATGACCGTCTGGTAGAGCGACATGACGCGGCCGCGGATTTCTGGAGCCGTGGAAACCTGGACGGCGGTGTTGGCGCTCGTGAAAAGGAGAAGTGCGGTGAAGCCGACGAACACGAGCGAGACGGCGTAGGAGGCGTATGTGGGCATGACCGCGTTGACCAGCGCAGTGACGCCGCACAGCGCGGCCGCGACGGCCACCGTGCGCACGCGCGGGGCTCTGGAGCGGCGAGCAGCCAGGAGCGCGCCGCCGAGCGAGCCCGCGCCGAGCAGCGAGCCGAGAATGCCGTACTCCCCGGCTTCCAGGCCGAAAACCGTTCTGGCCATGGCCGCGCTCGTCAGCTGATAGTTCATGCACAGGCATGAAACGGTTCCCGCGACGACGAAAATCACGGCGAGGTCCGGACGCTGGCGAATGTAGCGGAGCCCCTCGCGGAAACGGCCGCGGCGCGAGGCCGAAGAATCGGCCTCGCGTGCAGGCTCGCCCTGGCCGGCCGAATTCGTGAAGTATTCGCTGGGGCGCACCGCCAGAACCGCGGCGATCGTGAAACCGAAAGTCGCGGCGTTGACGAGGAACACCCAGCCGGAGCCGACCGCGGCGATGAGCAGACCCGAGGCGCCGGGGCCTACGAGCCGCCCCAGGTTGAAGCTCGTCGAGTTGAGGCCGACGGCGTTCGGCAGGTCCTCGGCGGGAACCAGCTCGGAAACGAACACGGCTCGCGAGGGCATGTCGACCGACGCCGCCGTCCCGCTCGCGAAGGCAAAAACGGCCACGTGCCAAACCTGCACCTCGCCCGTGAGCACGAGGGCCCCGAGCGCGGCGGCAAGCAACGCGAGCGCGCCCTGTGTCATTAGGAGGATCTTGCGCCTGTCGAACCGATCGACGAGCAGCCCCGTGAACGGAAGGAAAAGCATCGTGGGTGTGAGCTGAAGCGCCGAGACCAGGCCGACGGCGAAGGCGTTGTCCTTCGTGAGCTCGGCGAGGACGATCCAATCCTGCGCGATGAACTGCATCCACGTGCCGATGTTGCCGATGAGGGAGGCGAAGAACCAGATTCGGTAGTTTCTGTGCTTGAGGCTGGCGAACGTGCGCCCCATTGGCCCCTCCTTTTCCTTCGTCGCGGACGGCTCCGTTCGCTTTCAGTGTGAGGCTTTCACTTTACGCCAATGAGGGAGCACAATCGTCGATCCCACGCCAACCCCGCAGCGCAACGGGCAATGGCGCCGCCTGCAAGACGCACGGGCAATGGCGCCGCCCGCCGCCTTTAAGACGCGGCGCATCGGCGTTCCCGCGGTCGGAGGCGCATCCCGCCGAACGCGATGGGATCGACGGCGAGCCCCCGCTTCGTCATGTCGACCTTCGACGACGAGCAGGGCGGCAGGCCCTTCCGCTGCTCGCGGCAATCACCCGTTCTCGGCGGCTCACGCCGAGGCCTGGCTCCCCCGCCCAGACAAAGGCTGCAGCGTCAGATGAGGCCGAGCATCCTCTGGATCGGGTCGAGCAGAAAGTAGACGACGAACAGCGCGCTGACGAGCCACATGAGCGGGTGGATCTTGCGCGCCCTGCCGCGGGCCGTCTCAACCATGCAGTGGCAGATAAAGCCGACGCCGATGCCCACCGTGATCGAGTAGCCGAAAGGCATGAAGACGATCGTCAGGAAGGCGGGAATGGCGATCCCCAGGTCGGTCCAATCGATCTTCGCCACCTGCTGCATCATGAGGAAGCCGACGGCCACGAGCGCCGGCGCCGCGGCCTCGTTGGGCACGAGCGCAGCGAGAGGGGCGAAGAACGTCGACAACAGGAAGGCGACGCCCGTGACGACGGACGCAAGGCCGGTTCGCGCGCCGTCGGCGACGCCGGTGGACGACTCGATGTAGGAGGTGTTCGAGGAAACTCCGCCGGCGCCGCCCGCGATCGCCGCGAAGGAGTCGACGAGCAGAATCCTCTGCGTGTTCGGCGGGTTGCCGGCGTCGTCGAGCAGATCGCCTTCCGCGCCGACGGCGACCATCGTTCCCATCGTGTCGAAAAAGTCCGCGAGCATGACGGAGAAGGCCAGAACCACGACGGCGACCACGCCGATCTTCGCGAACGGCCCGGCAATCGAAAACTCGCCCAGGGTCGAGAAGTCTGGGGTTTGAACCGGGCTCCCCTTGAGCGACGGAACGGTCAAACCCCAGCCGCCTGGGTTGTCGCCGCTGTGGGGCCCGACGTGCCTGACCGCTTCGACTGCAACCGCCAAAACTGTGGTCGAAACGATTCCGATGAGGATCGCGCCCTTGACGTGGCGAATCATGAGGACGACGGTCAAAGCGAGCCCGAGTGTGAAGACGACGAGCGGCCATGTCGAGACCGAGCCGTTGACGCCGAAGACGAGCGCCGTCTCGCCTTCCCCGCCCTTGTGGACGATGCCGGCGTTCACAAGGCCGACGAAGGTGACGAACAGTCCGATCCCCACGGAGATCGCGGTGCGCAGAAATTTGGGCACCGCGCGGAAGATCGCTTCGCGCAAGCCCGTCAGCACAAGGAAGACGATGACGATTCCCTCGATGACGATGACCCCCATGCCGTCGGCCCACGTCATCCCCGGGATCTTGACGATCGTTCCTGCAACCATCGAATTGAGGCCGAGGCCCGCCGCCAAAGCGAGCGGGAAATTCGAGACCGTGCCCATGAGGATCGTCATGAGGCCGGCAACCAGGGCTGTTCCGGCGACGATCGCGGCTGCGTCGGGCTTCGACCCTCCGCCGAGGTACTTTCCGGCGGAGTCCGTGCCCGAAAGGATAATCGGGTTGAGGACCAGAATATAGGCCATCGCGAAGAACGTGACGACGCCGCCGCGGATCTCCCGCCACACCGAAGTTCCGCGCTCATTGAGATGAAAATAACGGTCGAGGACGCCCTGCCGGGATCCGGAGGCGGAGTCCGACGTCGTTTGAGAAGTACTCACGTCACACCAGTCTCGCATATCAGACTTTTGCGAAGCGATTCTGACCGAATGGCGAGACGAAACTGTGCGAGCCGCGCGAGGCGGATCGCGAACGGCGCGAATTGCGAGCAGTGCAAATCAAGAGCTGCGCTGTTCGCGAGCGCGGGTGCGACACTCTGGCGGAGGGCGCGGAACGAGCGCGGCGCACGGGTGCGGCGCTCTGGCGGAAGGCGCGGACGCGGCCGCCGCGGCTCAGGGCACGGCCGCCTGCACAAGATGCCCGATTCCGCGCATTGTCAACTGCCCGTCGCTGGCCGGGACAAAGACTGCCTGGCCCGCGATGACGCTTCGGACGCGGCCGCCTGCCTCGAGCTGGGCGGCGCCCCGGAGGCACAAAACCGTGCGGGGGCCGATCCCGCGCACCCGCACGCGCGTGTTGGCGTCCCTCAGCCGTATCTCCGAAAGCTCGAAATCGTCGACCGGGGCGTAGAAGGTGGAAACGGCTGCGTTGACGCGTTCGGGCGCGATCCGCGTGGGCGGCGAGGCGGAAGAGTTGAGCACCGCGAGCAACTCGGGCACGTCGACGTGCTTGTGGGTGAGCCCCGCCCTCAGCACGTTGTCCGACGCCGCCATGATCTCGACCGCCACGCCGCTGAGGTAGGCGTGGACGGTGCCCGCGGAGAGGAAAAGCGCCTCGCCGGGGTTGAGGGTCACGGGGTTCATGAGGAGCGAGGCCACCACCCCGGGGTCGCCCGGATAGCGTTCGGAGAGCATGGCGGCCACGCGGTCGGCGCGGGCCGACGGCGAATCGGCGGCGGGCCGCGCCGCGCAGGCTTCCGCCACCTCGGCGACCTCCTCGGGCGAGGGCCGGGTCTGCTCGCGCAGAAGGTACTCGAAGGCCCCGCGCACTCCGCCCATGCCGAGGACCGCTCGCAGACGCTGGGCCAAGGGCGCGTCCAGGCCCTTGAGGACTTCTCCAATGCGGCGCCGTGCGCGAAATCCCGCGAGCGCCTCGAAGGTCGTGAGCGCGTAGGCGAGCTCGGGCTTGTGGTTGCGGTCCTTGTAGTTCCGGTCGGGCGCGGACCTGGGCACGCCCGCCGCCTCCTCGGCCGCGAAGCCCTCTTCCGCCTGTTCGATCGACGGATGGACCTGAAGCGACAGCGGCTCGGCCGGGGCGATGACCTTGAGAAGGTAGGGCAGGGACGTCCCATACCTCTCGACGACGGATTCGCCCAGCGCGGCCTGAGGGTCCTGGGCGATCCATTCGGCAAGCGACTGCGAGGGCGGCCCCGGAGGCACCCGCGAAGGGTAGAGCTGCGAATCGTCGACGATCGACGTTCCCACCCCGACGGAGGCGGGGCCGTCCGGGTGGGCGCCGAGCCACACTTCGGCCACAGGCCCCTCGGCGGGCGGCTTTCCCAGCAATCCGGGAATGGCCGACGTCGACCCCCACTGATACGGACGGGCGCGTCCCCTCAACTCCAGCACGTCAGGATCGGACCCCTGCGGCGAGCTCCATATCGGCCTCGTCGACTACGGGTTCGGCGGGATCCCACATCCTCTCCTGGTCTTCTGCGGAGACGTCGGTCTCGGAGTGAGCGCCGCAGCCGTGGTCGAAGGACACAACCTTGCCGTCGAAAGGCGACCATTCATTGGCGCACACGCCGAAGAGGAGCCTGGCGGACCCTCCCATGGGCATGAGGAAGCCACACGTCGAGCAATTGGCCTGGGCCTGGCGGGTTCCGGGGTTGTCCGGACCGCTATCCCCCTTGTACCACCTTGTAAATGCGGCGTCGCGTCCTTCTTTTGACAGGACTCTCGGCCGCCCCAGGCCCATCTCGAAAGGGTCGATCTGATCGGCGTCCTCCCCCGTCTGCTCGAACCCCGGTTCGAGCCGCGAATCGTCGGCGTTGTAGGGAAGTCGGTCCGTCGGAGACACGTCGGAGGGCTCGACCCTGTCTGACCACGGCACCCATTCCGGGGCGAGCAGCGCATCCGGGCCGGGCCGCAGGGCCACCTCGTTGACGGTGACCCGCGACGAACGGGGAATGCGCGAAACCGTGACGGTCCAGAACCAGCCCCTGTAGCCGGCCTTCAGGCAGGCGAAGGCGTGCGTGAGCAACCTCTCCGCTTCGACGACGACGCCCGCGTGCTCCCCGATCTCCTCGGGATTCGCCACGTCCTCCAAGGCCGCGCGGGCCGCCTCGACCGCCTTGAACAGGATCTTCTCTTTGCCCGCCGACGACGTCGGATTCACAACCGCGCTAGGCATCGAAATCATCCGCCAATCTCCGCAGGGCCGAGGCGATGCGGTGCCCGCCGTCGGGATACCTGCCGTGGCGAAGCTGATTGGAGGCCTTGTCGAGGATCTTGATCAAATCTTCGATGATCGCGACCATTTCCTCCGGTTTGCGCCGATTTTTGCGTGCGAGCGATTCGACCTTGGCCTTCGGGGCCACGGTGAGGGCCTGGGGCCCCCGCCGAGTGTCGGCGACGCTGAACTCGACCCGGGTTCCGGCCTTCACGCGCGAGCCGACGGGCAGCGCGGAGCCGGAGAAGAACACCTCGGTCCCGTCGTCGCCCGCGATGAAGCCGAATCCCTTCTTCTCGTCGAAGAACTTGACTCTACCCGTAGGCACGTCACACCAACTTTCATATAGAAACGGCCGCATGAGGCGCGGCCATACCGTCCACTGTGCAGTAGTTTAGCCGCTGCGCACACGAGCGGGCCGGCCAGATGCGCACGCCGCCCTCGCGCCGCGCTCAATGCGCCCCTCGCGCCGTCCCCGCTGCCCCCCGCGCCGGGCCTCCGACCGTCAAATCGTCATATTGCCACGGGCGGAAATCACGCTGCATCGGCCCCGCCGCATCGGCGACCTGGTAGCTTTGTCCCTGGGGATTCGTTCCCCGGCCGCACGTTGCCCACGCTGACATGGCAGGTGAGAATCAGACCGTGAAGAAAACGAATCGCCATTGCCCGATGCGACGACTCCTCGCGCCTTCGATAGCCCTCGCCGGTCTCGTGGCCGTTCCCGCAGCCCTCGCGGCCCCCGCCTTCGCCGAGGAGCCCGAAGAGCTCAAGTCGACGGTGACGGACACGGCAGGCGTGATATCCAACGAGAAGGCCCTTCGCGACGCGCTCGCCTCGACCCAGGACAAGACCCACAAGTCGGTCTACATCGTTTTCGTCAAGAACTTCGGCTCGAAGACGACCGACACTTGGGCGAAGGACGCCTTCCGCAAGTCCGGCCTGTCCCGCTCGGATTCGCTGATCGCCGTGGCGACCGAGACCCACAGGTTCTCGCTCTTCGCCGGGGGCTCAGGCTATTCCGTTACCGAGCTCAGGAAGGCCCTCGACGGCTCGGGCGTGTACGACAAATGGCGCAGCGGCGACTGGGCGGGCGGGGCGAAGTCCGTCGTCTCCAACCTCGAAGAGAACGCCTTGAAGAAGGAGGGGGCCGATTCTGAGGGGGCCGGCGAATCGAAAGGGTCGGGAATCTCGGGGAGCACCGCGGCGCTCCTCATCGGAGTTCCGGCCGTCGGAGCCGGCGCCGCCGGCGGCGTCTACGTTTGGCGCAGGCGCAAGAAGGGCAAAGAGCTCGAGGCCAAGAACGCGGAAGACCTCGCTTCGCTGTCGAAGCGCGCCGCCCGCCAGCTCCTCGAAACCGACGACGGCGTGCGCGGGGCGGCCGCGGAACTCGAATTCGCCCGCGCTGAATTCGGCGTCGAGGCCACCAAGCAGTTCGCCGAGGCTCTGGCCTCCGCCCAGGATTCCATGCAGAAGGCCTTCGTCGTGCGCCAGGAGCTTGACGACGACATTCCCGAAACCCCTCAGCAGCAGTGGGAGATGAATCAGAGGATACTCGCGCTGACCGCTTCGGCCCGCGAATCGATCACGGCGCAGGAGCAGGGCTTCCAAAACCTGAGAAACCTCTCGGCGCGGGTCGACCAGCACTTGGCCGAGCTTCAAACGAGGGCCGACGAGCTTGACGGGCAGCGCGACATCCTCGTGGCCGAAATCGACAACCTCGCCTTGACGTACTCGCAGGCCGCGCTCGCAACGCTGCGAACATATCCAGACCAGATCGCGACTCTCGTCACGAGCGCCCGCAGCTCGATCGCCTCGGGCCGCCACAGCGCCTCCGAAGGAAAGCGCAACGAGGCCGTCGCTTTCGCGCGCATGGCCGAGGAGACGCTGGGCCATGCGGCGGCGAAGGCCGAAGAGATCAAGAAGGCGCACGGCTCTCTCGACGACGCCTTCCAAAAGGTGCATGCCGCTCTGGCGTCCATATCCTCCGACGTCGTCGACGCGAAACGCCTCGGCGCCGGCAACCCCGTCATCGCCGCGAAGCAAGCCGACGCCGAGAAGGCAATCGCCGCCCATTCGAACGGCGACGTCGACCCGATCAAGGCGCTGTCCGAGCTGGCCGCGGCCGAGGATGCGCTCGACGCAGCGCTCGTCGACGTGCGCAACGCCGACGAGATCAGGAAGCGCAAAGAGGAAGCGAGCCAGCGCAACCGAGGCATCGCCCAGCAGACGATCGACCGCGTGGAGAAAATCGAAGGGTACGGCCGCTACGCCGACCAGAAGGCGAGAACCCTTCTCGCAACCGCCCGGGAGAACATCGCCAAGGGCGACTCCGCGCAATCGCCCGACGCCAAGGACGATTACTACAAGGCCGCGGTTTCCGCGGCCGACCGGGCGGAGGACAGGGTCATGGACCTCCGCGAGCGCGATTCGCACAGGTATGACTACGACGCGCGCGACGGCGACGGAATTGGCCGCACAATGGGCGGCATGCTCGCGGGCATGGTGCTCGGGTCGCTCTTCAACGGCGGGAACGACGACCGCCACGGAAGAGGCTTCTCCACCAGCTCCTTCTTCGGCGGCGACTCCGACGACGGCGGGTTTTCCCTGGGATCCTTTTTCGGCGGCGACTCCGACGACGGCGGCGGCTTCGACTTCGGCTCCGGCGACGGCGGCGGCTTCGACTTCGACTTCGGCTCCGGCGACGGCGGATCCTTCTAGAACTTCATCAACACCTTACCGAAAGGCACAGATATGGCTGAGAAGCAGACGATCCTGGGACGGATCACCCAGCTCGCCAAGGCGAACATCAACGCCTTGCTCGACAGGGCCGAGAATCCTCAGAAGATGCTCGACCAGATGGTCCGCGACTACACGAATTCGATCGCCGAGGCGCAGGACGCCGTGGCCGTGACCGTGGGCAACCTCCGGCTCGCCCAGGCCGACTACCAGGAGGACGTCAAGGCCTCCCGCGAGTGGGGGCAGAAGGCGCTCGCGGCGTCGAACAAGGCGGAGCAGATGCGCCTGGCGGGCAACGAGCAGGACGCCGCGAAGTTCGACAACCTGGCCAAGATCGCCATTTCGAAGCAGATGGCCTCCGAGAAGGAGGCAAAGGACGCCGAGCCGCTCATCGCCTCGCAAGAAGAGGTCGTCGCCAAGCTCAAGGACGGCCTCGACCAGATGCGCAGCAAGCTCGATGAGCTCAAGACGAAGCGCAACCAGCTCGTGGCCCGCGCGAAGACGGCAGAGGCCCAAAACCGCGTCCAGGATGCGATCTCTTCGATCAACGTCCTCGATCCCACGTCCGAGCTCGGCCGCTACGAGGACCAGATCCGCCGCCAGGAGGCGCTTGCTCAGGGCAAGGCCGAGGTGGCCGTCTCGTCCCTGGACCAGCAGTTCGCCGAACTCGAAGACCATTCGCAGGACATCGAGATCGAGGCAAGGCTCGCCGCCCTCAAGAGCGGCGACGCCCCCGCCCAGATCGAGGCGCGCGACTTCAACGCCTACTGACGTCGCGGCGGCGGCTTCAGCCGCGGCTGCAGCCAACCGTCGTTTCGGCCTTAGCGAACGCCAAGGCGGAGCCCATCAAGCGCGCCCGCGCCGCCGACGCAGCGCCCCTGCCGCGCAGGAACCATTGCCTGCCAAGCAGGGGCGCTTTTGCAGACAATTCCCAGGAATGGGTTGTTAGATGGCAGTATGACCGACTCCAAGCTTCCCGAAGCAACCGTTCTCGTGGTCGACGACGAGCCGTCGATTCGAGAGTTGCTCTCCGCGTCCTTGCGTTTCGCAGGATTCGATGTTTTGTCCGCGGCCGACGGCAAAGAAGCCCTCGACCATCAGGCCGGCGCCCATCTCGATCTCGCCGTTTTGGACGTCATGCTTCCCGACATGGACGGATTCACGATCCTGCGCAAACTCCGGGAGCGCGACGCCGAGCTTCCCGTCCTGTTCCTCACCGCACGCGACGACGTCAAAGACAAAATCCAGGGCCTGACGGTGGGCGGCGACGATTACATCACCAAGCCCTTCTCTCTGGAAGAGGTGGTGGCTCGAATCCGCGCGGTCCTGCGTCGCACACATCCCTCCGACGCCGACGCCGCCGTCCTGACCTACGGCGACCTCGAGCTCAACGAGGAGACGTACGACGTACGGCGCGCCGGTCAGATCGTCGAGCTGTCACCGACCGAATTCAAGCTGCTGCGCTACCTGCTCATCAACGCCGAGAGGGTCGTGTCGAAAATGCAGATCCTCGACCACGTGTGGGATTACAACTGGAACGGCGAAGTCTCGATCGTCGAGTCCTACATTTCCTATCTGCGCCGCAAGATCGACTCGGCCGAAGCCCTGGGCATCACCGATCCCGAAGAGGCAAAGGCCATCGTCCCCTTGATTCACACGAAGCGTGGAATCGGCTACGTGCTCCGCAACACAAAGTGACGCATGACGGATAGCACCGTGGGCAGCGCCCACGTCATGAAAAGGCGGACGCTGACCTTTCGCCTCCTCATCACGTTCCTGTCGCTCCTCGCTTTGGTCATCGTCGCCCTGGGATTCGTCACGATATCGATGCTCAGGTCCTACCTCGTCCACAACGTGGACGACCAGCTCAAGTCCACCGGGCAGGTCGTCGCGAGCAAGACCCTCGCCAACATCGCGAAAATGAAGGGGAACAACTCCGCGGACGACGTCGGCCACCTCAACCTGTCGGACTATTACATCTACGTCAAGATGGAGGGGGACACGATCATCGTCCCCTCTCCCGACAACGACGCCTCCAAGAAGCCCGATTGGGACGTGGCGGGGCCGGAGTACTTCAGTCGGCAGACGTATCAACGCTACGGCAAGCCCAAAGACCCCGGGAGCTTTGCTTCGAAGAAAACCGCAGACTTCGAGACCGTCAAGGGAACGCAGTTCGGGACCCAGTGGCGCGCAATAGCCTTCAACCTCAACGACCGGCGGGGAACGACGATCGGGACGATGATCATCGCGCTCCCCCTGGCCCCCGTCGATGCGACAGTCGCCCGAATCGCCTGGGTCATTGGACTGTCAGGCGCAGCGATTGTCATCGTCGGCGCGTTCACGGCGCTGTTTTCCATCCGTTCGTCGCTCAAGCCCCTTCGCGGCATCGAGAGCGCAACCCACGCCATCGCCGACGGCGACCTCTCGCGCCGCGTCCCCAAGGGCCAGGAGGGCTCCGAGGTCGGCAAGCTCGCCGATTCCATCAACGTCATGCTCGAGCAGATCGAGCAGTCTTTCGACGTCAAGGAGCGCTCTGAGAAAAAGATGCGTCAGTTCGTCTCCGACGCCTCGCACGAGCTGCGCACTCCGCTGGCCACGGTTCGCGGCTACGCCGAGCTCTATCGCATCGGCGGCGTGCCGGACTGCGAGATCCCCGTCACGATGGACAGGATCGAATCCGAGGCTCAGCGCATGAGCGGCCTTGTCGAGGACCTTCTTCAGCTCGCCCGCCTCGACGAGAGGCGCCCGCTTTCGCTGAAAGACACGCAATTGACCGAGATAGCGATGAATGCGGCCATGGACCTGAGGGTCCGCGACGCCGGCCGCCCCACCGCCGTCATCGGCCTCGACGGCGGCCCGGCGCCGGAGATCACGATCTACGCCGATTCGGACAAGGTCACCCAGGTCGTCACGAATCTGCTCTCCAACGTTCTCAGCCACACGCCGGCCGGCACCCCGGTCGAGATAGCTCTGGGCAGACATGGAGAAGACGCCGTCGTCGAGGTTCGCGACCACGGGCCTGGCGTCGAACCTGAGGATTCCGAGCGGCTTTTCGAGCGTTTCTTCAGGACGGACTCCTCCCGGTCGCGGGCGTCCGGAGGGTCGGGTCTTGGCCTGGCCATCGTCGCCTCCGTCATGGCCGCGCACGGTGGGACGGCGCGGATCAGCGAGACGCCGGGCGGCGGCCTGACGGTGCGCCTGACCTTCCCGCCTGTTGCCCCCTCGACGGCATCGGGCGGCATCACGGCGGCCGAGGAGGCGGCACGCGTCGCGTCCTCGTCGGAGACGGAGCAGGAGTCCAAGCCCAAGGGCAAGGGCATCGGGCGGTTTAAAGGCTCGGCCAGCAAGGGCTCGGCCAGCAAAGACTCAACCGACAAAAGCCCAACCGACAAAAGCCCAAGCGACAAAGACCCAACCGACAAAGACCCAACCGACAAAAGCCCGGCCAGCAAAAACTAGACCGACAAAGGCTCAATCAAAGGCTCGACCGGCAGAGATTCAGCCAGCAAGGTCCGGGCAAAGACCCGGAAGGGCGGCCTCACAGGCAGGGGCGGCTTGCCAGCCGGCTTTGCGCGGCGACGGTCCGGCCTTCTCACACGGAGACGATCGCGGCACGCGGAAGAGTCGGTTCCTTCCGGCGGTCTTCCTGGCTTGCCGGAGAGGCCAGGACTCAAGCGGCGTCGTCGGACTCCCCGAAGGGAGACGTTCCGTCCTCGTCGACGGGGTGGGGCGTGTGCTGTTCGAGCATGAGCTCAATCGCGTGGAAGACCCTCGCCATATAGCCCTCCGGGGACTCCCCTTCGCGCCCGTTCATGGGCCTGCCGATGAACAGGCACACTTCAGATCGAAACTTCGGCAGAAACCTCCCCACGGGCATTGCTTCGTGCCCGCCGAGCATGGCGATGGGGACGATCGGCACCCCCACCTGCATGGCGAGGGCCGCTGCGCCCGCCTTCGGCTGACCGATCTTGCCGCTGCGCGAGCGCGTGCCCTCGGGGAAAACGAGAATCGGCACGCCGGCCCGCAGCAGGCGCCCCGTCATGCCCGCGGCCTTGCTGTGCTCGACGCTCTCGCGCTTGCCCTTGCGCAGGATCGGGTAGGTGTTGAAGAAGACGGACGTGAGGGAGGAGATCCCGCGTTTACGGTAGAAGTAGTCCGCTGCGGCGCCGGTGGCGAGCTTTTCCGTGATCCAGTCGGGCAGAAGCGAGAAGACCATGGGCGCGTCCAGGTGCGAGGAATGGTTGGGCACCAAGATGAAGGCGCCCTCCAGGCCCTTGACGTTTTCCTCCCCCAGAACCTCGGTTTTCAAGTAGGTCGACATGACCGGCCGGGTCATGTACCTGCGCACGCGATGGCGCCTTTTGGCCTTCTTCTCGTCGAGATATCGGTCAACCGGCTCGAGGTTCTCCGTCACCCGTCGCGCCCCCTCACGATCTTCTGTGTCACGGCGCCGACAGCGCGCTGCGGGGCGTATCGAGCGAGGGCCGAGGCCACCTTGAACTTCAGAGAAGGCGTGACGTAGGTCTTTCCGGCGTCGACGGCTCGAAGCGTCTCCTCGACGACGGCGTCGGCGTCGAGCCAGACGGCGTCGGGAAGGTTCGACGTGGTGATGCCCGCTCGCGCATGGTGCTCCGTGCGCACCCACCCCGGCATGAAGGTCACAACCTGAACTCCGTGGGGTCGCATTTCCAGCGCGAGCGCCTGCGACCACGTTTTCACGAGGGCTTTGATCGCCGAATACAGGCCCATGGGAACGAGGCCCGAAACCGAGGCCGTGTTGACGACGACGCCGTGTCCGCGAGCCTTCATTGCGGCGGCGGCAACGGCGCCGACTTCGACGACGGCGGAGGCCATGAGATCGATGGCCTCCCGCAGCGGCGCCGTGTCCGTTGTGGCGAGAGGGTGGCGAAGGCCCTTGCCCGCGTTGTTGACGAGGACCTCGACTTGTTCCTCGTCGATGTAGGAGCAGACCTTTGCCACGCCCTCCGATTGCGAGAGATCGGCGGGAAGCGCGACAACGTCGACGCCCAGCGAGGAGAGCTCGGCGGCGACCGATTCCAAGCGGGCCTCGTTGCGGGCCACGAGCGCGATGTCGCATCCGCGTGCCGCCAAAGCTCGGGCGAAAGCCAATCCGATCCCGGAGGTTCCCCCCGTCACCAGAGCTCTTCCGCGCAGCGGCGACGGCGAGGCCGATCTCTTCGAAAACTTCACATCACTACGTTAGGGCATTTCGCCCCATTGCGTGGACTCAAAGCGCCAACTACGCAAAAGCAAGGGAGCTCCCCAGCCGCCGAATGTGCGATTTCAGCCAAGAGGACTAGTATGGCTGGCCTAAGGTAGGAGGTTTCGATGCACGTCGACATTCCGCAGTGGCTGCCGCAGGCGTACGTGCGGGCAGTCCAAGCGGCTGGCTCCCCTTTGTCGAAGGAGGAGCTCGCCGTAGCATGTCGCGACGTTCTCCAACGATGGTCGTCCGACGACAGGCACTATCACGGACTTCAGCACCTGATGGACATCGCGGCGAGCGTGGAGACCCTGACGCCGCAGATGCACCGCCCCGAGCTGGTTCGGCTGGCTGCCTGGTACCACGGCGTCGTCTTCTCAACCGAGGCGAAAGACACGTACACCCGCAACGGCGGAGAGGACGAGGCGGCCTCCGCGGAGGTCGCATACGAAGATCTGCTGCGCCTCGGCGTTCCTGAGGACAACGCCCGCCGCGTGGCCGAGCTTGTCAGGGGAATCCGCTCAAAGTGCGATCCGCGGTCAAGTGACACGGCCAAGCTCGATGCGATCGACATCGACCTGCTGGCCCTGCGCGACGCACACATGGGGACGCTCGCGGTCGAGCCCCAGCGCTACAAGAAGTACATAGAACGAGTTCGCAAAGAGTACAGTCACATCCCCACCGTTCTTTTCCTGCGCGGACGCCAGGAGATCATTCGCCATCTGCTCGGGCGCTCAGCGCTCTTCATCACGCCCCTGGCCCGCCAGTGGGAAGAGACCACCCGGGAGAATCTACAAGCCGAGTCCCAGCGGATCGCCGCCAAAATTGAAGCCTTGTCGGAGCAAAACGGCGCTCCGGCGACCAACGAGCGAAAGGCCATGGCCGCCAGGGTCCCGGAGGTCGAAGAAGACCCCCGGCCCACGCTCGTTCCTCACGCACGAATCTTCACGCCCGCCTCCGCGCAATCGCCTCTCTCAGCAGTCACGCCTCCCTACCCGGCAAGCGCCCCGTCTCCCGCGACGGGATCATTCGCGGACGTTCAGGCCGTCGCGCACGGCAACGACGGGCAAAGCCGCGTCGGCACCGGAGGCCGCACAGACGCCCAAGGGCAGGTTTCAGGTTCCACGGGGCAGGTTTCGAGCCTTGAGTCCTGCGGCGAGCGGTTCGCACCGGGCGAGAAGATCCCGACGGACCTGAGCCCTGAAGAGCTCAAGCAGCTCAAACGCGAAAGGCTGGCCGCACAGGTGCGCAAACGGATTGAGGACCGCCATCAGGCGGGACGCTGCGCGGGCGATGCCCAAGCGGGCTCCGGCGGCGCCCTGACCGAGACGGGCACGATCCGCGCCGTCGGCGCCGCCATGCAGGGCAAGGCAGAGGCGGGCAAAACGGAGTCAGAGAACACGGAGGCCGACGGTCTGAGGGGCGCAGGCGCCCGTGCCGCCGTGGGAGGCCTGAACACAGCCGCGAGCCCCCACGCTCCCGACGGCCTTAAGGCGGCGAACTCGCCGTCGGAGAAAGCCGCCCCCGTGGAATCCGGCGAATGGGACAACGTGCTCGGCTCCAGCCTCAGCCGCTCGGCAGAAGAGGACGCCGGGCAGGGAAGCGCCGCAGGGGCGGAGTCCTGGCGATTGGCCTTTCCAAAAGGGAGGCATGGTTACAGAGTTCTTTCGGCCGCCACCCCCGAGTGGGTCGACGACGAAGAGGAGGCCGCCGCGGCGCAGGAGTCTCACGCGAGCGGAATGGAGCGCGAGCCCGACCTGTGAGGCACAGCTGAGGCGCAGCAGCCCTGCGACGCACGCGAGGGGCGGGAACCTTCAGGCTCCCGCCCCTCGCGTATGGCAGAGAGACTGCCGATGCGGCCTCGCGGCTTAGTACATGCCGCCCATGCCGCCCATATCGGCGTCGGCGCCACCCGCGGCGGGCTTCTCCGGCAGGTCGGCCACGACGGCCTCGGTGGTCAGGAACAGGCCGGCGATGGACGCCGCGTTCTGCAGAGCGGAACGAGTCACCTTCACCGGGTCCATGACGCCGTCGGAGAGAAGGTCGCCGTACTCGCCGGTCGCGGCGTTCAGGCCGCTGCCCTTGGGGAGGTTGCGGACCTTCTCGGCCACAACTCCGCCTTCGAGGCCGGCGTTCTCAGCGATCTGCTTGAGCGGCGCCTCGATGGCGATCTTGACGATCTGCGCGCCGGTCGCCTCGTCGCCCTCGGGTTCGAATCCCTTGTAGGCTTCCTCGGCGGACTGGATGAGGGCGACGCCGCCGCCGGCGACGATTCCCTCTTCGACGGCGGCCTTCGCGTTGCGAACGGCGTCCTCGATGCGGTGCTTGCGCTCCTTGAGCTCGACTTCGGTCGCGGCGCCCGCCTTGATGACGGCGACGCCGCCGGCGAGCTTGGCCAGGCGCTCCTGCAGCTTCTCGGTGTCGTACTCCGAGGTGGAGTTCTCAATCTGCACCTTGATCTGCGCGACGCGTCCCTCGATCTGCTCGGGAGTACCGGCGCCGTCGACGATCGTCGTCTGGTCCTTGGTCAGCACGACCTTGCGGGCGCGGCCCAGCATGTCGATGTCGGTGTTCTCAAGCTTGAGCCCGACGGTCTCGGAGATGACCTGGCCGCCCGTGAGGATGGCCATATCCTGGAGCATCTCCTTGCGGCGGTCACCGAAGCCGGGGGCCTTGACGGCCGCGGACTTGAAGGTGCCGCGGATCTTGTTGA
>ERZ773059.156-NODE-156-length-37477-cov-9.234675_pt1 | contig 37477 bp, 29 predicted proteins | sample MGYA00580514_ERZ773059 | MGnify/ENA primary metagenome ERZ773059 (study PRJEB29015, sample SAMEA2737981) | human oral metagenome | biome: human oral; feature: human-associated habitat; material: dental | place: China | collected 2056 ...
CGCGGCGATCGCCTTCCCGCGCATCGCCGGCGGCAAGCCCTTCGACATCACCCAGGACTGGTTCACCGCGCTCATGGCCGACCTGGGCCAGAGCGTGGAGCCCGCGGAGGCCGGCGCCGAGCACTGAGGCCTTAGCAGAAGCCCTGCCGACCGAGCCCGGAGGCCGGCGAATCGTATCCGCTGAGCGGGCCGAGCGCCGTTCGTCTTCTCCGGGCCTCCTCAGGGCTGGTGGCACCGCGCACGTGGTGCCCCAGCCCCGGTTCTCTGCCTCTATGCTGGCCCGCGTGATGAACGAGTTGACCGCCCCCCGTACCGCTGCCAGTTGGCGTCGCCGTCCTGCCGCCCAGCAGCCGGCCTATCCCGATGAGGCCGTATTGAGGGCAGTGAGTGCGGACCTGCGCGCCCGACCTCCGCTCGTCTTCGCCGGCGAAGTCGATTCCCTGCGCGCCCAGATGGCGGCCGCCAGCCAGGGCCGGGCCTTCGTGCTCATGGGAGGCGATTGCGCCGAGTCCTTCGCCGACAACACGGCTGACAACATCCGCCTCAAGCTTCAGACCATTCTGCAGATGGCCGCCGTACTCACCTATGGCGCCTCCACCCCCGTGGTCAAGATGGGGCGCATGGCCGGCCAGTACGCCAAACCCCGCAGTTCGGACGTCGAGACGCGCGATGGCGTCACCCTGCCCGCCTATCGCGGGGATTCGGTCAATAGCCACGCTTTCACCCGGGACGCCCGTATTCCCGATCCTCATCGCATGCTCGACGCCTATCTGCGGGCCGGCACCACTCTCAACCTCATCCGCTCCTTCACTATGGGCGGGTACGCGGATCTGAGAGAGGTCCACTCCTGGAACCGCGGTTTCACAGCCAATCCGACTTACGCGCGTTTCGAGTCCTTCGCCGAGGAGATCGACCGCGCCATGCGGTTCATGGAGGCCGCCGGGGTCGATTTCGAGGCGCTTCGACAGGTTGACTTCTACGCCGCTCACGAGGCTCTGCTCCTTGAGTACGAGGACGCCATGATCCGGGAGGACTCGCGCTCAGGGCGTCTGTACGACACCTCCGCCCATTTCCTGTGGGTGGGGGAGCGCACGCGTGGGGCGGAGGACGCCCATGTCGCCCTCCTGGAGGGCGTCCATAACCCGATCGGTGTCAAGGTGGGGCCGACGACGACTCCCGACGAGCTCCTGGCGCTCGTCGACCACCTCAACCCGAACGGTGATGCCGGCCGTCTGACGCTCATCACCCGCATGGGCGCCGACCGGATTCGCGCAGCCCTACCCGCACTCATCGAAGCCATCACGGCAGACGGCCGCCCGGTCACCTGGGTCACCGATCCCATGCACGGCAACACCATCACCTCCGACAACGGCTACAAGACCCGCCGTTTCGACACCGTCATGGACGAGCTCCGCGGCTTCTTCGAGGTCCACCGTGCGCTGGGGACGGTGCCCGGCGGGATTCACGTCGAACTCACCGGCGATGACGTCACCGAGGTCCTCGGCGGAGGGGAGCACATCGACGAGGCCGCCCTGGCCAGGCGCTACGAGACGCTCGTCGACCCACGCCTGAACCATCAGCAGTCCTTGGAAATGGCCTTCGAGGTCGCCGAGATGCTGCGCCGTTGATTCTTGTTGACCCTTGTGCGGCCTGCGGCTCTCATGGTCGGCGGTCCGGTGGGGGAGTGGTCTTGCGATGCGCCTGGAGCCCCGAGCTCAGAAGATGTTGATCTTGACGCTGGAACCTGCTTTGACGCTGGTGCCGGCAGCCGGATCGGTTGACCGAGCGGTGCCGAAGGGGCCGCCAAGGCGCTTGTTGATCTCCGCCTTGAGCCCCAGATCCTCCAGGGCCTTCTTGGCCTCCTCCTCGCTCTTCCCATTGACATCTGGAACCGTGACATTCTCCGGTCCCTTCGAGACGGTCACGGCGACAGAATCCCCGTTGTAAACACCGTTCGCGCCGGCCGCCGGGTTGGAGGAGACGACCGTGCCCAAGGCTGCGGAGTCGGAGAACGCCTGCGTCTGCGTGCCGAGCTTGAGACCCGCGGCCTCCAGAGTAGTTCTGGCCTGATCGACGTTCATACCGGTCACGTCGGGCACGGTCGCGGTCTGGCGCCCTCTGGAGACGACGATCGCCACCGCTGAGGAGTGGGCGACGCTCGTCCCCGCCGCGGGGTCGGAGGAGACGACTTGCCCCGAGGCCACGGAGCTGGAGTACTCCTGGGTGATCGCTCCCAGAGTCAGACCGGCATCCGTGATGGCCTTGGTTGCGTCCTCCTGAGTCTTGCCCACGACATCGGGGACCTTCTTCTGCTCAACACCGCGGGAGACCACGGCGGTGACCTCCTGATTGAGGCGCGCGCTGTCGCCCGGGCTCGGCTCGCAGGAGATGACCGAACCATCGGGAACCGTGTCGGAGAAATCGCGCGTGGGCGCCGCCCAGATCAGTCCCGCATCCTCCACGGCTCTCTGGGCCTCCTCGGAGGTCTTGCCGACGATCTCGGGAACAGGAACGGACCGCCCGGGCCCCTTGAGAACGTACCAGGCGTAGCAGCCGCCGCCTCCCAGGAGCACGGCTGCGGCTCCGCCGAGGACCGCGCGACGTCGAACCCGGCGGATGCCCTTGCGCGGAACCGCAGCCGTGACCTGGTCGTCAGCGTGCAGCAGCTCCTCGCGCGCCAGGTGCTGGGTGTGGCCGTCACCGATTTCCTGGGCGCCCGGCCCGATCGATCCGATCGGGAGCGACACCGTGCGCAGTCCCGCCCCTGGCGTCGTCTCGGAGTCCCTGTTGTCAGCGTTGTCAGTGCCGTCGGCGTTGTGAGTGCTGTCAGGGTTGTCGGCACTGACAGCACCGACAGCACTGTGGATGCTGTGTGCGTCGTCGGCGTCGGGTTTGTCAGGGTTGCCGATCTCCTCGGGGGACTGGGCTCCCATGGCGGTGCGCGCCGCCTCGGCGTTGGCGGCGAGGACATCCTGGGTGCGCACCGAGCCGGCTCCGCCTCCGCGTTTGATCAGCAGCTGGTCCTCGGACAGGGACGCAGCCGTTTTGCGCAGGAGGGCCAATGCCTCGTCTGCGTGCTGGGGGCGCTGCTTCGGGTCGCGCCGCGTCATGGCGGATACGAGTTCGTCCACGTCGGCGGGCAGGTCCGGGGCCAGGGCCGAGGGCGGGGGAATGTCCTCGTGGACGTTGCGGAAGGCGATTTGGATGGGGGAGTCGGCGATGAACGGCTGCTCGCCGGTGAGCAGTTCATAGATGATGACGCCTACGGAGAACACGTCTGCGCAGGGGCTGGAGGAGCCCGCGGTGATCAGCTCGGGAGCGAGATAGGCCACCGTTCCCAGGACATTGCCCGTGGTGGTCTGCGTCACTTCAGTAACGGCCCGGGCCAGTCCGAAGTCGGCGACCTTCGCGACTGAGCCGTCCGCCGGGAGTAGAACATTCTCGGGCTTGATGTCGCGATGAACCAGTCCCGCGCGGTGCGCGGCGCCCAGCGGACGCAGGATCTGAGCGGTCAGTCCCAGGGCCTCGCGTACCGACAAGGGGCCGGCCGCCATGAGATCGCGCAGATTCGGTCCCTCGACGTATTCCATGATCAGGTAGGCGACGCCCTCGAGACTGCCCTGGTCGTAAACCGCGACCACTCCCGGATTCGACAGGCGCGCCGCGGCGCGGGCCTCTCGTCGGAATCGGGCGACGAAGTCGGGGGAGTCGGCCAGGTGGGCATGCATGAGCTTGAGCCCGACGACGCGGTCGAGCCGGCGATCGTATGCCCGGTAGACGGTTGCCATTCCGCCACGCGCCACAAGGTCGACGATCTCGTAGCGAGAGTCGACCAGGCGACCGGTGAGGGGATCCTTGACCACAACCAGATTCTACGGCGCAGATCGGACACGGTAGACCGACTGGCGGGCCGGCTCCGCGTGAAGTGACCTCTTTCGAGGATTGAGCCTCAGGCGTTGCGCGCTGTCAGGGCCTGGGACAGAGCCAGAAGATCAGTGCGACCGGCCTCGTCGAGCGCCTCCAGGGGAATAGTGCCCAGAGCGCTGATGCCGGCCTGGGTGTGGGTCAGGATCTTCTCCTCGTGCGCGGCCAGGGCACCGCAGTCGCGGATCAGATCGGCTGCGGCGGCGATCAGACTGGGAGAGGCATCTTGATTCGCCAGAACACGGGATAGCAGGGCCCGGCCGCTTTGGGTTGTCCGTTGCCATGCCATGGCCAGCAGGACCGTCCGCTTGCCCTCGCGCAGGTCATCACCCGCCGGTTTGCCGGTCAGATCGGGGTCTCCGTAGACGCCGAGAACGTCGTCGCGCAGCTGGAATGCGATGCCGATCTCCTCGCCGAACACCCGCAGTGCCGCGTAGAGAGAGCTGTCCGTCGTGACGCCTCCCAGAAGCGCGCCGATGAGCAGCGGGTGCATGACCGAGTAGCGGGCGGACTTGTGCCGCACCACGGCCAGCGCCGAGTCGAGCATCGCCTGCCCTGCGGCAGCGGCATCAACCTCGGGGGCGGGAAGGGCGCTCACCTCGCTGCGCACATCAAGGAACTGTCCGACGGCGACTTCCGCGGTCATGGCGTCGAAGGCATCGCGGACGGACGCGGCTTGGGCGCTCTCGGCGAGCGGTCTGACGGCGGCGCCCATCTCGGCACTGGCGAGCGACATGAGCAGGTCGCCCAGCAGCACTGCCGCGCTGTTCCCGTAGGTTGTCGCGTCACCGCGCCAGCCCGAAGAGGCGTGCTGGGCGGTGTATTGGCGATGCGCCGTGGGCAGTCCGCGGCGGGTGAAGGCCGCATCGATGACATCGTCGTGAACCAAGGCGCTGGCCTGATAGAACTCGAGCGCCGCTCCGAGGTGAGAGGCGGTGGTGCCGGTCATGAGCCGGTTCCGCTTATGCGGTTGCGCACCGGGCGTGCCCAGCGCGAGACCGACGGCGCCGAGCACTGCACGCATCCGCTTGCCCGAGGATACGAGAGCATCGGCCGTATCGAACAGTTCGTCGGAGGCGGGGCTCAAGTCGGCCCATCGGCCTCGATGAGTGTCTATCACCTGAACGAGCCTGATGCCGACAGCGGCGCGCACCGCCCGAAGGGAAGGGGAGAGACCATTCATGGTGATCAGCGTAACTGGGCGGAGCCCGGCCGAACCCGGCCGAGCTCGGCGGAGCTGCGGGCGGGGTCCCTGATGCCGCTGCGATGGCGGTGGGAATAAACGCTATAGTTGGAGGGTTGCCTGCTGCGTCGGCCACCAACGTGCGCCAGCGTGTCAGTGCGTCACCGACCCGACCGGCGCTCGCCCCATCCTGATCAGTCCGCCCACGCGAAAGGAACTCCGTGCCTTCTTCCACAGCTACGCGGAAGCGCTCACAGCGCGCTGATGACATTGACGAGACTCCCGAGGACAGCGATGATCTCGATTTCGACGATCTCGATGACGACACCGAGGACGACGACTACGAGGACGAGGACTCGGATGACGTCGATGACACGGAGGAGGGTGAGGACGGCGTCACTGCCGATGAGCCGGATGACTCTGAAGCGCAGGATGACGATGAGCCTCTTCCCGAGCTGCGGGACTACTACCTCGATGTGAGCCTGAAGGAGAACGGCGACGGCACCAAGCGCAATCCCTTCAACACCGCTGCGGCTCTCAAGGGCGTCAGGCTCGCACCTGGCGCAACCCTCTACGTGCGCAGCCGCACCACCGTCGAGGGGCTCGAACTGGCGGGCAATGGCACGCTTGAGGAGCCGATCACCCTGGCCCCCTACGGCCATGGTCCTGTGCCCCGCTTCGTGATCCCCGAGGAGGAGCATCCTGTTGTCGCCCGCGAGTTCCTGACGAGCAACGGCTTCATCTTCCGCGGCTGGATCATCAAGGGCATCAAGATGCAGCCCTCCATCGCGGCCCTGACCGGCGAACTCGATCGCATCAGACGTGAGCAGGCCGAGAAGGCGGCGGGCAAGAGATCCGGGAGGAAGTCCCGTTCTGACAAGGACAAGGACGGCTCCTTCACGGTCTCCGACTCCGACGAGGCCGATGAGCCGGCGCAGAAGGTGGTGACCGCCGGGGCCACCGCGGATCCGGTCAAGGACTACCTCAAGCAGATCGGCAAGGTGGCGCTGCTCAACGCCGCCCAGGAGGTCGAGCTCGCCAAGCGCATTGAGGCCGGCCTGTACGCCGAGCACTTGCTGGGGGCGCAGGGCAATGACCTTGAGGCCAAATACCGCCGTGAGCTGCACTGGATCGCCCAGGACGGCCAGCGCGCCAAGAATCACCTGCTAGAGGCCAACCTGCGCCTGGTGGTCTCGCTGGCCAAGCGCTACACGGGGCGCGGCATGCTCTTCCTCGACCTCATTCAAGAGGGCAACCTGGGCCTGATCCGCGCGGTGGAGAAGTTCGACTACACCAAGGGCTACAAGTTCTCGACCTATGCCACCTGGTGGATCCGTCAGGCCATCACTCGTGCCATGGCGGACCAGGCCCGTACGATTCGTATTCCCGTCCACATGGTCGAGGTCATCAACAAGTTGGCGCGTGTGCAGCGTCAGATGCTCCAGGACCTGGGCCGTGAACCCACGCCGGAAGAGCTGGCAGTCGAACTGGACATGACTCCGGAGAAGGTCGTCGAGGTCCAGAAGTACGGACGCGAGCCGATTTCTCTGCACACACCCCTGGGCGAGGATGGCGATTCCGAGTTCGGCGACCTCATCGAGGACTCCGAAGCCGTTGTTCCGGCGGATGCCGTGAGCTTCACGCTTCTGCAGGAGCAGCTGCACGCCGTGCTCGATACGCTCTCGGAGCGCGAGGCGGGCGTCGTCTCGATGCGCTTCGGCTTGACTGACGGCCAGCCCAAGACACTGGACGAGATCGGCAAGGTCTATGGGGTGACTCGCGAACGCATCCGCCAGATCGAGTCCAAGACCATGTCCAAACTGCGCCACCCCTCTCGCAGCCAGGTACTGCGCGACTATCTGGACTGACTGGACTGACTGATCGGCGGGCGCTCGCGCCCGAGGAGTCCGGCGGCTCCGAGACCCTGGTGTCCCGGGGCCGCCGTTTCGCGGATCGGTAGTATGCGTTCATGGCGACGATCGACTGGGTGCAGGTTTTCGGCGTCCTCACTGGCGCCTCCTGCGTGTGGCTCGCAGTGCGGCAGAATGTGTGGAACTTCCTCGTGGGGCTTGCCAACAACGTCGTTTTTCTCATCCTGTTCTGGCGCAACGCCCTGTATGCCAATGCCCTGCTGCAGGTGCTCTTCGCAGTGCTCGGCCTCATGGGCTGGTGGTGGTGGCTGCGCGGGAACCACGGCGATGGTCCTTTGCGGATTCACAAGCCCGCGCGCCTCGCCCTTCCCGCACTTCTCGTGCTGACGGCGCTGGGCGCTGCGGTGCTTGTAGAAATCCTGAGATGGACCGGCGATTCGGCGTCGCCCGTGCTCGACGGCGTTACGACCGCCACGTCGGTGGCCGCCCAGTTCGCCCTGGGACGCAAATGGATCGCCAACTGGTACTTCTGGATCTTCACCGATGTTCTCACCATCGTCATGCATCTCAGCACGGGGCTGTGGATGACGGCGCTCCTTTACGTCCTCTTCCTCACCCTGTGCCTGGTCGGGGTGCGCGATTGGCGGCGTGAGCTGCGTCGTCGTGAGGAGGGAGCGGCAGATCCGGACGATCCCGATGCGCCGGCGCCCGTCTCGAGGCTGGTCGAGGAGCACGAGTCGTGAGCGCGCAGCCGGCAGCCGTCCCGGCTCCCCGCTACCGTCACGGACTTGTCATCGGCAAGTTCTATCCGCCTCATGCGGGGCACCTGTCCCTCATCCGCCAAGCCCTGGCCTGTTGTGAACGCGTCACCGTTGAGGTTCTGGCTTCCAGTGCTGAATCCGTCTCCGGTGAGCTCCGCGCCGACTGGCTGCGCGTCTGCCTGCCCAGCGCCCGGGTAGTCACCGGCGTCGACGACGAGCCGGTGGACTATGCGTCCCCCACGGCGTGGCAGGCTCATACGGCGGTCATGCTCTCCCTCCTCGACCCCGCCGACGGCCCTGTTGACGCCGTGGCGACGTCGGACAGTTACGGGGCCGAGCTCGCCTCCCGGCTGGGCGCCTCTTGGCTGCAGGTCGATCCGGACAGGCAGGCCCTGCCGGTGTCGGGGAGGCGGATACGCTCCGACCCGGCTCGTTACTGGTGGGCGCTGCCCGCCCCCGTACGCGCGTGGTTCGTACGGCGCGTTGCGGTGGTGGGCGCCGAGTCCACCGGCACGACGACCCTCGCCCGCGCTTTGAGCGACCACTATCGCCTGCCGCAGGTGCCCGAGTTCGGACGCCAGTGGAGCCGGCAGCGCCCTGGAGGCCTGGATGCCGCCTGGGCCAGCGCCGAATTCGATCTTGTGGCCCGCGTCCAGGCCCAGTGGGAGGACGAGGCCGCTGCACTCACCGCTCGTCCTCTCCTCATCACCGACACCGATGTCCTGGCCACCTCTCTATGGCATGAGCGGTATATGGGCAGTCGTTCCGCCAGCGTGGAGGCTCTGGCCGCTTCCCGTCGCCCGGATCTCTATCTGCTCACCGGGGACGAGATCCCCTTCGTCCAGGACGGATTGCGCGATGGCGAGCACATCCGCCACGACATGCAGGAGTCCTTCCGCCGGACTCTTGCGGCCGGTCCCGTGCCCTGGGTGGAATTGCAGGGCAGCCACGAGGAGCGCATGGCTGGGGCCATCGCCCTCATCGACGAGCTTGCAGCCGAGCCCAGGCCCATGAGCCCGCCGTTGTCGGAGGCTCATGTCGGCGCCAGCACGATGAGCGATGGGCTGCGCGTCGGCGCCGAGCGTGAGAAGACCGCGGCCGGGCCGCACGACGACGTCCTCACCGATGCCCTTGAGGAGTGCTGATGGGCTACGGATACGTTCCCTCCAGTCCCACGGATCCGCGTGCCTCCGGGCTGGAGCCCGCCAGGCCGGTGGGGCCGGCACCGGGTTCCCTGGATGTCGCAGATGTCTTCCCCTCCGCGGCGCCCCTTGGCACTGCGGGTACGAGCACGGCACTGGATGAGAAACTGCGTCGCGCCTACTACTGGATGGTCAACGAGGCCATCATCAGCCCGCACTACGACATCGAATTCGAGATGGGAGATGGGGCGCCCGACACCACCGTGAATCTGGGGGAGACTGGTGCCGCTCTGCACCTACCCACCGCCCCGTCATACTCCTCCTTCATGCTGATGCCTCTGCTCACCTTCGCAGTGCGCGGCCGCTGCCTGCTCATCGGAGGACCCGGGCGCGGCAAGACCACCTCCGCCATTCTCATGGGAGTGCTCGCCGGTTACCCGGTTGAGCAGGTGCGTCGCGGTATGCAGCACGGCCACCCTCAGCTGTCGGTGACGGATATGTTCGGAACACCATTGCCGCGTGATCTCGTGGGGGCCGAGTCTCTTGCGGACATCGATGTGGCGTGGCGTTCCTGGCTGGGAATGCGCGTCAAGATCATCGACGAGTACAACCGCATCCCCACCCGTACGCAGTCCGCGCTTCTGACGGTCCTGGCCGATGGCTACGTCGAGGTTTACGACCAGCTCTACGAGACCGGTGATGCCGCCTGGTATCTCACCGCCAATGACGATGCTGGAGGCGGCACCTACCAGGTGGTTGAGGCGCTGCGGGACCGTATCGACATCACCGTGGCGGCGTTGCCCTTCAATCCTCGTTTTCTGCCCGGGCTCATTCAGCGCCGGGAGGGAGACTTCCGCCCTGAGCGGCATGTCCCGGCCGAGGTGGTCTTCTCCGCGGCCGAGCATGACGCCATCTCCGCTCAGATCCAATCCGTGCGCGTGCCCCAGGCGGTGCTCCGTCGCCTCGCCTTCTTCGCCTCCCAGCTCGAGGTCTGCGAGCACGCAGCCACTCAGCTGGAATACCGCAGCAAGGACACGGCTCGCCTGACAGGTGGTGATGTGGCCGGGCTCCTGCGCCGCTCCACGGGCCGGGACCGTCTGACCGATCTGGCCGACCAGACCCTGTCCGGTATGAGTGTGCGGGCCATGAACGCCGTCATCACCTACGCCAAGGCCATGGCCTTCTTCCGGGGCCACAGTGATGTTGCCCTGGAGGACCTGCGCGCCGTGCTGCCCTTCGTCTTGCGCGACAAGATCCAGCCCAATCTCGACTCCCCGGTGTTCGCCTCCGATGAGGGCCGTCTGCTGGTTCACGACCCTGTCTCGTGGCTCCGCGGGCTCATGGATACCGCATGTCTGGCCTATGACGCCGCGGGCCTGGATACCGACGATCCTGTGGGGGAGATCCTTGCCGAGCTGCATCAGGGGCTGACTGGAGTGACGCAGGCCGAGGTCCGTCGCCGCCTGGCCCACATCGAGTCCCTGGCCCGTTCCCTCGGTGCCAGCGGCAAGCTCTATGGCCATGTGGCCGACGATGCCATGGCTCTGAAGTACGCCCATCAGCGCTACTCCGCCTACTTGTCCTGGCTGGAATGGGAATCTGCCTCGTCTGTGGGAGCCAGCCCGTGAGCCGGTGGAGGGATTTTCTGACCGGGCACCGTCAAACGGCCAATGCGGTGCTGCATCAGGCGCGCACTGACCGCGCAGCTGCGGTGGGCGCGGATACCGAGGTACTCGCTCGCCTCGCGGACTTGGAGCCGACGGCGCTGCGCCTGGGCTCTCAGGTGTCGGACGCCGGCCCCGGTGCGGTGGAAGCTGTCTTCATATCCCTGATCCGGTTGGCCGGATTGCGCCCGAGCGCAGAGGACCCCGTCTGGGGGCGCCTGGCCGGGACTCTCGACCTCGTCTCCCGATGGCGGACCGAGCCCGAGGCTCTGGTCACTGTTCTCACCCATACCGCTCCCGGCGGCAGCTCACGTGAGGCCTGGAAGATGTGGCTCGCCCTAGCACATGCCCTGGAGGAACCGGGACGGTCCGCGACGCGGGGAACCGCCGTCGCGGCTACGGAACTCGCCGCCCTCGCGTCATGGCGAACCGGCAGCGTTCAGCTGCGGGCTACCGCTCTGCAGATTCTCGCCCGCAGTCCGCACGCCGTTCTGTCTCCCTTGACCAGCGGATGCGCATTCGAGGGCAACCCCGCCGCGCTGTCCGCAGCCTGCCTGGCTGATCGTTGGTTCTGGCCGGGCATGACTGCCCCTAAGCGACGTACGGGCGGGTTTCTCGGGTTCGGCGGTTCCTGGGTGTCGCCGCCGCGTCTTATCGGCGCCACGGATCAGGCCTGGTGGCTGTGGGCTGATGATGCGCCGTGGGTGCTCCTCGCCGACGCTCACGGGATCGCCACTGTGCGCATGGCTCCGGACCACTGCCCGCTGAGCCCTCGAGAGTCCCGAACCTCTCAGAGCGATGGCTCCTCAACCATCGGGCTGGCACCCGACCATGCTCGCGCACGCGTGTTGAGCGACTCCTACTTGGTGGAGATCTGTCCGCCCTCCGAGGGCATTGACGACCAGCGTGCCGTTCGGGGTCTCCCATGACTGCCTCCAGTACGGGGCACCAGCCGTTGCCCGCCATGGCTGAGGCCATGTGGCCACGGGCGCAGCGCGTCTGGAGCCCCATCACTCGCCTCCACCGGCCCACGCTCCTGGAGAAATCGCCGAAGGACGCCCTGGCCTGGATCGATCTGCGCACCATGAGCGTTCATGTGAACCTGCGGCGCGCAACACCGCTCATGGGTACTACTGCTGCCAGATCCGCCGGTCCGGAGGAACTTGTTCTGGCGCTGCTCGCACATGAAGTAGGGCACTATGTGCTGGCACCCGGGGATATGGCTACTGCGGCCCGCATTCACATGCGTGTCCGCTCCGCTCTGATCGATTGCGATGAGCAGGTGGGCATGGTCGCCAACCTGTGGTGCGACCTGCTCATCAACGATGAGCTTCAGCGCCATCGAGGCGTGTCCATGATCTCCCTCTTGGAGGCCGTTGAGGCCGTTGAGGCCGTGGAGGCTGCTGGTGCCGTGAGTGAGCGCCGGGTCCGGCAGGAAACCGAATCCCACGGGCGGGAGATTCCTGACGCCTCCGGGCCGCAATGGTGGCCCACCTACTTGCGGTGCTACGAGATCGCCTGGGAACTGGCGCCCGGAACCCTGCACCGGCAGGGGGTTGCCAGAGAGACCGAAGCACGGCTCATGGCCCGTCTGGCACGTGTCTACGCCTCCGCGCCGGTTCAGGGGGCGGCCGGCTTCGCCGCACTCCTGCGGCCCATGATCATGGACGAGGACCTCCAGCAGAAGCGCTCACAGCGCCTGCGGATGTCCGGGAGAGGAAGATCGGGGCGCGATTGCGGAGGCGTCACCGGGGCGGGAGAGCTGCCGGTCTCCGTGATCGGCGACACCGATCTTCTGAAGCCGGTGATCCATCCCGCGCAGGATCCGCTGGTGCTCGGCGCCGACCCTGCCGACCCTTTGGCCCCGCGCGCACCTGAGGATTCGCAGAACAATAATGATGGTGCTGCGCTTCAGGGCGCCGGGAGCCGGTCTCAGGACATTCAGCCCGCGGATCTTTCCGCCGTGGCCCGCAGCCTGGGTGTCGACATGCCCGCACTGGAGATCGCCTCCCGCTACTATCAGGAGTCCGCCGCTCCCTATCTCGTGCGTCTGCCGCCCGTGCGCCGGGCCGGCAGAGACGACCCCCTCATGGGGAACCTGGAGACCTGGGAGACCGGGGAGGACCTTGCCGATATCGACTGGTCCGCCACGATGGCGGCCTCGCCGTGGGTGGTGCCCGGGGTGACGACTCGCCGTCGCCACTTCGAGCGCGATCCGGGGGAGGACCAGCACATGGTTCCCACGAACCTCGATCTCTACCTCGACTCCTCCGGCTCCATGCCCGATCCCGCCGTACGGCTGTCGCCTGTGGCCTTAGCGGGGGCCATCCTGGCTTTGTCCGCCCTGCGCAGCGGCGCTCGCGTTCAGGCCACCACCTGGTCCGGTCCCGAGCAGATCGCCGGCACGGATGGCTTCACCCAGGACGCGCAGGAGGTCCTGGCCGCCATTGTGGCTCATTTCGGCGGTTCCACATCCTTCCCGCTGGGAATCCTGTCCCGCACGCACCTGGCCGCTCGAGCGGATGGGGCCGGACGGGCGCCCTGCCACATCGCCGTCGTCTCCGACGACGGCGTGGTCTCCATGTTCGCGGACCACCGCTCAGGCGAATGCGAGAACACGGGGAGCAATGAAGAGGGAATCGCGGTGCGGGCGCTCACAGCGGCCGGGGGTGGAGGCACGCTCCTACTCAATACCGAACCCGAACATGTCAAGAAGCTGCGCCTGCCCGGGGGATATGCCGTTCACAGTGTGCGCAACCTTGACGAAGTGCGTCGTTTCAGCGCCGGCTTGGCGCGAGCCATCTGGGAGGCGTCACGATGAGTCGTACATGGCTAGCAGGGCAGGAGCTCCCACGGCGTCCGGATGCCGTCAGCTCCGCAGCCGGTCCTGAGGACGGCGTGGAGCAGCCGGCGACGGCAGTGCGCCTCCTGTCCGGGCGGGAAGTGGTCGACAGCGCTCTGGCAGCGCCGTGGCCCATCCGGGCCGACTCGCCTCTTCCCGATCTCGCCCGCCTGACCCATGCCCTGGCTCACTGCGACCCGGTGTTTCTGGACAGCCGGGTCGATGGTCGTGCTGTGCTCGCGGATGTTCTCAGAGATGCGGGTCATGAGCCGGAGGGCTTGCGAGGGGCGCTGGAGATCGAGCGCTTTCGCCTGTCTCAGCGCTTGAGGATCTTGACCATGGGCGTGTCCGCACCAGATCCGGCGGCTTGCTGCCAGGTGAGCGCATTGGCTGCGCTGCTCCTGCGAGAGCTTCTCGAGCAGGAGCCCCCTCGACCGCCAGGCGTGATCCTGGTGGACCGCGTGGGACGGATGACGGCCTTTCTGGAGCTGCTGGTCGCTACTCTCGTGCCTCCTTCCACCTGGCCGTCCTCTGAGTCCGTGAGGCAGGAGGTCTGCCGTACTTTCTTGGCCGGTCTGGGCCTGTGCGCTGCCGGGGAGAATCCCCATCAGACTGCGGATCGATGGGAAGAGGTCTCGACTCTGGCCCGCCAGGAGACCACGATGAGCCTGCGGGCCGAGATCGAGCACCGTCGTGAAGTGGAGCGCCGAATCGCGCAGGCGCGTGCTCGTGAGTCCGCATCCCATTACACGGGGCGATGAGCGGAATGACTGAGCTGCGCAATCGTGGTGAGTCGAAGAGGCTTCGGCACCCCGGTGATTCCGATCCCAGGCGCCTCAGACCTGGGAGCACGCGCTCTCAATCGTCCGCTGACGCCGCTGCGCCTGCGGCGTCGGGAACCGCAGGGATGACGTCGGCTGCGCGCGCCGAGTACGCGTCTATGAATGCGGCCGTCCTGCCCGACACTGAGCGCTGGCCCACTGTGAGCGCATCGGGGCTTGCGGCCCTGGCCGCGCTGCGCGAGGAGCCGATGGCTCCCGCCTGGACGCATGCCTGCGGTGACCGTCTGACTCGGACCGATCAGGCGCTGCTGGCCGTGCTGGCTGCTGACGTGCGTCGCGGAGCCTATGCCCAGACCTCCTTGACCGGCCCGCGCTCCTGGGTCGATGCCCTGGCCGTGCGTGCTGTTGAGACGGTCCCCTTCTACCGAAGGCTGCGCCGCAACGGAGACATCGGCGCCCACCCGGCGCTGTCGGACCTGCCGGTGCTGGACCGTCGAGATCTTCGGGAACTCGGCGATCTTGTCCCCATGGACGCAGAACTGGACCGGATCCTGGAAGGGACGAGTTCCGGATCCACCGGGGCCTCGTTGCGAATCCCCCTCCACCCCCGTGGCCTCGCCTCAGACATCGTGATCCTGCGCTGGTGGCTGGAAAGACTAGGATTGCACTGGGATGTGGATGAGGCCGGTGAGCGCCTCGCCATGGCCAATATCGTGGACCAGACCAGTGCCTTCACCTACGCATCTCTGCTCACCGCGCATGCCGAGCGTGCTCTCATGGCCCGTGTCAATCTCCATCCGGACGCGTGGCATCAGGAGACTCATCAGCACGACTGGTGGGTGCACCACGATCCGCTTGTCCTGTCCGGCGCCCCTTTGCCTCTTCTGACCCTGGCATGCCGTGAACCGGGTCTTAGCCCAGTGGCGGTGGTCAGTGGCGCCAGTCATCTGACGGATGCGGCGCGCTCTGAGCTCGTTGATACCTGGAAGGCCCCCGTTCTCGATGTCTACGCCTTGGGCGAGACCGAGATCGTCGCATGCGACCCCGACGGATGCGGTCACCGTGTCGCCCCTCTGCCGGTGCACGTGGAAATCCTGGATCAGCATGGTCTTGCCGTTGCCCCGGGCCGGCGAGGACGGATCGTCATCACGAGCGCCACCAACCCTCTTCTGCCTCTTCTGCGCTACGACACCGGCGACACCGGGGCTCTGGAACTACGTGCGGCTCCGGATGCGCCGGGAGGCACGGAGGCCGTCATCGTGGGGCTGGAGGGGCGCGCTACTGTCCGCTACCGTCATGGTGATGGAACCTGGATTCCCTCAGTCAGTCTTGTCCAGGTCCTTCAGAGTCAGGGGGCGGCCGTCTGGAGTGTGCACCAGTGGCGTCACGGTGCGCTGAGGGCTGAGGTGGCGCCACCGCATGGACCGCTGACGTCACAGGTGACTCGGGCGGTGCGCGACGCATTGGCGGCCTTGCTCGGCCAGGAGGTGACCGTCGTTCCCCTGAACGACGCCGCTGCCGCTAAGAGGCGCTTCACCTCGGACGTCCCCGGGCACACAGGCCCGGGGACATGAATGCCCGAGCAGAACCCGAGCAGAACCCGAAAAAACCGAACAACAACATGGTGGATGCCTGAGCGGGCAGCGGTGGTCACCGACTCGTGACATCGAATGCGGGGCCTGGAGGGGAGACCAGAAGACTGCGAACCAGGAGAACCGGGATGAGGGGGAGAGTATGGGCATGCCGTGGGCCTGCCGCGGTCATGCACGGGAATGCGCAGGTATGGACCGGGTCGAACAGGGGTGGTCAGGGTTGGACTGATTGGTCCCCCGTGTTAGTCGCTCGCCATGAGGTTTGCCGTTTCATCCTGGAACAGCAGAGCGGCCTCCTTGAGCTTCTCGCCGTGCTCGCGTGCGTGGTGAGCGCAGAAGAAGAGCTCTCCAGTCAGCAGCACGACACGGACGTATGCCTGGGCGGCGCACACGTCGCAGCGGTCGGCGGTGGTCAAGGGGCGCTCGGCGGAGGCGTCGATGGCGGAGGAGCGCTGCTCGTCCAGGGAGGTCGCCGCCCGGAGAGCGGCGGAGGTGCTGATAGTGCTCATGGCTCGCATTCCACCATGCCCCCGGGCGCTTATCACTCGGAGGAGCTCGTTTCCGCCCCAGGCGCACGAGCTTTCGCCCAGGGCGCATCGGGGAACATGCGCAGTGGTCGCGCGGCGCCGTCGATCCGAGCCGGTCGGCTGTATCTGCTGTGTCTGCTGTATCGGCTGCAGTCGGCGCCTGTGCTCCGGACACTCACGGTCGTATCGCCGTAGTGTGTCGTTATGACGAGCACCGAGAGCAAGAGCGTTGAGGACATCGGGGACGTCGAGGGCGTTGAGGGCGTCGAGGGCGTTGAGGGCACTGAGAGCACTGAAGGCACTGGATACGCCGGACACAGTGAGTGGCGCGCGGTACGGGATCGGGAGATGAACCGCCTGAAGCATTCGGGCTGGGTGTCCAACCGCCCGCTGCGAAGCCTGCTGGATCAAGCCGGGCTGACCTCGCCGGTCGAGGTTGTCGCCGCCGGCATCAGCCAAGAGCAGTGGGCGCGGGCGGGCGAGTCGATCGACCGGCTTCGTGAGCGCTTCGGCCGCTACCGCTTCGCCGAGGAAGTGGAGTACGGCTTGCTGGTGGTGCCGGTGCCTGATCGACTTGACACGCGCGGGGCTCTGCCGCGTCAGGTTCGGGAAGGGCAGAACTCCGGGCTCGGAGAGGACTTCGTAGATCCCGCACTGGGGCCTGGAGTGGATCTGTCGGGCGGAGCGCTGGAACTGGAGGGCTGGAGGCTGTACATCACCGCTGTCTCCGAGCGCGGTATCTCCGCTGGGAGCTACGAGACGATCAGCGCTGCGCAGCGCCAGGACTTCGAGATCGATGGTTTTGACACCAGACGGCTCATGACTCGTCAGCTGTGGGGCGCGCGTCTGCTTCAGTCCCCTCACGGAGTCGTTCCGGATAGTGACCTCGGCAGCATATGGACCTTCACGCTCTTCCCCGGTGAGCCGCTCGTCGACGGACGGGCCGTGTCCGGCACCGTCTTGAAGGGCAAGGTGCGTTTCCGCCTGGGAAAGACGAATCGCGGCATCGGCAGCGCCCGTGTCAGCCCGGCTCTGCCTGTACAGGGGCTCGTTCCGGATAGCCGCTGAGAACTGTGAGGACCTCAGGAACTCGAGAACTCGAGAGCTCGGTCTGCCGGCCGTGCGCGTACCGGAGCCGGCTGATGCCGGAGGAGGCTGACGAAGACCACAGGTCCGGTCGCGGCGCGGAGGAACACCTGTTCGACCATGATCCGTTACAGTCCGGCCGTGCCCTCTTCTGAGAACAAGACCACCCGCGGCGACTACTCCGCTCGCCACCTCTCCGTACTGGAGGGGCTGGAGGCGGTGCGCAAGCGTCCCGGCATGTACATCGGCTCGACCGACCAGCGGGGGCTGATGCACTGCGTCTGGGAGATCGTGGACAACGGCGTCGATGAGGCGCTGGAAGGCCATGGGGACCGCATTGATGTTGTTGTCCATGCCGACGGTTCCATTGAGGTGCGGGACACCGGACGCGGCGTGCCCATTGACATCGAGCCCTCCTCCGGGTTGACCGGCGTGGAGCTCGTCTACACCAAGCTCCATGCCGGTGGGAAGTTCGGGGGAGGGTCCTACGGCGCGGCCGGAGGCCTCCACGGCGTGGGCGCGAGCGTCGTCAACGCGCTGAGCGCCCGCATGGACGTCGAGGTGGACCGCGGGGGTAAGACCTACGCCATGAGTTTCCGTCGCGGCGTACCCGGGGTCTTCGCCGATCCGCCGAGCGGGGCGAGCCTCGCCTCGCCCTTCAAGGAGTACACCGAGGCTTCCGAGCTGCGCGTGATCGGCAAGGTCAAGCGCGGCGTCACCGGAACTCGCGTGCGCTACTGGGCTGATCCTCAGATCTTTCCATCTCCGGCCGAGTACGATGCTGCGGCGCTGCGCGCCCGCCTGCGCCAGACGAGCTTCCTCGTGCCCGGACTGACCCTGTCCCTGACTGATGAGCGCAGTGCCGATGAGGCCGCGCGCTCCGAGCACGCGTCGTCGTCGGGCTCGAAGACCACCGATGACCTGGCGATGCGCGCCGCGGCGAAGAGCGTCACCGAGGCCCCGGGAGACCTGCTGGAGGCCGCAGTCCTGGGAGAGGATGCCGCCGAGAGCGCCGAGGTCTTCCGCGCCAAGGGCGGCACCGCGGACTTCGTCGATTTCCTGGCCACCGACGGCTCCGTGACCGACACCTTCCGTCTGACCGGACAGGGCACCTACACCGAGACCGTTCAGCAGCTCGACAGGCGCAGTGGTCACCTGCGTCCCGTGGAAGTGACGCGCACCTGCATCGTCGATGTCGCCCTGCGCTGGGGCATCGGCTACGACACGACCGAGCGCTCCTTCGTCAACATCATCGCCACGCCCATGGGCGGCACTCACTTGTCCGGTTTCGAGCAGGCCGTCACCAAGGTTCTGCGTAAGCAGATCGAATCCAATGCGCGCGCCCTGAAGGTCACCAGTCGAGATGGGCGCATCGAGAAGGACGACATCCTCGCCGGCATGACCGCAGTGGTGACTGTGCGAGTGCCGGAGCCCCAGTTTGAGGGTCAGACCAAGGAGGTTCTGGGCACGGCCCCGGTACGCCAGATCGTCGCCAGGATCGTGGACAAGGAGCTGACGGCCATCCTCACGTCCTCCAAGCGCGACCTCAAGGCTCAGTCCCGGGCCCTGCAGGAGAAGATCGTGGGGGAGATGCGCGCTCGCGTCAGCGCGCGCATGCACAAGGAGATCACCCGTCGCAAGACCGCCTTGGAGTCCTCGACCCTGCCGGCCAAGCTGGCTGACTGTCGCAGTGACGATGTAACGGCTTCCGAACTGTTCATCGTCGAGGGCGATTCGGCTCTCGGCACCGCCAAGAACGCCCGCAATTCCGAGTTCCAGGCGCTCCTGCCCATTCGCGGCAAGATTCTCAATGTCCAGAAGGCTTCACAGGCGGACATGCTGCGCAATGTCGAGTGCTCTGCGATCATCCAGGTGGTGGGAGCGGGCTCCGGGCGCACCTTTGACATCAAGGCGGCCCGCTACGGCAAGGTCATCCTCATGACCGATGCGGATGTCGATGGCGCGCATATCCGCACTCTGCTGCTCACGCTCTTCTTCCGCTATATGCGGCCCATGATCGAGGCCGGCCGGGTTTTTGCGGCAGTCCCGCCGTTGCACCGCATTGAGGTCTCCGGCTCAGGGCGGCGGAAGAAGGAGATCATCTACACCTACTCCGACGATGAGCTGGTGCGCACTCTGCGCAAGCTGGAGAAGCAGGGGCGCGGCTTCAAGGAGCCGCAGCGATACAAGGGGCTGGGGGAGATGGATGCCCACCAGCTCGCCGAGACCACCATGGAGCCCGAGCACCGGACCCTGCGGCGCATCACCCTGGGCGATGAGGCCGAGCTCCTGGAGGCGGAGAACGTTTTCGAGCTCCTCATGGGAGCGGCGGTCGAGCCCCGCCGCGGCTTCATCATCGAGGGCGCATCAGACGTGGACCGTGAGCGCATCGACGCCTGATGCTGAAATGCCTGAGCACATGAGCGTTATTCGTATCGGGTATGGTGCTGAGTCATCCCACGAGTAGCCCCAGTCGTCTCGAGTAACCTGTTGTCGCCACTGTCACCGCCGGGTCTGCCACCCGGTACCCGCGCAAGGAGGCGCCTATGGCCCCCGTCTACGGATCCTCGCGTCGTGCAGGAGTCTCCGGACCCTGGTCGATGCTGCGCCCCGGGCCGCGTTCCGCGCTTCCACGCGACCTGTTCTGGGCTCCGCTGAGTCCTTTGGACAATGGCGCGCTGGCGGGACTCATCGCCCGTGCGGAGTCCGTCGACGACCCGCCCTACCGGACGACGGCCGAGGAGACGGCGGAGTACTTCGTCGACCCGACCTATTCCGGCGTGGCCGGGCGGGACGCCCTGGGCGTCATGCGCGCCTTCGCATTGGTGCGGTTGCGGCCTGCTGGGGAGATCTACGCCTCAATGGTCGGCGTCGTCGACCCCGACTTCCGCAAACGGGGCATTGGCGGGGCTCTCCTGCACTGGCAGACGGAGCGCGCCCGCCACCTCATCGGCACCGAACGCGCGGGGGCGGCACCCGGATCGGCGGCGGCCGCGGCGTCGGCTCACATCGTGACCACCGTCCTGGAGGACGACGACCGCATGAAGGAGCACCTTGAGGATTTGGGCTTCGAGCCCCGACGGTGGTACCGCGAGGTGCGCCGAAGCCTGACCGACGACATCCCGGAGGTGGATATCGACGGATTCCTCACCATCGAGCCGTGGGACGACGATCTCGATGAGGTCGTCCGCATCGCGCACAACCAGCTGGCCGACGGCGAGTACGAGGCGAGCGAGATGACGCGAGACGAGTGGCGGTCGGGGCGCGCCTACTTCGCCCCCGGATGGAGCTTCGTGGCCATGGACCGTTCGGGGGACCGGGCGCGTGTGGCCGGTTTCCTGCGCTCGGGCCGCTATGAGCAGGACTGGGCGGCATTGGGGTGGCGCGAGGGTTACACGGATATGCTGGGGGTGCTCGCCGAGTACCGGACTCGGCGGGTGGCTCCGGCGCTTCTGACGGCCGCTATGCGCGCCTATCGGCGAGACGGCATGGAATACGCTGCGGCTGGCGTTGATTCTGACGATCCCAACGGAGCCGTGGACTTGTACCGCAATCTGGGATACAGCCCCACCCGGGGCACGATCCTCTACGCCTTGGACGTATGAGACTCCGCGACGGCACAGCGGACTCAGCGCTCGCGGCCTATGCGCAGCCCTATTAGTCGGTGTGCGCGATCGCGCCCGCGACGACCGTCGCCACGGGACGGACCTGTTTCAACTCTTCCGCGCTCAACGCGAGTGGATCGGCGACCAGCATGACGAGATCGGCCCGTGAGCCGACGGCGATCGGCCCGACGCCGTCCACTGAGGCCGCCAGCACCTCCTCGTTGCTGAGCCGTTGCGAGGGTGACCAGATACTGCCCCCGGGCGTGCTCCGGGCGACTGCCGCTGACATCGCCAGCCATGGGTCCAGCGGTGCGACCGGTGCATCCGAGCCCAGGTGCAGCAGAGCGCCGGCGGTCACCATGTCCGCAAAGGCATAAGTGCGCTCCTCCAAGCCCGGCCACACTCGCCCCACGGCCTCGCAGTCGTCCAGTAGATGGGCCGGCTGGACCGACAGCTCCACTCCGCAGGACACCAGGGTTGCCAGTGCACTGTCGCCCCGGGTGAGCGAGTCGCGCGGGAGCAGCTGAGCGTGCTCGAGGCGCCCGGTCGCCCCCGAGGCTGCGAAGGCCGCCGCGACATCCTCCATTGCGGCGTCGCCGATGGCATGGATCGCCGCTTCGTATCCGGCCTGCGTGGCGCGGGCCATGAGTTCGGTGAGTTCCGCTCTCCCGATGTTGGCCACACCGTGAGGATGCTCCGCAGCGAACTCGGGAGGATAGGGCTCGCACATGTGGGCGCTGGCCGTGCCCATGGAGCCGTCGGCGATGACTTTCAGCGGCCCCTGCGTGATCACGGCGGTGTTGTCGCCGCCGACAGGCGAGCCCGGGAGCGGGGCACCGGTGCGCAGGCCCGCTGCGATCCACCGCTCCAGTTTGCCGCGATAGACCGCAACACGGATGCGGGGGAGGACTTCGGGCAGTCCGCTCTGCGTCTTCAGGGCCGCCAAGCGCCGGGCCCAGTCGTCGGGCGCGCCCGCCCAGGCCATGTCCACAACCCCGGTCACCCCGCGGGCGAGCATGCCGGCGAGCACTCGACTGTAGCCCGTTTCGCGTAGTTCGCGGCTTCCCGGGATCTCGTCGAGCCGGTCGAGCACGGCGAACCACGGGTCCTCCCGCATAGGAGCCCCTGGGTCGTCCGCGCTTGCGGCGGGCAGTCCCAGAGCAGTCAGCGCTGCCGAGTTGAGCCAGCCCGAGTGGACATCACCGGATATGAGAACGGTGGGGACAGGGCCGGTAACGGCGTCGAGCTCGGTCACAGTGGGGATTCGCGGCCAGTTCGACAGTCGGTGCCCGAAGCCCTGCACTGTGGGAATGGAGCCGTCTGCCGGCAGGGAGGCGATGGCCTCGGCTACAAGAGACAGAGCGTCCTGCGCGCACCGGGTCGCTGTCGTATCGATCCTCGAGCGCCGGGCCGCCTCAAGATCGAGATGGGCGTGGGCGTCCCACAGACCGGGTATGACGAAGGCGCCTTCGGCGTCGAGTCTGCGTTCGCCCCGCGGTTCCAAGTCAGGGCCGATCTCCGTGACCACGCCGTCGCTGACCCGGATGTCGATGGGCTCGGGCGGCGGCTGCGTCCGGCTGCGCCCGTCCATCGGCGGTCTGCGAGTGGCCGCGCGTAGGCGACCGAGCTGGTGGCGGGTCCGGAAGTGGACAGGGCGAGCATGTTGTAGGAGGAGCGAGGCCATGAGCGATTATGGGCCCGCAGATCGGAGCGTGTCTCTCCTTAGAACGTCACATGCATATTCATGTGATTAATCGTCGTTGTCACGCCGATTTCTAGAGATCCGCCTATGTTCGCGCGCGAGGAGACACGTGGTGAGGATTGAGCAAGAATAGAAGGAAACAGGGATGACCGATATGAGGATCGAGAAGCGTGAGGTTCATTAGCTCTCCAGGTGCGAGCTCATCCGCGAGGGTTGAGTGAGGTGAAGGTCGTCCTCGCCCCTGACTCTTTCAAGGAGGCCATGACGGCTGCTGAGGCGGCGGCCGCCATGGCTCGCGGCGTGCGCGCCGTCGTTCCGGATGCCGAGATCGTCGAAGTGCCCATGTCCGACGGCGGCGAGGGATTCACCGATGCGGTGGCCGCGGCTCTGGGGGCTCAGGTGCGCGGGGTCGACACCATTGACGCCCTGGGGCGCCCGGTCACAGGTCGTCTGGCGATGAGTGGTGGCACGGCGGTATTCGAGATGGCTTCGGCCGCGGGGCTCGAGCTGGTTCCCCGGCATGCGCGTGATGTCTTGAACTCGGACACCCGGGGTGTGGGCCGGATGATCCGCACTGTGCTCGACGCCGGCGCCGATCATCTTCTTCTGGGAGTCGGCGGCTCTGCGACCAACGACGGAGGCGCCGGCATGCTGGCGGAGCTCGGCGTTCGATTCCTCGATCATGAGGGCCGTGTCATCGGGACAACGCCGAGGGCGCTCGGGGCGCTTGCAGCCGTGGACGACTCCGGTCTCGACCCGAGGCTGGATGGCCTGAGGATCGAAGTCGCCTGCGATGTCGATAACCCGCTGGTGGGCGAGCACGGTGCCAGCGCCGTCTTCGGTCCCCAGAAGGGCGCCGGGTCGCAGGATGTCGATTACCTCGACGCGATGCTGTCGCGCTGGGCGGATGTGAGCGGTCATGCCGAGCTCGCTGAGGTGCCGGGAGCCGGAGCGGCCGGAGGGCTGGGGTTCGCCCTCATCGCCTTCTTAGGGGCTCGACTCGAGCCCGGAGTCGATCTGGTCTCCCGTACGGTTGGTCTGGCCGAGGCCGTATGCGGGGCGGATCTCGTTCTGACCGGCGAGGGCTCGGTCGATGCTCAGACACTTGCCGGGAAGACTCCTGCCGGCGTGGCCGAGGTCGCCAAGAGGCACGGGGTGCCCACCGTTGTCGTAGCGGGCCGGGTGCGTTCCGATGCGGAGGTACTGCTGACCACCGGCTGCGTGGCCCTCGTGTCGAACTCGCAAGGCGAGACCGCTTCACTGACCGACATGCTCTGCGCGGCGCCGGGGAATACCGAGCGTGCAGCGGCCACGGTCATGCGACTGTGGACTCACCAGAGCGGCCCGGCAGGACCGGCAGGCTCAGCAGGCCCAGCATGATTTCTGACGTCTCTGGTGTCCGCCGTCCTCGCAGCGCGCGGCTCATTCAGCCGATGCCGGCCACTGGTGCGGCCAGCGGCGAGCCGGAGCCGTCGCGGCGCTCATCGACCTCGGGCAGCCCGACGCTCTGACCGCCCGGCCCGACCGCACGGGCCGGGCCCACCCCGACCCAGGCGAGGATGAGCTCGTCCTCGCCGCGCAGGAAGCGCTGGGCCCGCACTCCGCCGGTCGCCCTTCCCTTGGCGGGATAGCGGTCCAGCGGAGTCACCTTGACCGAGCCCGTCCCGGTGCCGGGAAGCGCCTTCTCGGCGTCGGCTATGGTGACGACGACGGATTCGGCGAGCAGCTCGGCGGGCACCGCGGAAGCCGCGATGACACGCGCCCCCTGGCGCAGAGAGATGCCCGCCATGCCGCCTGCGCCGCGCCCTTGCGGACGCACCTTCGAGGCCTCGAAGCGCAGCAGCTGGGCGTCCGAGGTCACCAGCGTGAGAATGTCGGAGTCCGCGGCGGTGGCGGCGAAGACCACACGATCGTCGTCGGCGAGGGCGATCACCTCCCAAGAGTCCCCGCGACTGGGCTCGTCACCGGGCTTGACGCGCTTGATGACACCCGCGGCGGTCGCCAGCACGATCGGCGGGTGGCCGGCGGAGCCGATCGGCACCAGTCCGACGATCTTCTCCTCGGGCTCGATGTCCACCAGCAGGCGTGCAGGCTGCCCCCCGGCCAGTGACGGCGCGCCGTCCAGGCGTGGGATCTCCGGAGCGGCCACAACTTCGAGCCGCACCAGGCGGCCGGTGTCCGTGATCGCCCCGACCCGGCCGCGTGCTGTTGTGGCGACCTGGCTCGTGACCGCATCGTGGAGCTGGCGCTCTCCGGTTCGTGAAAGCGGCTCTGCTCCGGTTGCGCGCGCCACCAGTCCCGTGGCGGACAGGAGGATCCGGCACGGGTCGTCGGGAACGGTCAATGGAATATCAGAGGCACCGGCCATGAGGCTCATTGCCGCCGTCTGCTGCCTCATGGCGGGGGCGGCCGCTGCTGAATCGTTGGGTGCATCCGCTCCGGACGGCGCTTCGGCTCCTGACGCCTCGAGCAGTACCGTTCGCCGGGGCGTGCCGAACTCCTCGGCCACCGCAGCCAGTTCGCGGGAGACCACACCTCGCAGCAGCGACTCGTCGTTCAAAATGGCCTCGAGTTCGATGATCTCCTGGGCCAGGGAGTCGCGTTCCTTCTCCAGTTCGATGACTGAGAACTTGGTCAGGCGCCGCAGTTGCAGTTCCAGGATGTAGCTCGCCTGCGGCTCGGACAGGTCGAAAACCTGCATGAGGCGGGTGCGTGCCGTGGCGGCATCCTCGCTGGAGCGCACGACTTGGATGACCTCGTCGATGTCGAGGATCGCGATGAGCAGGCCCTCGACCAGGTGCTGGCGCTCCTTGCGCTTGCCCAGGCGGAATCGGGTACGGCGCTCCACGACGGTCAGGCGATGACGCACGAAGACATCGAGCAGTTCGCGCAGGCCCAGCGTGCGCGGTTGGCCGTCGACCAGGCACACGTTGTTGATCCCGAAGGAGTCTTCCAGCGGCGTGTGCTTGTAGAGCTGAGCGAGCACCGCCTCGGGGTTGTAGCCGTTCTTGACGGTGATCACCAGGCGCGTGCCGTTCTTGCGGTCGGTCAGGTCGGCGACGTCGGTGATCCCCTGAAGCTTCTTGGAGGCCACCGTCTCCTTGATGCGGGTGATGACCTTCTCCGGGCCCACGAGGTAGGGCAGTTCGGTGATCACAATGCCCTTCTTGCGGGCGGTGACATTCTCAATGCGTGCGGTCGCGCGAGTCAGGAATTTGCCGCGTCCGGTGCGGTAGGCGTCACGGATGCCGTCCAGGCCGACGATCATGCCGCCGGCCGGCAGGTCCGGACCGGGCACGAAGGCCATGAGATCCTCCAGGGCGGCCTGGGGGTGCTCGATGAGGTGGCGGGCGGCGCCGATGACCTCGACGAGATTGTGCGGCGGCATGTTGGTGGCCATACCCACCGCGATGCCCGAGGCGCCGTTGACCAGCAGATTGGGGAGCGCCGCCGGCAGGACGTCGGGCTCGGTGAGTGTGTAGTCGTAGTTGGGGGAGAAGTCGACGGTGTCCTCGTCGATGTCCGCCGTCAGCGCCAGAGCGCTGCTGGCCAGTCTGGCCTCGGTGTAGCGGGCCGCAGCCGGGCCGTCGTCCAGGGAGCCGAAGTTGCCGTGGCCGTCGACCAATGGCAGGCGCATGGTGAATGGCTGGGCGAGGCGCACCAGGGCCTCGTAGATGGCGAGATCGCCGTGAGGATGAAGACGCCCCATGACATCGCCGACGACGCGCGAGCACTTCACATGCGGGCGGTCGGGGCGCAGCCCCATGCGGTCCATCTGGAACAGGATGCGGCGCTGGACGGGTTTGAGGCCGTCGCGGGCGTCCGGCAGGGCACGGGCATAGATCACGGAGTAGGCGTACTCCAGGAAGGAGGTGCGCATCTCTGTGGGAAGGTCCTGGTCGACAATGAGACCGTCAACGGGGGGAGGCGATTGCACGGCGGACTTCGGCATGCCATGCATGATGCGCGACGATGAGCCGAAACGATGCAGCGACACCCGAAGGTGACGGGGTCGATCGCGCTCTGAACGACTGTTGTACGCGCCGGCGCGTTTCCTGGCGTGTCACAGGTGGATGGCATGATCGCCTTATGAACTGGACTGCGCAGGCCCGATCCGACGCCGCCTCAACGCCCCTGGCCGAGGAGGTGCGCCGCGCCGGCTACTATCCCGAACTCGTCCTGGGGACGCTCGACGTCGCCGTGGCCGGCGAGGAGATCGTCGTCGACCTGGTTCAGGCCGAAACCACCTTCGATGATGCGGTCCATCGTCACTTGACGGTGCTCGCCCTGACCGACAGCCGGCTCATCATCGTCCATGTCGATGACGTCCCCCGGGAGGACGGCCGGCCGGGTGCGGTGGCCACCAGCGAGGCGGTGCCCATCGCTCGTATCTCCTCGGTGTCGCTGACCCGCGGCGTGCGCGAACCCGCGTCGGACGGCGGGCAGCTGACCGAGGTGACGATCGCGATCTGCTGGGGCGCCGTGCGTCGCCTCGACCTTGAGCCGGCGACCTGCGGCGATCCGGCTTGCGAGGCGGAACACGGGTTGACCGGGCTCTCCATGCCGGATGACATCGTCATTCGTGTCGCTGCCGGGGTCGAGGGCGACGCCGCGCTGGCCCGGGCGGACCGTTTCGCCCGAGCGCTGTCTGAGGCGACCGCCCGAACTGCGGCGCGCGCATGAACCAGCCGCACCTGTGTCAGGTTCTGGGCGCTGCTGCGGTCGGTGCGGGACTGGCCCTGCGTGACGTCGCCTCGCCCGATGCGCCCTCTGACACGCAGGCCCGCCGCGCCGCCCTTTCGTGGGGCCTGCTGGCCGATGACTCCGCCGGCGGCGTGCCGACCGTCCTCGTGCTCGTCGATGGGCTGGGCCTGGAACTTCTTCGCGAACGCCTGGGGCATGCGCCCACGCTGAGATCCTGGTTGTCCGGGTCTCGGGCCGGTCCCGGTCCTGCTGCTCTGACGTGCGCGCCCTCAACGACGGCCGCTGCACTGACGACGCTGGGCACCGGCGCTCTTCCCGGCGTCACCGGCATGGTCGGATACTCCGTACTCAACCCGTTGCTGCGCCGGGACATGCCCGAGGGCACGGCTCCGCATCCGGAGCAGAATCTGTGCCTCATCACATGGGAGGGACACGCTCCCAATCCGCGGAGCTGGCAGGACGTCCCCACCATCTTCGAACGGCTTGAGCGCGATCAGGGTCATTCCCATTCCGAGAGCGAGCGTGGCACGCCATTGGCCGTGACGATCGGCCCCTCGCGCTTCGTCGGTTCGGGCCTGACCTCCGCCGGCCTGCGCGGTGCTCCCCATCGGGGTGCGGATCGTCTCGAAGCCCGCCCCGGGCTCGCTGTTGAGGCGCTTCGGCAGGGCGTCCGCCTGGTCTACCTCTACATCGGGGAGCTTGACCACACCGGACACGCCCACGGCTGGCGATCCATGCAGTGGCTCGAGCAGCTCGAGCGTCTTGACGCCGCCATGGCTGAGCTTGCGCGCCGCGTGCCGGCCGGCACGCGCATCATTCTGACCGCCGACCACGGCATGGTCGATACCAGTGCCGATCGGCGCATCGACCTTTCCGAGCGCCCCGCTCTGGCCCGCGATGTCGTTGCTGTGGCGGGCGAGCCGCGCTTCACCCATCTGTACGTTCCCCGATCGGACCCGGATATAGCCGCTGCGGTTGTTCAGCGATGGCGGGGCGAACTCGGTGAGCGGGCCCTGTGGGTCGGTACGCGGGCCGAGGCGGCGCAGTGCGTGGGGCCGGTCGGGCCGCGGGCGGCTGCCGTTCTGGGCGATGTTCTGGTGGCGATGAATCACAACTGGGTGGTGGTCGACCCGCGCGTTCACAGCTCGTTCGCGATCGCCATGCCCGGTGTGCACGGTTCTCTCACGGGAGCGGAGATGACGATTCCCCTGCTGACGACCATGACCTGAACCGCCGGGAGAACGGGGCGTGCGCTGCAGTCTGTTTCTTGCCTGTTCTCAACTTGACTTGGTGCTACTCGGGCTTGGCCCCGAAGACGATCTCGTCCCAGGACGGGACGGATCGGCGTGAACGCCTCTTGGATCGGGGGGCGGGAGTAGCCGGCCTCTCGGGGGGGCCCTCCTGCTTCATCCGTTCCTCCACCTGGGCCGTCGGCATGGTCGGAGCGCTGTGAACGGAAGCCGCTGCCTGAGGCGATGTTGGTGTCGATGTTGGTGTAGCTGGTGCAGACGGCGCGGGGGATGCAGCGCTGGGGGCCGAGATGCGGCGCCTCGCGTTGGCCGGATGGCGCCCCGCTTGACCCATCGCGACCTTGCGGTGATCGGACATCGAGACGATCTGGGCCTGCCCGCGTGGGGAGGTCAGCGGCGCTGCCGGCTCCTCATCCTCGTCCAATGGGGGTTCGACCTCGAGCCTGCGTCCGCGGCTGGAGGCCAGGTCCGCCAAGAGCGCGTCGGTCGACGAGCCCTCAAGGCCCTCGAGGTCGTTGAGATCCTCATACTCTCCCGTCTGTGCCGCTTGCTCCGCCTCTTCACCTGCCTCGGGGGAGGAGGCGGAATGCAGCGCCGGTTCAAATGCCGATTCAAATGCCGGTTCAGCAGCTGTCGGCGTCATCGGGCTTGCGGTGGTAGGAGCCGAGGACGCCGAGGCGCCGGAGATGGGGGAGTCCTGATCGAAGACGGCCGGAGTGCGGGGCGCCGCAGCGGCTTCCGTGAGCCACCGTGCCTCTTCGTCCAGTGCACTGACTGCGCGGGCGGTCATGTCCAGTTCCCAGCGGGCGAACTTGGCTTGCGCACTCTGGACGAAGGCGAGGGTCACTTGCCAGGGGTCACGGCCCTCTCGCAACGCGTCCCACTGCAGGCTCGTCGGCTCGACCCCGCGGGTGGCCAGACGATCCACAACGAGTTCGCCCAGAACAGGAGAGTCCTTCTCCCAGCCGATGCGGCAGGCTTGGGCCTGACGAACCGCCCATGCCCGCTCCGCAAGAACTGGGCCTTCGAATCGGCGCACGTGCTCGACATCCATGCCGGTGATGGTGGCGACCTCTTCTGCGCTGGCGCCTGCCCGCATGTAGGCCTGCAGTTCGCGGGGGCGGACGGCCGAACCGGGGCTCGGCGGTACGATCGCCTGCGACAGTGCGGCTGGGCGCGCACGGCGCACGGCCGCGCGCAGGGCGTCATCGACAATGATGCTGTAGCGTTCACCCGTGCCGTCGGTCATCACGACGGTGTCACCGTTGGCGCCCAGCAGCTCGAGCTCGATCATCGGGAATATGCCTCCTCGTGTCCGTCGTACAGGCTCAGCGTGCCATCCCCGCCACGCGGGCTGCGGGAGGTCGACCGGTGTGGCACGCCGGCATGTGGCTCTGTTCGCCCTGAGCCCTACCGCATCGCCGTCAGGCCTGGTTCACGCGGCCGGTGCGTGGTGCTATGGTGCGCGTGCCCTGCTCGGAGGGGTCGCCCGCCACTGGTTTTCGGTGTCATGGCCGGTCCCGGCGGAGCCACGAACCGCCCGAGAGCCCGATCGAGTGCCGTCGACGAGAGAGAGTGACAGGCCATGGCGACCGATTACGACGCCCCGCGCAAGAACGACGACGAGCCTGAGTCCGACTCCATCGAAGAGCTTACCGCTCGGCAGAAGGATCAGTCCTCGGAGGCTATCGAGGAGGACGAGAACGAGGTCGCCGAGGGCTTCGAGCTTCCGGGCGCGGACCTGTCCCGCGAGGAGTTGAGCGTTCACGTCGTTCCTCAGTTGGAGGACGAGTTCACGTGCTCCGAGTGCTTCCTGGTTCACCATCGCGGCTCGTTGGCGTATATCGACGATGCCACCGGTCAGCCGGTGTGCACCGATTGCGCGGGCTGACCGCAGACCCGCGCCTCTGCATCCCCGTGGAGTGCGGAGCACCATAACCCCGATAAGGAGATCCTCATGGGACTGTTCTCCCGTCGCCAGGAAGGCGACGTGAGCGAACCGAGCATCAATTCCGATGACGCTGCGCCTGGATCCGACAGTGGCATCGGGCCTTGGGATGCTGCACGTGCGCCGGAGCGGCCCGGATCCGCGGGGCGGATCGACTTGGGGTCGCTGCGCATTCCCGCCGTGGATGGGATGCAGATACGCTTGGAGAGCCCTGGAGGATCGAGTCAGGAGGTTTCGGCCGCCGTTCTGGTCCTGGCCGGCTCCACGCTCGAGCTCCGTGCCTTCGCGGCGCCGCGCACCGCAGGCATTTGGAATGAGCTGCGCGAGGACATCACCGCGGAACTTGACCGGGCCAGGGCCCGTTTCGACGTGGAGGACGGCCCGCACGGCCCTGAGATTCTCGCTCATGTTCCTGTGCGCACCCCCGATGGTCGGGACGGGACGGTAGCGGCCCGCTTCATCGGTGTCGATGGCCCGCGTTGGTTCCTGCGCGGCGTGCTCCAAGGCCCTGCCGCCACTGATGAGGCGGCTTCACGGGTTCTGCGCGGGGTTTTCGCCGACATCGTGGTTGTGCGCGATGGCGCCGCCAGGCCGCCGCGGGAGATTCTTCCGCTTCACGCCCCCGGGATCAGCACTGCTCCCGCCGCCGAGGATCTTCCCGGTCTTGAGCCTCTTGAGCCCGGGCCGACCATCGCCGAGGTCCGCTGAATCGTGGGCTCCGCGCTTGTTGGGGGGCCATTCTCGAGGCTGCGCTCCAGCCGTGAGGATATCGACGCTCTCGATGAGGCGATCACGGCCCGTCGTCGGGGGACCATGCCCGTGGGCGAGCTTCGGGCCCGCCGGCGGTCTGAGGTCTCCGGCGTGCTGCGGGCCATCACCTTCAGACCGTCCACCGACAAGCCCGTCCTGGTCGGCCAGCTCTTCGACGGCACTGGGTCGGTGGATCTGGTGTGGATCGGACGCCGATCGATCGCCGGGATACGTCCTGGCGTGCATCTGAGGGTTGAGGGCATGGTTGTCGCCGGTCGGCCCCGTCCCACGATCTACAACCCGACGTATGAGATCCTCGCACCGGGAGAATGATTCTGTGAGAACTGGCGCCGACCAGTCCGCCTCGGGCCTCGGGGCCCTGGGCGCCGAGCGCTTTGATGCCGTATCCGCGGTCGGGGGCTGGCGCGGGGTGCTGGAGTCCGCGGTCCCCATCCTCGTTTTCGTCGTCATTCTGGCGGTGGCGCCGACCGCGTTGACCACAGCACTTGTCGCCTCCCTGACCGTGAGCGGCGTGGCCCTTCTCGCGCGACTCGCCCAGCGCGGTCGGCGGCGGGATCTGAAACAGGTGGCGGGTGGTGCCCTGGTAACGGTGCTGAGCGCCGTATGGGCCTGGCGCAGTGGGCAGGCGTCCAATTTCTACGCCACCGGACTGGTGATCAACGCCGTGTGCTTGCTCGCCTTCCTGGGCTCTTTGCTGCTGCGCCGGCCGCTGATCGGCGTGCTCATGGAACTGTGGCATCCAACGAGTGGGGGAGACGCTGAGAGCCCTGAGGGTCCTGAGAGCCCTGCGAGTGGCAGTTCCTGGCGCACCGACCCGGCCCGGGCGGGAATCCGACGGCGTTACGCCATCGCCACCGGTGTGCTCGCGGCTGTCTTCGTTCTTCGTCTACTAGTGGAAGTCCCTCTCTACCTGGCGGGTGAGGCTGCGTTGGGGGCACTCGGCGTGTCCCGAGTCGTACTCGGCCTACCGCTATACGGCTTGGGCATCTGGTTCGCCTGGCTCATCGTGCGGCCTAGTTCCCAGCGCGCGAATCGCTGATCGCCGAGTGGTCGGGCACGCTCTCGACCTGCAGACCTGCAGAGCGGGGCTCAGCTTGACAGAGGTGAGGAGTCGCTTCTGGGCGTGAGCTCGGGCCCGGGGGCGGTGGAGGTGAACAGTTCGGGAAGCTCGTACAACGAGGTCTCTCCCTCTCGGGCAGTGAGGAACAGTAACTCGTCGCCGCGCTCGAAGCGCTCGTCTCCATCTGGGTTGATCGGGCGGTAGTCGCGCAGGATGGCTGCCAGGACCGTATGCGGCGGCAGCTCCACGTCGCTGACGAGTTCGCCGATGACCGGGGAGTCGTCGGGCAGGGTCAGCTCGTGCATGAAGGCGCCGGACTGGTGGAAGGTGAATACCGATACCAGCGAGCCGACGCTGACGGCCTCCTCGACGAGCGCCGTCATGATCCGAGGCGTCGATACGGCCACGTCCACGCCCCAGGTCTCGTCGAACAGCCACTCGTTCTTCGGGTTGTTGACGCGTGCCACGGTTCGGGGCACGCCGTACTCGGTTTTGGACAGCAACGAGGTCACGAGGTTGGACTTATCGTCACCGGTCGCGGCGACGACGACATCGCACTCGCCGGCTCCGGCCTCAGCCAGGGCATCGACATCGCAGGCGTCGGCGAGTTGCCAGTCGGCCTCGGGCACTGAGGCGATGCGCATGGCGTCTGGTGAGCGGTCCATGAGCGTGACCTCATGACCGTGGCTGATGAGTTCACGGGCGATGGAGCGGCCCACAGAGCCGGCGCCGGTGATGACGATCTTCACTGCTCAGGCCTCCTTCGCAGGCGGGCGGGACAGCGCCCGTTGCACAGTCACGAGCCTGTCAGTCGCAACTGCGAGATGGAGCCGGTCATGCTCTTGAAGCACTGTCGCAGATCGGGGCACGAGCGCCGTCGAGCCGCGTGAGATCCACGCGACTCGGACGTTCAGGCGATCTTCGATCATGCCGATGGTCATACCGACCCAGGCACTGGAGACGTCGGGCTGGACCAGACCCACGGCTCCGGAGACGTCGACGATCTCCCGCGCTGTTCCGCCGGGCAGGATCCGTCGCATCATCTGCTCGGCCGTCTGCCTCACTGTTGCCACCGTGGGAATGCCCAGCCGCTCGTAGACATCGGCGCGCCGAGCGTCGTAGATGCGAGCGACGACATGTTCGATGCCGTACAGCTCCCGGGCCACCCGGGCGGCCACGATGTTGGAGTTATCACCATTGGAGACCGCGGCGAAGGCGTAGGCCTCATCGATACCCGCCTGCTCCAGAGCGTCTCGGTCGAAACCCACTCCTTTAACCTTACGGCCGTTGAACTCGGTGGGAAGACGGCGGAACGCATCGGACAATTGGTCGATGATGGCCACGGAATGACCCATGCGGTCGAGCTGAGTGGCCATGGAGGCTCCCACGCGGCCGCAGCCCATAATGACGAAGTGCACGGTAAAACCGTACTCCTGACCTTGGACACTGCGGAACGCGGACGTACGATTCGATGTCGTGCGTGATTTCGCCGACCGTGTCAAGCGGCTTCTCGTCGGGCGTCCGGTGCCCAGCCGAGCGCTTGGGGAGACTCTTCTGCCCAAAAGAATCGCTCTGCCGGTCTTCGCCTCCGACGCCCTTTCGTCAGTGGGGTATGCACCTGACGAGGTGCTCATCACCCTGGCCGTAGCGGGAAGCGCGGCCACGGTGATCTCCCCGTGGGTGGCGCTGGCGGTCATCGGCGTGCTCGTGGTGGTGGTCGCCTCCTACCGGCAGACTGTTCACGCCTACCCCTCCGGTGGGGGCGACTACGAGGTCGTCTCGACCAACCTGGGGCCGCATGCCGGCCTGCTCGTGGCTTCTGCACTGCTGAGCGACTACGTCCTGACTGTGGCCGTATCCGTGTCCTCGGGAACCTCCTATCTGGCTGCGGCCGTGCCCTGGGCGGAAGGCCACAAGGTCGAGATCGCCGTCGGCATCGCCACTGTCCTGGCACTGCTCAACCTTCGCGGGAGTCGGGAGTCGGGCGGTGCCTTCGCCATCCCGACCTATCTGTACATGGCCGCCATCGGCGTTCTGGCAGTGGTCGGCCTGGTACAGGAGGTCACCGGCACGCTCGGACGAGCGGAGAGCTCTGCGTACGAGGTCGTCGCGCAGAGCGGATGGGAGCAGGGGCTGACCGGCCTGGCCGGCGCCTTCCTCATTCTGCGCGCCTTTTCCTCTGGATGCGCTGCTCTGACCGGAGTCGAGGCGATCTCCAACGGCGTGCCCAGCTTCCAGCGCCCCAAGTCCCGCAATGCAGCCACTACGTTGCTCATGCTGGGCACTATCGCCGCTTTGATGCTCATGAGCATCATCCATCTGGCCGGGGCGGCCGGCGTCCATATGGTCGAGAACCCGGCCACCGAATTGCTCAGCAACGGCCGTCCGCTCGGCCGGGGATACCATCAGGATCCGGTCATCGGGCAGGTCGCAGCGGCCGTCTTCGCCGACTTCAAGCCGATGTTCTACCTCATCACCGCTGTGACCGGACTTATCCTGTTCCTGGCCGCCAATACTGCCTTCAGCGGCTTTCCGGTGCTGGCCAGTGTGCTCGGCCGTGACGAATTCGTACCTCGTCAGCTCTCCCAGCGCGGTGATCGCCTGGCCTACTCCAACGGCATCATCGTTCTGTGGCTGGGAGCGGTCGCTTTCATCGTCGGTTTCGATGCCGACACCAACCGGCTCATCCAGCTCTATATCGTCGGCGTATTCATCTCCTTCACGCTCTCGCAGGTCGGCATGGTCCGCCACTGGACGCGCGAGTTGACCACCGCCACCGACCCCAAGGCGCGCGGCCGTATGCAGCGCTCCCGCATCATCAACGCCATCGGCGTGGGAGGCACCGGCCTGGTGCTGCTCATCGTTCTGGCGACCAAGTTCACCCGCGGCGCCTGGATCACCTTGACCATCATGGCGATCCTCTGCTTGGTGATGAGCCGAATTCGCCGCCATTACCAGCGTGTGAGCGATGAGCTGGCAATCTCCGATCTCCATGATGCGCGCGTGCTGCCCGCCCATGTCCATGCCATCGTGCTGGCCTCACGTCTTCACAAGCCCACCCTGCGAGCCCTGACCTACGCCCAGTCCACGTACCCGACTTCCATTGAGGCCGTTACCGTGGACAACGGCGATGGCAGCGCGGACAGGCTCCTGGACGCGTGGGAGGAGGCGGAATTGCCCGTGCCCTTGACCATTCTGGACTCGCCTTTCCGCGACATCACCCGGCCCATCGTCAACTATGTGCGCTCTGTGCGTCGTGAGTCTCCACGGGACCTGGTTGTCGTCTTCCTGCCCGAGTACCTCGTGCGCCACTGGTGGGAACAGATCCTTCACAATCAGACTGCGCTGCGGCTCAAGACGGCCCTGCTGTTCACTCCCGGAGTCGTGATGGCATCGGTGCCCTGGCAGCTCGGCCTGCCCGGTGAGATCCACATTCACCACGGCCTGCGCGCTCGCACCGCTCAGGGGATCGCCGATGCCGATGCGGCCGTTCGCCGGGAGGATCGTCACCGTCGTCTGCCTGCCTCGCCCAGCTCAGGAGAGACGCAATGAGCCGTTATGGTTCGCACAGTCATAGTTCGCGCAGCGGCTCTGAGCGGCTGCAGACCTCGGGTGAAGCCGAGGAGATCATTCTGCGGGTGGGTTCGCCCGCTCATGGTGGGCATTGTGTGGCCCGCCTTGATGACGATCCTGCGGGACGCGTGGTCTTCGTGCGACATGCTCTGCCCGGTGAGGTGGTGCGGGCTGTACTGACTGAGAAGAGCGCCAAGATCTGGCGCGCTGATGCTGTCGAGGTGCTGTCGGCCTCGCCGGATCGCGTTCGCTCGGTGTGGCGTGAGGCCGGCCCCGGGGGAGTGGGCGGTGGGGAACTCGGCCATGTTGCCCTGTCGGCCCAACGAACCTGGAAACGTTGGGTGCTGGCCGATTGCCTGCGGCGCATCGGCGGGGAGGAGGTCGCGGCGGCCGTGGCCGCACTGCCCGAGGCGGCCGGCACGGGGGCGGTTCCGGTCGAGGCTATGCCGAGCGAGGCGGCTGCGGAGGCCGGTGATGATCCGCGTGCGCGTCGATTGGCCGGTACCGGTACCCGGACCAGGATCGCCCTGACTATCACGGATGACGGTCTGGCGGGGATGCACGGCTTCCGCTCAGGAACGGTTCTCCCGGTGACTTCCTTGCCGCTGGCCGTGTCGACGATCCGCGCCCTGGGCCTGACCGAGCGTGCTCTGTGGCGTGCCCATTACCGGCCTGGCATGCGTGTTCACGCCGTTGCGCCGAGTAGCGGTGATCCGGTGGTGCGTCTGTCGTCTGGGCGATGGGAGCAGCTTCTGACTCCAACAGGGCGCGTTACTGGGCGCCGACGCGTCGAGGAGGTTGTGGGAGCCTCCGGTTTGGGCTTGGGGGAGTTGCGTTACAGCGTCCACGCCGAGGGCTTCTGGCAGATTCACCGCGATGCTCCGGCTGTTCTGGTAGATCGGATCGTGCGCGCAGCCTTGTCCAGCGCGCCGACGGCAGCTGGCACAAAGGCGGGCGATGCTCCTTTGGATTCAGCTGCTTCGGCGGGCGTGCGTGTGGTCGAGCTGTACGCCGGTGCGGGTCTGTTCACGTTGCCACTGGCGATGCTGACTGGAACGGTGCGTTCGCTGGAGGGCAAGGAGCAGGCGGTGCGCGATGCCCGTCGGAGCCTTCATTCCCAACAAGGAGCTCGCCTTTTCGCTGGTGGGGTCACCCCTGACTCTGTGGCGGAGTTGGGATGCTTCACACCCGATGGTGGGCAGGGCGCCGATGTCGTTGTCCTCGATCCTCCGCGTCAGGGAGCAGGCCGTCAGATCGTAGAGGCCATCGCGGCCCTCGGTCCGGATCGTATTGTCATGGCGTCCTGCGATCCTGCGGCCCTTGCCCGAGACCTGAAGATCTTCATGGGAACTGGTTATCGGTTGGCCGCGCTGAGCGCTTTGGACATGTTCCCGCATACTCATCACTTCGAGACGATCGCCGTGCTCGGTAAGCGCTGAGGAGTACATGAAGTGGGCCCCCAGCTTTAAAAGGCTGGGGGCCCACTCTCA
>ERZ773059.158-NODE-158-length-37232-cov-17.199371_pt1 | contig 37232 bp, 51 predicted proteins | sample MGYA00580514_ERZ773059 | MGnify/ENA primary metagenome ERZ773059 (study PRJEB29015, sample SAMEA2737981) | human oral metagenome | biome: human oral; feature: human-associated habitat; material: dental | place: China | collected 2056 ...
TCGACTCCACGGTGCTGGCTCTGGCCATCCCCTCGCTGAGTGCGGACCTGAGCCCAACGGCCAGCCAGCTGCTGTGGATTGGTGACATCTCCACAAATTCCTGATTTTCCAACGAAAAGTGCCTGCGAATGCCCGGCGAGGGTACAGGATGGGTACAGTGCCTGGGGACGCAGAACGGCGCCCCACCACCCTCAATGGGTGGTGGGGCGCCATTGCGTTGCTGCGTCAGTCGCCCGTCAACGCCGGCTGGCTGAGGTTGGCGAGGGCTTCGGCGATCAGTTTCTGGGCCTGCTCGAGGTCCTGGCGCATCGTCTCAGCCCATGCAGGGTCGCATGAGGCTGGGTCTTCTGGCGTCCACTGGGTGAGTGCACGGGCGATGGCATCGGCGATCATCTGGCTGCCTCTAATGCTGTGACTCGCTCGTCGAGGCGGGTGTGAGCGCGCTCGGCCGAGGCGGTCAGGCTGCGGATGTCGTCGCGCATCCCGTCGATCTGGTCCTCGGCACGGCGGTCCCGTCTTTCGCGAGTGTCGCGCTCCTCGATCCGGGCGAGCTCGGCTGCGTCCATCCGTCTGAGGATCGTGTCTACAGCGTCTCGTACCTCGTCGAGGTCGTCACGGATGTGGGTGCCGTGACTGTTGGTGGTGGCATCCACTGCCTGCTCGGCAGCCTCTCTGGCTCCCTTGGCTCGGTCCCCTACCTCAGCAACCTGGGAGTGCAGGGCTCCGATCTGAGTCTCGACCCAGGCGCGCGCCCAGCGCACGCCCATCGTGGCCAGACCGATGACGGCCAGGATGAAGACGCCCGCCGCCGCCGCGACCTCTTGCGAGGAGAAGATCTCCACGAAGGGGTGCGACGGCATGACGGTGTTCATCAGAGCTCCGTCCCACCCTGGGCGCCGGCTGCGTGGCGGGGGGTGTAGTCGGTGCGGGTCTCGCCTCCGGGGGTAAGGATTCCGGCCCACTCGATCACGGTGATGCCGTGGATCTTGATGTGGGACAGGGCCTGGAACGCGAGCCAGGCGAAGCCGAGGAAGCGGCCGGTCTGGGCAGCCAGGGTCTCGACGGCCAAGGGGTGGGCACTGATTACCCACGCGCCGGTCGTCAGGATGACGGCGGCCACGATGACGAGGGTGACGCGGCGGCCCCGGGTCCACCAGGGGCGGTCCAGGGCCGCCTGAATGAGGGGCCACAGGATGCCCAGGATGACGGTAGTGACGAAGGGGTCAGAGACGAGTGCCTTCATGTGTGTTCCTTCCTAAATGAGTGGTCACCAGAGACGGCCGGAGCCAGACCTGGAGTTGTTGAGGGCCCGCTGGAGAGCGCCAATGGTCGCTGGGCCTGCCTCACCGTCGACCCAATCCGCGTAGTCCCAGCCGTCGGGCAGGTACTCCTTGTGCCAGGCGATGATGAGGTACTGGAGCGTGCGCCACGTGTCCGGGCCGAGCACGCCGTCGACGTCGAGCGCCGGAGCGTCGTTCAGGGCGACCTGCGTGTCCGCCGGGACAGCCGAGTTCAGGAACGCCTGGAGCCGCTCAATCGCCGGGCTGCCGTCGTCGTCCAGGGCCCCGTCAACGGGCGTGCCCATGACCTGCTGGAGGCGACCAATCGTCGCGGGCCCGAAGACCCCGTTGCAGACAAGCTCGCCCTGGCCGTCCGACCGATTCCACTTGCCGGTGTAGGGGCTCGCCTGCGCCGCGGACGCGGACGGGGCATTGACGTGGCCGCCGCCGACCATCCGGTCCCAGGTAGCGCGGTCGCGAAGCCGGTTGAAGTCCAGTGCCCCGCCGTAGCCGGCCAGGCGCCCCCGCTGGGAGTACTGGTGAACCAACGGCTGCCCCCAGAACCGAAGCGAGGGGACGGCCGGGTCGATGTAGCCGATGTAGGTGGTGTTGTAGTTCGTCGGGTCGGCGTACCACAGTGGGTACCTCGCGGCGACGGCCGCCCAGCCGTAGCCGCTAAGGACCGAGTCGTTCATGTAGATGCCCGGCGTCGTGCCGGTAGCCGCTGCGACGGCGTCGAGCCACGCCAGCGCCCACTGCGGCCCCTGGGCCGGGGCGTCGTCCTCCCAGTCCAGCCACAAGGTAGCCCTCCCGAGATAGGGCTTGGCAGCGGCCAGGAAGTACCGCACCTGGTCGGAGACGTCGCCGGGACGCGCGAAGTGATAGAGCCCCAGCCTCTTGCCGCTGCTCAAGGTCGCCTGGGCCTGCGCGCCCAGGAACGGGTTGGTGTACCCATCGCCCTCGGTGCACTTCACGATGACGAAGTCCGCCCACAGGCCCGCGAGGTTGGCCTCCTCCTGGTAAGAGGAGACGTCAATACCGTGAGCATGAGCTGGCGCCGACGGCGTCGCCCGTGTGGGCTTGGGTGTTGAGGTCGTCTTGGCGAACTCCGGCCACTGGGCCAGGAACCGGTCGCTGTTGAAACGATGACAGCTCGTCCAAGCCCCCGAGCTGGTGTACGGGTGCGAGGAGTAGGGGACGGTTCTGGTCTCAACCCCGGTCTGATCGCCTAGGACACCATCGTCTGATCCGTCCTCGGCGATCCAGGCTTCGCTGAGGAGGTCGTTGGCGGCGTCGGTGATGATGACGACATGCTTCTTGCCTCCCTCGCTGGCCACCGAGAGGACAACGTCGCCCGTCTGGAAACCACCATCCGGGTAAAGGTTGGCGTCCTCCCAGGGCACCTCCTGGAAGCCTCTGGCCTCCAGGCCGCCCCGCATATTGCCTGTCCAGAAGTCATCAATCTCGAGCAGAGCCTTGTGTCCCCAAGGGACACCAAAAGCATCGTGCAAACCATAATTGACGGCCCCGCACACCAAGCTGGAGCAGTCGGCGTTCTGTGGGCTCTTGACGTGGCCCTCCCAGTCCGCGACCGAGTACCACGTCCTGCGGTCCGGTTGCGAGTAACCAACATCCTCCACATCACAGATACGACGTGCGATGCGGGCTGCGACTGACGCGACAGACATGCGAATCCTTCCTGATTCTGGGTACAGAAAACCCGCCACCAGATTGGCGCGGGGAGAGTTGACTGACTGGTTGTCAGTAGCCGATGGCTTGCCACATGAGTGAGTGTACGGTGGATTGCTTCTCGCCGGGAAACATTACTCGAAACCCGGTCCTGTCTAGCCTGTCTACCATGGGTACAGCATTAGAGATGAATTTAAATTTCCCGCTATTGTTGTATAGTTTGGTGATGTTGATTGTTAGGCAGGCCTTTGGGAATGGCTGTGGGAACGGTTGGAATGAGAAGAATCCGGCTCCGTTTGCGTGTCCGTATGTTCCGTTGGAGAGTCGACCAGTTTGCAGGATCATGATTTCGTTCGGATCTGGCTGGCTGTAGGTGATTCCGCTGTCTCCGGTCTGTTGGGTCTCGATGCGGAACCGACTGGTTCCTGCCCAGCGAAGACCATCCCACACCAGAAGCGCTCTGATGTCTGAGCGCCACACGAAAACTGGGTTGCTCTCAGTGATCTTAACTCCGGCAGCCTTGAGGGCATTGATGTGCTGGATAGCGGCTGTCTCCGAGTCGCAGGCTTTGACTGAAGGGACGGACTGAGAGAAGTCCAGAAGTGACTGGCGGGATGCTGGCTCGCTCCCATTTGGCACCAGATGGCCTCTGACGTCGATCGATGGCATATGCGGCTACTCCTGTCCTTCTGCGGATGAGGTTGCGGGTTCTGTTGACTCTGGCTCGTCTGCACGAGTGTTTTCGCCCGCATCGGATTTTGGTGTTTGTTGGAGCTTCTCAATGATCTCGGTGACGAGCTCGAGTGCGCCGGTCTCGTGCCAGTAGATATGAGCAGGAACGTCAGCGACAACGACGCCGCACAGGCCGCACACCGACCAGCCGCCGCTCATGACTCAACCTCGCACTCCAGGGATAGCACCATCGATTCGCCTTGCCCGCGGATACCGCCGTAGACGGCGCCCACCAGAGCGATTCCCTGACCAGCAAGTAGGCCGGCCGCGAGCGCGGTGACGTCGATGGTGCTGGTTTGGTTGCTGGTGATGGTTCCGGTGACTTGGGGACCTGTGGGTTGGGGGCCGGCGTCGGTGTAGGTGGCGCACTGGAAGACTGCGTTCCAGGTGCTGGGGTTGGCGCCGTTGCCGACTGCGGTGAGGATGGCCCGGGTGATGCTGGCGGTGCCGATGGCGGGGATCTGTTGGCCGTAGGTGGCTAGGCCTGTCAGGGTGCCGGTGCCGGCGTCTCCTTGGCTGAGGTCACGAGGGTGGCCGACAATCGCGGCGCCGAAGCGGTTCCACCCGGTTGGGGCATGGGTGCCGGTCCAGATGGGGTGGGCGGTGCAGGTGACGGTGTTGGTGGTGGCCTCGGGTGGGTCGAAGGACATCGGGCCGGTCTTGGGGGCTGGGGCTGGGCCGAGGACGTGGATCGGGCGTCCGGTGTCGGGATCGAGGAGGACGTAGGCAGTTTCGACGCCTGTCCAGGTAGAGGCGGTGGCCGGCAGGGTGATGCCCGCGGAGCCGAGGAGAGAGACGGTGACTGTGGTGCCGCCGTTGGCGACGTCGAGCACGCGGGCGACGGCGATCATGGCGCGGTCGGATCCTGGGCGTGGTCCTTCGTCTGCTGGGATGGAGGTGAGGAGGTCGAGGATGGGCAGGCTCATGCTGTGGTCACCACCTCGACGTCCGAGCGTGACGTCCCGCTGTAGACGAGGGGGACCTCGGTTGAAGTGACGATTCCCCACTGGGTGATCGTGGCTGCGCCGTCGATGTTGGCGGTGATGAGCTCGACCGGGGTGTCCAGAGTGAGAGTCGGGTTCGGTGCATGGGTGACGGGGACAGTGGTCTTCTGCCTGACCGAGGTTGCGAGCATCGTGGTGGCGGAGTTGAGCGCCGACTGTTTGGAGGTGATGAGGGGCGAGCTGAAGAACTTGGTGACGATGCCGTAGGGGCCGGAGGTGCGCAGAGGGCCGGTGGTCTGGTCGATGATGGCCTGGAAGCGCGGCTGCCCAGCATCGTCCTGCTCCTGTCCCCGGGCGACGATGCGGTTGAATATCCCGGTTCGAGATCCCTGGCGGGTGACGCCGATGACGGTGCCGGCCTCGCCGTCGGTCAGGGTTGTCTCCGGGCGCTCGGTAATAGCCGGAACGGGCGGGAGGACGTAGAGGACCCCATCGGGGCCCTCGCGCAGGCGGGCCGGCCAGGCGTCGGCGATCTCGTAGGCGGCGTCGATGCGGGACTCTCCCCAGGACATAGAAGGGCAGGGCCGGTTGGTGAGAGCGTCACTGACGATGACGCCCATGTGGCCTCCGACCAGGCGGCGCAGCTCGGAAGCGAGTGTGCCGCCCGAGTAGGGGACGGTCGGTGAAGTGAGGCGGTCGTCCTCAAGACGCTGTAGCAGCGACTTGCCCGTGACGCGGATGTCGGTTGCCCCGACCTCCCACTGGGTGATGAGGAAACGGCCGAGGGGGATGTCCCACCGGTCGGTGGAGACGAGCGAGGCGACGGTCACCTGCACGTGGAGGACCTGTCCCATAGTCGCGAGCGGGGAGTCCGGCGCGAGCGGGGTCCAGTCGCGAGCTCCTTCATCTTGGCCGACGCCGCCGATCCTGGGCACTGTCAGGCTCAGGGTGCCCTGGACCTGCTGACTGGTCGTCCAGGTGACGGAGCCAGCCTTGACGGGCACCCGGCCCAGCCAGGTCTGGCCGAGCCATGAGTCCACGCGAGCCTCCCAGGCGAACGCGCTACTCAGGGCGTCGGCGGGAATCTTGGGGCGCTGGAGCACTGGTTACCGGACCTCCTGCCAGATTGTGGCGTCGAAGTCGTCCCAGGACAGGCCCATGGCGTCGAGGCGTACCCATGTCAGAGCCGCCGCGTCGAAGTCGTCCCAGACGGACAGGCCGACGATGCGCTGCGGCTCCGGGACCGAGCAGATGGTTCCTTTGATGGTCCACGCCCGCTCCGCCTGATCCTGGCGGGGCGTACGCGCCTGCGACACCGAAGTCAGAGCCATGACCGTCGTCAACGGTACGTCGCAGACCCCGCGGCGGCACTGGAAGCACCTGGCAGGATTGTGGAACAGGAGCACGATAGATGGGCGGGCGGCCAGAGCTGTCATTGTCTGCGTGTGAGCCCCGCTCGTGCGGGCCGTCAGCGAGACTGTGCCAGCCCCCATGACTGGGGCGAAGACCATCACCGGGGTTGGGCGCCCAGGGATCTCGTGAGCGGTGATCCGCTGGTCCGGCGCACGGGAGTCGTCTCCCTGCCAGATCAGATCCAGGCGGCCGCCTCCGAGGACGTCGGTCATCAGAGCCCGGCCTGACCACGGGCGTGTTACCGGCGTCGACTCGACCGTCTGCCCGTCCCAAGGCCGCACGATGCGGTACGTCAAAGGCGTGTTGACGGGTGCGAGTGCGTCACCGAGCACCAGCTGGGAGTCGTTGCCCATACTGCCGCTGCCACGCACCGTCCAGGAGAACCCGTTCGGCGTGTGGCCGGTGACTCTCACCTGGGTTCCCGATCGTGCGTAGAGGCCAGGCACGATCACCTGCACGACTGGGGCGTCGCCGTCGGGGATGATCGCGGTCAGGGTGAAGATCGGCCACCGGCCGACCTCTTCACGCGACGTAGAGCCTCCCGGCACCCCGGTCCAGGAGTGGACCAGTGCCTTCCCGGTGTCGCCGATCCTGACCGGGCGGGTGTCGCCGTCGAAGAAGGAAGTGTCCGATACGTCCCTCTGCGTGTCCCCGAGCTGGAGGATCGTGTTGTCTGCCCAGAGGGTCTGGGTGGTCTCGTCCACCACCTCGACGCGGGTGAATGTCACCCCTGCCGCGAGAAAGACGACCGGGTAGACGACCTCGACGCCGTCTTCAGCCAGGGTCTCGGCTGAAGGGATGGTGACGGAGTCCTGATAGGTAGCCTCGGAATCCGTCAGCCCCTGGAAGCCCCTGGCGAGGTAGGACTTCTTCAGAATGCCGTCGACAGTGACACCATAGAAGCCGCCTCGCTGGACGAGGGTTCCAGCCACGGTCGTTGAGGCGCTCCACGACAGGCCCAGGGTGTGGCCGGCGACAGCCGCCGCTGGGACACCCATGCTGAGAGTCCCGGTGACAGTCGCCTTCCCATCAGACACATCGGCCCCTGCTGGCACGACCCAGGCCCCGGCGGCGACCCCGTCAGCGGCCTGGACCGCCGCTCCCAGCTCCCACGCGTCCCGAGATGAGAGCGGAGGATAGGCGGCAGCCACGCCGCCGGTTGAAGCGGACAGGGCAGCCTGTACCGTAGTGGCGCCAGCCGGTGCCTGCGCGGTCACGACGACTCGGCCCGTGCGCCCGGAGGGAGCGGACGCCCTCGGTGCCGGGCCGTCCGTGCCGGCAAACCGCAGACACAGGTCCACCGGGGAATCGCCGGCAGTGATGTCCGCAGCCAGAGACACCCACTGGCCCGGGGTCACCGGTGTCGAGTCCGAGGACACCGTCCACGAGGTCGACGACGGGATCACCCGCATCCGCCCGGAGTCTGCGGAGATCGTCGCCTGCTCGGCAGTCCAGCCGGCCACTCCGCTTCCGAATGCTCCGTTGAGCAGGAGGTTCGTCCGGGTCATCAGCGTCGTCCCCTTCCCAGAGTCCGTGCGCGGCGATCCAGGACCCCGGCGGCGATAACCTCAACATGCGCGTCCAGCGCTGTGGAGTCATCGACGACGAGGCGGACCTCAGTTCCGTCCAGACCTGCCAGCAGAGCCTCGTTCGAGGCCCCCTGGGCGGCGAGTTTGGAGACATCCGACCACTGCCGTGCGGTCAGGACCGCCTCCCGGCTGCGGGTCTGGTTGACCGCGGTGTGCGCACCCGGGGGCAGCCAGCCGCCGGCGTCGTACTTCCGGGCGCCGCCGTAGCGGCCGACCGTGGGAGAGCCCCAGATGGAGATCTCACGGCCGGACAACCCCTCCCGAGGCTCCTCAACCATCTTGCCGCCGCCGGCGAAGATGGCGACGTGGTGCGCCGGTGAACCCCAGAACAGGAGATCGCCAGGCACGGCCGCGTTCCATGAGATCGGCGTCGACCCGGACTGGTATCCGGCCGCAGTCAGCCTCGGCCAGCCCAGTCCGAGCTGCTTCGCAGCCCAGTAGACCAGACCGCTGCAATCCAGACCCGGCGGAATCGAGCTGCCACCCCAGACGTAGGGCACACCTATTGCCTTGCGCGCGGCCCCGACCAGACCGGAGCCGCCAGACAGGCCTGCCGCCTCGGTCTTGGACTTGAAGAGGCCCTTCAGCGACTCGAACCACAAGGGCGGCATCGCGCCCACCGTCTGCGCCCAGAAGCTCGAGCCGACAGACTTGAGGAGCTCCTTCGCTGGGGAGATCACCAGGTCAGTGACCGCACCGATCGGGTCGGAGACTATGTCCGCGACCGCCGAGGCCGTGTTCTTCACCCAGCTGATCGACGAGGACACCGATCCCTTGACGCGGTCCCAGATACCTCCCTTGGCGAAGGCGACCTGACCACGTCTCGTGCCGGTGTCACCGACATTGGCCAGGCCCTTGCCCCGAGAGGCGTTGACCCGATCCAGCCAAGGCTTGCCGCCCAGGGCCCGCAGCGAGTCCGGCCGGATGATCCCCTCTCCGCCCGACAAGCGCAGGGAGCCGCCGCCGTCGGGTGAGAAGAAGGTGAACACATCCCTGCCCGGGGTATATCCGGGCGTCATGGTCTGCCACTGGCCACCCGAGGCGTACCCCGGGATCATGCTCACGCTCGGCAGGCGCAATGACAGGCCGACCTTCTCAGCGATCGTGTCGAACGCCTTCTTGATGCCGTCGCGATAAACCGTGCCGATCACGAAGTTGATCGGTGTCGCTGCGGCCCCCTTGATGGCGTTCATCGCCGTCTGTACGCCCGACTTGAAGGTATCGAAACCAGACTTGGCGTTGTCGATCGCGGTCTTGATCTTCGGGAAGACGGTATTAGACAGGAAGTTCACGACCGTGGAGATTGTCGTGGAGATACCCTGCCAAACCGGCTTGACGACGTTATTCCAGAGGAAGGTGAAGATCGGCGCCAGGACGTTCGAGATGAACGCCCACAGCCCCAGGAGCGCAGGCTTGATAACCCACTCCCAGGCGGTCTGGATCGCAGCGCCGATGAGCCGGAAGACGGGCTGCACGACGTTGGCCCACAGGAACTGGATGATCGGTACAAGCACCCCGGTGATGAACGACCACATAGCCGACAGAGCCGGGGAGATGACGTTGGCCCAGGCTGAGGAGATGAAGCTGGAGACAGCTGACCACACCGGCTGAACCACGCTGGTCCAGAACTCCTGGAGCGCGGGCGCAAGCGTGTTCTTGACCCACCCCCAGAACGCCGACAGCGCCGGATAGATCACCGAGTTCCAGGCGTCTGAGATCACCGAGGAGATCGACTGCCACACGGGCTGGACCGTGGTCCACAGCCCCTGCAGCGCCGGCACCAGGGAAGTCGTCAGCCAACCCCACAGGGCAGACAGGGCCGGGTAGATCACCGAGTTCCAGGCCGTAGAGACCACCGTGGCGAACCCGTTCCAGAGAGGCTGGACCACGTTCATCCAGAGGAACTGGAGCACCGGGATCAGCACGTTCGAGATGAACGCCCACAGTCCGCTCAGCACCGGCGAGATGACGCTCGTCCAGGCCGTAGAGACCACCGTGGCGAACCCGTTCCAGAGAGGCTGGACCACACCGGTCCAGAAGTCCGCTAGCGCCGGCGCCAGGGTCCCCGTGACCCATGACCAGAGGTCAGACAGGGCCGGCAGGATGACGTTGGTCCAGGCGTTCGAGATCGCCTCCCCGGTCGCGATCGCCCCCTCACGCAGGGTCAGGAGGAAGTCGACGAACGCAGAGTCCTCCTCCAACCCGAACAGGTTCCCGTCAAAGTCACCCTTCGACAGGAGATTCCAGACCGACTGGATACCAGGAAGCAGAGTCCCGGAGATCCACTCCCAGACAGCCGAGATGGCCGGCTGAATGTGCTGCTGCCATATCTCGACGACAGTCCTGCCGAGCTCCTGCACCTTGAGGCGGAAGGCCTCGTTCTTCTTGTACAGGAGCACCAGGCCGGTGACCAACAGGGCGATCGCGGTAATGACGAGACCGATGGGATTGGCTTTGAGGGCTGCGTTCAGTCCCTTGGTTGCAAGCGTGGTGCCTTTGATCCAGGTGATGACCGAGGTGAGAATAGAAAAGCCCGCGTACGCGGCGACGGCGACACCCACGCCGATGGCGAGGGCCTGCATCTCATCCTTGTGCTGCTTGATCCAGGTGACCGAGCCGCCGATGGCGTCGGCCATCCACCCCATCAAACCCGTGATGGCAGGCTTGACGTAGTCGATGAGGTCCTTGATCGCGCCGACGACGGTGGCCTGCAGGTTGCCTGCGGCGCCCTCGATGGTCTTGGTGGACCTGGCGGCCGCGACCGCTGTCTCGTCGGAGCCGAGCTGGAGGATCGCGGCGTTGAACTCGTCAGCCGAGATCTCCCCTTTCTGCATCGCGTCCCTGAAATTGCCGGTGTAGGCGCCCATATCGAGCAGGGCCTTCTGGATTTTCCCAGAAGCACCAGGAATAGCGTCGGAGAGTTGATTAAAATTTTCCGTCGTCAGCTTTCCTTGTCCGGCGGTCTGGGTCATGACCATTCCGACGGACTTAAAAGTGTCTGCATTTCCGCCTGCCACTGCATTCAAATTGCCTGCGGCTTCTGCAAGCTTATCGAATCCGTCGACGCCGTTTGACGCCAGCTGCGCGGTGATCTGCTGAATATCGGCCAAGTCGTATACGGTCTCGTCGGCGTACTTCTGGGCCGACTCCTTGAGCCGGTCAATGGTCGAGGTGTCCAGGCCGGAGAACTGGAGCGTGGAGACGAACTTGTCGGTGGCGTCGGATGCCTCAATGGCCTCTGAGGCGAAGCCGCCGATGCCGACGGCCGCGCCGAGGGCGAGCATTGGAGCGATCGCTGAGCGGGCCAAGGAACCGATGGAGGAGACCTTGGTGCCCGTCTGAGCGGTGGCCGCGCCGGCCTTCTCTGCGGCGGTGTCGACATGGTCGAGGTTGGTCGCGTACGTCTTCAGCGCGGGGTTGGCCTCGGCGACCTCACGCTTGGTCTTGCCCGTCTTGGAGGCCAGGGCGCCGACGGCCTGGTCCGTGTCGCGGGCGGCGGTCTCGACTTTGCCCATGGCCCGGGAGTGGTCGGCTGCGGCCTGGTCCGCGGCCTTGTTCGCCGCCTTGGAACGGTCCAGCGCCTGGGCGTAGCTTTCCTCTGCGCGTGCGATCTGGGCGGTGTTGCCTGAGGAGCGGGCCTGGTGGAGGCTGTTCTCCGCAGTGACCAGGGACTTGGCGGCGGCCTCCTCGCGGCTACGTGCCTGCGCCAGGTTGCCCGAGGATGCCGCGACCTCCTTCTGAGCGGAGGCGAGTGCCTGGCCGGCGGCAGTTGCCTCCTGCTTGAGGCGGGCGGTGGTCTTGCCGAGTGGGTCGGCGAAGGAGTTGGCGATGTCGGCGCCGGTGGAAGAGGTGGTCTTCTTGAAGGCGTCGGCGAAGGAACGAGCTGCCTCATTGCCGGCTGTGGGCATCTGGGCCTTGACGTCGGCGTTGATCTCCTTGAGGAAGCCCTTCATGGAGGGGACGACGTCGACGAAGACGGTGCCTGCCTGGAAACCTGCCATGGGGGCACCACCACCTCTCGTGAGCTGCGTGGTGCCCCCATGGGGCGGGTTACTCGAGCGCCCAGGGGGTCAGGACGGCGATGACGTCGTTCGCGGCCGCCAGCGTCTGGGAGGTGCGCATTTCCTCGACGACGGCGGTCACGACGGGGACGGGCCGGGGGTAGGTCTCCTTGCCGCCGGCTGTGGAGATGAGGATGTCGGCGATGTCCTGGAGGATGCGGACCTCTGGGGTCTGACCGACCAGAGAGGTGCTCTCCTCCCCGACGTCGTCGTCCTCGTCCTCCTGGGTGAGGATCGTCTCGGCCATCAGCTCGGCCCGGTCGGTGTCGTTGAGGATGGCTGAGATGGTGCGCGAGTGGCTGGGCAGTCCGTCGATGAGGTCGAGCAGGAAGGTCCAGCGCCGCGCGCGGAACAGGGCCGGCATGTCCCAGCCCTGTTCCGCGAGGTCCTGGGTGATGGGCCTCCGGTACCGGGTCAGGCGGTCGCGGAGGCGCTGCCTTCCCCCTCGTCGCCCAGGAACGACGCGTAGTGCTTCCTGACCTGTGCGAGCAGGACTCGGGTCTTGCGGACGCTGAGGCTCTTGATGATGAGCTCGGCGTCCTCCTTGCTGAGCCACCGGCTCAGGGTCGCCTTGATCGACGTGGTCCCCTCAAGGTCGGCCATGAGGTTCTCGCTCTCCTCGACGCTCAGCGCGAATGGATCGGGGAAGGTAACGATCTTGGACTTGAGCCCGAGGGTGAAGGGTTCCGGGTCGGCGGCGCCGTCGATCTTCTCCAGGGCGGACAGGGTCAGGGTCGGCTTCGTGGTCATGGGTGATCTCCCTTGTGTGGTTGGTGGTCAGGACAGCGTGGTGAGGGCCTTGGTCGGAGCTGCCGGCACGGGCGGTGCGAGCGGAGCGGGCTTGGTGCCCGATCCGGCCTCGTCATCGGTGTCGTCGGAGACCTGCTCCCAGCCCGAGGCGCGCAGGGTGGTGATCTCGGCGGGGTCGTCGGTGACGCGCTCGAGGGTGAGGTCCTCACCGTCGTCAGTCGTGATGGTCTTGGTCAGTGCGGGCACGGGTTCCTCCTTGCGTGCGGGATCTCCCGTGTGGGGTGGTGGTCGAGCCGGCGGCCGGGGAGATCAGCAGCCGCCGGCTCGACGATGAGGCGAGAGGCCGGACTCAGGCGGCCTTCTCGAAGCCGATGGCGTCCAGGTGCTTGATCGCACCGGTGCCGCCCAGGTAGTGGCGGCAGGGCGTGCCCAGGACCTCATCGGAGAACACCGAGAACTCCAGGTCGAACTGGACCGGGTCAGATGACTTCCACGCCTCCTCGGGGATCGTGCCGAGCTTGACGCGGGGGAAGCCCCGGCCGACAAGCCACTCGTCGTCGGCAGGACCATCAGACATGATGGTGAGCAGCCGGAACTCCTCGAGCAGGGGCAGCGGGGCCTCGTCAAAGACGATCTCGCCGGTGTCCTTGTTGGCCTTGACCTGGGAGAGGTCGACGCCGTAGACGAGCTGCTGCAGGTGCTTGCGGTAGGGCTCGAGCACACTGAGCTTGACCGTCTTGGGCGCCTTGACCAGATCGGTGCGCACGGACTCGACGTAGCCGAGCGCCTCGACCTCCTCAACGCTGGCGTCGGCGGAGAACGTCAGGCCGTCCTTGGTCAGCAGGCCGACCGGCAACCAGCCGGTGGGCAGCTCCTCGAGCTGGCCGCCGGCGTCGGTCAGGGCCTCGGGCAGGTCGACGGTGGTAGGAGCCAGGAACGCGACGGCGTTCAGACCCTTGCGGACGTTGCCACGCCGGTTGTGCTTCTTCTTCAGCGCGGCGATGGTGGTGTTTGCCATGAGGCGGGTTCCTTTCGGAGCGGGGTCAGGTGAGCGGACGGTGAGTGACGGACAGGACCATCGAGACGACCTCAACCGCCTCGAAGTAAGGGCGCACCCCCAGGCAGCTCGTCACCTCCACGGAGTCCACGAAGCCCTCACTGGTCACCACCGGCGACTCACCCAGGGCGGACAGCAGACGCTCCGCGAGCGCGGTGGCGCCGTCCTGGCGGGGGCCGGTGGGGGTGGTGGCGTAGATGTCGATGCCGATGGTGTCGGTGCGGTCGACGTCGTCGGTGGGACCTGTGTTGAGGAGGTGGACGTGGGCCAGGGGCAAGGGCCCGGTGGTGAAGGCGGCGTCCAGGATCCTGGTGGTGGGAGCTGCGGTGGCCTGGGTGGTGGCGGCTCGCAGGACGGCGACGGGGTCAGTGAAGGTAGTCATCTGCGTCTCCTGCCTCGGGCGGACTTGGCGGCTGCGAGGAGGCCGAGCGTGTGGGCTCCGGGTACGGGAGTGCCGGCCTGGGTGGCGTGGCCGAACTCGGTGGCAGCGGCGTGGGGGACGTCGGCGATGACGCGTCCGGAGGCGCGGCGGCTGGTGCCGCCTCTGGTCTTGATGGTGGCGGTGGTGGGCTCGGTGTGGAAGGAAGCGGCTAGGGCTCCTGAGGCCCTGGGGGCGCGGCGGGCGGCCTCGGTGGCGACGTCCTGGCCGGCGGCGAGCATGGCCGCCTGCATCGGCCCGGAGACCAAGAGGGCGGCGATGCCAGCGCTGTTGGGCTTGAAGCTCGTGGACACGGCTCATCTCCTTGCGAGGGGGACGGCCAGACCCAGGGGGTAGGGGGCCGGAGTCGCCTCGACCGTCCACCTGCCCGCGAGCGCGTGGGTGGTGGGGACGGTGACGGTGTCACGTTGGCGGATCCGGGCGCCTGGCGGGGTGTAGAGGGTGGCGGTGTCGTCGGGGGCCTCGACGGTTACCCGGGAGGTCACGCCGGTGGCGTCCGAGCTGCCGGGGGCAAGGAGGCAGCCTTCGATGGTGACCGGGTCGCCCGTGGTGGTCAGGTAGCCGTCGGCGTCGCGGTGGGTGGGGCCGGTGACCTGGACGTCGACGACCCAGCTGCGAGGGAAGGCGTCGATGATGCTCATCGTGTGCCTGCAACCCAGACGTTGCCGTTTCGGCGGGGGCGGTACTGGCGGGCCAGGGCGATGTCATCGGGTGAGAGCATCGCCTGGCCGCCGATGGTCCAGGACGCGAAGGTCGCGGACTGGGAGAAGGGGCCGGTGGTTGTGCTGGCCTGGGTGGCGCCAGCGGCGGCCTTGGGATCGATCTTGAGGATCCGGGCTACGGAGTCGGCGATCTGGGCGGCGACGACGTCGGGGACCTCGGTGTAGCCGGCCTGGTAGGTCATGGTGACGAACCGGTCCGAGGGGAGGTCCACGTCGACGTAGCCGTGGCGGAGGGTGAACGGTACGGGCTGGGCGTCGTCGTCGACGACGGAGGTGACGGCGATGAGGGGGAGTCGTTGGGGGCGGGCGTGACGCCCGTTGACCTTGACCCGGTGGGTGTAGGTGACCGGGGTGAAGGTGGTTCGGGCCTCCTGGCAGAACTTGGCCGACAGGATGGTCAGCAGGTGCTCGGCGCGCTTGCTCTCCTCGTCGGTCAGGTCCCGTCCGAGTGCCTGGGCCACGGCTTCCTTGGTCGCGAGCTTCACGGTTTCCCCGCCCCCTCTCCGTCGTCTCCTCGTTAGGTTGTCTTGCCGACCTTGGGCGGCTTCTGCGGGGCTGGGTCGGTGCCGGCGTCCGGGTCGTTGTCCGGGGACTCGTCCTCGCTGGCCGGGGCGGTGGGCAGTGCCTGCTCGTCGGGGATCTGCTCGACGTAGCCGGCGCCGATGAGGCCGGTGGCGACGGTGTCGACGACGTCGAAGATCAGCCCGTTGTCTCCTTTGACTCGCATGTCACGCCGCCTTGAAGACCTGGACGGCGGTGGGGCGCGTGATCTTGCCGCCGTAGACGTGCAGGCCGCGGACGCGGTCGGCGAACTTGTTCTCCGCCCGCATGGACTCGGTCTTGTTGACCTGTGAGATGAAGGCCAGGGACGGCGTGTAGATGCCGGCCGCGGTGGGCTTGGAATCGTCGACCCAGGGGGAGACGACCACGTCGAAGCCGAGGAGACGGCCGATGATCGCCTCGCGCAGGCCCTCGGTGGTGTTGGACTTGTCGAAGGCGGTGAGCTTCGAGCCGTCGGAGAGGAGGAACTCCTCGAAGGCGGCGTTGACCAGCAGGGCCCGGTTGGCCTGGGGGACCTTGGCCGACGTCAGCCGGCGGCGCAGGCCACGGACAATGTCGTAGGCCGTCTCCCAGTTGGTCGGCGTGGTCAGGCCGGTGGCGGCGGTGCCGCTGGTCAGGGTCATGGTCGTCAGGAAGGTCTCGGCGTCCTCGACCAGGCCGGCGGCCGCGGACTCGGAGTACTTGTCCATGACCGGCTGGTTGGCCTGGGCGGCGTCGATGTCGTCGACGATGAAGTCGAAGGACTTCTCCTGGTCGACCTTGATCTCGATGCCGGTGTCGGAGACCTCGTCCGGCGCGGTCGTGCGCGGCAGGGTGCCGCCTCCACCGGGCTTGGTGACCACACCCGTCTTGTAGTCCTTGACCTGGATGTCGACGATGCCGGGGATGTGGACGGTGTTGCCGGCCTTGAGGTCGCCCTCGTAGTCGCGGTTGGCCAGGCCGGTCAGGACCGCCTTGTTGCGGAAGTTCTCCAGGATGGAGGCCGCCCATACCTCGGGGATGAAGTGGCTGGTGGACACTGTGGCTCCTTTATCGGGAAGGGGGCGTCAGGAGACGCCCATGATCTGGTTGAGCTGCCCGTCGCGGCGGGCCTTGTTGATCTGGGCCGGCGTCATCGCCTTGAGGTCCTCGCGCGTCAGCTGACGGGGCCCGGTGACGTTGTCCCCGCGCTGGCCGGCGTCCGCCGAGGAGGTGGAGGCCGGCGGGGTGAGGGGGCCGCGCCAGGCGAGCAGGCGATCAGCGGAGGCGGTGATCTCCTCCTGCGTGGTGCCGGTGAGCAGATCCACGTCAACGCCCTTGGTAGCTGCGATACGGGCCTTGAGGGAAGCGGTCTCAGCGGCGGCAGCGCGCTTCTCAGCGGCCTCCTTGGCCTCCAGGAGCTTCTGCATCTCGCTCTTGGACTGCTCCTCGATCGCGTCGAGCCGCTTGGCTTTGTCCGCGTTGGCCTTCGCCCGGTCCTCGTTCTGCCGGGACAGGGCCTTCCACTTCTCCGCCTCGGCCTTCCAATCGACCGTTGCGGTCTCCTGGGGCGCCTGAGCGGAGGGGCTGGTGCCGGTGGTCTCGCCTGCGCTCTGGACGGCGGGCTCCGTGGCCGTGCCGTTAACGGCCTGACCAGCAGGTGGGGTGGGGGTGGTGACGTGCATGGTGGTTCCTTCCCGTTTCGGGCATGACAAAGGCCCCTGCCGTTTCGGTAGGGGCCGGTGGTGGGCGCCCGCGAGCGCGAGCAAGTTTGTGGGCCGAGATGGAGCTCAGCGGCTGGAGGCGGCGTTGCCTCGGGGCAGCGATGAAGGCGACTGGGAGACCCGCAGTGCTTTCGCACCCTGGTGGGACGCCTGTCGCCTTCAGCAACAGAATATCACCGGTGCTCGAAGGCCGCCACCGTGCCGTCGTGGCTGATGACGATGACGCGGGTGATTCGTGTCTGCCCGCGAAAACGGCGCTCGATCTGCTCGATCGCGACCTCATCGGAGAGGCCGCAGCGGCGCAGGTCGATGACGAGGCGGGACGCCTGCTTGCGTGCCTTCTTGAACTGGTCGGAGATCGTGTTCTTCTCGGAGGCGCCCCTGGGGGCCTTGAACTCCCAGATCTCGCCGTCTATCTCGACGTCGGGGTTCTTGACCCCAGGGGTGTTGTCGACCATGCGGAATCGAACTGTGTGGCCGAGGTCGGCCAGGGCCTGGGCAGTGCGTACCTCGTGGTCCTGGAGGATCGTTCCTTCCGGGACGTCGACCTTCCCGCTGCCTCCGGGGCGAAGCCACCTGGGCTCCCCGGCGCTGCGGGGACTGGCGTGCGCGCCCGTCGTCGACGCCTTCGGTGCCGGGGCCCTGCGGCGGTCCTGTCTCGTCTCCTTGAAGGAGATGACCGGCCCGTACTCGCCGTGCTCGGTGGTCAGGATGATGTCCTTGTACTCCGGCAAGCGGCCACCCCGGTCGGAGGCTCCGGTGCGGGCCTCGACAGCCTTGTGGGCGGCCTCCAGGGTCTCCTCGTCGATGACCTGCTCCACAGCCATGCCCGCGGGCAGGGGACCGACGTTGCAGTCGCACCCCGGATGGATGGGTAGCAGGTTCTCGACGTGGTAGCGCTGAGTGGAGGCGATGACGCACAGGGCGCAGTTCTCGCGGCCGGTCAGAATGCGCCGGTAGTACCGGCCGCCGGTGGCTCGCATCGTGTCGCGGGACTGGACGCGCTTGGCGTTCTGAAGGTCCCCTCCGATGAGCTGCGTCAGCCGCAGCCCTCCGGCTGAGACGGCCTGGTCGAGCGTCTTGCCCCTGGACAGTGCCGTCCACGTGGTCATGCCCGGGCGACGGTAGACCTTCAGCGGGTCCACGCCGCGCATCCCGGTGACCGCCTCACGGTCGATGGCGGGGACGGTGACCGTGAGCCCGAGCTCGCTGGCACAGCCAATGAGGTAGGCGCGGGTCAGCTCGGCGGTCTGGAGCTGGCCGGCGATCACCCTGGGGGCCAAGGCCTGCGCCAGGGCCTCGACGGCCTCGTCCCGGTAGTCGGGCATTGACGCCCACATCTGGGAGGCGAAGGCTGTCAGATCCTGACGGATCTCGTGGACCGCGGCGTCGTAGGCGCGTGCCAGAGCGTCGAGGCGGTCCAGGTCAGCCATGCCCGCCCCCTACGTCGTCGCTCAGACGGTTCGCCGGCTCGGGAGGCCAGGCGCGTCCGCGTTCCCGATCGGCTGCATCTCCTCCGACGTCGTCGGTGGCGGCTGGGTGGTCAGATTGAGTGCCAGCGCGAGTTGCTCCTCCGCGCGCCTCTGCTTGTCCTGGGCGATCTGCTCGGGGCTGTAACCCAGGATGTTCTCCTGGATCGTCTCCAGGGCCTCGCCGGCGGCCTTGGCCTGCGCCGCGGCCGCGTACCGCTCGGCCATGGTCACGGTGGCCGGTGGCGCGAACTTGACCTCGACCGTGTCGCCCGCCAGGGACTCGCCCTCGACCTGCAGGGCCTTGACGAGCATCACCGCCAGGGCCGGTTTGAACCGCAGGATGCGATCCTGGGCCTTGAAGACGAGCTGCTGCATCGGCTGCTCGGCTCCAGAGGCGGACTGGTTGGCGGCGTCCGGAAGCATCGCCGAGACCGGGGTGTGGGTCTCGGCGGCGAGCTCGCGCCAGTCATCCTTCACCGCACTGAGCATCGGGGTCAGGTCAACGGTCTGCGACTCCCAGATCTCGACGCCAGGAGGCAGCTCCCACAGCGCCCCCGGGCCCGGCTCGAACATCTCCTGGTAGTCGATGTCGTCTCCGTCGGCCCCCTCCTCGGGCAGACCCGCACCAGGATCCGTGGAGGTGGTCTTAAGGGCCCGCTGCCGGTAGGTCTGCATCGCCATCGTGACCAGGCGGTAGAGGATCCCAGTGTTGATGCGGTCGATGAGGCCGGTGTGAGCCTCGAACTCCCCCATACTGTCCTTGTTGCCCAGCAGCACGATCGGCGGGTCACCGTCGTAGACGTCGAGGCCGTCCAGGTCCCACTTACCCTGCACACGGCTGATGAGCTGGTTACGCTCGTTGTAGACGGACCGGGAGTAGGTGGCCTTGACCCCGTCAACCCAGACGATCATGTGGTCGACGCCCTCGGACACGGACCGCCAGACCTTGACCGCCGCGAGCGCCTTCCACGGGCGGACGGGGTCGGGCTCGGCGTAGAGCTGCTCGGGCATCTCCCGGGTGATGACGGCCTCGCCGTTGTCGTCTCGGGTGACCAGGAGGTAGCCGGTGCCAACGGTGAAGGCGTCGCGGGCGGCGTCCTTGAAAGCGACGTCGAGCCGGTTGTCCCGCCAGATACGTCGGGCCCGGACAGCTCGGGGGCCGTCGGGGGACTCTCCGACCAGGATCCCGTTGGGGATGAGGCGCTCGACGAGGGTATCGACGATGAGCGCGCCGGCGTTGGCCAGGGCGCGTCGCTGGAAGGCCTCCCAGGACTTGCGCAGGTTGGGGCCCATCTCCGGCAGGGGCGCGTTGCCCGCGGTGTAGCCGCGCAGACGGTCCACGCGGGGCCGTGCGGCGTCCATCCGAGAGGTCAGGAAGGTGACCCACTGGTCGAGCGTCTTGCTCATGGTCCTCCCTGTCATCCGTAGAGCCGGCGGGGCTTGCGTCGTCGCTGCGGGCGGGTGGCGCCTTTGCCGACGGCGTCCAGGCCCGCTCGGTAGGCGAACATGGCGCCCCAGGCGGCGTCGATCTTGGAGTAGTCCTGGTCATCGGCCGGCTTGGTGAGCACGTAGCCGGCCTGGCGTGGTGAGCGCCTAGCGTTGAGGAAGTGAGCGGTCATCTGCGGGTCACCGTCGTAGGTGACGCGACCCTGCTGGATGGCGGAAAGCAGCTGGGCAAAGGCCTCGCAGGTGGCTGAGACATTGCGCTGGGGGTAGCGGATAGGCTCGGCGGCGCTGATGCGGGCACGCAGGCGACGCGAGTAGGCGGCCTCCCAGGTCTTGACGTCCTGCGCCCACCCGGCCGAAGGATCAGCGAAAAAGCCGACGACGTTGTAGCGCTCGAAGGTCTCCCGGACGGTCTGCTCGATCTCGAGGCGCGGTGGCTGCCAGCCCTCGCCCTTGGGGCCGTCGGGCTGGGACCAGATGCCGATCTTGAACAGGTGCTGCTGGGTGACCGAGTAGCCGATGAGGACCGTGGAGTCGGCGATGCCGATCTTGCGGCCCTCGGAGCCATCGAAGCCGAGAGTAATGGGCTCGTTGGTGGTGACGGTCTTGCTGTGGTCCTCGATCGCACGCAGCTCGGGCATAGTCAGCCAGGCGTCGGAGGCGGCGCCGATCTGGTTGAGGAAGTCGGCGCACATCTCGGCGGGGTCGTTGTCCGTCTCCCAGAAGTCGTCGGCAGTGCGCTCGATGTCGACCCAGCCCGGTGAGCAGGGAGGTTCGTGGATGGCGCACCCGCGGGGGTCCGCTGAGGCGTCGCCGTAGGCGATGCGCAGGCCCTCGATGAGGCTGTCGCGGTCGGAGATGTCGGTGTCCAGCGGTGCGGCCCTGTGGTCGTACAGGAGGCGTCTAGCAGCGGCCTCCTTGACCTTGCCGGCTTTGATCTGCTCGGCGTAGCGGGCCGTCGTCTCGGCGACCGAGTTCTCGCCGATCGTGTAGGCGTTGGGGGTCTCGATCGTGACGCCACCGAGCTTCGTGGCGTTGTTACGCAGCGTCTTGGCGAGCTTGGGGCCGCCGTTGCTGGGCACCCAGGTCTCGGTCTGGTCCAGGACCGCCATGACGGCGCGGGCGCCCTTGACCGAAGTCGCCGAGGAGGTCCGCTTCTCGATCCTGCCGCGGCGCATCGTGACAAAGGAGTCCAGCGGGTCGACGTCGTACTCATCCTGAGCCGGTGAGCCCCGTAGCATCTCCAGCAGCGGCGCCCAGGTGTTCGCGGTCTGGTCGTCAGTGGTGGCCGTGACCTGCACCAGCGGAGTCCGCCTGGTCGCCCACGGGACGCCCACCGGCTGGCCGGCGGCATCCCACCCATCGCACAGCACGGGCCCCATAGCCTCAACACAGCAGATCGCGGCCAGGAACGGGCTCTTCCCCCATCCACGGGGACGAGAGATGACCGCGCGGGACTTCACACGCCTGCCCGTAAGCGGGTCGAGCTCGTAGAGCCGCACGAGGAAGTCCAGCTCCTCCTGCGTCGGAACGAAGGGCAGCAGGTCGTCGCAGTCGGGCTGCAGGAGGAAGTCAGTCATCCAGTCGGCGACGTCGTACCCCAGGGTCGGGAACTCATCATCCTCATCCAGCGGGGACCACGGCATCCGGCCGCACCCCCTCCATCATTCGACGACGCGCAGCACCTTCGAGCGAGCCCGCGAGCGCGATCCCGACGCGGCGGTGGGCTCTGCGACCTCAACAGCGCCTCCTGCCTCGGCGCTATCGGCGACAGCGAAGGTGATGCGCAGACGGGCGCGGTCCTCGGGGGTGGCGCCGAACTTGGCGACGCGCAGGCGCAACTCGGGGCCGAGCCTGACATCGCCCTTCCAGTAGCGGGCGTGGAGCAGAGCCGTATCCATCAGGAACGCCCAGTCGACGTCGGTGTAGTCAGTCGACAGCGGCGACTCGGCCCACATGCGCCACCAGCGCTCGGTGATGGCTGGCCAGTGGAAGCGCTTCTTGTGGACCGTCCCGTCGTCGTCGGTGACGTCGACGTAGATGGTCGGCAACCTCGGCTGGGTAACCGGCACAGCGGGTAGGACCTTGAGCGGCTCCGGATCTTTATTACGGCGCGCCCGCTTGGACGGGTCCTTGGGCTGCGGCCCCCTGCCTGCCACCTTTCCACACCCCCAAATCCCTGTTATTCCAACGAATTAACCGTTACACTTGAGTCTATGAGGACATGCGGCAGGCCGGGGTGCGACCGCCAGATCAGCGGCTCGAAGCGGGCTGATACCCGCTTCTGCTCGACACGCTGCCGCGTGGCCGCGCACCGCGAGCGCCGCCGTCGCGCCGCCAAGGCCTGCCCCGTGCCCGCCGAGATGCTGACGATGCCGAGATGGGTCAACCACGACGAGCACAAGCGCCCCATCTGCCCGTCCACCGGCCGGTGGGCGTCAGTGACCGACCCATCGACCTGGGACACCTGGGAGGCTGCGAGCAAGCGCGACAGCCGAATCGGCTTCGTGCTCGGCGGAGGCATCGGGTGCATCGACCTGGACCACTGCCTGGACGCCCATGGGCGACCGAGCGAGGCAGTGGTCGAGCTGCTCGAGTTCTACGCCGGCTCCTACGTCGAGGTCTCGCCGTCGGGAGACGGGCTGCACGTGTGGGGCACGGCCCCGGAGCGCCGCGGCTTTCGACGCACCTGGAAGGGCCAGGCGGTGGAGTTCTACTCCCAGGACCGCTACGTGACGGTCACCGGGCGAGTTTTCCGCCCCGGGGCGCTGCTGCCCCTCTGAACGGCCTCACACGCAGCCTCAAAGGCATCCCAGCCAGGCGGCAGGGGTGCCATATTTCGTTGCAATCGCGGCAGAAAGTCGCGTTCTCAGAATCCCCAGACCCGTACACAGAAAAAACGACAGCATCTCACGGTGCTGGGGCCGGGCGGGGTACGGGGTCCCCACCCCCGCCGGCGGTCGGGATGAGCCCTGGATGCGGTGGCCGGCGTGGTGCTCGGGCCGCGCGTAGCGCCGCGAGGTCGGCACGCGACTCCCGCTGCGTCTTGCGCTTGTGATGCCACGAGCACAACCACTGCAAGTTGGAGACGTCGTGATCGTCTCCGCGCTCGATGTGGTCGCACTCGCAGCCTGGTTCGACGCACCTTGTTCCATCGCCCATGACACCTTCGCACTGACCGCCTGCGCGCTGAGCGACGAAGGCGCGACGCAGCTGCCAGTCATCGGGAAGACGTGAAGAGCGGTCACTGCTCTGCCAAGCCACCATGACAACCTCCCTCGGCTGAAGCGGCTGGGCGCAAGTGTCCCGCTGACACCAAGGATGCAATACGATCGAACGCCTGTCCAGACGGTAGCGCGGACGGCGTGTCACACCAAGACCACAGGGCGCCGTAAGACGAGACGTAAAATCATCCAGTCCACTCAATGGTGAGAAAGGAACGACGATGTTCGGACGTAAGAAGGAACGACCCATCAACATCTTCTTCTCGGAGAAGGATGGCACCCTCCGCCTCTACCCCGACCGGCTGGAGAAGAAGGAGGGTGGGTCTGTCGAGACCCTCCCCCTCAGCCAGCTGGAGGGGGTGCGTCTTGAGGACGGGGAGGAGCTATCTTCCCGAGTTACGATGACCCGCCTGGTCGCCCTCGGGGTATTCGCCCTCGCAGTAAAGAAGAAGACTGGGGGCGAGAAGTTCCTGACCATCGAGAGCCCCGACGTCTTCTGGACGATCGAGGTCTCCCGCAAGATGGCCGGTGCTGCGCAGCGCTTCATCGGCGACATCGAGCAACAGCGCCGTCGCTCCTGACAGCCCGTCTTCGGTGTGTCTCCCCCTGGCAAGCGCAGCGCCAGGGGGAGACACATATCGAGCACAGGCTTACCAGCTTTGGGTAGGGCGACGGCCGCGCCTCCAGTCTGCGCGGTGTGCGGCCGCCTCGTGCTCGAGGACGTCGGGCCAGGCCACCCACACCTGTCCCGCAGAGCGCAGACTCCTCACCCTCTTCCGACGCCGCCAAGACTGAAGCGTGCGGTAACGCAGACCAGGCATCCGCTCCCGCACTTCGGCCGCAGTCACCCACTCCACCCCATCGGGGCCGGTCACGCTCACGACGCGGCCGCCTCGGCCTGAGCGGACCGAGCGACAGCCAGCGCCCAGCTCCGGGTCCTCTCCCAGTCCTCCTCGGTGAGCACGCTCCCACAAGCAGGCAGAGTGCAGCGCACCAGGCGATCGGCTCCCGGTACCGAGGGCGGGACGATCACCAGCGACCAGGCGCCGCACGACGGGCATCTCACGTCGGTGACCCTGCGTTCCGGCTCCTGGACCGGCCAACGGGCCAGCGCCCTACCAGTAGCCGGGGCCAGGTCGGCGATCATGTCCGCGGCCCAGGGCTGGGAGGCGACCCATTCCAGGTGCGGGGCCAGCCAGGAAACGAGACGACGTGTGTCCTCTGGCTCCCTGGGTCCAAGGATCACAGGGTCGGCGCCGCCGTCAGCGACGTCAGCCCAGTCCAGCGGGCCGGCCACCGGGTGACCTTCCGACCATCGGCACAGCCCCACCGGCAGGCTGCCCGCAGTCGGGTGCTCCACCGCGACCTCCTGGGCCCAGGTACCCAGGATCGCGTGCAGCTCATCGGCCGCCACCAGCGCGTCCGAATACAGGCATCTGGATCCCGGCGTCGACCGGCTACCACGAGAGCGTCCCAGCGGGCTCCTCAGCGAGGGAGCCCCTATGTCGAACAGGTGTTCAACCAGGGATGGCAGGGTGCGGACCGAGGACTGAAGACGCCCCCAACACCAGGAGCACAGCACCCCGAACTCCGCCTGACGAGGCAGGCAACCGGCGCACTCAACCTCCTCCGGCTCCCCGTACTCATCCCGGCCCCAGGCCCAGCCGTCGCACTCGGCCAGGTGATGGCCACGAATCGTGCAGCCCGATGCGCACTGGCTCATCGCATGTCTCCTTGCAGCTTCATCATGAACGTGGCGGCCAACCCCGCCTGAGTAATGACCGACCCGGCGGACTCGAAGAAGAACCCGTTGCCGGGATCCGAGACGTCAGCGGTGTCGACCAGCTGGACGGCCACAAGCCACGCGCCACCCAGGGACCCGGGCATCTCATCAGCCACATGCGCGGCGATCGCCTCCTCAAGCACCCGCCTCGTAGCAGCACTCACCGGTGGATCACCTCATCCCCAATCACCGTGAGCACCAGCGCAGCCCACGTCCGCCGCAGCTCACGATCCGCTTCCTCGAGAGAACCCGATACATAGAGGTTCTGGTCATCCCGCGTCCGCCGCAGATCCTGACGGCACTCGGCCCAGCCCTCTTTGAGGACGCTCAGCAATCGGTTCATCTTCTGGTCCTTCGCCGTCGGCGTGGTCTTCTATGCCCGCTGCCAGGGGGCGCGCCTCCCAGCCCGGGCCCAGTCCCGGCCAGGCCCCTCCCAAGCCCTGTCCCAGGACCCGAGGCCCGACCCTGCCCGGCCCTACCCGACCCGGCATATCCAGATTCCGTACCCGGCGGATCTGTCTCGATCTGTCCGGATCTGACCTGATCTGGCAGATCCGGACAGATCGAGGAGGACGGCTGCGCCCCGGGGGCTGCGCGTGCGGCGTCCTGCGGGCCGCCGGCGGGGTCAACCGTCTCCACGTGTGCCTCATCATCACCGCGCACTGACGGGCTGCCCAGCTGGCTGCTGGACGGCCTGCCCCAGCGGAGCTGGGGTGCTCGACCCGGCCGTGTCCCTGCCTGGCTGGCAGGTCGGCCAGGGAACGTGTCTGGCGCGCGGGAGGCCTCGGCCGCTGGGGCGGGCCTCTCCTCACCGGTGGTGAGGGGCTCAACCCGACCAGCGCGGTCCGACTGGCTGTCGGCGCGCCCGGGGAGCCGGTGATGAGCTGCCTGGTCCGGCTGGCTGCCGGGCAGGCTGGATGTGGAGACGGGTCCAGGCCGGGGCGACTGGCTGCCGGCCCCGGCTCCGTCGACGGTCTGCGAGGACGTCCGCACGTCGCTGCCCGCGCGCAGGGGTTTGGTCCCCTCCGCGGCGAGCTCGGGCGGGCGCATGTCGTGAAGCGCCAGGACATCGGCGTGGCTGTTGAGCCACTCACGGGTCCGCGGCGAGTAGTACGGGCGGTCCGGAGGAGTCAGCAGCGGTCGGATACGATCGGCCGCCGCCATTCCCTCTGACGGGGGGAGCCCTTTGGAGGCGTTGCCCCGGATCGAGTTGCACGAACGGCACGCCACGACCTCGCTGCGCCACGTACCCGACTGGCCGGGCAGGCGATGGTCGTAGGTGCCGCCTTTGCCGCCCTTGCGGTCGGCCCAGTTGACGACCTTCCCGCAGTAGCGGCACGCGTCGCCATCACGCCAGCGCACCGGCACAATGATCGACAGGTCCCCGTTGTTCGCCTTACGGTCGCGCTCCCACGCGACCTCCTCAGCGGTCTTGATGTGGACGAAGTCCGGATCCGCCACAAGACGGAAGAACCTCCTCCCGGATCCCGGCTCAACGTCCTGCACTCCGTAGCCGGCGAACGCCGCTAGCTCGAGCAAGTGATCGGCCTGAGACTTCGAGCCGGCCATCTGGACCGCAGACGAGTACCAGAAGACGTAGTCCGTCAGGTACTGCGCGCTCATCGCCGCAAGACGCAGCATGAACCCGAACACCTCGTTAACAGACCTGTCGTCGGCGTCCGGGTGCTCCGCAACCGCCAGCACGATCGGGTGCGTGGCCGCGGTGTCAGTCAAACGTGCCCAAGGCATGGAAGGGGGATCTCTCTCGCTAGCAAAACAACGGGACATCTACAGCGCCAGGCGGCTCTCGGCCGCGAGCGCGATGGCGTCTCATGGGGGCTCCACTCAGAACGGGGGCTCGTCGGTGCCGGGAGGCATCTGCCCGTAGGCCGGCCATGAACCGCGTTGAGCATGAGGGTCAGCGGGGGCGCCGTTGGGCGCCTGCCGGGCGGGGGCCTGCGGCTGTGGCTGGAGGCCGGAGCCGAAGGCCGTGGGACCGGCCGGGGATCCGCCTCGGGGCTGGCGGGTGACCTGGGCCTTGGCGTAGCGCAGGGAGGGACCGATCTCATCGACCTGCATCTCCACCACCGTGCGGTTCTCGCCCTCACGGGTGGTGTAGGAGCGCTGGACCAGCCGGCCCTGGACGATGACGCGCGTGCCCTTGGTCAGCGACTCGGCCACGTTCTCCGCGGCGTCGCGCCAGATCGAGCAGCGCATGAACAGGGCATGGCCGTCCTTCCATTCGCCGGCCTGACGGTCGAAGGTACGCGGCGTGGAGGCGACGGTGAAGGAGGCCACCGGATTCCCCGACGGGGTGAAGCGCAATTCCGGGTCCGCGGTGAGGTTGCCGACCAGAGTCATCACGGTCTCGCCAGCCATCAGCTGCGCTCCCTCATGCGGTGGTGGGCGAGGCGGCGGCCCAGGACGACCGCCACCGCCACGACGGCGACGACGCTCATGCCTTCCCAGCCTCGTTCTCAGCACCGACGAACTGGGGAACCCGCTCGTAGGTGGCGGTGAAAACGGCGGGATCACAGGCGTAGAACTCCCCGGCGACGCCGCGGATGATCCACCACCCTTGGGGAGCATGCATGACACCCTCAGCAGTAGCAACGAGGAAGTGCCCAGTGGCGGGGTCGATGCTCACGCCGCTGGCTGGCGCGGGGACGCGGCCCTCCAGAACCTTCAGTGGATCGAAGGATCCCAGGGTGTTGTCCTCGATCCACCGGTAGACGGCACGGTCATGAGCCGCATCGCCGCTCAGCTGGGCTGCCTGGACGGTGATGGGCAACTTGCGCCAGGTACCAACGACTTCAGTTGTGCTGATGGTCTCGACAGCGAAGGTGGGCATGGGGATCTCCTTGTCTGGTCAGTCGGAGCACCGGCACTCGCCGGTGAGTGGGTTGATGGGGCGCCCGCAGGAGAAGCAGAGGTCCTCCTGCGGGGGCCGGTAGTCGAAGCGATGACGCGGTCGGCGTCGAGCAACCACCTTGGGTGTCGGAGTGACGGCTTTGGCAGGAGAGGGGGCCGGCTCGACGGCGGCCTCACCCGCACCCGTAGGCCCGGCCTCAGCTGTCGCTGGGGCGGCGCAGCTCTTGCACTCACCGGAGCGCCCATAGGGCGTGGTCGAGGCCGGCCAGCCGTTGGTGATGCCCTCACTGGGGCGCATGGCGGCGCCGCAGGAGCGGCAGTGGATGGGGCCTGAGGAGAAATCGATCAGGACCCGTTGGGCGCGGTGGGTTGTGCTGGTAGCCATGAGGTCCTCCTTTCAGTGTGTGGGTAGTCGGAGCGGGCCAGCAGGCCCATGGAGTGGCTGACGGCGCGGTCGTGGTCCTTGCAGTGGATGACGTGGTCCACCTGTCCGGCGGCGATCACCTCGCCGGTGCGGTGATCCAGAGTCCTGACGGTGTCGCCGACGCGGATCTCGTAGAAGGCCGCTGGCGCCCAGGTGGTGCTCATGAGATGCCTCCCCGGTCGTAGAGGGAGAGGTGGAACTCGTAGACGGGCCGGGCCAGACGCTTCTTGGTGACCTCCGGGTGGCGGCGCAGGTCCGGGCCGAGCAGGTGCTTGGCGTCGTCGTCGGGCAGGACGCCGGCGTCAACCAGGCCGTCGACGATGGGCTTGACCGTGGACATGAAGTTGTGTGGGTCACGCCGACGGCGGTCGGGGAAGGCGATTTCCACGACGAGGCGGGCGCGCTCAAGGCGCGGCGCGCGGGAGAACCTCGCGGTCTGCTCGGCGAGCTGACGGATGGTTCTGCGTTTGGAAGCGGCCTTGGACCAGTGGTTCCGGTCGTTGAGGTTCAGCACGTCACTGGCAGCCAGGCGGATCACCGTCTCCCAGACAGGTTCCGAGCTCATGAGGCCACCTCCTGCACCTGGCTTGTGGGGGCAGGCTTGAGCGGGCCGAAGTCGACCCTGATGCCGTTGTCGCGCAGCCACTGCCCCAAGGAGTCGCCGCCCCGAATACGTCCCTGGAGGGCGTCAACGAGGAACCTCAGTAAGGAGAATGCCTGGGCAACCTCGCAGTCCTTGGTGGCCACGACGTCGGAGCGCGAGGAAGCGTCGACGGGCTGTGCGGGAGCGGTCAGAGTCGCCTCGATCCCATCCTGGTGATCGAGCTCGACACGGATAGTGATCCTCATGCCGCGTCACCCCCGAACGGGACTTCGTCGTCGGTGAGGTAGCGGGTGATGAGGTCTGGGCGGTGGCCCTGCCAGGAGGTGATGATGCGCCCCGAACCCGGCGCCCGCAGAACGACCGCCGGCGTGGTGGTGATGCCCCGGGAGAGCAGCAGGCTCTGGTGGCTCTCGGCGGACATCTCGGTGAACGTGACGCCCTCCTCGCCCAGGAGGCGGGTGGTCGCACGGCACGCCTCATGCCCCTGGGCGGTGTAGACCTCGACCAGGACCAGCCCGTTGGCTGGCGAGGCGTGGCCGGCCACGAGGTCCAGGGCGGTCAGCTCACCGTCCCGCTGCCGGTCATACCAGGCCGGCGCGTCACTGATGCCGGCGACACCCGCCATCGGTGTGCGCAAGGTGCGGGCGGTGAACTGGACTCCCTGGTCGGTGAGCTCGTCGATACCGTCACGGTCCAGGTCGTCACCGTCGAGGTAGCCGGTGATGATCTTCAGGATCTGGGAGACCACGCGGACCTCACGGCGCTGGCCGGCGACGACGTCGTCCCGACTGGTCGCGTCAACGCTGGGCGCCGGAGCGGTCGCGGTCATCTCCATGCCCTCGGACAGATCGGCGTCAATGCTCAGGTGCACTCTCATGCCGCGTCACCCCCGAACGGGCCCTCGTCGCCCTCGTCACCCTCGGTGTTCCCGGTGTTCCCGGAGGTCTCGGTGGTGCTGGTTTGGGTGCGGATCCAGTGCTGGATCTCGGTGACCAGGGCGTGCTCGGCCTCGCGGGCAGGCTCTCCGCCGGGTGGGGTGCCATCCAGGAGAAGGTCCATGAGGGCCTCAACAGCGGGGCCGTCGCAGGCGGGCACGCCCAGGGACGCCTCGCTGGTGCCGTAGGCGTCGCCGGCGGCCAGGACGGTCAGGCCCATCAGGGACTCCAGCGCCCCGCAGGCCACCAGCAGATGCTGTCCCGTGGTGGCTACCAGGGGCAGGCCGCCCAGGGCGGTGGCCGTGGCCTTCCAGGCAGCGAGCTGGTCCTCGGGGATCAGGAAGGAGGCCTCCTGGGCGATCGGCTCGGCGCACACGCGCAGCACAGCGGCGGCACCGTCGACGCGGTCCAGGCCGCTCTCGTCGAAGTACTCCCCCTGGGCTCGGATACGGATGGTGCGGCCCTCCAGGAGCCCGTCGACGTCGGTGGCCTGCAGGGTCTGGGCGGTGATGTCCAGGCGCAAGCGATCGGTGCCGGTGGACTTGAACACCTGGGTGATGACCTTCAGCGCAGGAGCGGTGAAGTCCAATCCCTCGGTCGTGTCCGTCTCGGCGTCCAGCTCGGTGGGGTCGTCGACCTCTAGCAGCGGGACCAGCGCGACCGCCGCCCGCTGCCGGTTGGTCGCGACCAGCGCCAGGCGCATGCGCTCGGCGTCGGCGACCACGCGGACGCGCTCCACCCCGCCTCCGTCCTTCTCCTTTCCCGTGTGCGGGATGACCGCCTTGATCGCTGCGGTCAGGTCCTCTGCCCGGCACACGGCCGATACCGTGGCCCTCAGCCCCGGTGCCATTGTTGGTGTCATGACTGGCCCTCCTCGGCCTGGTCCGTCCTGGTGGTCTTGGTGGTGGGTTTGGTGCCGGGGACCTGGTGCAGGTCGCTGGCGTCGGTGGCGTCCTCGACGTCCTGGCAGTAGCTGGCCTCGACGTCGGAGAGGGTGTAGCCGAGCTGTTCGAGGAAGCGCAGGTGCAGGCGGGTCATCATGGCGGACACGCCTCTGGTGTCGGTCCAGGTGTCCTTCTCGATGGAGCCCTCCATCGCTGCCAGCGCGAAGGTCAGCAGGGCCACCTCAGCGGCAGGCGCCGTCGGCAGCACCGCCCTCAGCGAGGGCAGGTCGCAGGCCAGCCGCTCCCGGCCCTTCTCCAGGGCAGTGGACGACACCCTCATGTGGGTCCAGCGCAGCACCGGGAAGAGGTACAGCGGCAGCCTGGAGCGCCAGGCCACCGCCGGGAGGCGGGTGCCCGAGGTCAGCAGCCGGTCCTGGATCCACTGGCGGCGCACGCCGTTGGCGGCGTCCATGGCCTTGTTGCGGCGGATCTTCTCCGCCCTGGCCTTGCGCTGCTCCTCCTCCATGGGCCCTGAGGTCGCCCCGGAGGTGTTGCGGGCCCACCGATTGCGGTGCCCGTGGGCCCTCCAGTCATCGCACCAGAAGGCGGTGGAGACTCCCACGACTTTGCGGGTATTGCTATTCCAATCGACCTCGGGGTGAACAACGGCGACGTGGCCGGGGCAGGAGGCGTGCGTCGCCTCGGTCAGGACCTCACCGTGGTCGTCGACCAGGGAGTCCAGGCGCTGACCCTTGTCATAGAGGGGCCACGCCTCGCCATGGCCAATGACCCGGATCCCCTGGGCCTCGAGCTCGGCGCGCTTGTCGGCCAAGAGGCGTTCCTCCTCGGCCTCAGCACGAGCCCGGGCGACGATGTGCTCGACCTGGTCGGGCCGCTCGATCGCATCGGCGACGGCCTTGGCCACCACCGGTGAGTCCTCCACGGCGTCGGTGGCGAGCTCAGCCAGGCGCCCGAGCCCCACCAGGTCGATCTGCGGGCGCTCGACTGCGGCCTGGCGCACGGCCTGCGGGGCGCTTGCCACGGCCCTGGCGGCCGCGACCTCCTCACCCCGGATACCCCGCCTGCGCAGGTCCTGGGCAGGCACGCCCAGGAGCACGAGCTGCTGGATCGCGTCGGCCCGCTCCGCGCTGTTGCAGTGCTCTGCCTCGTCATTGACCATCAGCTGGCTGGCGATCCGCTCGGCCTCGTCATCGACCCGCACCACCCGCACCGGCACACTCTCCAGGTGCAGGGCCAGGGCCGCGTCCAGGCGGCGGTGACCGTCCAGGACGACCAGGCCAGTCAAGGTCACGTAGACGTCGATGTCCTTGACCACGCCGTGAGCGCGGACCGTCTCCAGGAAGCCCTTGCCCGCCCGCAGGTCACGGCGCACGTTCTCCCCGGCCTGCAGGTACTCGGGGTTGACCAGGTAGCGGGCCCCCTCCACAACATGGTCCAGAGGATGGGTGGCCTCCTGGCGGGACAGGACCCTGGGGCCCCGCTCCACCATGGCCGGCGAGGCAGGCGCCGGCGGGGTCAGACCCACGTCTCGGCAGGTCTGCGCCAGGCCGGCGATCCCGTAGACAGCCGGGCTGTTAGGGGTCGCGGGGCGCTCCACGCCCACCCAGCCGGCCGCCTCCAACCGGTCCAGCACCCGGCGCAAGGTCCGACGATCCAGCCCGGTGCTCTGAGCCAGCACCGCCTGGGAGACCTCCACCGCCGGCTCCCCACCGGCCGCATCGAGCAGCGCGAACACCACCAGGCGGGCCTGCTCGTCATCGACGCCGATCACCGGCCGCTCCACTGTCGTAGTCATGAGAAAAGTCCTTCCTGAACACTGGTTCTGCGCTGCCTGGCGCGCGCCCGCGCGCCCTCCTCGAGCCACCTCGACGACACCGACTCCGTGTCACCGACCAACCTCATCGGCCCAGTCAGCTCACGCGCCGCCCACAGCACATGGGCCTCCACCTGAGGGGCCACCCGCCCGGCCTCAGCCAGGCAGGACGCCACCGCCCGCGCCGACCCCGACACGGCGGACGCAATCACCGCCACCGTCAACCGCAACGCCTCCGACTGCTGCAAAGGCGTCAACGCCTGCCACAGATCCCGACGCCGCCCCGACTGCACATTCCCACTCACGCCGCCACCGCCATCCGTGCCGCTCGTAAGGGCTGGTGAGGAGGAATGTCTCGGACGCGGAAGACCGCCGAGATGAACGGGTTCTGGCCGTGATGAACTGTGAGCGCTGCCCGTCCCGTCACCCGGTACCTGAGGCGCTCCAGCTCCGCTCGTGCCCAGCGCTCCAGATCCCGCTTCTCCCGCCCGAGCAAGGTCCCCTCAGCCGGCAGCGGCCAGAACACCGTCGCCGCAGAGCCCCGGATCGTCATCTCAGGGCACCCCCAACGGGTGCGCAGCCGCGCGGAGAGACGTTCCTCGGCTATGGCGGCTTGCTGCCAGTGCTTGAAACACATGCCTTGGCCCTTGTGCCGCACGGTGTTCGCCCACTCGTCTTCGGCGCGCTGGCTGCGGGGGCGCAGCATCGTGGTGCAGCCTCGGGCGATGCACTGGACCGGGCCGTGGGACCAGTCGATCTTCGTAGACCTCCGACGGCTCATGCCGCCACCCCCGACGGGTCATCCGAGCCAGCAGTCTCAACAGAGCTGGTGTCACCGATGCCAGGGGCGTCCCACCAGGGGCGCACGCCGGCCTCCGGCGAGAGCTCCAGCATGACCACCCCCGTGCCCACAAGGACGACGGCGGGGATCGCCAGCCCGGAGAAGGCCCATGCTCGGGTCAGGCAAACGACCAGGTTCCCCAGGATCAGCAGTGCGCCCAAGGCCAGCAGGACGGCGCCCCACCGGGCCTGCCGAGACGACAGTGACGGCGTCGGGACGCTTCCGCGCTCCTCTGCCAGGATGTCGAGAATGCTCGTCTCCCGGTACTCCCAGCGCGGATGTAGTGCCTTGCGGACAGACACGGCCAGAGCCGACAGGCGAGACCGACGCTGATGACGCGGCGTGTAGCGGGTTTCCATAGGTATACTCCTTCGTGGATTCATTGGTTGATTCCTTCGCCCCGCCGCTGATGCACACAGCGCGGGGCGCCTTCTTGACGAGGCAGGTGCGTGCGGTCGTCCGCGTAGTTCGCAACTCAGGCCGTGGGCTGCTTCTCACCCAGATCGCTCAGGTCGGGCGGGTCAAGCCCGAGCCGAGCGAACTCTGAGAGCGGGATCCGCACGTTCCTTCCGAGCCTCACCACATGCAGATCGCCCTTGGCGATGAGAGACCGCACCGTCGTCAGGCTCAGATCAGCGGCTGCGGCGAAGTGAGCGGCGGTGATGTTCGTGGGCTTCACCGGGAGCACCTCCCAGCGAGGTTCGTCTGGCATGCGGAGACGACGTCAGTAGCGGACGCACCTTCTTGGGCGGCGTACGTAACGAGCCCCTCGAGGTCCAGGCTGCGCAACCAGCGCTCCTCATCCCTGAGCCACTGGCTACCGAGCCCCTCGTCAATGGCCCGCATAGCGGCAACGCGGTACGCGTCAAGGTAGGCATCCTGCTGAGGGCCGGACAAGGACTCCTCTGCAGCCAAGGCATCCTCGTAGTCGAGGAACTCCTCCTCTGACCAGCCAGTCACGTCAGGCATCACGCCACCTCCTCACCGGAAGTAGCCGACGGCGAAGAAGCTGCGAGCGCCGTGTCTATGACGTGCGAGCCTGCTGATGTGTTGAAGAAGCGCTCTTCCGCGTCGGCGGTGAGCGCGGCGGCTGTGAGGCCGAGGCGCTCCGCGACGACGGCGAGTTCCGCTGGGGAGAAGGCGACCTGGCCGCGGCATTTGCGGCCGAATACGTTGGGATGCATGCCGATCTCGGAGGCCATCTCTCCCTGGCTGATGCGGGCGCGTCCGAGTTCGGCACGGACGACGCCCGACACCTCCTGGTCGAGGTCAGCGAACCGAATTGGGTTTGAGGTCATGGCAACATGATGAAACCCAATTCGGTTTCCGTCAAACCCACTTCGGTTGCGCTTTGGTAACGGCTGTGTCACTGTGGAGCCATGGCACGTGCAAAGCAGCTCAGGCCCGTCGATCACCTAACCCAGTCACTGCTTGCTGACGCGGTGCGTGAGACCGGCGCCAAGCACGCGGATGTCGGCGAGAAGGCTGGCATGTCGCAGAACCGGGTTTCGATCATTCTGCGCCTCGGAACGCCTCCTGCGACGGTTGGCGAGATCTCTGCGATCGCGCGGGCGATCGGTCGGAGCGGGTCGGAGTTCATAGCCGCTGCTGAAGCGGAAGTGGCGTCGGCGGCGACTCGTTCGAGCTCGGACCGTACCGGTTCGGTTGCACCTTCACTAAGCCCAGGTAACGGTACCCGTGAAGCTTCGAGGAGTGATGCGGGTGTCTCCGGTGACGCACGAGTGTTGTCGCTTCGCCCTGACGCACCTCCGCCCCCGCCGCTCACCGCAGCTGCGGCCCGCACCGTGGCCCACCGTCCTGAGTGGGAAGCTGAGGTGGCGCGCCGCGAGCGCGAAGTGGGCGGGCAGGCTGAAGGCGACTAACTTACGGGTAACAATTTAGATACAACGTCACATAAGACGGTCTAATCGGCCCATGTCAGACGGTGTGGGGGCAAGATGAGCCCACCTATTCACCTGTCCGGTTTCCTCCGGGCCTTCCCCCTCCTTAACTAACATGTCCCAAACAGATTGCGGGGCGCACACGCTGCGCCCCTGGAGCACCTTGCTCTCAGCCCATCCCAACACCGACGTATGGCCCACAAACTCCCTCCCGCCCACCGTCCTAGGGTGCACCGATGGAACTTCCATCTGGCTCACCGTCGAGCAGACCGTCGCCGAAGCGCGATGCACCCTCGTCCACGAGCTCATCCACCTCGAGCGCGGGCACAGCACCTGCCAGCCTCCTGACGTCGAGGCCGACGTCGCACGTGAAGCCGCCCAACGGCTCATCCCCATCGATGAGCTCGCCGACGCACTCACCCAGGCACGCAGCGAGCTCGAGGCCGCAGAACTGCTCTGGGTCGACATCGACACCCTGCGAACTCGCCTCACCTTCCTCGACGACGTCGAGCGAGCCCGCATCGGCCTGACGCACGACCTCGCCTGCTAAACCCCAGGAACAACAAAGGAGTCCCGCCGCCCGGAACGGGTGGCGGGGCTCCCTACTGCTTGCACGTCTATGCACGGCGTCGGCCTTCGAGGCGAACTATGTCGCCAGCGGCCTCCGCCTGTTCCGCCCAGGTCGCCTCACCGGCGCGCGCCGCCATTTGGTCCAGGATCATTCGCTCGTAATCGGCATCTGCTCGCTGGTAGTGCATCGCCTGCTCGGGCCGGGTCCAACCGAAACGGATCATGATGGCCGAAGTCGAGGCGCCAGCCTGCCCGTACCGCGTCGCGGCATAGTGCCGGAAGGCATGCCACCCGCCATACCTGCCCGGAGGGATCACTACGCCAGCTGCCGACAACGCCGACCTCAGAGCCTTCCACGCCGTCGAATCCCGCATGTAGCCACCCCGCGGCGCCGGGAACACGATCCTGGCCTCCGCGAACCGACTCAGATGCTCCGCGAGCGCGGCGGCGGTAGACGGTGTGACCTGGACTCGGCGCGGCCGCTTGGTCTTGGTGGGACCTCGAGTCAGGTCCGTGCCTGCACGTACAAGGGAGTGGGCGACGTCGATGGCGGCGGCAGTGGTCCCCAGGTGGAGGTCGTCGCGGTGGAGTGCCAGGGCCTCGTTGATCCGTAGGCCTGCGTCGGCGAGAAGGGTCACCAGGGCCGAAAGGTCGGGGCGGATCACCTCGGAGATGGCGGCAACCTCTGTGGGGGAGAGGAGATAACGCTCTCCCCTGGTCTGGCATGCGGTCGAGGCACCGCGGATACGGCAGGGGTTCTCGGTCAGGGAAGTCGCCTCGGAGTCAACGGCGGCGGTAAGCATGGCCCGCAATGTCTGGTAGGAGGCGGTCCTGATCCCGTCGGAAGGCAGCGCCGAGTGCCATGCGGCGACCTTGCGGGGAGTGAGGTCAACGAGCCTGAGGGCGCCGAGCTCGGGGAGAATGTGGACACGAAGGTCGGAGCGACGCTTACGCAAGGTCCCGGCTGACCGGGTTCTCTCCAGCATGACGAGCCACTGGGTGGCCCACTGCTCGACGGTGAGAGCGTCCGCCTGCGCCTGCTTAGCCTCCGTCCGGCGGCGCGCCTCGAGCTCACCCGGGTGCGTCCAGGTGCCCGCCGCGACCTGCGCCCACACCCCGGCCAGCCAAGCCTCAGCTGCCGCCTTTGTCGGGAACGTCTCTGGTGCAGTGATTCTCGGCGGGCGCCCGTTGCCCGTCCACGTCGGGTCGTCGTAGCGAGCCCGCCACCGCTTGGGGCGCCCCTTCGGAGCCCGCTGATCTACCGTGCCGAACCTCAGCCGCCCAGCCATGCCGGTTCCTCCCGCGTGGGTACAGAATGGGTACACGCATACGCTACTAGACGCATCTCCACACTTCTCAACGACGCTGAGGGGATTCCGCAGTTTGCCCGTCATTGCAGGGTGAATCCGTCAGTTTCCACGCCTGGTCGGCTGAAACGTCAAACGACGTGATTCGGCGGGTGAGGCCTTGGTGACATCTACTCCTTCACCCTGGCGGGTCTGCTGGTCACCATGGGCAATGTCG
>ERZ773059.171-NODE-171-length-35589-cov-16.805426_pt1 | contig 35589 bp, 24 predicted proteins | sample MGYA00580514_ERZ773059 | MGnify/ENA primary metagenome ERZ773059 (study PRJEB29015, sample SAMEA2737981) | human oral metagenome | biome: human oral; feature: human-associated habitat; material: dental | place: China | collected 2056 ...
ACTGAAAATTCTCAGAAGTATTGAAGGAAAGATAGAAAACGAAGAAACGTATACTATTTGTTTGTCAAATCAGAAGCAGTATTTGCTCAATCAGATGTTTATATAAACATTTGCTGTAGTAAATACTCTTTTTGTTGAGAGAACATTGAGCAAAGCGATACATTATTTTCTATCAATAAGTCTAACGATGAGAGAAGTTTGATACAATGCCCTATTGTCGATTTGTCTGGAGTTGGAAATGACATACGAAGTATATCTTCGCCATTAAGATTAGCTATAGCTCCATTTCCACCTTGCAAAGAGTTCCATATATATCTATGGTATCTGTTGGTTTGGAATAGCCATTTTGTGATAGGCATTTTAGAACGATAGATGCCACAAAAAGCACCAACAGTTATAGGAGATAAGCATTTACCATCATAAAAAGATGTTTTTCCCACCAAAGCTGAACTTCCATTTGCCATACAAATAACAATGTCCCCGTTCTGTAGTTGCTGTTCTTGTAATATTTGTTTATTTACACGTACAACATTGTTGCAGTAATCAAGCAGACCACCACTAACAATATTGTTAGAGCGCATAACAATTGTTCCTTTTTGCTCTACAACATCATTGCTACTATATGTCAATCCGCGGATGTATATACCAACATCACCAAGTCGCATTTTGTTATCGTGGCAATTGTTCAATACGTTTTCAATAATTGCGCACTTTAATTTCTTCAAATCCTCAATGATTTTGTTTTGAGTAGAGATACGCTTGTCAAGGTGGGAGAAAAACAGATTCAATTTATCTTGCTCCTTGACATTTGGATAACTGATTTTGAATTTCTCTAAAATGTCATAACTAAGATTTTGTTGTTTAGTTCCTTGAGCATATTTTACACCTATCACATGCCCATGTTTTTTATACCATGAATAAAGAAATTCATTTGTAATTTCTCCTTTAGGGGTAAATGCCATGCACGCTTGACTTATGGTTGATGGCTCCTGTGTAATTGAGCCAGTGCCTCTTACACCTTCTGCCTCCAAACCATAAATAGCGATGACAAAAGTGCCAACAGAAAGTAATTTCAGGTTATTTGCTGCCTCCTGTGATATTCTTTCTTTGGTTGAATATATATAATGTTCTTTCAACTCCCCGCTTGAAATCCAGTTTATTGTTCCATTGAAAAGTTCTTTATTTATTCGGCTAGGTGTATTGCCTGAATACAACTCAAATTGTTTTCCAATGGTACTTTCCTCCCACTCCCCCTCAAACTCCTTGAATCTTAGATTTGGGACATAAGTTAATGCTTTTCTCTAATTATTATGTACCTTTTCTAGATTAAGGATTAAATATGAAAGCAAAAACAATTAGAGAAATTGCGTTGGCTTGGAAAAGTGAAAAGCAACGCTACGTTAAGCAGTCCACCTATGCTGCTTATGTGTTGATTTTAGAGAACCATATACTGTCATCGTTTGGTGATTGTGAAGTTCTTAGTGAGAAACTAGTACAAGAGTTTGTGTTGCAAAAACTCAATGGCGGGCTCAGCATTAAAACGGTGAAAGACATGCTCATCGTATTGAGAATGGTGATGAAGTTTGGAGTGAAGAACGGTTGGATGAACTATTGCGAGTGGGACATCAAGTACCCAACCACAGAGGGCAACAGAGAAATAGAAGTGCTGACGGTGGCACAACACAAAAAGATACTCGATTTCATCAGGCAGAACTTCACATTTCGCAACCTTGGCATCTACATCAGCCTGACCACTGGCTTGCGGATTGGTGAGATATGTGGTTTGGTGTGGGCCGACATCAACACAGACACGGGCACAATCACCGTAAGCCGTACCATCGAGCGTATCTACATCGTAGAAGGTGAGCACAAACACACGGAGCTGGTTATAAATACACCAAAGACTAAGAATTCTTGCCGTGAGATACCGATGAACAAAGAACTATTGGCTATGGTGAAACCACTGAAAAAAGTGGTAAACGCAAGTTTCTATGTGCTAACCAACGAAGAGAAACCCACAGAGCCACGAACCTATCGAAACTATTTCCATCGGTTGATGGGACATTTGGATATTCCTCGGCTGAAATATCACGGACTGCGCCACAGTTTTGCTACGCGCTGCATTGAAAGCAACTGCGACTATAAAACAGTAAGCGTGTTGCTTGGGCATGCGAACATCACAACAACCCTCAATCTCTACGTTCACCCCAACATGGATCAGAAGAAACGGTGTATCACAAAAATGCTTAAATACCTCAATAAGTAAGTCTGTTTTTGCGATAGCCAGTGGCTAAAGGCTGGTTCTAAAAATCGCCTTTGTCTGTTTTTTGGGGGACTTATCTGGCATCTTTCGCCTGCATTTTGAGTGAGCATCGTTGGGCTATGCCATCGAAAAGGCAAGTGAAAGATACCAGACAAAAACAGAAAGACAGCAAAAGGCATTGCTTTAAGCGTGATTCAATGACAGCGTATACAAAGAGTATGAAAAGATAGGTTTAATAACTTACCCCCTAAGCCTAAACTTAACTACTCATTAACTGGATATATCGGCAACCCACGAGCTAACAAACCCATAACCCCAGAAAGTTAATTGCTGTAATAATATTTGACAAAACGTACGCTGCTCGCCAACACATTCTAGCGAAAATAATGGTCTATAAGTAGGCAATTTGGTGCTATTTCCCATCTTCCGCCGCTCTTTATCTGTCCGTTTTTAAGAACACCATGTGCGTTTTGCACCATTTTGCCTTTCTAGATGGTTGCCAATTCGTGTTTTCTTTAACTCCAAATACCTGCATTTTGCACCTAAAAACCCACGATTTGGGGTGTATTTCGCCCTTATTCCACACATCATACCATCGAAATATATGCCCTAAGTGCCAAGGTTCACCGTATTTTGTTGCATTTCGTTGTGCATATTATTGCATTTAGCCTTGCGTTTTGCAGCATATTGGTCTGCGTTTTGCGGCATTTTGCAGTGCATTTTGGTGCTAAATGCAATGCGTTTTGATGCTAAATGCAGTGCGTTTTGGTGCTAAATGCAGGAAATTCTGATGAAAACGCACGCTGTTGAGTGATAATTGCATATTCATACTGCACCAAATAGGTTGGCCACCATTATAAGCCCTGCCCCATTCTGCACCAAAACAAACCTGCGCGAGAATCGAATATTTGCGGCAGGTTGAGCGATTGGTGGATAAAATGGCACTCATAATGTTAAAAATTAAGCTTAAAAATTTACAAAACACAAGGTAATGGCTAGCACGTTTAGTTATTCTCGCCGGCCTTGCTCCTCTAGGGAGCTAGGTATTATGGGGGGCCTAGGGGTTGTTCTAGGTGTTCTAGGTTGACTAGATGAGCTAGAGGTTCTAGGAGTTCTAGGTGGACTAGGTGAGCTAACTGGGCTAGGTGTACCAGGATTTCTAGGTGAACTAGCTGAACTAGCTAAGCTAAGTGTTCTTGTTTATCTAGCTTCTTAGCACCTCTTGTCCTTCTAGTTTTCTAGCCCAAACGAGGCCAGTTTGCAAACAAAAAAAGGGATGTGCCTGCTGTGGCACATCCCCTTATATCGCGTTCGAAGGCCGTTGGTAAGGCCTTAATCTGTGGTCATTGAGCCGTCTTTGGCAAGGTGATGGGGAACAACGGACTGTCTACATGCTCCATATAAACGATGTCTACCAGCTTTTTCACCACATCGGGATGTTGGGCTGCAACGTCGTTGTCCTCGTGTAAGTCGGTTGCGAGGTTGTAAAGGTGTGGCGTGCCCTTAATAACAATCAGTTTCCAATCGTCCATGCGCACGGCAATTTGGTTGGTTTCGGCAAACTCCCAATAAAGGTGGGGGTGGCGTTGCTGTGCCTTATCGTTGCCCAAGAGCGTAGGAGCGATGGAGAGACCATCGAAAAAGTCGGTGGTTAGGCGCTTGTTTCGATAGCGTTGCACATAGTTCTTTACGCCTGCCAGTTCGCAGAAAGTGGGCATAAGGTCGTAGAAGGCGAAGGGCAAGTCGCTCACTTTGCCGGCCTCGACGCGGCCTTTCCAGCGCGCAATGAAAGGAATTCTGATGCCACCTTCGTAACACTGACGCTTAATGCCGCGCAACTTTCCGTCGCGATTGAAGAACGAAGGGTCGGCACCGCCTTCCTCGTGCGGCCCGTTGTCGCTCGTGAAAATCACCAGCGTGTTGTCGTCTAGCCCCTTTTGCTTTAACACCTTTAATATCTCACCAACATACAAGTCGAGCCTTGTTATCATGGCGGCAAACTGCGCATGGGTGTGCTCTACGGCGTTGTATCGCGATGCCTCTTGCCCACCCCACGTCTTGTCTACAAAGAATTTCTTCTTATAGAAAGCCACAAGCGAGTCGTTGGGCTGTGCCAACTCGGCATGAGGGAGGGTGTAGGTGAACACGCCAAAGAAGGGTTTGTCGGCCGTTTGCGTTTCGAGCCACTGCAAAGCACGGCGGTGAATGAGGTCGGCCGAGTAAGAGGGACGCTTAAAATAGTTGTCGCCAAACATCGGGTGCGCAATGTTGTCGTCCAAAACCACGCGTTTCACGCCCTTATCTCCTCGCGACCTGCTGTACGAATTGAGGAAATTGGGGTAGTAGAGGTGGGCTTGGAACTGGCAGATATAACCAAAGAATTCGTCAACGCCGCGCTTGTCGGGCGTTGATGCCGACCCCTCGTAGCCGCCAGCCCACTTGCCAAACATGCCCGTTTGGTAGCCGTTGGCCTTCATAATCTCGGGAATGATTACGTGATTGGCATCGTAGGGATGTTGCCCCACGATGCTGAAATCTCGGTTTTGGCCGTAAAACACGGGCTTGCTATCGGCCCAATACTCCTTGTTTCCGCGCACTTCGGTGTGGCCCGAATGCTGCCCCGTCATGAAACATGCCCTCGACGGCGCGCTAACGGGTGCCCCCGCATAGGCCTGCGTAAAGCGCATGCCCTCTGCGGCCATGCGGTCGATGTTGGGCGTTAGGATGTGTTGTTGGCCATAACAGCCCAAATCGCCGTACCCCATATCATCACACATGATGTAAATGATGTTGGGTTTGGTGGTTTTTGCGGCCAAAGCAGGGGTTAGGGCCAACCATGCAGCCTGCGAAAGCAGGATAGATGATGTTGTTTTCATCGTTTTTAATTGCCTAATCCAAATAGTTTATTGTAACCAGGGTTTTGTGTTAGCTGCTTATTCAGCACGATTTGACTGGTGGGAACCATGCTTAAATAATAGGTATCTAACCAACCGCCATGCGCAAGCGGACTCTCGTAGGTGTAAATCCAGCCGCTGCCAGCGGTGTTGTTCTCGGCTGCGGCCTTTCCGTTTGTCACAATTTCGTCGTAATCAACAAACTGCCCCGTGTAGGCATTTGCCTTTGGCGCATAGATATTGTCGGCGGCTGTGGTCCACAATCCGCAGGGTTGCCTGTTTACATAATAGGCAGCCTTTGCCCATCTGCGCACATCGTAGAAGGCAAATCCCTCGCCAAAGAGTTCTATCTGGCGTTCGCGGCGTATCTCCCACAGCACGGGGTCTACGTTGTAGTTGCCAAACTTACCGCCATTGCCTGTCCACCAAGGCGCATTGCCTTTGTCGCGGTTGGGGTCGAAGTTGTCGTTGATGTCTGCCACCGTCATGTGTGCAACGTCGGCTCGGTCGCGCAGTTTGTTGATGGTTTTGTCTGCAACCGATTGGTCGAACTTATGGAGTTCCCATGCCGCTTCGGCATAGTTCAGCAGCACTTCTTCAATCTTAAAGATGGGCTTATCGGCCGTACAGAAAGCCGAAGAGCCTGTGGAGAACTCCCACATGTCGTAGTTTTTCCAGAAGTAATAGCCCGTTCGGCAGCGCATAAAGGGCACCCGCGAGTCGGTGGTGAGGTTAGGACTAACGGGTGTTAGCGATGCGCCCCAGTTTTGTCCGGGGCATCTTTTCATGCCTTCGCCACCAGCTGCGCCACCTCTTAGGCACTTATCGTTCAGGCCCATGTAGTCGATGTAGTAGCGATACTTGGCAGCTTCGTCGGCAGTAACGATGTGACCTTGGTTGTTATCGCCCGCCTTTAAGAATCGCCATGTCTTAAACGTGTTCACGTTATCGGGCACACCCTTGTAAGGAGCAACCACATAAGGGGGCTGAATGTTTTGATATAGCCGCGGGTCGCGCTGGGCAAAGGTGGCCCACATGTCCTTACCCTTCCCGCCTTGATAGCCCGATGCGGCATTGGCAATGGGCAAACCATTCTTCATCAAGAACATGTCTACGGTGTATTGCGGCACATCGGCAGCGTTGGCCGCGATGTGTTCGAAGTCGTTGTAGCGATTCATCAGCACGTTGTTGACAAACTCTTTGTAGAAGATAACGCCAGGCTTACCCTTCAAGCTCTCGGTGGTCCACAGCTCGCCATAGCCCGTTGCAGGCGTGTTTTGCTTGTCTACGCCCAGATACAGGCCGGGATAGGCATCCATTAACTCTTGCGAAACGGTTAGGCACTTTTGCAAATAGGTTTCGTAAGGTTCGTTAAGGCCATGATACTTGGCCCATGTTCCTTCGCGAAGCAAGAAACGCGAGAGTGCGGCCTTTATGGCATGAGCCGTAATGGTGTTGTCGCCATCGTTGAACGAGCCGATGTTTGCGGCAGCATACTCCAATCGGGCGATGATGCTATCGGCAACAGCTGCGCGCGGTGTGCGTGGTCCGTAGCTTTCGGGCGAGCTTTCATCGAGCACCTTATTCACCCAAGGCACATCGCCAAAGCGGTCGATGAGTTCCATATACCAATAGGCCGAGAAGAAGTAACCAACCGAACGCCAATGCGCCGCTTGTGCCTCTGTAAGCACGCCATCGCCCAAATGGCTCAGCATGATGTTGATGCGGCGGATGTAAGAGAAATCCCATCCGCCACCATCTGATGTGGCTGTGACGGTTTGGTAAGCATAAGGATTGCGCGCATTGTCGCGATGCGTAACCAGTCCGCCAAACCAATCGCCAGCAAACTGCGCGTCCATATAGCTGCTGTTGATGCTGGTTTGAATGGTGGTGTTAATAAACATCCCGTAGCAAGGGTTCATAAAAGCCTTGAAGTTATCGTACTCTTTGAAGGCATTTTCCTCGGTAAGGTCGGTCAAAGGGTACTTTTCCAGAAACTGGTCGTTGCATGCCGTCAGGGTTGTAGCAACAAGAAAAGCGGCCGTTAATATCTTTTTCATAAGAACATTAGTGATTAGAATGTGATACTTGCGCCAAAAGAGATGGTGCGATAATAGGGATACTCCCACGAAATAATGTTGCTTAGCGCATTAGCTGTGGTTTTGGGTGGTCGTCCTTCGGGGTCGTAGCCTTTGGGAAGCTGGCTGAAAGTTGCCAAATTCTCTACGCTTACATAGAACTTTGCATCCTGCAAGTAGGCGCGTTTAACCCACATTCGGGGCAAGGTGTAGGATAGCGTTACGTTCTTGATGCGCAAGTAGGCTGCGTTTTGCAGATACTTGTCGCTTGGGCGCGTGTTAGAAGCAACGTTGTTGCCTTGGTCGTAAATGCGGAACAGCTTGCTGTTGGGATTTACTGGCACCATATAGTCGCTGCTTGCGGGGTCGTAGCTCTTGGCTCGCCAATAGTCGGTTTGGTTTGAATAAAGTGCTTGGAACACGGCATCGCCAGCACCTGCCCCACCAAATGGGAACACAGCCGAACCGCCAAGCCAATAATCGCGCTTGCCAACACCTTGCAACAGCACTTCTAGGCTTAGGCCTTTGTATGCTGCACCAAGGCTTGCACCGAACTGATAACGAGATGCGTCGTTGCCAATTACCTTGCGGTCGCCGGGGTTATCAACGGTGTTGTCGCCTGCATTAATAACGCCGTCTTCGCGCAAGTCCTTAAACTTAACATCGCCTGGCTGTGGGTTAAAGCCGTTAATCTTCGTAACGCCCTCTTTCAATGTCCATGTTTTGTGCTTGGCATCTGCCGCGTTAAAGTCGTCGATGGTGTAATAGCCGTCGGTAACATAGCCCCAAATCTCACCTATCTTCCTCCCCACATAGTAATCGGAGAGCAGCTTCGACTCGTTATTAAACTTGGTTATCTCGGCCTGGCTGTCGTAGATGTTAAAGCCAACATGATAGCTAAAATCGCCAATCTTGTCGCGCCATGTAACATTTAGTTCCCAGCCTTTGTTCTTCATGTCGGCCACATTCTGCAACGGAGCCGTTGTTCCCACCACCTTGGGTATCTCCATACCAGCAGCCAACATGCCCGTTGTTTGGCGGTTAAACCAATCGAACGTTGCCGTAAGGCGGTTTTGGAAGGCGTAGAGGTCGAAACCAACGTTAAACGTTGTTACCTTTTCCCACGTAAAGTTGCGGCTAACCAACTCGGGCGAAGTGAAATAAGTTGTCTTGCCTTCGCCGTTCAGCAGATAGGTGCCGTTGCTGTTCACGCTTATAACTGGCGAGAACTGATAGGGGTCGATACGCTGGTTGCCTACCGAACCATACGAGGTGCGGAATTTAAAGTCGTCTAACCAACGGTTGGCCCACTTCAGGAAAGGCTCCTGACCCATACGCCAACCCACACTAACCGAGGGGAAAAAGCCAAAGCGATGGTTCTTGGGGAACTTCGACGAGCCATCGTAACGTCCGTTCAACTCCAAGAGATAGCGGTCTAAGAACGAATAGTTCAAACGGGCAAAGCCACTGCGAATGGTGTACTCCGAGTACTTATCGAATAAGGTTTTTTCACCTGTTCCGCCTGCGAAAGAAGGCACAGTGGGCACGGCTTGCGCCAACACGTTGCCATAGAAATAACGATAATACGACTTCTCTTGGTTAAAGCCCACCATCGCCTTAAAGGCATGCGCACCCCAATTGTTTTCGTAATTGGTAAAGAGGTTCAAGGCATTATACTTCTTTGTTTCATCATACATGCGATAATAGTCTTGCCCTTCTTCCATCGAATACTTGGCGGCAAGCTGCACATCGGCAAACCTAAATCGGCCCGTATAAAACTGATAGTGCTTGTCTTTGCGGTCGTAGGTGTACTCGCCCGTGATGCTCCAGCCGGGCAGGGGCTTGAAAATAGAGCGCAAAGCCACACGTGGTTCCGACTTCTCCAAATGCGAAGTGGGTGCATACAACAGCATGTTCAGCGGCGTTTGCGAAGGCAAGTTGCCTTGAACACTTAGTATGTCGCCAGGGATTAGACCTTCGGGATAATAATATATCAAACGAGTTGAGTAAAAACCGCTCATGTTTCCCACGTTCTGCGGCTCTTGTTTGGTAGAGTTGGTGTAAGAGATGGTGGCCTCTTGGGTAAACCATTTCTGGATGTCGGCCGAGATAAAGCCGTTGATGGTTTTACGCCTGAACATGTCCTTATCTGTAACCAACGGACCATTTTCGCGGCTTAAACTTCCCGAAAGGCGATAACGTATCTTTGAACTTCCGCCCGAAAGGGTTATGTTGTGGTTGCTAACGGCACCCGTGGTAAGGATGTTCTTGGCCAGGTTCTTTTCAGAAAGCCAATAAACGCGGCCGTCGGTATCCTTAAAGATGCCGTCGCCCACGGTTGCGATAGACGAAGGGTCGTTTTGATATTGTTGCAGATAGTTGCGCCATCTGCTAACGTCGCCGTTGCCGGCCCAATAAGAATTAGAATAGCCCGCTTCGATATAGGCATCCAAATATTGCATCAACGAGGCTTGCTCCAAATGGTTGAGCGACTTTTCCCAACCCACATTGAAGTTGTAGTTGGCGGTAAAGCGCGCATCAGACTGGGGGCGCTTGAGCGTTACCAATACCACACCGCCAGCCGCACGCGCACCATAGATGGCCGAACTGGCGGCATCTTTCAGCACCGACACGCTCTCGATGTCTTCGGGGTTGAGCGAGCTGATGTCGCCTTCAACGTTGTCTATCAGCACAAGCGGTGCGCCTCCGTTAATAGAAAGGGTGCCACGCACATTCATAGACTTGGCAAAGCCAGGCCCCGAACCGCCGCCAATGGTAAGTCCCGGCATGACGCCTTGCAACGCGGCAGCTGCATTAACAACAGGCCTGTCGCCCAACACGTCGCTCATTTTCACTTGCGCCACCGAACCCGTTAGGTTGGCTTTCTTCTGTGTTCCATAGCCAACAACCACCACTTCGTCGATGGCCTTGGCGTTGTTCTGCAAGGTCACCGTCATGTTGGGGCTGGCCTTCACCTCTGTTTCGGTAAAGCCAACGTAGCTAACAACCAGTGTTGCCCCTGCCGGAACCTCCACTTTAAATCGGCCGTCGAGGTCGGTTACGGTGCCATTCGACGTCCCTTTCTGCACAACAGAAGCACCAATGAGCGGTTCTCCCAGTGCATCTTTAACCATACCCGTAATAGTTGTTGATGTTTGCGCATTCACATACAAAGGAATGAGCAGCAGCAAAGTGAGCAAAAGCCTACCTACTGCATTCTGACTTCGTTTTTGATAACTGTTCATCTGTATTTATTTAAGTAATATGTAGTTAGGTTACAGCAGTTTATGCGCCGTCAAGGCGCACAGTACATGTTCATCTATCCAGCATTAATCCTCATTCACAATGGGCGGATCTACCCAAAAGTAGAATAGTTTTCAACGCATTTTTATCAAAATATCATAGCTTATCGCATCATACAACATCGGCTGCCCGCGGGCGCACCATAGGTGTCCGTGCAGCCATTCTCATGTTTAACGCTTGTTAAGCTGTTGTTTAGGCGGTGTAAAGATATGTATTTTTCCCGAATAGCGCATCTTCTTAACGATTATTAATTGTATATTTCTAAGATTTATATGCAGCTGGCGGATTAGAAAGGGTTGAAGAATGGCAAACGCAACTTAACTTGCTGAAATCTCAAAGCCACTGCAAGCCTGCCCCACTAAGGTGGAAATAGCTGTATGGCAAAAGCCAAACACACAATCGACCTGCGGTACAATGCAGGCCTTGTTCTTGCGAATATCAATTTCATGCGGCCTTCTGCTGATGGTTCAGCATACCGCCTTGTTGCACATAGGCAAAAACATTGTTGCACCACAAAGCCAACAAAAACCGCAGTTGGGCAAAAACCGCTTTTTGGCTGGCTAAAAAAGAATAAGAAACACTAGGCATATGGCTAGCACATGTACGGCTATACAGAACTGAACTGCCTCTGCCCCAGCACACGGCGTAACGAGCCATGCCCACATCACAGGCCCTATAAAAGGACAAAGCATGGAGCAAACCATAAAGAGCAGGTAGCCAGAACATCCCCTGCCCCATGCAATGAACGGCGCCTGTATCAACGCGACAAAGAAATAAATGAAATAAAACAATTCCATGGTTATTTGTAGATTTTCTTTGATTACTTTTTATATCAGCATCCGATTTAGATATTATTGAAGCTGCCTAAGCTTGCTAACATCCAAACGGCTTATCAAACACAAAGTTAATTGATAAACCAATTAAATTCAAACATCTTTTACTTTAATTTCTCTGGAGCACATAAATTTTATATAATGAAGTCGGTTTTTCCTTCAATGTCTCCATAAACTGTGTGGGGGCTGTTGTCTTCGTGATGCTAACACAAGATAACAAACGCCTTTAATATACGAAGAACAAGGGCTATCTACCGATGGGTATAAACCCGATACAACCCAACATCTTACGAATGTATCAACCTACCAATTTACAAACTCAATAACACATAAGCTTATGGCCCATCAACCTACAAACACTTACAAGCCCGTTCATCCGCCCATTCATCAACTCTCAAACTCATAAATGCACCCTCTCAAAACCTTAAAATCTTTGTTTTTATTTTACAACACCGCTCTGTTTTTCGCTCCGTTCTAGCAAAAATATAGGTTATAAAGTTGGTAAAAAGCCACTTTTTCTAACCTTTCACGCTTTGGTGTTTGTCTAATTTTAAGCCAAGAACCTGCATTTTGCACCATATTGCCTTTCTATTTTGGTTGCCAGCCCGTAATTTTTCATGCCCAAATACGCACTTTTAGCCCCTAAAACCCCACTTTTTGATGCCCATTTTGCCCTTTTGGGCCACGGGTTTCATGGTTCGGAAGGGTTTTATTTATACCATTGCAGCGTATTTTTATGCTTATCGCCTTGCAGTTAGCACCATTTTACACTGCATTTTGCTGCATTTTACCTTGCGTTTTGCACCAAAACGCACGCCATTTTGCACCAAAACGCACTGCGTTTTGCCGCATATTGCACGCCATTTTGCAGCAAATAGCACCATATTCTGCCAAAAAAGGCCCAAAATATGGCGCAAACGGCGGCTTCTTTAAATAAAAATTCATTTTGCCAACATCCACATGCCACCCCTTTTTGCATCAAAACAAACCTTCGCGAGAATCGTTTTTTTGCGGCAAGGTGAACGATTGGCGGTCAAAAAGGGTACTCAAAATATTAAATTTTATACCAAAAAAAAAAGACAAAACGGATTGGGCTATGTACACGCGCAAAAACAACGGAAACGGAAAGCAGGTAGGCTTACAACCACCAGTACGAGGGGTTGCTGGGCATGAAGCGCACAGCCAAGGGCGACGGCAGCATGCAAACGCAGAAGAAATAGGGCATTGGCAGATGGGTTTCGGCTTGTAGAGAAAACCTGGAAGGCCTTCTGCCAGGCCGCCTTTTGGGGCGCAACCACGTTTTGCCACAGAGAAATGGAGCAGATTTTTTCAGACTTTATCACATCTTTGCTTAGTGCTTTGCACATGAACGGGACATGCATCTTGCTTTTACAGAACAAAGAAGGTAAACATCTCTCAATTTTCAGAAACGCTAAACCCCAATCAGCCATCAGGCCGCTTATCAAATGTTTCATGTTGTTTGCATCGCTCCCTGTACGTCTTTTGTTTGCTTGTCGGCATCTTGCAAGGCTTATTCGCCCTACGCAGTACGCAACGATTTCAAGAAAAAACAAGCAATATGCTCAACAAGACACAGAGCTTGCACAGGCGCTAAGGTTTGATTTGGGCTAAAAGAGTAGGCAGCTTCGATGAAAATAAATGCGAAAGGCATGGCGATAACAAAAAAATCACTAACTTTGCTGAGAAAGATATTACAACTAAAAACCGCTTAACCAATGTTTGAGATATGGTGGAGAGTGACATTTTCTCCCGTTTAAAGGATGGAGACCTTGCCGCCTTCGAAAGCCTGTACAAAACATACTACGCCGTTTTATGCAAGCTTGCAAAGACAATCACCCACAGCCATGAGTTGGCCGAAGAGATTGTCGACGACCTCTTCTTTTATCTTTGGGACAACCACGGCCAACTTCAAGTTGAGTCGCTGCAAGCCTATCTCTTCCGTTCGATAAGAAACAACAGCGAGAAGGCCTGCCGCTCGTTGGCCTTCCGCAAGGGCAGGGTTACAGACAGCATAGACAACACCCTGCTCTGCATGCACGAATATCTGACTGACCCCGAACACCCATTGGGCTGGTTGCTTGAAGAAGAAATGAAAAACACCGCCAAACAAGCCGTAAACGAGTTGCCGACAGAATGCCGGCAGGTGTTCGAGCTAAGCCGCTACGAGGGCAAGAAGTACTCTGAAATTGCACAAGAGCTGGGCATTTCTGTCAATACGGTGAAGTATCACATCAAAAACGCCATCAAGATTTTATCGGCCAGACTATCCATAAACATGGTTGGCATGTTGCTTTGCGTGGCTGGCGCGTGCTAGAAATTGGCTACTGATATAGGTCAAGCCTAAAAATTATTGCTGCCCACTTTCATTTTCTTGCGTTTTCCACTACCCTATCGCTACCCCAAAAGGCTCTATCATTATAAAGGGAAACCGAGTATGAAAACAGAAAACGAGCATATAGACAACCTGATACGCCGCTTTGTGCAAGGCGACATCACGGCCGACGAGCTTGGCGAACTGAACGATTTCGTTCGCCAAAGCGAGGAAAACAGGCTGTATGTACGCAACTTGCGCGAACTGCTTTTCGACCGCGCTGCCGCAAAGGCACACGAAGAGTTCGACGTGGAGCAGGCTCTGCAACGCTTTCATGCGCATATACACACTGGCGACACTGGCGAAAAACAGGCACAACGCCTGCCAATAAAGCTGCTGGTAAGGGCTGCCGCGGTTTTCATCATTGCCGTGTTGCCCATCATGGCCTACTTCTTAGGCATGCAAAGGGTAAACCGGCAGTTTGCCATGATAGAGACTAACGCCCCAGATGGTTCGCAACTCAGCCTTGTTCTTCCCGACGGCAGCAAGGTAAAGCTCAATTCGGGGTCAACAATCAGGTACTCGCAGGGGTTCGGCATATCCAACAGAAGGATCTATTTGCAGGGAGAAGGTTTCTTCTCTGTAAAGCATAACGAGCGGCTACCCTTGTGTATCGTTACCAAAGACGTTGTTCTGCACGACCTCGGAACGGCCTTCAAAGTGAGCAATTATAAGGAAGACCAGCACGTCATGGTTAGTCTTTACGAGGGCGAACTAAGCATAGACAACCTCATTTCGCAACAAAAGGGCCTTGCCGTAAAGCCAGGCGAACGTATCGTTGTAAACAAGGCAACGGGACAACTGCATAAAGAAAGCATCAAAGAGACGATGGATGAGGGCGCAAGCATGAACACCTTATACTTCGACAACCAGCCGCTTGAAATGATTGCACCCGTTCTTTCGAGAAACTTTGGCGTGCCGATAGAGGTAGACAAGGAGGTTCGCAGCAGGCGTTTCTACCTTATCTTCAACAAAAAGACAACCAACATCGAACAAATACTACAAACAATGACCCAAACGGGACACGTAAAATGCAGTATGGCAAACGGGCGTTACCGGCTTTACTAGCATCGTCTCGCAATCACATCACCTAATGTATATCATCACTAAACAATTTATAACTAATTCAATTTGACATGAGAACATTAACGAAAAAGTTTCTGCTCGCAACCTTCCTTGCACTATCAATGGAGGTTTCAGCCAAAGCGAGTATGGTAACGATGACTCTCCGAAACGTCACCGTGAAGGATGCCATCGTTGATTTGCAAAAAAACACGGGTTACTCGGTTGTTATCTATGCCAAAGACGTGGACATGAACCGCCGCGTAAACGTTGAGGCACGCAACGAAAAGGTAACAGACGTTGTTGGGAAAATCCTTGCCGGACAAAACGTTACTTACGAAATCAACGGCAAGACCATTGTTGTGAGCCAGCCCAAGGGCGTCCCTTCGGAAAGCGCGCGCACCCAAAAGGGAGACGACAAAAAGCAGCGCGTAAAGGGAAATGTGGTAGACGAACAGGGACAACCCATCATTGGGGCATCCGTTGTTGACAAAGCCAACAACACAGGGGCAGTTACCAACCTTGACGGGAACTTTGTTCTGGACGTGCCCATCGGCACCGAGCTAACCATTAGCTATGTGGGCTATGCCGACTATAAGCTACGCGCCGCGCAAAACATGAACGTACAGCTTAAGCCCAACACCAAACTGCTAGACGATGTGGTTGTGGTGGGTTATGGCAGTCAGAAGAAAGTAGACGTAACAGGCTCCATCGCATCGGTAACAGGTAAAGACATTGCCCGTTCGCCAATGGCCAACCTCACCAACTCTATCGGTGGAAAGCTGGCCGGCTTGCGCGTTGTTCAGCGTTCGGGAGAGCCTGGTAAGGATGGCAGCAACATCGACATACGTGGCTATGGCACAGCGCTGGTAGTGGTAGATGGCGTTCCAAGCAGTTTCGATCAAATCGATCCGAACGAAATTGAAAGCATTACCATCCTGAAAGATGCCTCTGCCGCGGTGTATGGCATTCGTGCCGCCAATGGCGTTATCTTGGTTACCACGAAGCGTGGAGGCTCGCAAGCCACGAAGATAGAACTTAATTCTACCTTCAGTTGGCAACGGCCAACCATCTATCCCGAGCTTTGTAACGCCGCCCAGTTTGTGGAACTTACCGACGAAGACCTGGTGAACCGCGGCAAACAACCCACATACGGCCGCGAAAAGCTTGAGAAATGGCGCGCAGGCGGCGAAGGTTACGAAAGCACCGACTGGTACAACGAGGTGGTAAGGCCGTGGGCTCCGCAGCAGCAATACAACCTCAACGTACGTGGCGGTACAGACAAAGCCCGTTATTTTGCCTCGTTGGGCTATCTCAACGAGGGCGGCATTTGGCGTTCCAACAGTTCGAATTTCCAGCGTTTTAATTTCCGTTCCAACATGGACATCCAGATAACCGACGGCCTGTCGGCATCGTTGTCGCTGTCGGGACAGAAAGGAAAGCGGAGTTCCTCTCCGTGGGACCCCTTCTACGTCATGGCCTCCATACAGCAAACGTTCCCCACTTCGCATGTCTACGCCAACAACAACCCCAACTACTACGCCGCAACCAACATCGTGGCACGTAACGCCAAAGCCGTTACCGACCCCGACATGATGGGTTACGACAAGTCGCAAAACAAGCGTTTCGAGGGTACGGCATCACTCACCTACGATTTCCAAAAGATTAAGGGACTGTCGTTGAAGGGCTTGTTCTATTACCGCAACATCGACGATTACCGCAACTTGTTCCAAAAGAAGTACAACTACTATGCCTACGACAAGGCTGCCGACAAGTACGATGTGGCCTTTACGGGATTTAATCCCTCAAACCTCAAGCGTTCGATGTGGAACGATGAAACCTACATGTTGCAGGCTTCGATTAGCTACGAGAACACCTTTGCCAAGCTGCACCATGTAAAGGGTTTGCTATTGTCTGAAACAACCCGCACTAAATACCACAGCTTGGATGGTTTTCGCGAGTTTAACATCGATGCTTTCCCCGAGCCAGACAATGGTAACGAAAAGAACAAGAGCAACGGAGGAAACAGTTCACAAAGTGGACGTATCGGTTATGTGGGCCGAATAGACTACGACTATGCCGGCCGCTATCTCGTTGAATTCAGTTTCCGTTACGATGGTTCGTCCAAGTTCGAGAAGTCTAAGCGCTGGGGTTTCTTCCCTTCCGTATCGGCGGGATGGCGCATTAGCGAAGAGGCTTTCATGAAGAAATTCAGCCATGTGCTAGACAATCTGAAACTACGTGCCTCGTGGGGACGACTGGGCGACGACGAATCGGTGGAGGGCTACCAATATCTAGAAGGCTACACCTACCCCAACGGCTCCTATCTCTTCGGCAGCGATGTGTTCAAGACCCTTGTCCCTAAGGGTTTGGCAAACAAGAACATCACCTGGTACACGTCCGACATTTACAACCTCGGCCTTGATTTCGACCTCTGGCATGGGCTGCTTTCGGGAACGTTAGAGTTGTTCTATCGCCATCGCGACGGCTTGTTGGCCACTCGCGCCGCCTCTTTGCCCACTACTTTTGGCGCAAAACTGCCCCAAGAGAACCTAAATTCTGACAGCCACCGAGGCTTTGAGCTGCAACTCTCGCACCACAACAAGATAGGAGAACTCACTTACGATGTTATGGGCAACTTTTCGTTTTCGCGCGCCAGACACGACTATGTGGAACGCAACGCATCGCTAAACGAAAACGACAATTGGCGGAACAACACCAACGGACGTAACAAGAACATCTGGTGGGGCTACAAGGCCATTGGCCAATTCCAGTCGGAAGACGAGATTGCAAACTCGCCCATCCAAGACGGAAACGGCAATCAGGACCTTAATCCGGGCGACATCAAGTACGAAGACTATAACCACGACGGCGTGATAGACGAAAACGACGTGCAACCCATAGGCCGAGGAAAGACGCCCGAAATAATGTATGGCCTAACACTTAATGCGCAATGGAAAGGCATAGACCTAACCGTGTTCTTCCAAGGAGCGGGCAATTTCAATGCACTGCTGTCTAACGACATGGCTCATCCCCTGTATAACGGCTCGAACACGCCGACGGCATTCATGGACCGTTGGCACCACGAAGACATCTACGACACCTCTTCGCCGTGGGTTCCAGGAAAATATCCGTCCACCTACGCTAGCGGAAAGCAAAACAACCGACGCGTATCTTCTTTTTGGCTACAAAACTCAAGCTACCTGCGCTTAAAGGAATTGCAAATCGGTTACACGCTGCCAAAGAACTGGGTGCAACGTGTGGGCCTTGAAAACGTACGCGTTTTCCTGTCGGGTTTCAATCTCCTTACCTTCACCGGAATGGAATTGCTCGACCCCGAAGCCGAAGGCGGCCCTGGCAGATACTATCCGCAATTAAAGGTTATCTCGTTCGGTCTTAACGTTAAGCTATAATATCAGATTACATTAAATAACTGACAGATGAAAAATCTCAAATCATATATCGCCCTAGTGTGCACAGTGGCACTTGCCGCATCCTGCAACAACGTGCTCGACACCTCGCCAACAAACCTCTTGAACGACAACCAAGTGTGGAGCAGTAAAAATGCAATAGATGCATATTTAGGACAACTGTACGACTCGATGCAGGTTGAAGACCTGGAATATCAAATAGAAAGCGAAGGCCAATACCTCTCGGAGTTCACCGACGAGGCCGTTCGGGCGTACACCTGGGGCCGAGCCAACTACGCATTAATACCCGAAGGCGTCTTCGGATGGTGGGGATATAAGGAGGTTAGAAACACAAACACCTTCCTCGACAACATCAACAATGCTGCCGCCCTTACCCCCGAAGAGCGAAAAGTATATGAGGCCGAGGCACGTTTCTGCCGTGCCATGAACTATTTTGCGATGGTTAAGCGCTATGGAGGCGTGCCCTTGGTTACCGTCGCACAAAAATATGATGGTGGTGACGTCAAAACATTGCAACTGCCCAGAAACAAGGAGTACGAGATTTACGACTTCATCAAGGACGAATGCCAAGCCATCCAATCCACACTTCCCGAAAGCAGAGAGGGCGAAGACAAATATCGCGCCACACGTTATGCCGCATACGCCCTTGAATGCCGCGCCATGCTGTACGCCGCAAGCGAGGCAAAATACGGCAATGTACAGCTGAATGGACTAATCGGCATACCCGCAGAGAAGGCCGAAGGCTATTGGAAAGCCGCCAGGGCTGCCGCAGAAAAGATTATCAACTCTGGCAAATACGCCCTCTATACGGCCAAAACCGACAAGGCGGAGAACTTCCAATACCTCTTCCTCGACGAGAGCGAGGCCAACAAAGAGCAGATTTTCACCAAGGCTTTCGACACATCCAACAAGGGCGGAACCTTTGATTACTTCAATGCGCCGCAAAGCTTTAAGCTCGATTACGGCTGTGTTACCAACCCCACCGCCGACTTTGTTGCCGAATTTGAATACAAGGATGGCAGCGACGGTGCACTGAAAGTGAACGATGCCAGCGGAAATCCGATAAAGTATGCCGACCCAACCGAACTTTTCAAAGACAAAGACCCGCGCATGCTTGGTTCAATTCTCTACCCATTTTGCCCGTGGCAAGGAAGCAGGGTTGAGGTGCGCAAAGGCATCATCAAGCCCGATGGAACCATCGTAACGGCCAGTTCGCTGAGCGACAAGTACGAAGGAACAAACACCACCATCGCAGCAAAAGATGGTACACTTACCTCTACCGACGTAACGAAGACCGGTTTCTACATCAAGAAGTTTATGACTCCTAATAAGGTTGTAGACTATGAAAAGGGCGAAACCAACTGGATGGTGTTCCGCTATGCAGAGGTGCTGCTCAACTATGCCGAGGCTTGTGTTGAGCTTGGCGACGATGCCGAGGCGTTAAGGGCCGTAAATCTTATCCGCGAACGGGCAGGCATCGCTCCGCGAACAACCATCAACCGCGACCAAGTGCGCCACGAACGCAAGGTGGAACTGGCCTTCGAGAACCACCGATGGTGGGACATTAGGCGCTGGCACATTGCCGACCAATTGCTTAACGCCAAGCAATTTAAGGCACTTAACCCCTATCTCGTATGGGAAGACGGCAAGGACGTATCGCAAATGAAGTACATCTTCAAGATTGAGGACGCACCAAAAGACCCGCGCACGTTCTTACCTAAGCTGTATTACGAGCGCATACCGGCCGACGCCATTTCAACAAACCCCAACATCAAACAAAACCCTGGTTACTAAAATCGCATGGAAATGAAAAAGATATTATTGTCTCTTACTGCTTGTTTGGCCTTGCTCACTGGTTGCGGCATAGATAACTACGACGAGCCTACGGGTTCTATTTCAGGAGGTGTCTACGATGCGGAAACGCAAGAGCTCATCCCCGCACAGTCGCCCAATGGCGCGCGTGTGCAGGTTGTACAAGATGGTTATAGCCAACCCACCAACTTTTGGTGCAGGCCCGACGGCACCTTCGAGAACGCTCGCGTGTTCCCCGGAAAGTATAAACTCTCGGTACAAGGGCCGTTTGTGGCCTCAACCATTACCGAACAAGAGGTGAACGTACCTTCGTCGAACATCAAAGTGATGGTAGAACCTTACCTGCGCATCACTGCAACGGCCAAACTTACCGGCAACACGTTAGACATCGACTATACGGTAAACCAAAACAGCAAGTCTACGGGCACAGTTGGCACGATAGAGATATTGTGCGGCAACACCATTGGACTTAGCGTAACCACGTCGAAAAAGCGTGCGAAGATTAGCACCAACGACCAACCCATTGGCCAACAACACCATTATACAATGGAGAATGTTGACACCAAGGGCGCGGTATTTGTACGCGTGGCTGCCAAAACCTCCGAAACTTCGTACTATAACTACTCTACGCTGTTGAAGCTGAAATAACCCATAGGCTTTAAAAAGCGAATAGCATCCCGGTTGAGAGCATCTTCTCGACCGGGATTTCTTTTAACCCCAATCGGTCGTTAGAGCCCGTGCAGATTTTGTGTATTGTTGAGCATATTGCCTGCCTTATTCTTGAAGACGTAGCGGGCTACGCCGAGAGAATAAAACAGGCAAGATGCCGACAAGCAAACGAAAGATGAACAGGAAGCGATGGAAACAACCTAAAATAACAAGTAAGCGGTCTAACGACCGATTAGGGTTTAATCCTGGTGCTAGAAGCGGACTCGCCAACCCGTCATTTTGACCTCTCGTCTACGCACCAACTTGTCTTCCCATCAACTTCTCTACTCATCAACCTGCCTACTCGTCAACCTGTCTACTCGCCTACTTGGCTACTTACCTACTTGCCCACTCGTCAACTTGTCTACCCACCACCTAAACTTCCCATCTACTTGCCAACCCATTTCGTCCGCTTTTCAGCAAGAATTTTAACACAAATACTGCCCGTTTTATCCACCAACGCCCCATCCCATCGCAAAAATTCAATTCTCGCGAGGGTTTGTTTTGGTGCAGAAGGGGGCACTGCTCATACATGGCGACAAGGCATTATGAGTGGTATTAATATGCAAATAGTGCCCAATTTTGTGCCATTTGCACCCAAACACCCCACATTTAGCACCAAAACGCAGTGCATTTAGCACCAAAACGCAGTGCATTTAGCACCAAAACGCAAGGTATTTAGCACCAAAACGCAGTGCATTTAGCGGCAAAACGCAGGCTAATATGCCGCTAAACGCAAGACAAAATGCAATAAAATGCAAGACCTAATGCAACAATATACGGTAAGAGTCGGCACTTAAAGCATTTCTTACGATAGGATAACGCACCCGAAACATGCTAAAAAGCATAAAATGCAGTGGCATTTTGCCACTAAATACCGATTTTGGGGATTGAAAAAATGCGAGTCAGCAACAAACTAGAAAGGCTAAATGGTGCAAAATGCAGGTAACACACGCAAATTTGGACAAGAAACTAAACGGTCAAGGCTAAGAAAAGCGACTAATTACATGCTTTTCGTCCTTTATTTTTTCTAAAATGGAGTACCAAACGAGGTGCGTTTTGTAAAACATATCGTAAGATTGTGAGGTTGTGAGTTTGTGAGGTTGTGAGTTTGTGAGTTCGTGAGTTTGTGAGTTTGTGAGTTTCTGAGTTCATGAGTTTGTGAGTTCATGAGTTTGTGAGTTTATTAGTTTGTAAGTTTGTGAGTTCATGAGTTTATGAGGTTGTGAGGTTGTGAGTTCATGAGTTTGTGAGTTTGTGAGGTCATGAGTTTGTGAGTTCATAAGTTTGTTAGTTTGTGAGGTTGCTAGTTCCTAAGTGTATAAGATTGTTGGTTCATGGGGTAAGAAGTTGTTAGTTCTGGGGGTTATAAGTTTCTGCATTATTACGCCAGTTCGGGATAAGAAAGTGCCCTAAAAAGTGGCTGCCTCGCTGTTATTTTGTAATTCACGACCGACAGTAAACAACTTACAAAACACATATAGCGGCGATTAACACTTACAAAGCTGCACATTGGCTTAAAGTATAGGCGGTTGCAAAGGTAACTCGTATGGCGGAACAAGTGATTTCACGCCACTACTTTGGGAAAAGAGGGGCTTTATTTCACCTTACGCTGTACAAGAACCAAGTCTGCAAAACTGGTGAAAAACGGGCTGCAAAACAAGAAGAAAACGCCCAGACACCACTTGTCATGATGCCTGGGCAAAAAGAAAGGAAGCGATATAAACCCCATTTGCAGGGCAGATACCCGCTACTTGGCGTAACCTGGGTTCTGTACTAGCTTGGGGTTGTCGGAAATATTGTTCTGCGGAATGGGCAGATACCTGTTGTAGGGGTGGAAAGTACGTCCCTCCACCACGCTGGTTCCAGTTACAATGGCGCGTCTGGTGGGGTCGACCACAGTAGTATCCACGGTTCCTGTTATGCGTGTCAGTGTGCCGTTCAACATCGTCTCGGCCACCATCTTGCCACTGGGGGTGGTCCAACGCAAAATGTCTGCACGGCGAAGTCCCTCACCGGCGAACTCCGAACCGCGTTCACGGCGGATTAACTCGCGCAGTTTCTCCTTGCTGTTATACTTAGCTTGGTCCACATCGGGCATCCCCACACGCTTGCGCACCATGTTTATCTTGGAATAAACATCTGCCGAGGGGCCATTCAGTTCGTTTTCTGCCTCGGCCCACGTCAATAGCACATCCGCATAGCGGAACACTATCGGGCAACACTCGGTGTCCCAGACGTCGGCGTACTGACTCATCGGGTCCAGATACTTTCGCCACGTGAGCGCAGTTTTAGAAGAGTTGGCAGCATTCGAAGGATAGTTCGGGTTTTTCACGCCATCCCAGTCCTCGTCCAGCGTATTGTACACCTTTTTGTTCCAGTTGGCACCGGGAAAGAGTATCGTCATCGCCATACGCGGGTCGCGTGCGTGGAAGGGATGGGTTGCATCATATCCCGAACCTGCTTCATCAATGGCCATACCGTTGCTCATTTCGTAGTTGTCTACACATTTCTGCGTAGGAACAACCGACGACCATCCCCCGTCGCCATTGTTATACAACTGTCCGATGGTGCCCAACGAGTGCGTACCCGTTTTGTATTGCACGGCGAGGATAATCTCTTTCGAGTCTCTCCCATCCAATTTAAAGAGGTTGGTATAGTCTTTGTCGAGCTCATACTGGCCCAAGTCGATGATGGCCTGTGCTGCATCCTTCGCCTTCTGATAGTCGGCCCAATACAGAGCAGCGCGCATCTTCATGGCCAATGCTGCTCCCTTTGCAATATATCCACGCGCTGCGGGCTTGTCGCTAATATCGGCAATGGCCTCCTCCAAGTCTTTAAACACGAGGTCTTTCACTTCCTGTTCGGTATTGCGTGGAACCTGCGCCTCCTTTGCGCTGGTAAAGGGCCTAACGATAGGTACGCCCCCATAAAGGAAACCCATACGGAAGTAATTGTAAGCACGAATGGCCTTCACCTGCGCCACAAGGTTCTTTTTAACGGCCTCGCTGCTAAATGCACACTTACCTACATTTTCGAGAAAGGTGTTGCATCGGCCAATAATGGTGTAGTCGTAGAACGACCACCCCGGAGAAGACGGCGACACCGAACCGTTACCGATGTTGGTAAAGCCTTCCCAAGGGAAGTTGTTGTAGCCGAAATCGGAGCCGGCATCCCAATATAGTAAGGCGGCACCTCCTTCCCAACCATCGTAGCAGCCAACGAGAAACTTCTCTGCATCGTCACTTGTCTTCCATGTCGTAGGTGGCGACATGGCATCTTTCGGTAATGTGTTGAGGAAATCATCGCAAGACGACAGTGCCAACGCTGCCGCACTTGCCAATATGTATGTTTTTATTGCTTTCATAATGTGTAGTGGGCTTTTACTGTTTAGAATGTGATGTTGATACCGATGGCGTGAGAACGCAACAAGGGGTAAGACGAACCGCGCTCACTGGTTATCTCGGGGTCGATGTTGAACGGCAGACTGTGGAATGTTAACAGATTCTCGCCTGCATAGTAGACGCGCACCCGCTCAACGCCAATGGCTTTGAGCATGTTCTCAGGAAGAGAGTAGCCCAGTTGTAAGGTCTTCAAGCGCAGGTAAGCGGTGTTCCACAACCAGAAGGTAGACATGGCACGGGTCATGTCGCTCGGACTGTTGCCTGTCTCGAACACGCGGGGCATCTTTGCATTGTGATTGCTCTCTGTCCACGAGTCTTTCCACATGGTTGACGGGTGACTAGCATCGCCAGAGAACTCTCCTAGCACCTCACGGTTGAAGATATGCGACACGCTGCCAACGCCTTGCCACGTCATCGACAGGTCGAAACCCTTCCAAGTAGCACCGAGATTGATGTTATAAGTGATGGCAGGGATGTCGGTATGCTTAGTATAGACGCGGTCGTTCGAGTCTAACTTGCCGTCGCCATTGGTATCTTCATAGATAATGTCGCCGGCCATGAACTTCCTTCCAAACGGATTGCCGTATTTTGCCGTAAAGGCATCGGCCTCTTCCTGCGAATTAAAGAACTTACCCGTTGCCTTATACATGTAATAACTGTTGTATTGCTGACCCAGGGCTGTTCGGCGGTTGCCCTTTTCAATATATTCTGTTCCTTCTCCCAAGTTCAATATCCTGTTCTTGTTGTAGGCGAAGTTCACACCGGCATTGATTGCCCAGTCTTTGTTCAGCTGTTTGGCATAGGCTAGCGAAACTTCTACGCCCTCGTTGCGCAACGCACCGATGTTGTCCTTATATTTTCCGAGCGCAAACTCTGCCGGAGCAGACACGTCCATGATGATATCCGTTGTTTTTCGGTTGTAGTAGTCTATCGAACCCGTCAACCCGCCGAAGAGGGTGAAGTCGATGCCGACGCCCCATGTGGTTGAACGCTCCCACGATATGGTAGACAGGTGGTAGTCTCCCTGGTAATAGCCCTGCATTAGCTGTCCGCCGAAGGGATAACTGCCATCAAGCTTATAGGTGTTCATCCAGGGATAGTAATCTGATGTGCCGTCTTGTTTGCCCGATAAAGCATCTTGGTTGCCTAGTTGTCCCCACGAGGCACGCAATTTCAGGTCGTCGAGCCACGATTTCGAACGTTCCATAAACGGTTCTTCGGAGATACGCCACGCAGCAGAGAAAGATGGGAAGAAGCCCCAACGATGTTCCTTGGCAAAGCGCGAGGAGGCATCTGAACGGAAGTTGGCCTCAAAGAGGTAACGCCCGGCATAGTCGTAGTTCAAACGACCGAAATAAGACACCATCGTCAACTCGCGCGTGTATCCCGAATTCTTTTGTGTCGAGGCATCGCCGGCATTCATGTCGGTAAGGTCGTTGTTGGGGAAGTTCTTACGGTACATCCAGTCGGGCAAGTACTTGTAACGCTCGGTGTGCCATCCAAGCATAGCCTTGAAATTGTGTTTGGCAACCGACTTGTCGTAGTTCAAAAAGGCGTCGAACGTGGTTCGGTGCCAATCGTAATGGCCTATTTCCAATTTATTGGGGTCGGTAGCCTTGTTGGCGTTGTACTGGATAAATTTCTGGAAGTAAGAGTAACGCCGCGAAGCATCTACGTAAGCCCCCTGAAGTGTCAGCTTTAAATCCTTAAACACCTGATAGTCTATGCCAATCATGCCCGTAAAGTTGCGGTTGTTGCGGTTTACGGTCATCCCCGACTCGAGCCAGGCCATCGGGTTGCCGTCTGAAACGGTGCCATAGCTGCCGTCTTCTTTCTTATAAGCTATCCACGGCGCAATGATGTTCAGCTGGCGGATAATCTGGTCGCTGCTGCCGCCTGCGTATGCACTGCTGGCATCGCGGTAGTTGTTTTGGATATAAGCCAGGTTAAGATGTGCCGTAATGCGTTTAGACAACACCATATCGAGGTTTGCCCTAGCATTAAATTGCTCGCGCCCGGCATTGGGCAGAATACTGCTCTGTTTGAGGTAGCCCGCAGAAGCCAAATACTTCACAAACTCGTTACCGCCCGTTACGTTCACGTTGTGGCGGTTTTGCCAAGCCGTCTTAAATGCCAGCTTATACCAGTCGGTGTTGGGATAGTTATATGGATCTGAGCCGTCGCGGAACTTCTGAATGGCCTCTTCTGTGAAACGCGGAGCTTTGCCGCTGCGCTCCAGAGCCTTGTTGTAATAGTAAGCGGCATCGGCAGAATTCATCCGTTCCATCAGTGCCGTGGCGTTCTGTATGCCAAAAAAGCCCGAATAGTTCACCTTCGGCGCACCGTTCTGCCCGCGTTTTGTGGTTACCAAAATTACGCCGTTAGAAGCTTTCGACCCATAGATGGCTGCCGAGGAGGCATCTTTCAGCACAGAGATGCTTGCGATGTCCTGTGGGTCCAGCGAATTCAGCGTTCCTGCCTCCACCCCGTCGATAAGGATGTAAGGCGAAGCAGAGTTGAGCGTGCCGACACCACGCACCAGTATCAAACCGCCGTCAAGACCTGGAGCACCGCTTGCCCCAGTAACCGTGACACCTGGAAGTAACCCCTGCAAACCCGAAGAAACGTTCGCTATGGGGCGGTTCCCAAGTGTCTTGCCATCGAGTTGGGCAACAGAACCAGAGAGGTTTGCCTTTTTCTGTGTGCCATAGCCCACCACAACCACCTCGTTGAGGGCGCGACTGTCGTCGCTCAACGTCACGTCGTAGTTGCTTACTCCGTTTCTCACCATCACTGCTTTCGTGGCAAAGCCAACATAACTAATCTGCAACTCCGTGCCCGGAGCCACCGAAACAGAGAAACGACCATCGGCACCTGTCACAGCCAAGGCTGCTCCACCGGCCTGTACAGAGGCACCGATGATGGGGTCGCCATTGGCATCTGTCACCATACCGGTGATACTTTGTTTTTGTTGTTGAATACTTGCAAACGTATTCGCATCAGCCTTTGCCGAAACCGAGGGCGAGGCAAAGGCCATTAACCCGAGAACTAAAGAAAATGCCATGCTGCCCGCAACAAAAGGCGGGTGCTTTCTGCGCATCTGTTCTTCTTCCATAAAATTAGACATACTTTTTTTTGATTTAGGTTTTCGGGCGCAAATATAACACTTTATCGGTAATTCAGCAAAACTTTGATTTATATTTATTTTTAAGAAACCAGAACTATAAACTAACCAACTAGTCAAAAAGGCCAATTGTAGCCAACTTATCAGGCCTGTACATGCCAAAGCGAACTTCGATGAACTTACAAAAAAAATTACGATGACACAGAAGAAAAGAGACAAAAAGATAAGACAAAAATCGATTTTCAAACATCAAAATGCGAGTTCTACATAAGAAAAGTTTAATTTTGCACTTGCTGGCTAACCCTACGTTATTCTATGCAGAAAATAATATTAAGCACCTATAAATAAAACATCAATGATATGAGAACAAAAATTATTGTATTTCTCCTTTCATTCTATCTACCATGTCTTGGGCAGGTAGCGATTGATAATGATTGTGGTTTTCGCAGTTGTAGGATATTCGGGCGAGTGGTGTTGACAGTTTTGGGGCTAAATACTGTACGAGAAATGTTAGAACACAATCAACGCTTGACTTTATGGCTAAATATAGACAGCTTAGGATATGTACTAAGTGTTAAAAAGGCTGGTGGGGAAATGCCCCAACCACAACACGAGGAAGCGGTAAGTAAACTTAAAAGCTACTTTCAACAAAATATGGTACAGATGCCTATTTGCTATGCTCTACAAGATATTGACCGTACGTATGAAGAACAGCTGAAACTTGCAATTGAAAGTTTTCGTGAAAGTGGACCAAGAACAATCATTGCATTTTTCCCAGGTGAACTGCCGTTGCGCTACGAGATGGCTAAGAATTCTGGCTATAAAGGTTCAATGCTCGACTATTTGTTGCTGAAACTAAACGAGCAGGAAATACCGATTAAGAAGAAAGTACGTGTGCATGAGAAAAAGGACATCTTCGTTGAGCCATGAACAACGCCAAGCTTGCTTAAAGTATGATTGGGCAAAATCTGCATTTTAGTCTAAAGGTTAGTTGATATGTAAAATATATAGATTGGGTGCTCGCTCACCTTAAAAACATAAAGAAGATGAAGAAAATATTGTTCTATCTACTTGTAATCGTTTGCCTCACTACCTCATGTGTTTGGCAAAGAACAAAGAGATATAAAATACCGAAGACAAATAAAGTACTGCTAATTTATAAACCTTGGTTTACGGGAGATGCGTACGTAACAATTAGAGACAGTGGTGCGACTGCGCTCAAGAAATCAGACGTCGATGTTATACGCGTTCCCATATACGAATCGACAGAACTTAATTTTGTGCTGGAACTGTCTGATCCCGATAAAATATATTATGTCGACCCATGGGATTTTGCCACACTACATCTTAGACAAAAGAAGTATAAAAAAATCAGGTTTGAAGACAAACGATTTTACCAACCGAGACAACCAGCTACCAGGTTCGATGTTCGGCCTGGATATATAGAGGTGGGTGTAAGAGCTTATGCCAACTATGTAATTTACAGCGAAGGGAAGGACTATATCGAACTAGAACCATTCTGACGCTTGATACTATCCACTATATTGAAGGGTGCTATAAATAAGTCCGGATATAATCTCCTAAATAATAGAAACAATGTAATTTACTAACAGCCTGAAAAGTCTAAAAGTTGATAATAGGCAGGCATGTAAGGTTTATGTTCTTTCTAGAATGGAGCGACAGACGAAATTAACATTCTAACATAATAGCACAAGAAACAAGGACGCATTCTCTCTTATCACATCACTTCCTTGCCCATACCGCATCAACATTTTATCTGTCTAGCTTTTAAATTCGCCACAAAACAGATGGCGATACGAGAAAAAGACGTATCTTTGTCGCAACAGAACATTCAGCAAGCATCTACTTAGCCACTGCACCAAGGGGCGAGTAGCCGCATAGCCTTCTGACAAAGCATAAAGAAACAATGAAAAAGAAACTTTTACTACTATTACTCCTAGCGGCAAATACGGCCTTATCCACATTCGCCATCAACAAAAAGCCGTTCACCATTCCAGAGGTTAAGGAGTGGAAAGGGGCAGAAGGAACGCTCGTTCTTTCGGGTCGCATCGTGTGCAATGGGGCAGAAGAAAGACGAATTGCACAGCAACTGGCCGCCGATTATCGGCAGATGTTCGGCACGGCACTGACCCTTGCCCAAGGTAAGGCGCAGAAAGGCGACATCGTATTGAGCCTTAAAGCTCCCAAGACGTTGGGCGAAGAAGGCTACACCATGTCGACAAACGCTCAGGCCACCATCGCCGCCGCCAACCGAAAGGGACTTTATTGGGGCACGAGAACCCTACTGCAACTAGCCGAACAATCGCAAACGCGCGCTTTGCCCTGCGGCTTTATCAGCGATGCACCCGATTATCCGTTCCGCGGCTTTATGCTCGACTGCGGCCGAAAGTTCTTTTCCATGCCCATGCTCCGCCAATATGTGCGCATGATGGCCTATTATAAGATGAATGTTTTTCACATTCACCTCAACGACAACGCCTTCCATTGGTTCTACAACGAAGATTGGAGCCGCACGCCTGCTGCTTTCCGCATGGAGAGTAATTGGTTTCCTCGCCTCACGGCTCGCGATGGACATTACACCAAAAAAGACTTTATCGCCCTGCAAGAGCTGGCCGACAGCGTGGGTGTAGAGATACTTCCCGAAATTGATGTGCCTGCACACTGCTTGGCTTTGACACGTTTTCGCCCCGACTTGGTGAGCAAAGATTATCCGCCCGACCATCTCGACCTGCTCAACCCTAACACCATTACCTTCTGCGACTCGCTCTTTACCGAGTATCTTGAAGGCAAAAACCCCGTTTTCCGCGGCAAATACGTGCATGTAGGGACAGACGAATACTCGAACAAAGACCAAAATGTGGTGGAAAAGTTCCGCGCTTTTACCGACCATTATATCCGTTTGGTGGAAAAGTACAACCGCAAGGCGGTGGTGTGGGGTCAGCAAACGCACGCCAAAGGCACAACACCCATCAAGGTGAAAGATGTGTTGATGTTCTCGTGGTCTAACGATTACTCCAAGCCCGACGAGATGATGAAGTTGGGATATAACCTTGTGAGCATCCCCGACGGACAGGTGTACATCGTGCCGAAGGCCGGCTATTACTTCGATTACCTCAACACGAAGAAACTTTACAACGAATGGACACCTGCCAACATCAACGGCATGAAGTTTGCCGAACGCCATAAACAAATTGAGGGCGGCGCGTTTGCCGTGTGGAACGACATCGTTGGCAATGGCATCAGCGACAAGGATGTGCATTATCGCGTGCTGCCTGCACTGCAAACGATGGCCACCAAGATGTGGACGGGCGCCAAACCAACATTCGCCTACGATGAGTTTGTTAGCAACGCTCGCACATTAAGCGAGGCACCCGCCATGAACTACGCGGGCTATTACCCTGCTGGCATGGTGTTGCAACAGCCGTCCGTTGCCCCCAATGCCGTGCAGAAGATACCGCAAATAGGCTGGAACTATCGCGTTAGTTTCGACATCGAGGCGCAACAAGAGGCTCGCGGAACGGTACTGTTCTCCTTCGGCGACACACATTTTTATCTTTCCGACCCCGTTGCAGGCAAGATTGGTTTCTCGCGCGACGGCTATCTCAACACGTTCGACTACCAGTTGTTCCCTGGCGAGAAGGTTCGCATGGCCGTTGTTGGCGACAAAGAAAAGACGTCTCTTTACATCAACAACCGCCTTGTGAGCGATTTGCCCGTGCGAAAGATGAACTTTGGCAAGCGCGGCGACATGTATTACATCAGCACGTTGGTGTTCCCGTTGCGGCAAGCAGGTACGTTTAAGAGCAAGATAACCAACTTAAAGGCAGAAAGTTTGGAGTGAAGAAGCTGCAAGAGGCATGGATAAAAGATAGCGCAAGCAGAAAACAACTAGAAATGTACCTGAAAATAAAACAACATAAAGAAACAAAAGAAAGATCTGCCCCTCACTTTGTATTTAAAGAATTATATGTACTTTTGCATCAGAATCGTCTACTTATGAGCACTCTGCTTTATAACAGTTTCAACTTAGTTGTATTTTAAAATGTCAAGACTTCAAACACTTATAAATAGGAAACGGCTTTTTCCCATAATACTATTAATTGTTTATTGGGTGTATAATTTATTAAAGTGCATATTTTCATCTGAGAAAGATATTAGCATCACAAACATCATCACCATTGACAGTTTTATCTTCACGTTAATTATATCAATTTATTTTTATTTTTTTAATCATGAGAAGAAATAATATTCCCCTTGTTACATGTCAGCTGTAACTGCATTTCCAGATAGCTATATCATTTCAACGGCTATTCGTTGTTACTCTCAACCCGCATCAAGCGTTGCGAGAAGTGTGAATGACGGTATGCCATAGCCTAACAAAATGAACTTAGGATGCCCTCCTTTCAAATTCTCACATCATACCTTTTCTAATACAAATGCAGCTATATATAATAAGGTGTATAATGTGTGTGTGGACAGACAACGTAAATGATGCACTACAAACTAAAAGCATTCTGCCAACGCACACGCCACCCCTTAATGCCAATAAACCAGCTTGCGTTTAGACCACAACACCTTACTGCGCTCTGTTATGAAATAGTGCTTGGTCCAATTGCCATGCTTATCGAAGTTGCAATACAGCTCATGTACCTTGTTGTGTTTGCTTTCCGACCACAGAGGTACACACGAAAACCAGTCGTTTGGGTCGCTAGATTCGCGTATATAATCTGTCAATTGCCCCTTATCGTTATACTTAAACTGGTGATACGTTGTGTTACCATCCGGATATATACTCTTCATCATTGTCTTTCGGCCTTGTGTATCGTAGGTGTAAACAAACCTCTTATCCACCTTTCCCGTTGAAAGGTATCGGGTATAAGCCATTAGTTGGGAGCCATTGTAGACGAAACTATCCTCTATTGCCATGAACCAAACAGACTTGCCTGAACCCATTAAACGCCTTTCTTGCCTACGACACCGCCCCTGCTCATCGTAAAAGTACTTATCAATACAACGAACAGGGCTGCCTTTCTTCTGCCCCGATAGTGTTCTCACCTCTAATAAAAGCGAGTCGGTTATGGTGTAATCATACGCCTCCTCCGACCGTTTACGCCCCCTTTTAAAATGCTCTATGAGCCGTAAATACCCTTGTTCGTCGTAATGGCGCACCGTTTTCCACCCGCGTAACGATTTTTCCGTTATCTGCTTTATGCCACGTGTACTAATCTCTTTGGTGTAGTATTCGTCAATGTCTTGGGCATAACCCAAGGCGGTTGTGCTCATTAAAAGCAACAATATAAAAGCTATTTTCTTCATCGCAATAAAGGTTTAATCCAATCTTAAGAATATCGGACTTGTCAGACCAGTCCGACTAGTCGGACTTGTCGGACCAGTCAACCTAGCCTAATCCTAAGCTCCGCCCCCTCCTTAGCTCCTCCATGATGTTTGCCGGTGGGCGTTGCGCCTGCAATTCGCGTTTCATAAACTCGAAATAAGGGGCGGCATGCTCAAAGAACTGGTAATAACCCTTGCAAAGGTAGTTAAGACCAGGCTGGTTATAACGGTCGCGAACAAAACGATTTTTGGGACATTCGCCATGACAAGCAAAGCGGAAACGGCACTCCTTACACTGCTGGGGCAAAAGCGCGTTCTTCAATTTGGCAAACTCCTTTTGTCGTGGCGAGTTCATCATCTCGTAGATGGTCTTGTCTTTCAGATTGCCAAGCTTATATTCAGGGTACACAAAATGGTCGCAGGCATACACGTCGCCGTTAAACTCCATCACGCCCGCATGCCCACATTCGGCTGCCATCGTACACAAACCAGGAGCCACACCCACCCAGTTGGCCAGCGTGGCATCGAACAATTGCACGTAATATTGCCCCACATCGTTACGCACCCACTCGTCGAAAATGGTGCAAAGAAAGTTGCCCCACTGTTCGGGCGTAACCGAAAAGTCGGCCAGCTGGCCGCCTTCGTACATGCCAGGGGCGAGCCTCAACCCGTCGTCGCGCGTTACGATACGTTCCACAATGGGCGTAAACTGAATGTAACGGCAGTTTATCTCCTTAAAGAAATGGTAAAAATCCAGTGGATAATCGGCATTAAAATCGTTCACCACGGCCAGTGCGTTCCACTCCACCCCATGCTTGTTAAGTAGCCTTATGCCCTGCATCACCTTGTGGAACGAGGGTTTGCCCGATGCCGTCTTTCGGTATTCGTCGTGAAACTCTTGCGGTCCGTCGATAGAAACGCCCACAAGGAAGTTGTTCTCCTTAAAAAATTTGCACCACTCGTCGTTAAGCAACGTGCCGTTGGTTTGTATGCAATTGTCCACTTGTCGGCCGCGAGCGTAGGCGCGTTGCAACTGCAATGCACGCTTATAAAAGGATATGGGTCGCATCAGCGTTTCGCCGCCATGCCATGTAAAGAGCACTTCGGGCGTGGTTTGCGCCTCGATATACTCGCGGATGAACTTCTCCAACATCTGGTCGGAGATGATATGGTTGGCGCAATGGGCATATAGCTGCTGCTTTTCGAGATAATAACAATACTCGCAACGAAGGTTGCAAAGCGAACCTGCCGGCTTCAGCATGATGTACATCGGGTGGCCGAACGGATTGATTGTTGCCATAGCTAACTTAGAGGATTGATGTTATAGCGTGTTCCCACGGCAGCTTCGGCGCAGTTGCCTTTGAAGAACATCGTTGGAACTTACCTCCAAAGGTAAATAAAATATTTCTGAAACACGGCAAAACGGGCTTATGATGCAGCAATTCTGCACGAAACATGCACCTGGCTAAGCAAATGGCAGACAACAAACACACCAAGAAAAACCGCACAACAGCCTGTTGGGGCGTTTATCGTTAGAAGGGATTGATTTTAGAAAGCTGCTCACCTACCCCACTTTGCCAGCAATGTAACAGTACAACAACGTTTGCAGTGCAGCGAAAAACGTTTTGCACAGGCACTACAAGATGCTTGTAGCGTCAGTACAAGATGCTTGTAGTGTCAGTACAAGGTGCTTGTAGTGCCAGTACAAGATGCTTGTAGTGCCAGTACAAGGTGTTTGTAGTGCCAGTACAAGATGCTTGTAGCGTCAGTACAAGGTGCTATGTACTGATGCTTTCGCCCAATATAGGCAAACTCGTCCATAAGACAATATACTTCTTTTTGATGATATTTCTTGCGCCAATAGCCGCAACATAAAGCATATAAAAAGCCAATCAGCCAACCATGCAACCCACTTACACACAAGGCATAAGCCTGTGCGCCACTTGTTCAGTTACCCAACATTTATAACCTGCATGCAGCCTGTTAACATTCTTTTAGATAAAAATCGGCCAACATCACGCAAGTTTTCATATAATTGCAGTTTAAAAGGCAAACATCAAACAAAAAAGACGAATTATGAAGCAGTTACATTCATGGCTTGCAGGTGTGGGCGTTGTTGCCGCCGTATTCACATTCGTTGCTTGCCAAAACGACAAGGAAGAGGATACGCTATCGTATCCAACGGCCTTGGTGACCGTGAAGCCCAAGGCTTTGGACAACTCGTTCGTGTTGCAGCTCGACGATTCTACGCAATTAATACCCAACAAAATGAAGACTTCGCCCTACGGGTCGAAGGAAGTGCGGGCACTGGTGAACTATACCGTGGTGGAAGGGCCTAAGCCTAAAAAAGAAGATGGACGCGTAGACGAAAGAACATACGTGAACATTAACTGGCTGGACAGCATTCGCACCAAGGCAATGGTGAAGAACATGGGCGACGACAACGTGAAGGCCTACGGCAACGACCCTGTGGAAATTGTGAACGACTGGGTGAGCATTGCCGAAGACGGATACCTTACGCTGCGGTTTAGAACGCGATGGAGCAAAGGCCCTAAGCACATGCTGAACTTGGTGGCAACGCCTACGAAAGAATATCCCTATAAAGTGACGCTCTACCACAACGCATACGGCGACCTGTTTGGGCAAATGGGCGACGGGCTTGTTGCCTTCCGATTGGCCGGACTGCCTGATACGGGGAAGAAATATGTGTGGCTAACGGTAGAATGGTACTCGTTCTCGGGAAAGAAAATGGCGAAATTTAAGTATGCAACACGTAAGGACAATGGCACGCCCAAAGGAAAGATGGCCATTCTTACCGCACCAGTACAGATTACAAGCGTAGACTAGGGACGTGCGGTTTTTTATCGGAGATAAGGAAAAGATAATCGTTAAGCGATTGCATGGCGGCGACAAATCCGCCATGCAAGACT
>ERZ773059.179-NODE-179-length-34646-cov-5.880720_pt1 | contig 34646 bp, 38 predicted proteins | sample MGYA00580514_ERZ773059 | MGnify/ENA primary metagenome ERZ773059 (study PRJEB29015, sample SAMEA2737981) | human oral metagenome | biome: human oral; feature: human-associated habitat; material: dental | place: China | collected 2056 ...
ACTTTGTCGAGGCTGACGCACGGCTGGGTGGTGCGGCGCAGCGCCATGCGACTGGCGTTGATGGCTTTGACCGAGCCGATGGCGTTGCGCTCGATGCACGGCACTTGTACTTGGCCGCCGACGGGGTCGCAGGTGAGGCCGAGGTTGTGCTCCATGCCGATTTCTGCCGCCATGCAGACTTGTTCCGGGGTGCCGCCCATGATTTCGGTGAGCCCCGCCGCCGCCATGGAGCAGGCGACGCCGACTTCGCCCTGGCAACCGACTTCGGCGCCGGAGATGGAGGCGTTCATTTTGTAGAGCGAGCCGATGGCGCTGGTGGCGAGCAGGTAGCGTTCGATGGTTTCGGTGTTGAGCGGGTGGACGAATTTGTCGTAGTAGGCGAGTACCGCCGGGACGATGCCGCAGGCGCCGTTGGTCGGCGCGGTGACGACGCGGCCACCGGCGGCGTTTTCTTCGTTCACGGCGAGGGCAAAGAGGTTGACCCAGTCCACTGCTTCCATCGGGTCGTGCACCGCGCGCGCTTCCAGGGTGCGGCGCAGCGAGCAGGCGCGACGCGGGACTTTCAGCGGCCCCGGCAGGAGGCCTTCGGCGTATTGGCCGCGCTGGATGCAGTCGGCCATGGTCTGCCAGATGCGGGCGAGGCCGGCGGAAAGCTCTTCTTCGGAGCGCAGCGCCAGTTCGTTTTTGCGCATTAGTGAGGAGATGGAGAGTCCCTGTTCGTTGCAGTGGCGGACGATGTCGGCGGCGTTTTTGTAGGGGAAGGGGACGGGCTTGGCGTCGGCATCGGCCTGGCCGAAGTGTTCTTCGTCAACGATGAAGCCGCCGCCGATGCTGTAGTAGGTTTTTTTCAGCAGATCTTCGTCGCCCGCCCAGGCGGTGAGGGTCATGCCGTTTTCGTGCAGTTTGAGGAACTCGCGGTGAAAGGGCATATCCGTCTTGAAGTCGAAGGCGATGGTTTTGCTGTTTGCCGGGTCGGCCTCGTTCAGGATGAGGCGGCTGTCGTTTTTAACGGCGGCGATGGCAGGCTCAATGTGCTCAATCGGCACGCTGTCCGGCATATAGCCCATCAGGCCGAGGAGGATGGCAAGGTCAGTATTGTGGCCGCGCCCGGTGAGCGAGAGCGAGCCATAGACGTCGGCGCGGACGTGGTCGGTGCGCGCGAAGACGCCTTTGGCGATGAGGTCATCTATGAACTGTTTGCCGGCTTTCATCGGCCCGACCGTGTGCGAGCTGGACGGGCCGATGCCGATTTTGAACATGTCAAATACGCTGATCACGCGGGAACCTCCTGGTTATTTGAACAGTCCGTACACGAGGGCGGAGATGGCGATGCTGCCCATGATGACGACGAATACATTACTGGCGGCGCCACGGTATTTTTGCAAGGCCGGGATTTTGTGAATGGCGTACATCGGCATGATGAAGAGGATCATCGCGATGACCGGGCCGCTCAGGCTTTCGATGAAGCCGAGGATGCTCGGGTTGAGGATGGCGACAATCCACAGGGTAATCATGAAGAAGACGGCACTGATTTTCTGGAATTTTTTCGGATCAATCGGTTTGTCGAGCAGTTGGTTGACCAGACCTTCGAGGCCTTCGCGCGCGCCGAGGTAGTGGCCGAAGAAGGAGCTGGCGATGGCGAGGAAGGCGATAAACGGGCCGAAATAGGAAATGACCGGGTTGTCGAAGCGGTTGGCGAGGTAGGAGAGGATGGAGATGTTTTGTCTCTTCGCTTCGGCGAGGTCGGCCGGAGTGAGGGCGAGGACGCAGCTAAAGACGAAGAGCATGACGAAGACAACCAGCATGAAAGCGGTTTGGCGCAGGGTGCGGCTGACTTCACGGTCGCGGTCGCCTTCCGGGAAATGGTTGGCGTGCGAGACGGCGCAGGAGGAAATCGCGGGCGAGTGGTTGAAGGCGAAAACCAACACCGGGATGGTCAGCCACAGCGTTTTGAGGAAACCGCCGACAGTCGGCACCTGGTGCAGCGCCGCGCCATTCCATTGCGGAATGAGATAGAGCGACAGGCCGAAAATGATGGCAATCAGCGGATAAACCAGCCAGTTGGTGACGGCGAGAATAATGCGCTCGTTGAGCAGCATGATGCCAATCATCACTGCCAGCAGCACGAAAGAGACGACGGCGCGCGAGGGCGCGGTCATGTGCAGCTGGTTTTCAATGAAAGAAATCACCGTGTTGGTGATGCCGACGCCGTAAATCAGCAGGATGGGATAAATGGCGAGGAAATAGAGCAGGGTGATGAGGCGGCCGCCGGTTACACCGAAATGCTCCTAGACGACGTAGGTGATGTCCTGCCCCGGATTTTTTGACGACAGAACGAAGCGGGCGAGGCCGCGGTGCGCGTAATAAGTCATTGGCCCGACGATGAGGGTCATGATGATGAGCGGCCAAAAGCCGCTCATGCCCGCGTTGATGGGCAGAAAGAGGATACCCGCGCCGACGGCGGTACCAAACAGGCCGAGCGCCCAGGTGAAGTTGAAGTCGCTGAAGAGCTTTTTCATGGGAGGTTCCTTTGACTCAAATGATGATTTCACGCAGTTTTCACCACGCGACCGGGTGAAAAACTGTTTATATTTTATCGGAATTAACAGAAAAAATCTTCTAATATAAAAAGTGTTTGCGTGAGTGAGGGTAATCCATACACAATTCACCGCGCGCACCTGCCACAAAAATCCACAAAAAACCTCATGATACCGTCGGACAGCCCCCCGCGCGACCATTCCCGGCCGTAGTGCTATCGGCGATAATGCCGCCTTTTCCCGCCCGGAGTCTCCCATGCACAAAATCCTCATTGCCCTTGCCTTCGTCTGCCTCGCCGTGCGGGCGGAAACCGTCACCACGGTGGACGTGGACGGCATCGCCGTACCGCTGCGCGCCACTTCCGTCCTGGCGGAAGACGTGCTGGACGCCGGAGGGGCCGGCGCCGATGATGGCGATATCGCAGGATTGGGTCATATTTGGTCTCCTTAAAGATGAGGGTGTGGGGTAGGCTTCAGGTAGCCTTTTTGTAGTAGCGGGCGGGTTTCGTCATTCATAATTCACATTAGGGGAGGCTACCTGAAAAGTTCTAGCTAGCCTCCGGGGTTCAGGCGAAATATTTGAGGGATGCCTATTTGTCCAAAACTTTGGTATTGACCAACAAGCGCACCGTTGTACCTTCATAACGCTGGTTCAACCACGCCTGTAACCGTTCGCGGTCTTTGGCGGGCAGAGGTTGGTCGAATTCGAGGGAGACAACAACATTGTTACTTGCGTCCGCTTCTTCGCTTTGAACTCTCTCAGGCTGCTCCTGCGTAGCGGGTGCAGTTTGTGCTTTTTCCCAAACCAAACCGCGCCCAACAACGATTTTTTCGGCTTCCGGATATTGGGCTTTGATTTCCCTCAGTACTGCTACGTCTTCGGGACTGGTGGTTTTGCCCGCCAGCACGGTATCGATGTAGGCCTGCTGCTCTTCCAGCTTGTTCTGTAACTGCACCGAGTTGTTATGGCTTGCCAGCAGTTCTTCAATTTTGGTGTCACTGCCCCCCGCATAGACTACTTTCACTTGCGGTTCTTTTATACCTGCCGCTTTCAGATTTGTGACCAGCAGAGTGGTAATTTTCTCGGCATTCCCTGTTCCGTTGACAATCAGCCCGACTGCACGTTCTTTGTAGTTCACCATTTTACGCAGCACGAAAAAACCTTCCTGCTGTTGTGCAGCGGCGATGGCATTGTTGGCTTTGGTATTAAACAGCTCCTGACGCACTAGTCCCGATGCCATATATCCGCTCGGAATCATCACTGCCAACACTACGGCTGTGATAATAATACGGTGCAGTCTGCGTTTGGTCTCACTTACCAGCCCCCTGCGCGGCAGCTTAAGTAGTTTGGAAAACAGTAGGGTGGAAAAAGCGATGAACACGCAGTTGATGGCAAACAGATAAAAAGCACCGAAAAAATAGTGCCAGTTACCGTGTGCTAGTCCATAGCCCGCCGTGCACAGAGGAGGCATCAGTGCAGTGGCAATTGCCACACCCGGGATGGCATTGCCTCCTTCTTTGCGCGTTAATGCCACAATGCCTGCACTACCGCCGAAGAAGGCAATTAACACGTCCCATAGGGTTGGCTGGGTACGTGCCAAAAGCTCGCTTTGTGCCTCTTTCAGCGGGGTTAGCAGGAAATACAGTGTAGCGGTAACCAAACTGATGGCGATGAACACAATAATATTGCGTGCTGCTTGGCGGATCAGTGCAGTATCGCCTACCGCGGCACCGTAACCCACACCGACGATCGGCCCCATCAACGGAGAAATCAACATCGCCCCAATCACTACCGCCGTGCTGTTTACATTCAAACCGATACTCGCCACGGCAATGGCAAACATCAATACCCACATGTTAGTTCCAGATACCCGCGTATTGGCACGGATGGCGGCATCGATTTTGTCAGGATGAGCTTGGTCATGTGCAAGGTTGAATACATCTTGCAGTTTGGTCATTGTGTGATTGTCTTGTACTTCCTGATTTTTACTATTTTCCTGTTCTTGCATTTTCTTATCCTCAAATTTTAACGATTGTTTTGAATGCTACCTCACAATTGTGATCAAGGATAGGCGGCACACTTTTTATAAGAAGCTATATTTTAGTTTTGCAGAAGTCCAACCTTAGCTTTGCCAAGATGTCGATTCATTAGTTGAAGCTGATGCTTTCAGGTAGCCTTTTTCAGACGGCCTCCCGCCCCGCGCCTTCCTTCTTCAGCAGCCAGGCCGAGAGCAATACGTTCAGCCCCACGCCGAGCGATACGGTGATGCCGAAGGCGGCGACGGCGGGGGTGGTGCTGATGGCGAGCAGCAGGAAGGAGATGGCGGTGGTGAGGGCGGCGAGGAGGATGCCGCCGAGTTTGGCGGCGGGGGTTTCGCGGGCGGTGAGGGCGTAGACGGCGTAGTCCGCGCCCACGGCGGCCACCAAGAGCAGGCCGAACATGGCAAACAGGCTGACGGGCAGGCCGAGCCAGCCGAGCAGGCCGACGGTGGCGGCGGCGGAAATCAGCGGTACGGCGAGGATGAGGTTGCCGCGCCGTGCGCCGAAGATGTGCCACAGCACGAGCCAGGCCAGGGCGAAGGAGGCGAGTTTGAGCCAGGCGGCGTGGTTGCGGGTGTGGCGGAAGAGTTCGTTCAGCCGGGCGCGTTTGTCCACCAGCCGGGCGCAGGTGCCGGTTTGGTTGCAGGGAAGCGCGGAGAGCGCGGTTTGCACGGCGGCGGCATCGTTCAGGCCTTGCACGCGCACGAGGGCGGCTTCTTGGCCTTGGATGTTGCCCAGATAGAGGGTGCGCCAGGCTTCGGCGGTTTGCCCGCTTAAGGCTTGATCAAGCGGGACGACGGGCTGGGCGGCGGCCTGCTGCAGGGCGGCTTGGATGGTGTCGGGTTTCAGGCCGAGCTGGAGCATGGGCTCGGCCGACGGAGCGGGCTGTTCGGCCAGGCGGCGCAGTTGGGCGAGCAGGGCTTGCTGCTCTTCGGCAGGCTGCAGCCATTGGTTGAGCGACTGCACGCCGCCGAGACCGCCTTTGCCGACCAAGGGTTGCAGGGCGGCTTCCACTTGCGCGCTGCGGCGCAAGAGTTCGTCTGCATTGTCGGCCTGCACGAGGATGCTGCGGCCGCCGGTGTCGTTGCCGCTGATGTCGGCCACTTGGCGCATTTCGGCGATGAGTTGGGGCGATAAGGCCGCCCAGTCGCGGATGTCGTCGCGCCAGTCGGTTTTCAGGTAGCCTGCGGCGGCCAGCGGCAGGATGGGCAGGAGCAGCCAGTGCAGGCGGGCGGCGGCGAGTTTGTGCATGGCGGCGGCAAACCGGGCGGCGCGTGGGCGGTAGCCGTGGAACAGCGGCGGCAGCAGGAGCACGGTGGCGGCAAACGCGCCGCCGAGCGCGGCCACGGAAAACACGGCGGTTTGGCGCAGCACGGGCAGCGGGGTGAAGGCGAGCAGCAAATAGCCGGTGGCGGTGATGCCCAATCCGGCGAGGAAGGCGGGCAGGACGCGGCGCATGGCTTCTTTGGCCGCCCAGTCGGGCGAAAACACCGAGGGCGTGAGCCAGTGCAGCGGAAAGTCCACCAGCATCCCCACCAGGCTGGTGCCGATCACGACGGTGAGAATGTGAATCTGCCCGAACGCGCCCACCACGGCCGCCGCGCCGAGCAGCATGCCCGCGCCCAGCGGTAATACCAGCGCAAACACGCGCGGGCTGCGGAACACGGCCAGCAGCAGGGCGAAGGTGAGCGTGAGGCCGATGGCGGACATCAGGCCGCTTTCGCGTTCGGATTGGGTTTTGGCTTCGGCGGCAAACAATGCGCCGCCCGCCGCCAAGAGGCGGTAGCCGCCGCGCTCGGCTTGGGCGCGGGAATCGGCCAGAAGCGGCAGCAGGCGTTCGGCCTGATCGGCGGCGGCTTTTTCAGGTAGCCTGGCGCGCAGCCACACCCAAGTGAAGCCGTCTTGTTCGCTATACATCATACCGTTGCCGCTGTGCCATTGCAGGCGGCCGGAGGGCTGTTTTTGCTGCACGAAGCGGGCGAAGCCGAGCCAGTCGTCTTCCAGCGGCACGATTTGCGCGGCAAACGGGTTGGCCGCGTCTTCGGCGCGCTGTTGGAAATAGGCGGCGGGGTCGTGCAAGAGCAGCTGCTGCTGTTCGCGCGGCAGGGCGTTCACGCCGAGGCGGCGGATTTCCTGCCGCAGTTGTGCCAAATCGGGGTTTAAGCGGCTGTCCATCGCGGCGAACAGGCCGCTGTTCTGCCAGTGGTCGGCCACCTGTTCGGCGGCGGCGAAGGCGCGGTCGGCATCTTCGCTGCCCACCAAGAGCAGGATTTGGCCGTTGAGCTGTTTTTCGCCCGCTTCGTCTGCCGCGCGCCACACCGCGTCCACCTGCGCGTCGGCGGGCAACAGCGCGGTGAGGTCGGTTTGCAGACGGCCTCCCTGCGCTATCCCCCAGCCCAGCCACGCGGCGGCGAAGGCCAGCAGCAGGGCATACAGCCACGCGAGCCTAGTCATGCAGCGCCACCCTGCCCGAAGCGCAAGGCGTGTCGCCCTGCCTGATGGCGAAATGGATTTTGTTTTTCGCCGCGTCGTGCCGCAGCGTGAGCTGCACGGTGTCGTGCGGGCGCACAAAGTGTTGGTATTTCAGGTTTTCGATGTGTTGCACCGGTTTTCTGCCCCAGTCGAAGCGTGCCGCCAAATCCATCGCCCACTGCACTTCAATCACGCCGGGCACCAGCGGGAAATCGGCGAAATGGCCGCCGAAATAAGCCAAATCCAGCGGCACCGTGCCTTCAAACGCATATTCGCGCGTTTCTGCGTTTTCGTGCAGCACAGCCCATTGCGGCGCGGTTTGCGGCACGGTAAAGGCCGTCTGAAAATCCTGTTCGCGGATTTTCGCCTGCGGATTGCGCGGCAGGGCGGCGGCGAAACGCCAATAGCGCGGCAGCGCGGCGGTGTCTTGCGTTTTGGCCAGATGCTGTTTCAGGGTTTGCACCACGGCGGCGCGCCCCTGCTCGCGCAGCGCGGCAATGCCCTCGGCGGAAAGTGCCGCCCAGGCGGCAATCCGGCCGTGCTGCGGATGGCGGGCGCAATGCGCGTCGGCCACCCAGCCGTGCGCCAGCAAATCGTGCTCCAGCTGCGCCAGCGACACGCGCTTGTCTTCCAGCTTGATGATGCGGTCTTGACGGCCGAGCAGCTCCAGCCGGCGGCCGTCCAGCCGTACCGCATCGGCGGTTTGCCGCACCCCGCCGCTCCACGGCGAGGCTACCTGAAAAATGTTTTCTGCGTTTACCGAAGCCTCCACTGCGGGCAGCAGCTCCCAATCGCCGCCCTGCCGCAGCGCGATCACGCCGGTTTCCGTGCTGCCGTACACATCGTGCGGCGCAAAGCCCAGCTTCTCTTGCAGCAGCGCGGCGGTGGCCTCCGGCAGCATCCCGCCCGCGCTGATGATGCCGCGCACATTTTGCCGCAGCCGCGCCCAATCGCGCCCTTCGCCCAAGCGGTTCAACAGCGCGGGGCTGGCAATCCACACGCATTCGCGGCGCGAATCGGCCAGCAGCAATTCGGGATACACGCACTGCCGCCGCCCGATTTCACAGCCCGCCGCCAGCGACACGAACACGCGGAAGGTCAGCCCGTATAAATGCTGCGGGCTCACGCTGCCCACGGCAACCAGGCCGTGCCAGCTTTCAGGCAGCCTGTCGGCCAGCGCTGCCGCTTCGGCCAGCATCTGCGCGCGGGTTTTGGCCTCCACCTTCGCCTCGCCCGAAGAGCCGGAAGTTTTCAGATACAGCACGTTTTCGCGCGGCCATTCCAACGCTTCCTCCGGTGCGGTCGCCTGCTCCGCCGCCCCGTCGTACAGCCAGAGGCCGTCTGAAACTTCCGGCACGTCGCTCAACCACACCGCCCCGCCCGCTTCCGCCCAACGGCGGTTTTCCTCCGCCAGATTCGGCGGCAGATACACCTCCGCCCCCGCCAGCCACGCGGCCAGCAGCGCAGAGGCAAACCGCGCCGCATCGTCGAACCACAGCGCGGCGGCCCGCACCTTGTGCGCACGCAAACGCGCGGCCAGCGAGAGCGTGGCGGCGGAAAACTGCGAGGCTGTCCAGCCTTCGGCCAACAGGGAATCGGGGGAACGGTTTAAAAGCGGGAGTATGGGCATGGTTTCGGGTTTGGGTTGCAGTTGGATGGGGACGGCGGTTTGGGGCGTTTCATCAGCGGTTAAAAAATGTATTGCCGACCGACGCGCGTACCCGTGATGCCGTCTGAAAGTTTTGACGGCGGATTGTACAACGGGTTTGAAGGATGCGGGTATCCGTACCGGCGGCATCTTGGGATTCCGGCATCAGATTGAAGCGGCGGAAGTCTGCCGTTTCCTGCTCCCCTCAATTATCGGCTATTTGTCGGGCAGGACGCTTTGATGCGGAAGGGCTGCAGACGGGAAATTATCGGAAAGGCCGTCTGAAAAACAGGGATGGTTTTCAGACGGCCTAGTGGGATTGGCTTTATTCGTTGTCGGGTTCGGCAAACCAATCTTGCGTGGCGGTGTCGGCATCGAATACCTGCCCCATCAGCGGGGTCAGCGGGTTCACGCCCAGGCTGCGCGCCAGCGGGAGGCTTTGCAATAGGGGTTCGTTCCAAGCGTGCAAGGCCATCGGGTACGCGCCCCAGTGGATGGGCATGAAACGTTTGGGCGAGAGCTGTGCGGCATAGCGGGCGGTTTGTTCGGGGAAGAGGTGGTTGTTGGGCCAATGTTCGCTGTATTGGCCGTTTTCAATAAAGGCGATGTCGAAGCCGTTGAATTTTTCGGCAATTTTGTCGAAATGGCTGCCGTGGGCGGAGTCGCCGTGAAAATAGAATTTTTCGTTGCCGTGTTCGATGGCGAAGCTCGACCACAGGGCTTGGTTGCGGTCGGTCAGGGTTCGGGAGGAGTCGTGGCGGGAGGGCAGCGCGGTGTAGCGGATGCCGTTGCGTTCGGTATGCTGCCACCAGTCGAGTTCGGTGATGCGTTCGCGCGGCACGCCCCATTTTCCCAGCAGTACGCCCATGCCGAGCGAGACGACGAAGTGGCTGCCCTTTGAATTGAGTGCCTGCACGCTGTCTTTTTCGAGGTGGTCGTAGTGGCTGTGGGAAATCAGGACGACATCGACGGGCGGCAGTTCGCCGATTTCGGCGGGGGCGGGCTGAAAGCGTTTCATCATGACGGGGACGGGGGAAACGGAATCGCCGAATACGGGGTCGGTGATGACGGTTTGCCCGCCGATGCGCATCAGCAGGGTGGAATGGCCGAACCAGACAAAGCGGCTTTTGCCTTCGGGGGCGGCGAGGAAGGCCGGCCAGTCGGGTTTGACGGTGGGCAGAAGTTTGGGCGGGCGGGTCGCCTGCGGGTCGGTCAGGATTTTCCAAAACGCGCCGGCCAGGCCGGTCGGCTTTTGCTGCGGTTCGGGATTGAAGAAGGTTTGCGTTTCCGGGTCGTAGTGGTCGCTTGCGGGGTAAACGGGATGGCGGTCGGGATACAGGCCGTAGGCCGATAAGGCGCAGGCGGCGGTGAGGGTGGCGAGTTTTTTCTTGTGCTTCATGGTGGTGCGTTTCGGCGGTCGCGCCGTTTTCAGAAGGCCCGAATTGTAGCAGCAGGGCAGGGCCGGTTTTATTTTTTACTGAACGGGGTAATAAATTAACTTAATTTTTGCCTGAGGGGTGCGGCATCGATAGGCCGTCTGAAAGGTTGTTTGCAGTTTTCAGACGGCCTTTTCAGACGGCCTTTAGGGTGTGCGGCGGTTTATTGTCCGAAGGTAAAGGCGGCGATTTTGAAATAGAGGTAGTTGGCCAGCAGGGCGGCAAACCAGAGTGCGCCCAATCGGTTGTTGGCCAGGAATTCGCGGAAACAGGCGTTGCGGTCGCGCTGCCGGATGGCGCGGTATTGTTTGATTTGCCAGTAGAGGGCCAGGGGGACGGCGGGCCAATACGGCCAGGCGGCGGAAATCGTCAGGCCCAGCCAGATCATGAGGGAGGTGAAGCCGAGGTGGCAGGCGAGTACGGCTTCGGCATCGCGGCGGCCGAAGGTGATGGCCGAGGTTTTGATGCCGATTTTGAGGTCGTCTTCTTTGTCGGCCATGGCGTAGGCGGTGTCGTAGGCCAGCGTCCACAGGACGTTGGCGGCAAAGAGCAGCCAGGCGGTGGGCGGGACGTGGCCGGTAACGGCGGCAAAAGCCATCGGGATGCCGAAGGAGAAGGCCAGGCCGAGGTAGAGTTGGGGCAGGGGGAAGAAGCGTTTGGTGAACGGGTAGCTCATGGCTAAAAACAGTGCGGGCAGGCTCATCAGCCAGGTCAGGCGGTTCAGCGGCAGCAGGCAGAGCGCGGCGGCGAGGCAGAGCGCGGCGGTCAGCAGCAGTGCTTCTTTTTTGCCGACTGCGCCGCGTGCGAACGGTCGGTTTTTGGTGCGCTCGACCGCGCCGTCGAAGTTGCGGTCGGCAAAGTCGTTGATGACGCAGCCCGCGCTGCGCATCAGGAAGGTGCCGATGACGAAGGCTGAGAGGATGGTCAAATCCGGCATGCCTTGTGCCGCAATCCACAATGCCCACAGGGTCGGCCACAGCAGCAGCATGGTGCCGATGGGTTTGTCTGCGCGCATCAGTTGTCCGTAGATTTTCAGGCGTTCGGCTGTTGTGTTGTTCATGGTGTGTTTCCGTTGGTTTGAAACCGCCCGTGTCGGGCAAAATGCTTTGGAGGCCGTCTGAAAGCGGGGCGGTGTTTCAGACGGCCTTTTGCCTGCGGGGCAGCGGTGTGTTCGATATGATAATAATTTGCCGTTTGTCGGCGTGATATGCCGTTAATCTTTACCCGATTTAATGCCGCCATTGCTTTACTTGGCGGTTCGGCTGCCTATAATAACGCCTTCGCTGTGTTTGGTTTTGGACTATGAAACGCTCCGTCCTCTGTCCGATGCTGCTGGCCGCTGTCGGGCTGATTTATATCGTGCTGTTTACCTGTGCCGTCAATTATATTGCCGAGCAGGTGTTCCGGTTTACTGTGTTTGCCAAGCCGCAGGCAGTCGTGATGACGGTTGCTTTGGCGGCATCGGTGTTGTTTGCTTCGCCGCTGCTGCCTTTCTGCCGCAAGTTGTTCGAACGTTGCGGCGCGAAATGCCGTCATTATTTCGACCGTACCCGCTAATCCCATCCGTTCCGCCGTGTCTTTTCAGACGGCCTGTTTCCCTTCGGGCGGGTTGTCCGTCTTCATGCTCTGTTCGAAATCGTGCAGCAGCTCCAGTTCAAACCGGCTGAAGCCGGCTTTCTCCCGCGCATCCAGATTCACATATCCCCGAAATACGAACATGTCGTAACGCGACAACAGGTTGCGGAACAAGGCCATCGGTTCCAAGCCGCGTTGGCGGCACAAATGCTGATACCAGTAATTGCCGATTTTCACATGGCCGACTTCGTCGCGGTAAATGATGTCCAAAACACCGCATGTTTCCGTATCGCCGCGTTGCGCCACTTTGGCGCGTATGCCGGGCGTAACGTCCAGGCCGCGCGCTTCCAGCACCCTGGGTACCAACGCCATCCGCAGCAGGGGGTCGAAAGCCGTTTTGTAGGCCATGTCCCATAAGTGGTTGTGCGCGTCGAAATCGCCGTAGGCATAACCGAAGGCTTTCAGACGGCCCGACATCAGGCGGAAATGGTATTCCTCTTCGCAAGCCACCTGTATCCAGTCGTACACAAATTCGTCGGGCATCAGGCGGAAACGGTAGGCCGCATCGAGCGCGAGATTGATGGCGTTGAATTCGATGTGGCAGATGGCGTGCAGCATCGCGGCATAACCTTCCGGCGTATTCATTTTGCGCGGCGTAACGGCTGAAGGCGGAACCAGATTGGGTTTGTCCGGCCGGCCGGCTTCGCGGAAATCCAATGGCGGCGGGGCATTCTTCTCCAAAGGCGGGCGTTGTGCCGAACGCTCGGCCAGTTCGCGCACCAGCCGGCATTTTTGTTCCGGGTCGCGGGACAAGAGTGCCTGTTCGAGCAGTGAATAAAGGGAGTGCATAAAGTTTCCCGACGGCGAAAAACCGCTATTATAAGGTCAAACCCCCGCAAGGCCGTATCCGGCCCGGGCGGGGAATTAAATAAATGTCAAAGCTTGAGGCCGTCTGAAAATAAAACGGCAGTCAATACATATCCTTAACGGCTTTACAAAAATTAAACCCGTCCCGAAGCACTTGCCCGTTTGAAGATAGGCTTTATACTGCCGCTTTGTTGCAATCCAGCCGTAAGGAAATGTTTAATGAAACAGACGACTTATTCGAAATTCTTCGCTGCCGCTATGTTGGGCTTGGCAATCGGCACGGCGCAGGCGGGCGGAATCGACGCCTTGAAAAAATTCAATGCCGATGCCGACGGGTTGAGCGGCTCGTTCAGCCAAACCGTGAAAAACAAAAAGAAAACGCAAACTTCCGGCGGTACGTTCCAAATCATGCGCCCCGGCCTCTTCCGCTGGGAATACAGCAAGCCCTACAAACAAACGATAGTCGGCGACGGCCAGCATATTTGGCTGTACGATGTCGATTTGAAACAGGTAACCAAATCGGACCAGTCGCAGGCCATCGGCGACAGCCCCGCATCCATCCTGTCGGACAAAAACGCTTTGGATTCCAGTTACAGCCTGAAGGAAGACGGCTCCGGCGACGGCATTGATTATGTGCTCGCCACGCCGAAGAAAAACAATGCCGGATATCAGTTTATCCGCATCGGTTTCAAGGGCGACACGTTGGCGGCCATGGAGCTGAAAGACGGTTTCGGCAATCAGACCAGCATCAAATTCAGCAATGTGAACACCCATCCCAACTTATCGCGCGGCAATTTCAAATTCGTGCCGCCCAAAGGTGTGGACGTGTTGAGTCAATAAACAAAACGGAGCTGCCGGCTTTACGGCGGCTCCGAATGTTTTTCAGGCCGTCTGAAAACGGACGGCCGCGCAGGGGGAAGGAATGAAGACAAAAAGTAGGGCGATACGGATGAAAATATTCGCACTGGCTCTTTCGATGGCTGCCGTCCAGGCGCATGCTGTTTCGGCACAAAAGCTGGTGTGGGAGGCGCGCCAGCAAATCGGCCGCACCACCGCCTACGATCCCGCCTACAGCAATATCGGCTATCCGATGGGGGATGTGCCCGTGCACAAAGGCGTGTGTACCGATGTCGTTATCCGTTCGCTGCGGCGGCAGAAAATCGATTTGCAGCAATTGATACACGAAGACATGAGCAAAAATTTTGCCGCCTACCCGAAAAAATGGGGCCTGACCCAGCCCGACCGCAACATCGACCACCGCCGCGTACCCAACATCGCCACCTATTTCCAACGCAAAGGCTATCAAACCCATGACGAAAAATTCCTGGCCGGCGACATCGTTACCTGGGATTTGGGGCGCGGCCTCACCCACATAGGCATCGTTTCCGACCGCAAAAGCGCGGGAGGAGAGCCGCTTATTTTGCACAACATCGGACGTGGGACCCGTGAAGAAAACATCCTCCGACGCTACAAAATCACCGGCCATTACCGTCTGCCGCGATAACCCCTTGTTACGGCACCGGAAGGCCGTCTGAAAAAGGAGTAGTAAATGATGAAAACCAAATATCTGGCCGCCGTATCCGCCCTGCTGTTGGCGGGCTGCGTGTACAGCGAAACGCCGTATGGCCGTTATGCCGCCATCGACCTGCCCGTGGAAAGCCGCACCACCATCAACAAAACCGTGACCATCAACGCCCCGCCGGGCACCACCGTCGTTTACGGCGACGCCACCCCGGCTTCCGCCTATCAGGGCGGTTACGACTGTTATTACGACAGGGGCAACCGCCGCCGCTGCTATCCGCGCCACAATCCGCCGCCGAGACAGGTGTACCGCGTGGAAGGCCAAAGCGGCAGCATAGGGCAAACCTATGAAGGCGGCGGCTACTATATCGGCGGACAGATCAGCCGCTAGCCGGGTTTGCCGTATGCGGACGATTTGACAATGCCTTAATTCCTTAACATTTCATTTGCTTAAATCCAGGCCGTCTGAAAAATCGGCGGCGGCGATTGACAGCGGCGGGCAAATTCCGTATAGTCCGCGGTTCTGAACACGGAGTAATGGCTGAGAGGCTGAAGGCACCTCCCTGCTAAGGAGGCATGTGGGGTCAACCTGCATCGAGGGTTCGAATCCCTCTTACTCCGCCAATCTTTGCAAAACCCCTGAGTTATTCAGGGGTTTTGCTTTACCTGCCGCCGTATTTCGATTTATGTCCGCCATCCGTCTTTTCTTTTCATTCTTCTTCATCGTCCTGCTTGCCGCCTGCGGCCCATCCGCCGAACGGCAGGCCGTGGTTTTGCAGGGCAAGACCATGGGCACGACCTATACCGTCAAATATCTTTCAGACGGCCTCAAAGATTTGCCGCCCCCCGAACAGGTGCAAGCCGATTTGGACAAATTGCTGGTTGAAGTAAACCGCCAAATGTCCACTTACGACCCGTCGTCCGAAATCAGCCGCTTCAATCAGTTGCAGGCTGTCGGCGAGCCGATGGAAATTTCCGCTGATTTTGCCTTCGTTACCGCCGAAGCCTTCCGTTTGAACGGCCTCACCCAAGGCGCGTTGGACGTTACCGTCGGGCCGTTGGTGAATCTGTGGGGCTTCGGGCCTGACAAAACCGTTACCCGCGAACCGACGGACGAGCAAATCCGGCAGGCTTCCGCCGTGGTCGGTACGGATAAAATCATCCTGGCCGGCGGGAGTGGAAAACAGACGCTGGCCAAAAAAGTCGCCGGCACATATCTCGACCTTTCCTCGATTGCGAAAGGATTCGGCGTGGACAAACTGGCCATCCATCTGGAAGGCCTGGGTGTTGAAAACTATTTGGTGGAAATCGGCGGCGAATTGCGCGGGCGCGGCAAAAACGAACGCGGCGAAACTTGGCGCATCGGCATCGAGCAGCCGCAAATCCTGCAAGGCGGCAATACGCAAATCGTCGTTCCGCTGGCCAATCATTCGCTGGCCACTTCGGGCGACTACCGCAATTTCCATGTCGACGCGCACGGCAGGCGGTTGTCGCACATCATCGACCCGCAAAAACACGCCCCTATCAGCCACAACCTCGCCTCCGTCAGCGTGATTGCCGACAGCGCGACCACCGCTGACGGCCTTTCCACCGCCTTGTTCGTATTGGGCGAGCAGCGCGCCCTGCAGCTTGCCGAACAGCAGGGTTTGGCGGTATTCTTGATTATCCGCGACGGCAGCGGCTACCGCACGGAAATGTCTTCCGCATTCAAACAACTGCTACGCGACAAGGATAAATCATGAGTACCATCCTCCTGACTTTCGGTCTGTTTTTATTGATTATATTGGGCATGTCGGTCGGCTATATTTTTTCCAAACGCTCGATTAAGGGCAGTTGCGGCGGCATTACCGCGCTGGGCATGAAAAAAATGTGCGATTGCGAAACGCCGTGCGATACGTTGCAGCAAAAACTGGATCGCGAGGCATCGGAAAAAATTACCGTCGACCAATAAATCAGCCGCCGGATTGCTTTCCGGCGGTTTCATATCGTTTTACCCAACGCCCGAACCGGTTTTTCATCATGGCCGTCCAAAACATCGAACACATATCCGCCGCCGACAAGCTGCAACCGCTTTACGTCATCCACGGCGAAGAAGACCTGTTGCGCGTGGAAGCGTTGGACAAACTGCGTGCCGCCGCCAAGCAGCAGGGTTATTTGAACCGCGAGGTGTACACTGCGGACAACGCCTTCGACTGGAACGAAATGCTCGCATCTGCCAACAGCATGGGTTTGTTTGCAGACTTGAAGCTGATGGAGATTCATATTCCGAATGGCAAGCCGGGGAAAAACGGCGGCGAGGCATTGCTGAGCCTGGCGGAAAACCTGCCCGACGACACTGTAACCGTCGTCATGCTGCCCAAACTGGAAAAGGCGCAGACGCAGGCCAAATGGTTTGCGGCGATGGCACGGCAGGGCGTGGTGTTGGAAGCCAAAGCCGTTTCAGGCAACGCACTGCCTGCTTGGATTAAAGGCCGTCTGAAAAACGCGGGATTAGACATCGAGGCAGATGCCTTGACACTGTTTGCCGAGCGGGTGGAAGGCAACCTGCTGGCGGCCAAACAGGAAATCGACAAATTGGCTTTGCTGCACCCGAGCGGCAGCATCATCAGCGTGGCGGATGCCGAGCTGGCCGTGGCGAATGTGGCGCGGTTTGACGTATTCCAACTGGCGTCGGCCTGGATGAAAGGCGATGCCGTACGGACTTTGCATCTGCTGGAAGGCTTGGAGGCCGAAGGGGAGGAACCCGTGCTGCTGCTGTGGGCGGTGGCCGAAGACATCCGTACCCTGATTAGGCTGGCTGCCGCACTCAAGCAGGGGCAGAGTGTACAGTCTGTGCGCAACAGCCTGCGCCTGTGGGGCGATAAACAGACACTCGCCCCGTTGGCCGTCAAGCGGCTGTCCGTCAGCCGCCTGATCGGCGCATTGCAGGAGTGCGCCCGTATCGACCGGATGATAAAGGGCGCGGAGGACGGCGATGCTTGGGCGGCCTTCCGCCAAATGGTTTACGGCTTGGCAGTCTAGCGTTTCCGTTGCCGTCAATGAAGCGAACCGTACGGCAATATCGAAATATGTGAACCTGCCGTTGAGGCCGTCTGAAAAGATGCCGAAAAGGTTAATTCGGTTTACAATCCGCACTTCGAACCAAACACAAATTTAAGAGACAGACATGAACCCGAAAATGTTTATCCAACCCGCCATCCGCATCTCGGTTATCGCCGCCGTCATCATCGGCATCCTGATACTGTTCGGCGTCAGATGGTGGGTGGCATTGCTCAGCGTACTGGGCATCATTGCCGTTATCGCACTCTTGGCCGTGTGGGTCATCAAACGCCAACGCCGCCAGTTTACCGAACGCCTCAAAGCATTCAACATCGACCCCGAGAGCGGGCGCATCAATCCGGCCGACCTGCGCCGCATGTACAACAGCGGCGGTCAGGCACAAAAAGATGCAGTGATGATTTACTGCATGGCGAACAACAACTGCCCCGAAGCCGATGCGCACAAAGCCTTTAAAGAAATGTCGATGTTCAACCCGAACGCCCGTCAGGCGCAGATGAAAGCCATGCAGGAAATGCAGGCTCAGCAGCGCAAAGGCAAAGGAAAAGGCAAGGGTGGATTCCGCTGAGATGCCGAATAACGATACACGCCGTCTGAAAAGCGTTTTGCCGGGTCAAAACCATTTTCAGACGGCCTCTTTTTACGGAAAAGCAAACCATGTATGACGTAAACACCCACGATGTGCGCCGCTTCTTCGCCGACGTTTGGCGGCAGCGGTTTGCCCCGCTGCAACTGGACGCATTGCAGCAAAAAGCATTGCGGATTCTCGAAGCCCATCAGGAATATGCCGATTATCTGGAAAACATCGAGGACTATCTGGACACGGAATGGAAACCGGAAGGCGGCAGGGAAAACCCCTTCCTCCACCTTTCGTTGCACCTCTCGATACAGGAACAGGCCGCCATCGACCAACCGCCAGGCATCCGCGCCATCCACCAAACCCTGTGCGCCCGCCATAACGGCGACTGGGTGCGGGCGGAGCACCGCATGATGGAAGCTTTGGCCGAAACCATTTGGGAAGCGCAACGTTACGGCCGAGGATTGGACGTAAACGCCTACATGACCCGCTTGAGAAAAGCCATCGGGCTAGGTCAGGAAGAGCGGGCACGGCTCAACCCGCATGAAGTCGGACTTGGGCAGGCGGCCATCGGAGAATAATGGCAGCGGTTGATATACTATAACAAAATTTTCATAAAAAACATATGCTTAGGTATTTACTTTTCCGTTTTGGGAGACTATTATCGCGTTTCCCTAAAACCGGGTAAGACCTGTCCGACCTTAATCAAATCGAAGGAAGCATCATGACACACTGCACCATTCATCACGACCACGCCCATGTTCACGGCAGCGGCTGCGGTCATACCGCCATCAAACATGACGGCCATATCGACTACCTGCACGACGGCCATTTGCACCACGAGCACAACGGCCATTACGACGAACACACCCTGCCGGTAAATGAAACCAACCCCGATGCCTGCATCCCGCTCGATACCTGTGCGGGCCATGTTCACGGAGAAGGTTGCGGACATGAAGCTGTCCCTCACGGCGACCATATCGATTACTTGGTCAACGGCCGTCTGCATCACCAGCACGGCGATCATTGCGATGACCACGGCCCGGTGGAAATCGTTGCATAATTCAGACCGATAAAGTATCGGGCAAACAGGGGAGTCGGCATAATGGTCGGCTCCCCTGTTGTTATATATGTTGTATTTGAAGGTAAGAACAGTATGTCTATTTTTCGCTGTCAAATTAAATAAATAGGGACTTAGACGTTAAAAAAATAATATATTCAATTATTTAATACTATCCAATATTCTGTGTTAATTAAATATTTTTATCAAACATCATGCTTTAATGCTTTATTTAAATTTGAGATTTACAAATCTTTAATGCAGAATGGTAATGTAAGCTTTTTAAATGTGAGGTTTTAAACTATGGTCAAACAGACTGTTTTGGTATGTGCTGTTTTATTGTCACTGACAGGTTGCGTTACTTACGGCGGTCAGCGTTTCATTCCTTCCCCTGAGCAAGAGGCCGCAATGCAGGCTGATTCGCGCCGTGTTCAGAATGATGAACGTGCGGAGCGTGCAGAACGTCGTAGGGAGCACCGTGAAGAAATGATGGATGAGGCCGATGCCATCAACCGTGCTTATGGCAACAGAAAAGTCTATATCCTTCATTAATCTTTAGATTTATTCGATTTTTTCGTATTTCAGGTATTTATTATGAAAAATAAACTAGCGCTTATCCTTCTGACTTCAATCATTGTAACCGGCTGTGCCGCTCAGGGAAGCTCTGTCGGCGATTTGGCTGTAGGTGATGATTCTGCTGCTATCAAAGACGGCCGTAACCGTGCTTCTGCCCAGTTGTCCCGTGCCGAACTGGAACAACACAGACGTCAGCGTCAAAACGTTTCCGAAGAATTGGCATTGGAACGCGAGAAACGCGCCAACAAACGTGATCAAATCAATGGTGCAATGGGTACTGCCGCAGGTGCGGTTGGCTTGATCGGCGGTATTGCCGGTACGGCTGCCGCCATCAAAGCATGGTTCTAAACCATTTGAACAAACGAAGCAAAACGGCTGTCGGTTATCGACAGCCGTTTTTTGTTTTCCAACAATGCTTCTTATAGTCGCAAAGCATACCCTTTCAAATTAAGGCCGTCTGAAAACGGCCTTCGGCAAAGCGGGGGCGCAGCCTGAATAGTTAAAACAGGCGGTATTCTTGGCGGTTGATTGAAAAGCCGTGGCCGTCGTTGTTTTTACAGCTTAAGCCCGATGTTTCGCTGCGGCAGCTCCAACCGTTGCCGCTGACGGTTTCGCCGTATTTCAGTACGCGTGTTTTTTCGTAGCCTTCGTTGTAGGGAACAAATTCGAAACCCGCGCAGCTCATAGCGGCTTTACCTTTGGCGTTAAGCGTGAAGTCCAAGCCTTCGCCTTGTTTTTCACAGCGTTTCGGCATGGCTTTGTTCAGGCCGATGAAGCAATATAAATCGTTGGTATAGCGTTTGTCGGCCTTGGCGTGTTTATGGCTGTTGCCGCCGCATAGGATATTGCCGCTGGGGGTGGCGAAAACGTGTTGGTAGTCATCGTTTAAATAGATGCTGGATGAGCCGGCAAAGACGGGTGTGGCGGCAGAGAGTAACAGAAGGGTCAGATATTTCATGGTGGTTCCCTTGATGAATGTATTCTGTCGGAAAGATTGGGAAGTGGTTTTCAGACGGCCTCAATCGGGCTGACGGTTGGGGCTAATCGAATTCGAAGTTTTCCTGTTCGGGCGTTGTACCGTAATCCCGTCCTTTTTCCCATTTCGCCTGTTCGATTTTTTTGCGCCGTACGGCCAGCAGGCGCATGACTTGGTGTTTTTGGTCATCGTTCATTTGCTGCCAGTAGAGACGTTCTTCCCGGCTGCGCAGGCAGCCGATGCAGTAGCCTTTGTTGTTGGCGCGGCAGACGCCGATGCAGGGGCTGGGGATGGCGAAGAAGTCGGGCTGTTCCATGTTTTCAGACGGCCTTTCCCTGCATGTTGTGGTGTTCGACGGTGAAACCCGCGTCGCGGTAGGCGCGGAAGCGTTCCCTTGCTCCGGCCAGTTCGTCCGGGCTGTTGCCGACGATTTCGAGTACGCGTTGCGGCAGCGGTTGCGCCGTGTGCCAAAAGTCGTCGGTCAGGTTGAGGACGACGGTGCCTTCGGGCAGGGACGGCAGGCGGTTGCCGCAGGCCAAAACGGCGGCGGCATCTTGCGGATAAGGGTGTCCTTCAAACCATATTTCGTGCGGCAGGAAGCTTTCGGGCGGGTCTTGCCACAACTCTTTGTCCAAGCGGCGCATTTCTGCTTCGCTGCCGCACCAAATCAGCAGGCGTTCGTTTTGGCCGCAGGCCCGGCGGGTGAGTTTGCAGGCGAAGGCGGCGGGGTCGGTTATGTGGACGTAGAAGGTGGCTCTGGGCATGGTGCGGCTCGCGATGGAAACGGGGCGGTATGGATGATGCGTTGCTTATATAGTGGATTAAATTTAAACCAGTACGGCGTTGCCTCGCCTTGCCGTACTATCTGTACTGTCTGCGGCTTCGTCGCCTTGTCCTGATTTAAATTTAATCCACTATACAGTACGGATATTTAATGATTTTTTAGTTGTGTAAAAGTTTGGCCGGTAGGTTCGGCAAGGACGGTGCGGGCAACGGTTGCAGGGTTCGCGGTTGTACTGCACATACTTCAGACGGCCTTTCAGCCATCAACCGGCCTATTTTCCCGCAACCTTATCCAACGAGATGCTCAAAATCTGCGTGCCGTCGGCCTCAACCAGTTCCGTCAGCACCCATTTGTAATCTTGGCAGCGGTAAATCTGCTGCCCATTGTCAAATGCCTGCCATCCTTTTTCAGGCAGCCTGAACTGCTTTTTCGCCTGTTCCGCCCGTGCGGCAAAGGGTTTCCGCTTGTTGTAGTGGATGAACAGGTTGATGTCGCTGATTTTTCTGTCCTGATAAATCAGGAAGGCGGAATTTATATCTTTGCCCAACGGGTGTTCGTTTGCGAAAAGATGAATCCCACCTTCTTCCGTTTCGCGTTTTTCAAGCGCGGCCGTCGTGTCGTGCGCTTGGGGAAACCGTTTTTTGAACTGCGCCAAAGGTTCGCCCAATTTCAAGCCTCTCAAATCGGCGCGCGCCACTTCCGCTTCGCACGACTGCGCTGCCGCAGTGCCGGATAAGGCCAGCAAAATCAAGCACAATATTCGTTTCATGGTTATTTTTTGTCCGGTAAGGTTTATGTGGATTATACAGATTGTCAGCTCGTTTTTTTACATTCAACCGCATACGGCGGCCGGTGTTTTTCAGACGGCCTTTTTTACCTATATCCGTTCCGTTTCATCCGCCAGCATGTCGCGCAGGCCGCTGCGGCGGGTTTCGTTGCGGTTGCAGGCGGCGGCAAAGGCATGCCTGCCGCCGACAAAGGTAAATTTTTCGCGGGCGCGGGTGATGGCGGTGTAGAGCAGGGCGCGGTTGAGGCCTTCGGCATCGGCGGGCGGCAGCAGCCAAACGTCGCGGTATTCGGAGCCTTGGCTTTTGTGTACGGTCATGGCGAAGGCGGTTTCGTAGGCGGGCAGGCGGCTGAGGGGGATTTTGCGGTATGTGCCGCCATCGGGGAAATAGGCCGCCAGCGCGCCGTCGCCGCCGTCGGTATCGCGCAGGATCAGGCCGATGTCGCCGTTGAAGAGGCCGAGCGGGTAGTCGTTGCGTTCTATCATGATGACTTGTCCGGCAAACCATTGTGCATCCGCCGGTATGCGCCCGTGCCGTTGCAGGTGGTTGCGGCAGGCGAGGTTGAAGCGGGCGGCATCGTCGCGCCTTGCCGCCAGTACGGCCAGATGGCTTTGGCAGTCGAAGGCGGCCGCGATGTCGGCATGGTCGGCGGCCTGCCAGTAGTCTGCCTGCTGACGGCAGAAGTCGGCGGCCAGTTGTTCGACGGAGGCTGTGCGGACGGACAGTTGGTCTGGAAAACGGTCGAACTGCGCCCAAGCGGTTTCCGCGTCTCCGGCGCACACCGCGCGCGCCAGACAGCCCAGCCCGCTGTGTTCGCCGAAACGGTGGCTGACGGTCAGGCGGGCGGTGTTGGCCGAAAGCGCGGGCGGGTTGGAGGCCGTCTGAAAAGGGTTTTCGCGTTGCGGCAGCAGGGTTTTCAGACGGCCTGCCGTTTCGCCGTCCAAGATGGTGGTTTGTGCCAAAGAGGCCAATACCGCGCCCGCGCCGACGGAAGGGAGCTGGTTTTCGTCGCCCAACAGGATGACGCGGCAGCCGTCGGGCACGGCGCGCAGGAGGTTGAGCATCAGGGCGAGGTCGAGCATCGAGGCTTCGTCGATAATCAGGATGTCGAGCGGCAGCGGGTTGTCGGCATCAAACTGCGGCTGCATTTGCGGCGGGCGCAGTTTCAACAGGCGGTGGACGGTTTGGCCTTCGAGTGCCGAGAGGTGCCGCTTGAGGCCGTCTGAAAGGGAAAAGCCGGCCAGGGCTTTGTGCAGGGCGCGCGCCATGTGTGCCGCCGCTTTGCCCGTCGGCGCGGCCAGCGCGATACGCGGCAGGCGTTCGCGGCCTTGGCAGAGCAGGGCGAGCAGTTTGGCGACGGTGGTGGTTTTGCCCGTGCCGGGGCCGCCGGAAATTAAGATGAAGTTTTGCAACAGAGCCAGCGCGGCGGCTGCCTGCTGGCCTTCGCTGCCGGGTCGGGCAAACCATTCCGCCAGCAACTCTGCGGCACGGGCAGTTTCGGGGATTTCGGCCGGCGGGACGGCCAGGCGGCGGATTTCGCCGGCCAAGTCGCGTTCGAGCCGGTAGAAGCGGCCGAGGAACAGCCGACGCCCGCGCAAAACCAGCGGGGCAAGGCCTTTCGAATCGGTCAGCGGCGCGGTCTGCGCCAGTGTCCCGGCTTCTTCGTCGGTCAGCCAAATAAAGCTGTGGCCGTCTTCCAGCGCGGCGAAAAGGCGGAGTAAAAACGGGGCGCACACCTCGGCGGCGGCAGGATAAAGGCGGCTGAGCAGTTCGACTGCGGCATCGGCGGCTGCGGTTTGGAATTCGTCGTCATTCATGGCGGCGGCAATTTAAAGAAAGGGACGGGCGGATTATAGCGGAAGCGGCTGCCGTTTTCAGACGGCCTGATGCGGAAGGAGGCCGACTGAACAGCAGGTTGCGCGATTTAAAGGTGTTTTCAGACGGCCTTTCGGCTAAAATACGCCGCCCTAGAGCCATGAATCATCTTTCCCAATCCGATTTCCCCGTTATGAAAAACATCGTCATCCTGATTTCCGGACGCGGCAGCAATATGCAGGCCGTCGTCGAGGCCGCCGTTCCGAATGCGGACATCCGCGCCGTATTGAGCAACAACGAAAACGCCGCCGGACTGGCGTGGGCGGCATCGCGCGGCATCGCCACCGCCGCGCTGAACCACAAAAACTTCCCCGACCGAGAATCCTTCGACCGCGCCATGATGGAATTGATCGACCGCCATCAGCCCGATTTGGTCGTGCTGGCCGGATTTATGCGCATCCTCACGCCCGCCTTTTGCGCCCATTACGAAGGCCGCCTGATCAACATCCATCCCTCGCTGCTGCCCGCCTTTACCGGCCTGCACACCCACGAACGCGCATTGGCCGCCGGCTGCCGCGTGGCCGGCTGCACGGTGCATTTCGTTACGCCCGAACTCGATTGCGGGCCCGTGATTGCGCAGGGCGTGGTGCCGATTCTCGACGGCGATACGGCCGACGACATCGCCGCGCGCGTCTTGAAAGTGGAGCACCAACTGCTGCCGCAGGCTGTGGCCGATTTTGCCGCAGGCCGTCTGAAAATCGACGGCAACCGCGTGCTCAACAGCCGTGCCGCCGATTCCGAAGCGCAATTCCTGGCTTGAGAAGACGATGAAAAACAATACATTGCCACCTCGCCGCCTATCCGTAGCCCCCATGCTGGACTGGACTGATCGGCACTATCGCCATATGGCGCGCCAAATCACCCGCCATACCTGGCTTTACACCGAAATGATTAACGCGGGCGCGGTGATTTACGGCGACCCCGACCGTTTCCTGCTGAAAAACGACGGCGAAAACCCCGTCGCGCTGCAACTGGGCGGCAGCGAGCCGCAGGATTTGGCCAAAGCGGCCGCCAAAGCCGCCGCTTACGGCTACGACGAAATCAACCTCAACTGCGGCTGCCCCAGCCCGCGCGTACAGAAAGGCGCGTTCGGCGCGTGCTTGATGAAGGAGGCGGATTTGGTGGCCGACTGCCTGAACGCGATGCAGGAAGCCGCACCCGTCTGTGCCGTTACCGTCAAGCACCGCATCGGCCTCGACCGCGAAACCGATTATCAGCCGCTGGCCGATTTCGTCGGCACATTGGCGGAAAAAACCGATTGCACAACCTTCATCGTCCACGCCCGCAATGCCTGGCTGGAAGGCCTCTCGCCCAAGGAAAACCGCGACGTGCCGCCGTTGCGCTACGATTATGTCTACCGCCTGAAACGCGAGTTTCCCGCGTTGGAAATCATCATCAACGGCGGCATCAAAACCAATGACGAAATCGCCGCGCACCTGCAACATGTGGACGGCGTGATGGTCGGGCGCGAGTGCTATCACAATCCGATGCTGATGCGCGACTGGGACAGGCTTTTTTACGACGACGACCGTGCGCCCGTCTCCTACGCCGAACTGGCAGGCCGTCTGAAAGATTATGCCGCCGCGCAACTGGCCGCCGGACGCGGCACGATTTTGCGGCACATGGCGCGCCATTACCTCGGCCTGATGCACGGCCTGAACGGTGCGCGCCATTGGCGGCGCATGTTGTCGGATGCCGAACTGCTGAAACCGAACGACCCCGATTTGATTTTGCGCGCCTGGGAACAGGTGGAACGGGCGAATGATTTTTCAGACGGCCTCCCTGTGGATAAAGAGTAAACGAAAGGAAACAAAATGGACGCATTAGATTTGCTGACCACCCGCCGCTCGGTGCGCGAACTGGTCGAACCCGCCCCCGACGAACTCGAGCTGGAAACCGTTTTTCAGGCGGCCACCCAAGTGCCCGACCACGGCAACCTGACACCGTGGCGTTTCGTCGTTATCACGGGCAGCGAGGCGAAACAGAAATTCCGCCGCGCGTTGGAAGAAACGGTGGAAGTGATGAAATTGGGTGAGGACGCGATGAGAAAGGCGGAAAAAGTTGCCAACTTCGCCCCCATGATTATCGCCGTGATTGCCGCGCCGAACACCGCCGCGGAAAAACCGAAGCCCGAATGGGAGCAGCTGATGAGTGCGGGCGCGGCAGCTTATGCCGTCCAGCTTACCACCAACGCGCTGGGTTACGACAACGTGTGGATTACCGGCCTGTGGTGCGGCAGCCCCGTATTGCGCGAAGCCATGAACTGCGGCGAAAAAGACCGCATCATCGGCTTGATCATGGTCGGCACGGCGCAGCACGATTTCCCGAAAGAAGAAAAAAATACCGATTTGGAACGCTTCGTCAGCTATTGGTAAGATGAAAAGGCCGTCTGAAAACGGCATCCGTATTTTTCAGACGGCTTGGAAAGGAATCGATATGCCGCCGTTGGCTCGGAATTTGGCCTTAATCGCGCTGCCGCCGCAGGTGGCGGGATTTGTGCTGTTAGTTATTTTATTGGGCGGCGACTTCCCCGATTTTATTTTAGGCATCGGCACTTTGGCCGTTTTGGGACTGCTGGTGGCTTCTATACTCTACTGCCTGCCGATTACCGTACCTTACGCCGCGCTGCTTTCCATCCTGAAGGTGCGGCGCGGTTGGGCGGGGGCGGGTGTTTCCGCCGTACTGCTCGGCGGGCTGGCGGTGTCGGTTGCCGCCTTGGTCGGATTTCTGTTTGCCGGCTATATCCCGTGGGATATGCTGTTGCACGTTGCCGCCGCCTTCGCTTTTACCGGCCTGCCGATGTCGCTGTTCCTGCCTGAAGGAAAGGTCGTCTGAAGCGGGATCCGTATTTTCAGACGGCCTGCCGATAGCTTTATTTAAAAAGGAAACCGAATGTCCGAACATAAAACATCCCATTTGGGCCTTATCTTCATCAGGGCCGCCGTCATGGCCGGCGTATGGGCGGCGCACTTCGCCGGTTGGCTGATATTGGGCGCGGCCTATATGGGCGGCAGTTTCGAATGCTACGACCACCGCTACGAAAACATCGCGGGCACGGCGTTTTACCCCTTGATGCTGGTTAGTTTGATTCTATTCAGCGTCCTGTGCTGGTTGCCCGCCCGCCTGCTCGTCCGCGCCAAAACGCTGCTGCCCGCCGCCGCCGTATTGCTGGCCTGGTTGGTGTTTTATATCCTGTTGCCGCACAACCACAATATCTGCATCGGCGGCTGAACCGCCGTACGACATCATTCAGGCCGTCTGAAAACCAATCTTGTGCGAAGCGGGATTTTTCAGACGGCCTCAAACGAAGGGACATACACATGAAACAATATCTCGGCCTGATGCGCCACGTCATGCAAAACGGCCACGACAAATCCGACCGCACCGGCACCGGCACGCGCTCCGTGTTCGGCTACCAGATGCGCTTCGATTTGGCGCAGGGTTTCCCGCTTTTAACCACCAAAAAACTCCACCTGCGCTCGATTATCCACGAGCTGCTGTGGTTCCTCAAAGGCGATACCAACATCAAATACCTGAAAGACAACAACGTTTCCATCTGGGACGAATGGGCGGACGAAAACGGCGACTTGGGCCCGGTTTACGGCTACCAGTGGCGCAGCTGGCCCGCGCCCGACGGCCGCCACATCGACCAAATCGCCAACGTGGTGGAGCAAATCAAGAAAAACCCCGATTCCCGCCGCCTGATTGTATCGGCCTGGAATCCCGCGCTGGTGGACGAAATGGCCTTGCCGCCCTGCCACGCGCTGTTTCAGTTTTACGTTGCCGACGGCAAACTGTCCTGCCAGCTCTACCAGCGCAGCGCGGACATCTTCCTCGGCGTGCCGTTCAACATCGCCAGCTACGCGCTTCTGACCATGATGATTGCCCAAGTGTGCGGTTTGCAGCCGGGCGAATTCGTCCACACGCTGGGCGACGCGCATATTTACAGCAACCACTTCGAGCAAACCGAATTGCAGCTGGCCCGCGAACCGCGCGCGCTGCCGAAGATGAAGCTCAACCCCGCCGTAACCGACCTGTTCGACTTCAAATTCGAAGATTTCGAACTGGCGGATTACGACCCGCACCCGCACATCAAAGCCGCTGTGGCCGTCTGAAAAACACTCTGAATTATATCGGGTTAAGTTTAAATCAGGACGCGGCGGCGAAGCCGCAGGCAGTACAAACAGTACGGCAAGGCGGGGCAGTATCGGGCTGGTTTAAATTTAATCCACTATATTTCGCGGCGAAGCCATGATGAGAGAGGCCGTCTGAAAACGGAAAACCGGTTTTCAGACGGCCTCTTGCCGTTCCAAACGCGCCCGCCTTAAAGCGTGGCCGCTTCGACATAGGGCACGCGGCCGTCGGGTTCGGGCGGCGTATCGAAGGCGACGACGAACAGCCTGCCGCCCGCCGCCAGATGCGGATATTCGTTCATGACGGGCAGCAGCGGGTCGTTTTCGTGCATGCTGCCGACCATGTAGTGCCAGCCGAGTTTGCGGCAGCGGATGTATTGCGCGCGCAGGAGGGCGCGGTAAACGTCGGCATCGTCTTTTTCGACGGCGGTCAAAGCCAGATAGCCGTAGCGTATCGTCCCGCCCTCGTCGGGCAGCAGCGGCAGGCACAACAGGCGGGCGGCGGTGTTGTACAACGGTTTGCCCAAACGCCACAGGCCGTTGTACCGTTCGACATGGATTTGGCGGAAACCGTGCTGGTCCCAGCCGGCCAGCGCGCCGACAATCCGGCCGTCCCGCCGCGCGATGCAGACGTCGCCGACGGACAGCCCGCGCAGCCGCCCGTTGTGCCAGTCGGCCGGTTCATAATGCGGCGCAAATTGGCGGCGGGCGGCTTCGCGGTTGAGAAAATCGGTCAGTTCGCCTTCTTCACCCGCACGGCCGAAGCGGAGTTCCACCCCCTCCGGTGCAATCGGGCGGCGCGGGCGGGCAAGGCGGATGAACGGCGTGTGCACCAGGCCTTGCGGGATGTAGTGCGGCATACCGCGGCGGTTGGCGGCGATGGTGGAGAGGGCGGCGGCGTTGTCGTGCAGGATCATGCTGGTGTGCAGCGGCAGCGGGTCGGCGGCAATGACGTTGCCCAGTTCGCGGTAGGCCCGGAAAAGGCAGTGGCCGGAACGGTAGCGGCGGTTGAGGCGCAGGTCGGCCAGATAGCCCAGCGTTTCCAGTCGGCCGTTGAAATAGGCGGCACGGCGGAAACGGCTGCCCAATACCGCGATTTCGCCCGTTTCGACATTGCAGCCTTTGTAAATTTCTGCCTGTTCGCCCTGAACCGACGAGGTGAGGAAGTAAGACGGTTCGCGGCGGAAGCTGACGCTGATGCCGCCTTCCATAACGTTTTCCCGCAACAGGCGGCGCAGGGCGTCGTCGTCGTCGGGCGTGGCGAGGGAGAAGATGAGGCGTGGCATAGGGGCCGTCTGAAAAACATTGGACGGCGTGATTATATAGTGAAACGGCCGTCCCGATGGCGTGCGGCGTAGCGGGAGGAGGCCGTCTGAAAAAGCCGAAGCCGCCAAATTCCGCTATAATCCGCCGTTTTGATGACCCGTTTTACGCTATGTCCCCGCGCCCGCTGATATTGACCGTACTGCTTGCCGCCCTGCCTTTGTCCGCCGCCCCCGAAACGCCGGACGGAGGCGATTTGAACAGCATCCGCCACGCCATCGACGAGGCGCAGTCGGAATTGCAGCAAAAACAGCAGGCGCAGCGGCAGGCGCAGCAGACGCTGGCCAAAACCCGTGCCGCACTGGAAAAGGCGCAGCGCGAACTGGCCGGCATCACCCGCCGCCAGCAAGACTCGCGGCAGAAGCTGCAAACGCTGCAAAACGAACTCGAAGGGCTGAAAACCGAAATCGCGGGACGCAAAGCGCAAGTTGCCCGCCTGTTGAACGGCCACTACAAAAACCGCCAAAACAACGCCGTCATCCTGTTTCTGAAAAACGCCGAGCCGGGGCGGAAATCGCGTTATCTCGAATACGCCCGCCGCATCGGCAGTGCAAACCGCAACGTGGTATTCGAACTGGTCGTCCAGCAGCAGGAACTGCACCGGCGCGAACAGGAAATCGATGCCGAACTGGCGAAGCTGGCCAAACTGAAAGCGGAAAAAGAAGCCGCGTTGAGCAGGCTGGGCAAACACAATTCGGCCGCACAGCGCGAAAACAGCCGTCTGAATGCCGAAATCGACAAGCAAAACCAAAACCTGAACAAACTGCGTGCCGACGAATCGAAATTAAACCAAATCCTTGCCGACATCGCCCGCCGCAATGCGGCCAAACGCAAACAGGAAGCCGCCGCCCGCACCAAAGCCGCCCGCGAGCGGCTGGCGGAGGAAAAGTCGAAAAAACGTCCGGTAAAACCTGACAACGCCGAAGATAAAGCCGCCTCCGCGCCGGCCAAACCGCCCGTTTCCACCCTGACGGAAGAAGACCGCGCCTTACAGGGCGAATATGCCGCGCAGGCCAACAACACCTTCAGCCGCCTCCAAGGCCGCCTGCCGCATCCGGTCGGCGGCAGCATCACCGGCCGTTTCGGCAAACCGAGGCCGGACGGCGGCGTTTGGCACGGCCTGTTTTTCGCCACGGCCCCGTCCCCCGTCCGCAGCGTGGCCGACGGCACCGTGGCTTACGCAGGCGCGCTGAACGGCTACGGCAATACCGTCGTCATCGACTACGGCGACGGCTACACCGGCGTTTATACCGGCCTGTCGTCCATCGCCGTCGGCAGCGGCGGCAGCGTGAAAACGGGCGGTACAATCGGCACCAGCGGCAGCCTGCCGTCGGGCGAGCAAGGCCTGTATTTCGAAATCCGCTACCGGCTTGCGGCAATGAACCCCGCCGCCTGGCTGCGCTAGGGCGGGGAGGCGGAAGCATAGAGGCCGTCTGAAAGTCCGGCCGCCCGTTTTCAGACGGCCTTTGCGTTTTTCCGCCTATTGTATTTTTTGATAAAAGCAGTTGATGGACAACATCAAATCCAATACAGTTCGCATCTTTGCCGCAGGTCGGCATTCAGAAACAAACGAGAATATACAAACATGGCAAATTCCACTTTGAAAAAAGTCGCACTCTACACATTGGGCGCGTTCAGCGGCGCATTGCTGACCGTCGGCGTACAGGGTTTCGCCGCCTCCGAGGGCAAAAAACAGGACGCGCTGCCGGTACAGTCCATCCGTACGCTGGCAGAGGTTTACAGTCAGATTAAAGCCAACTACTACGAAGACAAAACCGACGACGTCCTGCTCGAAAGCGCCGCGAAAGGCATGGTGGCCGATCTCGACCCGCATTCCGAATACATGAACAAAAAAGACTATGCCGACCTGAAGGAAAGCACCAGCGGCGAATTCGGCGGTTTGGGGATGGAAATCGGCTCCGAAGACGGCTTTGTCAAAATCATCGCTCCGATTGAAGACACCCCGGCCGAACGTGCCGGCATCAAAAGCGGCGACTACATCGCGAAAATCGACGGCGTTTCGACACGCGGCATGAGCGTGAGCGAAGCGGTGAAAAAGATGCGCGGCAAACCCGGCACCAACATCGAACTGACCATTTCGCGCAAAGACTCTTCCAAACCGCTGACCTTCAAACTCACCCGCGCCATCATCAAAGTGCAGAGCGTGCGCTCCAAACTGATCGAACCGGGCTACGGCTACATCCGCATCAGCCAGTTCCAGGAACGCACCGTCGCCTCGTTGCGCGAAGCAGTGCAAAAGCTGACCAAAGAAAACAAAGCCCCGCTCCAAGGCTTGATTTTGGACTTGCGCGACGACCCCGGCGGCCTGCTTAACGGCGCGGTGGGCGTATCTGCCGCCTTCCTGCCCGAAGGTGCCAAAGTGGTCAGCACCAAAGGCCGCGACGGCAAAGACGGCATGAGCCTGTCCGCCCTGCCGAAAGATTACATTTTCTCCGGCCATGCCGACCCGCTCAAAGGCCTGCCGTCTGAAGTCAAAAACATCCCGCTTACCGTATTGATCAATTCCGGTTCGGCCTCCGCTTCGGAAATCGTCTCCGGAGCCCTGCAGGATCACAAACGCGCCGTCATCGTCGGTACGCAGAGTTTCGGCAAAGGCTCGGTGCAGACCGTGCTGCCGCTATCCAACGGCAGCGCCATCAAGCTGACCACTTCGCTCTACTACACGCCGAACGACCGCTCGATTCAGGCGCAAGGCATCGTGCCGGACGTGGAAGTCAAAGATAAAAACCGAACCTACGAAAGCCGCGAGGCCGATTTGGCCGGACACATCGGCAATCCGTTGGGCGGGGAAGAAGTAAACGGCGTGGTGCACGATGATGCCGTTGAAGAAAAAGCCGCATCCCAAGCCGACAAAGAGGCTGCCAAAGGCAAAAACAAGGGCAAGGACAAAGAGAAAGAGGCGGAAGAAGAACTCTCTTCGCGCCACAATCCCGACCCTGCGAAAGATGCCCAACTGAAAGCCGCGCTGGATTTGGTGAAAGACCCGGCCAAATGGCGTGAATCGCTCGGGTTGGCCGCCAAAAAACCGGCAAAAAAAGATAAAAAAGAAACAACTAAAGAAGACAAATAAACCCGTCGGATATAGTTTGTAGCGAAAAGGCCGTCTGAAAGATGTTTTTCAGACGGCCTTTTTACGTCCCGACCCGCGTTCAAAGCAAGCAGGCGGAAATACCCATGCAAAGACTACCAACGGAGGGAGAAGTGCACCCGAACGATATGGCGGTTTGCCCTGTCGGGAAGGCGGCGCGTGCAACAGTCAATAAAACGGTTTGGGGCGGGGTGGGCAAATCCGCCATCCGTTCGGCTTCCATTCCAAAGTGTCAGCCATTCGGAAAAAAGACGGCTGCGATATTTGCCGCCGCTATTGGCGCGGAAGTTGGGATGTATGACGGGGGTTACCACACAAAATAAAACATGGTTTTTGCCAGTATCACAATCAGCGTCATGTGCAACAGCACGGCGGTATGGATATAGCGCGACCAGGCTTTGGTCAGCGTGTGCCGCCGCATTTTCGTAACGGCCACGACAAAATGCAGCAGGATGCTTGCCGCAATAATCACTTTCAGCGTCAGTTGCAGGTTGAAGGAAGAAGCGAAGGGCGCGGCCAAGTTCGGCAGATAGCGCAGGTAAGCCATGGTCAGGCCGGACAAAAATACGGCCGCCACCACCCAAGGCATCACCTTTACGGCGCGTCGGGACAAAGCACGTTCGACTTCGCGGCGCGATTCGCGCGAAACGGCCGAGGTGTGCATCACACTTAAAACCAAGGCCTCGAAAAAAACGCCGCCGACAAAAATTACGGCGAAAAACAAATGGGCAATATGCGCCCAGGCATAATCCGGCATAGCTAACGAACCTTTGGAGAATTTAACTTAAATAGACGGCAATACGCACGACAGACGTGTACTCTTACATCGTCATTTTAACAAATGACGTTTCTCATTCCCATAAAAACAAGGAGTTTCACAATGAAATCTTTATTCTTGAAAACCGCCGTATTAGCCGCTTTGGCCGTTTCCCTGACTGCTTGTAACGGCATGACCCGCACCCAGCGCAATACTGCCGCTGGTGCAGCCATCGGCGGTGTGGCCGGGAATCTGATCGGCGGTACAACCGGCGCGACTTTGGGCGGTGCTGCCCTGGGTGGCGTAATCGGCAGCCAAATCGACCGCTAAACACTATCTGTAGACAAACAGGCCGTCTGAAAAAGTTCAGACGGCCTGTTTCATTATCTATTTGCGCATCGGAATAGTCGGTCAAAGTATCCCATGTTCTGCCGCAAGGGCAAACGCTCCGTCCAGCGCGGTTTGCATATCCTGCGGCAGCGTGGCGCGGATGCGGGCGGTATAGGCATCGCGGCAGAGTGCCAAATCCATGCTCGGGCGTTTGTGTTCGATGCCGTATTGCAGGTTTAGCAGAACGGCGGCCGTATAGGCATACGGGCGGCCGTGCGGTTCGAACATGGCGTAATCCGGCAGCTCGGTCAGGCCGAAATTCATTTGTGCGGGAAGCAGACGGGCGTTTTGCCGTCCGAATACCGTTTTTAATGCTGCAAAATTCTGTACCCGCACTTTTTCGTCCAACGATAATGCGGCCAATGCGGGCAAAGCCGAACGGCCATGCTCGGACAGCCAGGCAAACAACGGCGGCGGATCATTCGGATGCGGATGCTTCATAACGGGCGGTCTGCTTTGCGGCGCGGCAGGCGTTTGCCTAACGGGTGTGGGTATGGCCGACGCTGACGCCGCCTTTGATTTCGCCGTATAACTCATTGCCGCCGTTGGAATGATGGGCGGCGCAGGCGGCCAATATGGCGGCAGCGGCAATCGCGAGAACAATCTTTTTCATATGAATCCCTTTGGATGGCTTGGTTTTCAGACGGCCTTTGGGTATCTCGGCCCGTCAGCCGCCGCATTATATCGAAAACCGCCGTTACGGCGGATTTTTCAGACGGCCTGATGCGGTTTGGGCTACAATACGCGGTTTTCCCCACCTGTCAGCATCATGAAAGAACACAAAGCCAGAAAACGCTTCGGGCAGAATTTTTTGCAGGATACGCGCATCATTGCCGATATTGTCAATGCCGTGCGCCCGCAGGCCGAAGATGTCGTGATTGAAATCGGTCCGGGTTTGGCGGCGATAACCGAACCTTTGGCGAAAAAGCTGAACCGCCTGCACGTTATCGAAATCGACCGCGACATCGTAGGCCGTCTGAAAACGCTGCCGTTTGCCGACAAACTGGTGATTCACGAAGGCGATGTGTTGCAGTTTGATTTCAACGGCATAGCGGGCAAAAAGAAAATCGTCGGCAACCTGCCTTACAATATTTCCACGCCGCTTTTGTTCAAGCTGGCGGAAGTGGCGGACGATGTCGTCGATA
>ERZ773059.188-NODE-188-length-34035-cov-4.146086_pt1 | contig 34035 bp, 47 predicted proteins | sample MGYA00580514_ERZ773059 | MGnify/ENA primary metagenome ERZ773059 (study PRJEB29015, sample SAMEA2737981) | human oral metagenome | biome: human oral; feature: human-associated habitat; material: dental | place: China | collected 2056 ...
GCTGTTAAATAATGAATTTAGAAAAAGCCTGTCATATCAAGCATTTGAGCTTGTGTGACAGGCTTTTTTCGTTGCTTTGGGGCATTTTTGGGGCAAAGACTAATACTTTTCCATGACATCTGCAACGGTTGATTTCATTTGTTTTGTGATGTGAGTATAGATTTGTGTCGTTGTTTTTGCGTCCGAGTGGCCAACGCGATCCATGATGGCCTTGAGCGGGACATTGTTTTCAGCAAGTCGGCTTACTAGCGTGTGACGAAATATGTGGCTAGTAAGGTTTTTCTGGATTGGTGTTTCAAGTCTCTCATTGGCTTTCTTTAGAGCCAAGTTAAAAGAGTTTGTTTGCAATGGCACCCCATTTTTTGTTGTGAAGATAAAACCCATATCTTTATAGCGAGGATTGGTATTCCTCTCTAGTTCATTCATGAATTCCATCTCTTCTAAAATTTCTTTTTCACGGGTGGTCATGACGGTCTCACGATAAGATGCCAGAGTTTTTGGAGATGTTTTTTCGCCTTTTTGATATCCGTTCGTGTGGTCGTAGGTTCCATGGAGCTGCAGGGTGTTGGATTCATAATCAACATTATGTGGTTCAATCCCAACAGCTTCACCGATGCGACAACCATTTAAACTCATGAATTCAGAGAGCAATCCGATTCGATAGGTGCTTGGCCTACGATACAACTCTTTCAGCAGCAGTTTGATTTCATCTTCTTCAAGATATTTCTGATCTACCTTTTTCCAATCTTCTAATGTCTTTTGGATTCTTGGTAGCTTGGCTCTCCTAGCTGGGTTGTCCTTGATGATGCCAAGGTCAACAGCATAATCGAAAGCAAGATTTAGCATAGACTTGTTCCGTTCTTTTTTACTCCTGGAACAGTCGATTTTATCTAGATAGTTCTGAACGTATTTTGGATCAATCTTAGATACTTTTATACCCACTCCGAAATCATCTTTTATCTCTTTGATATTCCCACTTAATGAAGCGATAGAAGAACGTTTAATCTCTTGTTGGTAGAATGCCCACCACTGGTCGAAAAGCTCCGTAAAAAGCATTTCTGAACTTTCCAGATCGCTTAGAATATTTGCTATCTTTATTTCAAGTTGTTTCTGAGCTTCTTTTCGGATACGAGGAGTGTCTTTTTCCATGAGAATCGATACTCTGGCCCATTTTTCGGTGTAAGGATTTTTATACCTCTCAATAAAATTTACTTTTCCGCTTTTATGTTGTTCTACCCACATTGTATTTTCTCCTATATTTTGGTAAAATGGGTATAAGAAAATGACCTTTTTAATGGTTGTTTCCTATACTTGAATGCCTCACGCTCAGAGTCGCCAAACTTTGAGAGCGTGGGGCTTTTTTGTTTTTAATTCAACAAAAAACGGTAACTAAATTTATAGTTACCGTTTCTGCGTGGCAGCTTGTGCCAACCAGATTATTTGCACTAGGATTTCTCCTAGGTTAGTAACTATATATTATCAAATAGATTTTATTTTGTCAAATAAGATAGCGCGCTTTAATTTCATCGCTTAAAATTTTCATCTGTGGTTCAAGTATTTGTGCAACACCAATTCCGTCTAAAGGATTGATTTTCTTAAAAATCTTCACTTTGTCAATAGTTGTAATTGAATCTAATTTCGCATAGGTTGTTTTATCTAGGTCAGATACATATTTTTCAAGACGTTGACCAGCCAATGAAACGTTATCTGTAAGTTTTTGAACAAGGTTTATTGCACGTTCTTTCTCTTCTAATCGACCTTCTTTATCCAATTTTGCGATAAGTTCATCAAAATCATCATATTCTCCAAAATGTGCTACCAGTTCATTTCCAACCTTATCTTCAGCCGCTTTGATGAGTTGTGTAGTTAGTAGGCCAAGTCCTTCAGCTAAGTTAAACTCTAGCGGTAAATTGTCGTATCCAGGTTTAGAAGTTAAAGGAATAACCGTGATAGTGTTTCTATTCTTTTTGTCTTCTTTGCTAAGCGTAATTGCATAATGTGGCGCAGAAAATTCTGATCCAAAGTTTATCCCAAAATCAACATAGATTAGTGTGCCATAAGGGAACACTCTATTTCTACGACGCTTTCCTTGGATTTCACGCTCTAATTGATTGCTATAGTTGGTCATACTTTGACCAAGTCTAGAGGTTTTGAAGTGATTTGGATTCTCAACAGTTAGTTGTTTCATTTTATTTGTTGAGACTGTCAATTTATCAAGATTATTTTTTTCTAGTTTGTTCATCCCGTCTCTAAGTAACTCCTTTTTTATATGCTTAAGCAGTTTATAACTATTTTATCCAATCAGCGACTTATATTCCTCTTTACTTTAATTTTAGATGGCCGTCGGAGAGTGTGGGGATTTTTTATTTTTTTAAGACTTTCAACTTAATTCGAATCTTGAATGAATCCTTAACTGTACGAAGTCTACCACTATCCGGATTAATATCTTTGTAATCACCGCCATAAATTTCAGCATTTTTGATAACTTCATTATTTGGATCTACGGTTAATCTTAATACCTTTCTATTTTTGGACTTAGTGACATAGCCTAAGTGATAACCTCGAACCACAATTTTAACTGCATTAGGGTCAAATTTATTATCAAATTCAGGGATAAACTCTACATCTGGAATTTTAAAAGGCAAGTATTTATAAAATCTTCCTCCAAAAATTAATTCCTCTTTAATTTCTTTAGAAGTATATCCTAAATAAGGGGTATCATCTGATTCTCTTATAAGTTCTTGACATAAATCTGAGAAAGCTTCTTGGCGATAAGATATTCCTTTCACTTTGAGAATAACATCATAAATAGTTCTCTCGTCAATCTCCTGTTTTTTTATTCTGTCTTCTATTTGAACAACCAATAGTTTATTCAGTTCTTCAATTTCATACTCTAGTTGATCAGTATTAGATTGCCTAGGAAAAACACCAATCAAAAAGAGAATAACTAAACTGCCGATAATAAAAGAGAAAATTGTTAGTAGTATATTTCCAACGATACCAAGCAGAAAAACAGATATTAAAGTCAGCAAAACCAAAAAGGCTATTAAAGACCTTTGATTTTCCAGTTTACTAATTGTTTTTCTGTGTTCGTCTATTAGTACTTTGATTTCCTTTTCAGTAAGAGTAGTAGACATATAAGCACCTTGACCTCAATTTTCAGATGGCATGAAGTTTCCGACAATTTTTCCAATAATTCTAGGATCTTCTTCAAATGGTGCGAACTTATCTTTATATTTTGGATTAAGGGAGACTAAACGCAATCCATCAGGTTCACGATAAACCTTTTTAATATACGTTTGACCGTCCCAATCAACGGCATAAACCGCTCCGTCATAATCAAAACCAGTCTCTTTTATGAGGACAACCTCTCCGTTTTGGAATTTAGGTTCCATTGAGTCTCCGAAAACCCAAGAAGCAAAATCGTGGTCTAGGTCTTTATCATAAAAAACAGTATCATAGTTCCCATCGTTGAAGTATGAAAAACCAGTACCAGCTGATAGTTTTTCAAAAACACGGTATTCAAAAAGCTTTTCCTCAATTGTGATTACTTTATTATTTTGCTCTTTCAATTGTTCGTTAGCGTAGTTAAGAACCTTTTGTTTTCTCGGAGTTGATAGCTTGACAACTTTTTCAGTGATTTTATGAATCAATGGGGATGTGGGGATTTTTAACTCATTTACTTCCTGAGTTTTATCCTCTATCAAGTCTGATTTATTAACTCCAAAATAGTCCGCAAGTAATTCGATCTTTCCTATCCGAGGATAAGTTATGCCTTTTAACCAATCTCTTACAGTAGTGTACTTCAATCCGAGATCAGAACAGAGCTTATTTCTATCAATCCCTTTGCTACTCATCAAATTCTCTAAGTTCGCAGAAAAAATTTCTTTACTTTTATTATTGCTCATTTTTATCGCTCCTTTATATAGTATATATTACGGCAAAAACGCAAAAAAGTAAAGAAAAAAATAAAAAAATACGAAAAAAACGCAAAAAACACTTGACATTGCGGTTTAACCGCATTATAATGTAGTTATAGTTGAGCTAGTCAATTATAAAAAAATGATAGAAAGGACAGCAACATGCCAAAAATGACTCTTAAAACATTGCGAACTCTAAAGAACTGGCGACAAGTGGACGCAGCCGAGGCTATTGACGTCTCTGTTGACACTTGGGGAAATTGGGAGCGAGGAAAAACAGAACCTACTGTAACCCAAGCTTATCAAATCGCTACTACTTTTGATGTGTCTATTGATGACATTATTTTTTTACACAATATTGCGGTTTAACCGTAATATAAAAGGAGCACTATGAACAACGCAGTTAAACGATTGGTAGTTGGCAGTAATGTCCTAGAGTAGGAGAGGGATATGAGTAAACCATCAAAAAAATCACTACCAATTCAAAATTTAGAAATTAAGATAGATAGCGACTCTAGTATTCCACGAGTTATTTTGAACGGGATTGATTTTCAAGCAGAAGATATTGGTCTTCAAGGTATCAAGATAATTTGGGAAACAAAGAAAGATGAAGTGCCAGAGACACTTATTCAGGTTGATTATATAAATAACCGTGAAGCGCCTCATATAGTATCTGTCAAACAGTCGTTTCAAAATACTTTACTCAAATAGCTCTGGCGAGTTTTATTTACATTATACCAAATTTAGAAAGGAATACTATGAACGAACTTATCAACGTAACTCTGAACGATAATCATGAGCCAGTGGTGTCAGGTAGACAACTACATGAGACGCTAGGAGTCAACTCAAACTACACTACATGGTTTGACCGTATGACTGATTATGGTTTTACAGAAAATCAGGATTACATTTTGCTTTCCAATTTTGGAAACCAAACAGGACGAGGGGGGTCACAACAAGGTTGACCACGTCATCAAGCTAGACATGGCTAAAGAAATTGCCATGATCCAGCGGACAGAGCGAGGTAAGCGAGTCCGACAGTACTTCATCCAGATAGAAAAGGACTTCAACAGTCCTGAGAAGATTATGGCGAGAGCCTTGCTCATGGCAGACAAGAAGGTTCATAGGCTGGAAGCTCAGATTGAGGCTGACAAACCAAAGGTGCTCTTTGCAGATGCGGTCAGCGCTAGTCACACGTCTATCTTGGTCGGAGACCTTGCTAAGCTCATCAGTCAAAACGGCTACAAAATCGGAGGAAATCGTCTTTTTGTCTGGTTGCGTGAAAATGGCTACTTGATCAAGCGAAAAGGTTCAGACTGGAACATGCCAACACAACGTAGCATGGAGATGAAACTTTTTGAAATCAAGGAGTCTACCATCACACATCCAGACGGACATATCTCTGTCAGCAAAACCGTCAAGGTCACTGGCAAGGGGCAGCAGTATTTTATCAACAAGTTTTTAAATGAGGAGGCAGTATGATGAGATCTAAACGATATCCGTATAGTGGAAAAAAAGAGTCCATCTTTGTAAAAGCAGACCTTGAATTAGTTGAAAAACTTATAAGACAACATAGTATTTCAATTGATTTTGAAAGTCTGACAACAAAATTAAAAACTGAAAACATTAGTGTTGACAATAATATTCACATTAGTATTTAAGGAGGCATTATGGAAACATTTATTATATCAGTTCTGACATCTTTAATCGTGACATCTACTATGATGCATTACCACATTTATAAAGTAAATGAACTATACGAAAAATATATGGATTTTGAAAAATCGAGTGTAGAAGAATTTGCTAAATCAATTACAAGCAGACTTTCAAAAAATTCTTCCCAAGAGGAGTAGAAAAATATGAACGAACTAGAAAGAACAGCCCTCAATGAGATATTGAGGACCGTTAGACTTATATAGGGCTTTGAAAGGGGGGGAATGGTGTTAAGAGCATTAGAGGCGTTTATATCTGCGTTTATCTTGTTTGTGTCGATATTTATATTTTGGGCATCGCTTTACTGGTATTTTGATGTTCTTCGTTTCCGTGAATTTTTTAAGGAGATTTGGAAATGTTACGAAGAATGGAAAAGAGAAAAGCGTGGCAAGTAATCCGAAGTTTTCTGAGCCTAGCATAATTAGGAGATTTGCAGTGAAAATTATCGAGAAGAGCATATAAAAGGCTTCGTTGAAGAATTTATTGATTTTTTTACCAATGTTCGGTATTTCAACCAGAATAACTAAGATAGAAGCGGAGAGTATGAAAGCAACCAGAATTGCGAGCAAGGATTGTTGAAAATTTTGTGTAATGTCAGAAAGATCTAGTTGGTATTTGGTAATCGAGAGTAACAGTAACTCTAAACCTATACCAGCAGAAATTAATAGGAGACTAAACAAAGTATTTGATATCTTGCGCAGTATTGTTTTCATAGTGTACCTCTACTAGATTTTTCTTGATTATAGCATGATTGTATTAAAAAACCAAGGGCAGCAAAAAAGCACCTGACAAAGTCAGGCGCATATCAAAATAACTAACTGAATTATAACACGAAAGGGAGGAAATTGCCATGCCTAAAACAGAAATCACTTATAAGCCAGTTGATGTGGACGAAAAGGCCACACATGGCGATTACAAGCATCTTTGTCAGAGGTGGGAAGGGTTGACTCCAGGAACTGCAAAAGTATGGGCTACTGAAATGCGAGAGCATCCCGATTTCAAACAGTTTATTGACAACCCGACACATAAGATTGTCTTTATCAACTATGAAGGATTTCGATTATTCGTTAAATGGAAAAGCCGTAATCGTTATCGTGCCAAAAAAGAAACTTTGGCAGAGATGCTTGAGAATATCAAGCGAGAAAAACAATTGGGAGTTTAAATATGACAGAACCAACTTTATCAAGCCAATTGCTTGGCTTAGCAGTGATTTTCATTGGGATGTTTATCCTAATGGTGCTTACGGCTAAAAATGAAAAATCGGATGAGCAAAATGTTGTGGTCATCATTGAAAAAGAAGAAGATTTCAGGGAAGTTGCTCGAAGAAACCTGAGAATGTGTGACAGAAAGTCTACATATGACACCCAACCACCTGTAGGCCTCGCTTCATCGATTGAGGATGTACCACAAGTTTTTCGGGCGTATATCGAAGACTATGACAGGCTTGCTCGTGATTACCAGGAAGAAGCAAGAAATAATGATCTTCTAAGAAAACAAAATACAGACCTCTTAGAAGAAAATGGGCGCTTGCTTTATCAGGAGATGACTATGGATTTCCGGAGAAATAATCGGAAATGGGGAGCTAGGGCATGATGCTGCTAAGGAGGTAACTATGTCTGACAATAAAAAATATTATTACTTAAAATTGCGAGACAATTTTTTTGATAACGACGATATAGCAATCCTTGAAAGCATGCCAGATGGGATACTTTATTCAAACATTCTACTAAAACTTTATCTTAGAAGCCTTAAAAACAATGGCAAATTAATGTTTAATGACCGCATACCTTATAATGCACAGATGCTATCAACAATTACTTGACAACCAGTTGCAGTCGTTGAAAAGTCGGTCGGGATATTTAAAGAGATGGGATTGATTGAGGTATTAGACAACGGTGCCATCTACATGCTTGATATCCAAAATTTTATTGGTTCATCAAATACCGAAGCTGATAGAAAGCGAGAATATAGACGAAAAATCGCTTTAGAAAAAGGTCAAAAATTTTTGGGACATTTGTCCGGACATTTGTCGGACGAACGGGCACCAGAGATAGAGATAGAGAAAAGAGATATAAAAGAGAATAGAGATATAAAAGAGAATAGAGATATAGAAGAGATAGATTCTGAAAAGGACAATTATCCTACTACTATTGCTAAATATTATCAATCTCGAATAGGCGTGCTTGATGGCAAACAATTTGAACAACTAATTGACTATATTAGATTTGATCACATGGAGTATGAATTGGTAAAACTTGCGATTGACAAGGCTGCTGACAATTCAAAACGAAGTTTTGGATACGTAAATAGTATTTTGAAGAATTGGGCGCAAAATGGTATCAAGACTACTGTACAACAAGAAGAAGAGCAATCAAACTTTAACAAGTCAAAGGGATTTACTACTTCCCGTGGGAATCAATCAGAACAGGGGGCTAAGGACGAATGGGGATTTTAGAAGTTATCAAGCAATTTGAAGACGAATTTTATCCGATCAGCGACGAAAAGAAGTCACTGCTTGCAAAACAACCTCTTTCTACTGTCATTGCTTGCTTGTCAGATATGGCTAGCTGGCAGGCATGCGGAGGTAAGGTGTCATGGTAACTAATGCATTGGAAGAAACGGCTTTATCTTACCTCAGAAATACTGAACAGCAGGATGAAATTTGCGACAAGCACGGTATTCCATTGATCAAAATCCTCCGGACAAATGATATCCTCTGTCGCTTATGCGAATCAGAACGGATCCATGCAGAGAATCAATTGAAGGTTGATGAGCTGGCTGATGCAGAGCATGAGCGAGAGCGGAGGTTTTATCTTGAGAAATTCTCTCTCTATGATGATGTGCTGAAAAATGCTACTCTTGACAACTTCGACACACCTACTGAAAAAGAAGCGGAAAAGCTAGCTTTTGCAAAGAGGATTTGTCGAGAGTGGTCTGAAGGTGCTAGAAACAATGTTGTTTTTCAAGGCGAAGCTGGAACGGGTAAAAGTCATCTTGCTTTTGCTATGATGAAACATTTATCCGATGCAACAAAGGAAATTGCTATCTTTATCAATGTTACTGACTTGCTGATGAAAATCAAGGCGGACTTTAGCCAGGAAGAGTTCCTGGTCAATAAAATTGCTAGTGCAAAGTTTTTGGTCTTGGATGATCTTGGGATGGAGAAGGACAGTGAGTGGTCCTTCAGTATTCTTTACAACATTCTCAATAAAAGGGCTAATACGGTTATAACAACCAATCTGACAGCGCAAGAAATTCAGAAGCGATATGGTCGGCCGTTTATGAGTCGGTTGATGAAGGGTGTAGACAATGATCATCTGATGGTATTTAATGACTTGAAAAATAAAAGGAAAGATTACTTTTAGAAAGATTGCTATTACTTAGCAACAAAATCAACGTGTCGCGAACCACGTTAAAAGCGAGCTAGAATATGCGTCAGACTTGGACGAATGGCGTATAAAGAATTTGCTAGCTCTTGTGTCTTTGAGCCATGAGGGGCAAGAGCTGGATTTTTAGTAAAACAAACAGAAGGAATTGGAAGATGAATAAAGATAAAGTTTATATTGAGGGATATGAAGTTGGTTTTCGAATCGATACATTAGGAACTAGAGAGAAGATAATTCAGTTAGTCAGTGGAGAAACCGTAAGTATAGACGAGAACTTCATTTACAAATCGATTGAACAGGAGAAAGTCACAATCCCACAATTTGTGGCTGTATTTATCACAGAACAGAAAAAATTAGGGCATACACTATCCTACTCAATAGACGCAAGCATGTCTGACAGAGTTGCAGAATGGTACTGGGACAATTCAGAAATCTTCGCTCGTGCATGGCTTGACGGCTACGAGGTCGAGGAAGAGAAAAAATATATTGTAACTCTGAAATCAAGTGGACAAAAGTTGTACTATCACACTGAAGATGAGGATTATATTTTCTCTAGCTATGATGGAGTATTCTATTCAGGATATCATACTAAAACCGATCTAGAAGAAAATGACATGAGTTGGGTGTTTGATTGCCCAGGGATTGAAGTTAAGGAGGTGGAGTGATGAATCTTAGACAAAAAAGAAAACATTACAAATATTCTTATCGATATTTTATAGCTTACTATTCCGAGAATACTAAAGAATTTGTTATCCACTGTCCGAAAAAATATAAGAAAACGCTCAAAAGAAAACTTAAAGTTAACAAAAATTATGATTATGATGAATGTTGCAGGAAGTATTGGTTATACGAGGAATTTTACGGCAACATGCCGAAATTCATGAGAGAAAAGGAGATTATAGATTGAAACGATTCATCGCAATATGGATATTATTGTCTGCTGGATTGAATATCTGGCAGATGGACAGGATTCGGAATCTGGAAGAGAAGAAGCCAATGGTTATCTATCGAGCCGATAATCAAGGCGCAGAAATCAAAGGCAGAGTCTTACAAAAGGAGAAGATTGGCGACATGCACACAATCACTATTAAAAATTATGGCATTTTCGTAGTCACGCAAACAAGCTACGAATCTTTAAGGATTGGAGACGAGGTGAGATTATGAGACCCAAATTTAGAGCATGGATTTCAGAGGCTGATACCATGACGAACGACCTTAAAGGCATTGATTTTGAAAATGAGACTGTTGTGCTAAGAAAACTTTACTATGAAGATGGCTTTCCAGTAGAGACGGAAGTATTTGAAGTTGAAATCAGGAATGCAATCCTCATGCAATCAACAGGCCTTTTTGACAGAAATGGCAAGGAAATCTTTGAGGGGGATATTATTACAAATGGTAAAGATGTTATGTGTATGAAGAGACATAACACGCTAGGCTTTTACGTGGAACAAAAAGGCAAGGTTGAATTTATTGCAGACTGTGCAATTTTAGAGGAATTTGAAGAGGATGCCAAAGAGATTGCTGATAGTCTTGAAATCATCGGCAACATCTATGAAAATAAGGAACTTTTGGAGGAGAAGGAATGACAAATCTTTGGGAGGAGACCTTAGAGGTTTTAAGAGACCATGGCAAAACGTTTGAGGGTGTCAGATATATTCAAGGCTCAGACTTTAAAATCACTAAAGAAAATTTTGAGAGACTTGCCAAGCAAGCTAATTATCATAGCGGATACGGTGCAGCTCACGTTCCTACTGATTTAACCATTGTTGGCAAAGGCTGGTGGTTAGAACGAGGAGAATATGATGGTTCTGAATGGTGGGATTTTAAAGAAACACCTAAACAAATCAATGAAGTCAGAAACATTTCTTGTCTTGTAGGCGGAATGTGGCCAACGCTTAAAGAATTGAATACCATCGACCCGATACAAGAAAGGCTTGAAGAAATGAGAAAAGAGAGGGAATCTAATGAAACCTAAAAAATATCCATATTCGGGGAAAAGAAAAAGGCAAGATACTTCGTCGTTAATGTTTTCTGCACGACCAATTTTTAAAGAAGTTCCAATTGTAGAAGAAGTTAAGGTTGAGTTCGAAGTTGAAGCTAGTACAGGGCGCATATATCCAGAAACGTTAATACATTTAGACATTTCTGGGTATGGAAATAGAGTGCATTCAGTACATCGCTTCCCTGGGACTTTACTGAGTGTTGGTGAGTCAATCCAACTAAAGATGCTTTTCTATAGAAGACTTAGAAATTTTACTACAGATCGTTTCTTGACGTTTAGAGAATCTGATTGGAAGCTCTTTATCCGTGACCTGGTCAACGAATTTGTGCATTAGAAAGTTAGTGAGGAGATGGAACATGAGAATTAAAACATCGAATGGCGCAATCGTAAACGTTAACAATATAAAACACAGCATCACGATTGAAGGAATCGAGCTCGGCTCAGATTGTCAAGCTTTAGTATCTAAACATCAAGATGGGACAGGTACGATTACTTTAGTCTTTGATGGCAAGATTATTTGAAATACGCAAGGAGATTTGAAAGATGCAGCTAAGATTGAAAGAACTTAGAGAGGACCTGTGTCTCTCTGTAGTACAGATGGCAAAAGAGACAGGTGTTTCACAAAATACAATTCATTTGTATGAGCGAGGTGGATATCCATCTATTAAGCAAATTGAAACAATTGCTAAAACCTATGATGTAAACCCTGCTTGGCTTGTAGGGTGGATAGATGACGAAACGATGCCTGCAATCCAGGTACTTGAAAAAGTGGTCTACAAAGAGAGTCCAACAGCAAGACTGCCAGATTATCACAATAACAATAACGATGGCAAAATTATCAAATGGGTTAAATCCAAAAGATACATGGGAGGTAAGGTTTGGTCAAAAAGAACTTAACAAAAGCACGAAGGGATTATCTCGAGTTTGAACTCGATGATAAATATTTAAAGATTGACAAACTTATTGGCCAGCGTAGGCATGAGCTAGAACGTTTGTACGAAGTTAAGCATCTTACTGTTCCTGGAATTGATGATACTGGAGCAAGTGTCAGTGGGACATTCGTCAACAGGTCGGAGAATCTAGCGGTTGCTTATGCAAGCGATCCTATGATTTTAAGATTAGAAAATCTCCAAAACGCTATTTCCCAATTACTAGAGAATCTAGAACCAGATGACAAAAAAATCTTTTATCTTCGCTGGGGAGAACATACTGGATACGACTGGATTCAAGTTTGGCACATCATGGAGAACGGAGAAACTGGGTACTTGTATAGACACAGCAAGCAGATTTACAGAAGGCGTGAGGTGATTCTTGATACACTTTCAAATTTGCTCTTTATGTAAAGTTGTCAAAAAAACATATAGAATTGACAAAAAGAATGTGGTAAATTAGTATCATGAAGAATAGCAGAGAGGAAATCTCTGCTTTTTTTATGCATTAAAAAAGGAGGTGAGGATATGTGGTAGTTGTTGAACCAATCAGAAATAGAGACGATGTTCAGCTTATGATTGAATGGCTGACGTTACACAGCGCAGTCAAAGAGTCGGATAGACAACGTAACCTCATGCTCTTTTTATCTGGTGTTAATCTAGGATTTCGTATTGGTGATATCGTTAAACTAAAAGTAAAGCACGTTAAAGGTTGGCATGTCCAGATCGTCGATGAAAAGACAGACAAGCCAACCAAACGAAAGATGCCAAAGAAATTCAAGAATGCTATGAGGCAGTACATCAAAGATAAGAAAGATGAAGACTTCCTCTTTCCAAGTCGAAACGGAAAGCATCAGCATATAAAACCTAACACAGCTTACAAGATCATAAAGAGAGCTGCTGAAGAAGTTGGTCTAGAAAACATAGCTACTCACTCGATGAGAAAGACCTTTGGTTTATTCATGTACGAACAAACCAAGGATGTCGCTCTGATAATGGACCTACTGAACCACTCAAGCCAGAGTATTTCACTACGATATATCGGCAAAAATCAAGATTCACAAGACCGAGCCATGACGAAGTTTCAGGGCTTTTAATTTTTTTTATTTTACTATCAATTCATTGTTTTGAGGTTATGATGATTTCATTTTATGTATACAGGATAAACGCTTGATAAATCTGAGTTAAAACTCATGTAGCGAATTCATTAGAATATGTAAAACAAGGAATTGAGAGAGCAAAATTAGAGAGGTTTACAAAAGTATGTTAGGTTTAATAAGAGAATTGATTCACAAGATACGAAGCAGAGATAACAGAGATTATTTTCTTGACTCTCAAACTAAAGAATCAATTGTGCGATTCCAAAAAGCAGCTAAGCAAACCTTAATTAGTTCTGACGATTTTGCTAAACTCTTTTGGAAATCAAGAGGGTAATCTTTTGAAAATAGAAGTTGCAACTAGAGCAGACCGAACAGAGTTTTATAATTCTGGTGAATGGAGAGGACTTCGCAAGCTTGCACTCGAACGTGATCACTACGAATGTGTTTGGTGCAAAGACGAAGGCAAAGTCACGAGAGAGAACTTAGAGGTTGACCACATCAAGGAACTTGAGTTCTATCCAGAATTCGCTCTTGACTTAGACAATCTTAGAACTCTATGCAAAGAATGTCATAACAAACGTCACGGCCGTTTCCAATTTCGAAAATCAAAAAAATTGATTGAGAAAAATTTCAGAACAGACGAATTTTGGGGATGATAACACCCCCCGGTCAAAAAAATCCAGTATTTTTAAGGTTTTGGGAACCGGTGGGAGGGGTTAACTGTCCAAATTTTTAACAAAAAATTAAAGGGGGTGGGGGGTAATGGAAGAATACTCAGAAAAAAATATAAAAGAATTAGAAAATCAGCTACTTTCTAAAATCGGATATTTTAGTCCTAGAAAAAAGGATGCGATCCAGTACGAAAAAGTGAATCGTTATCTTTATCTCGTCAAACTGCTCTATGAGCTGAAAGCCAAACTTCATGAAGACGGATTGGTCATCACAGTTCACAATGGTCAGCAGAGATTCCAAAAAGCGAATTCTCTCATCAAGGAAATCAACACAACCAGCAATCAGCTTTTGGCTATTGAGCGATCGTTTGATTTTGAAGTTGAAAATTCTCCTGTTGAGAAATCTACGTCTGGAAGTGATCTGTTATGATTTCTCATCCGTTGATTGATGACTATATCAAAATGGCTGAGCGTGGAGAAATCGTTGTTAACAAGGAAAGAAAGTTGCTGTTTAAAATTATCAAGGAGAAAATCTATCCTCGTGATGATTTATATTTTGATAATGACCTAATTGAGAAATTTATTCGGTTTACGGAAAAGAACTTTTTCCCTCTAGCGAAATACCAGCTTTTCTTGACCCCGTTCATTTTTCTTTTTAGGAAAGAGGACGGGGAGCCACACTTCGACGAGTATCTATATACTTTAGCTCGTGGGGGTGGTAAGAATGGTTTCATGTCTGCCAGGTCTTCGTTCTTTATCAGTCCTATCTACCCTATCAGAGATTATGATGTAACTATCACCGCTAACTCTGAGAAACAGGGGAAGGTGTCATTTGAGGAAGTTTATGAGACCATTCAAAGGCGTGGTCTTGAGGACCATTTTTATCTAACTAAAATGTCTATCACAGGTCGAGCGAATAACTCGGTCTTTTCTTTTCGGACGAATAATCCGAAAACGATGGACTCTGCTCGTGATGGCTGTCTTGAGTTTGATGAGATTCACCAATTTGAAGATGATAAGGCCGTGAAGGTTCAACGGTCTGGTCTTGGTAAGATTGCTCATGCTCGGACTTTCTACAACGGTACGAATGGGTATGTGCGTGAGGGATTCTATGACAAGCTGATAGAGAAGTCTATGCAAATCTTGAATGGAGAGGTTGACGATTTCAGGCTATTTCCTTTCATCTGCAAGCTAGACAGTGCGGATGAAGTGGACGACATGAAGAATTGGCCAAAGGCAAATCCAATGTTGGATGAAAGTACGCCTTACGCTAAAAGGCTGCTTGCGAGAACCAAGGCTGACTATGATGATCTTGAATTGGAACCGTCTGGCCGTCAGGAGTTCATGACTAAACGGATGAACCTTCCTGAAGCTGACCTTGAGAAAGATGTGACGTCTCGTGAAAAATTACTTGCTTGTCTACGGTCTCCTGGTATCGACTTGAAAGGTCGGTCATGTGTGGCTGGGTTTGACTATGCAAGCATCCGAGACTTTGCCAGTGTCGGTTTGCTGTTTAAGAATAGTGATGAGTTCATCTGGAAGCAACATTCATTTGCACGGAAATCATTTTTGAAAGCATTCAAGCTAAAAGCGCCTATTGAAGAATGGGCTGAAAAAGGCTTGTTTACGATTGTGGATGGTCCTAGCATTGATCCACGGCTTTTGATTGCCAAGCTTGAGGAATGGAGAAATCTTTATCAGATTGAACTTGTATGCGCCGATGGCTTTAGAATGGACTTGCTGAAGCCATTGTTAGAAGAGGCTGGGTTTGAATATGAGTTCTTGAGAAATCCTGGGGCAATTCAATCCAAGGTTGCGCCAATCATCGAAGATGGATTTGCGAATGAGCGGTTTATCTTTGAAAATGACAACTCTATGATTTGGTATACAGATAATACCTATGTCAAAGAGGACAAGGATGGCAATAAGCGTTTCTTGAAGAAAGAACCTGTCAGAAGAAAGACGGATGGCTTCCATGCCTTGATTGCTGCTCTTTACAAGAGGGAGCTGGTTCAAGAGTCGAATGTTGGTGAGTTCCTTGACATGCTCGATAGCTGGGATTTTTAATCTAAGAATAATTTTTGGGTGGGTGGTCGGCATAAATTAAAAGAAAGGAGGAAGTGCATTGGGGTTACTGAATTTATTTAAGCGTGAAGTGCCAGAGGTTGGTTTTGAGTTCGAGGATCTTGAGCGGATGTTTGGGAATCTCCAACTTAAAAGTTTAGCGATTGATAAGTCAGCTGAGTTCATCGCTCGAATTTTCGCTAAGTCAGTGTTTAAGTATCAAGAAAATGGCAAGGTTAAGTCTTCTGATTGGGACTACTTGCTGAATGTAAGGCCTAACAAGAACGAATCTGCGTCAGATTTTTGGCAAAAGGTCGTCTATCGGTTGATCACTAAGAATGAGGTCCTAATCTTTCTTACAACTGATGACCAGTTGCTTGTTGCTGACTCTTACACACGGACTAAATATGCTGTTTATGATGATGTGTTTGAGTTTGTAACTTGTAGAGGATATACCTTTGAGAAGCGTTTTCGGATGAGTGAAGTCATTTTCTTACAGTACAACAATAACCGACTGCAAGATTACATTTCTGACTTATTTGCTGATTATGAGAAGTTGCACACTCGTTTGGTCGAGGCCTTGGCTAGGAATAATCAAATCAGAGGAACTCTGAAAACCAAAAACAATGGGAGTTTTGATAAGCAGATGCGTGATAAACTCCAATCATATGCTGATGGACTCTTTAAATCATTTAGCACTAAAACGATTGCCATTGTTCCAGCTCAGGACGGAATGGAATATTCCGAGCATACGAACACAACAGGAACTTCAAATATTTCTGTTGATGAGTTGAAGAAACTTCGTCGGCAATTTGATGATGAGGTCGCTGACGTCTTAGGGATTCCAACAGCTTTAAGTCATGGCGATATGGCCAATCTGGAAAATAGCCAAAAGATGTTCAATAGTTATTGTTACCAATCACTCGTTAAGAAAATGAGTGATGGGCTTAATTTCGCTTTAGTGTCAAGACGGCAATATGAGCGCAATAATCTATTTGTAATCATCGGCGAAGGTCAGAAAGATAAGTTTGCACTTGCTGAAAACATTGATAAGCTTATTTCTTCTGGAGCGATGACTCGAAACGAGGTGCGCTCTGAACTTGGCTTAGAATCTGTCCCTGGTGGCGATAAATTCCTCATCACCAAAAACTATCAACTTGGTGAACAATTAGAGAAAGGAGGTGAGAAAGAAGATGAAGGTAATTCCGATTAAGGGTACGATTGTATCAAACAATGACAGATGGCTTTACGATTGGCTTGAGTGGGATGCAACAGCTCCGAAAGATGTCGTACTTCCTGAAAGTGGCGAACCGATTGAGGTTCATATCAATTCAGGCGGAGGAGATGTCTATGCTGGTAGTGAAATCTATACTGCTCTACGCTCGTATCCTGGCGACGTGACCGTGAAGATTGTCGGCATTGCAGCAAGCGCAGCAAGCGTGATTGCAATGGCAGGAGATACGGTTGAAATCAGTCCGACTGCCCAAATCATGATCCACAATGTCTCAACTCAAGTAAATGGAGACCATAACACTCTGCTTCATGAAGCTGGGGTACTAGAAGGGTTTAACAAATCGATTGCTAGTGCCTATGTTCATAAGACTGGTAAGGCTCTTGATGACTTGCTTGGATTGATGAACAAGACTACTTGGTTTGATGCTGAATCAGCTTTGAATCATGGATTTGTAGACAAGATTATGTTTACAAATGAAGTTGCTCCGACTCTGGTAGCGAGTGAAACTCCTATGATCCCAAGTGATTTTATTGAGAAAATGAGGTCAGCAATGACACCAGATATTGATAAAATCGCAAAACTGGTAGCTGAAAAGCTAGAAGCTAAACTACCAGATATACAAATTGAAAAAGAGGCTTTCGAAAATAGCGAATTTGTACAGAAGAAATTCAATTTTCCAGAAAGTCCAGAAAATAGCACAAACAAGGCTGTACCTAAAGGGTTCGGTCTTTTTATGTTTTAAGAAAGGAAAAAACAGAATGACAATGACATTATCTAATCAATTTGAAAAACAACGTCAGGCATTTTTGGATGCCGTTACAAATGGCGCTCCTCAAGAAGAACAAGCGAAGCTATACAATGACATGATCGAGTCCATGACCAATGAAATGATGGCTCAAGCTCGTGCTGCTGCTCGTGACGAAGTCTCTGCCTTGAATCCATACGATGCCAAGCTGACTGCTGAAGCTCGTGAGTTCTTCAATAATATTGAAAAGGCAGCACCTGAAGGGATTGAAAAATTCATCCCGCAAGAGATCATTGACCATATCTTTGAAGATTTGGTGCAAGCTCGCCCACTCCTTCAACATATCGGTCTTAAAAATGCTGGTATCCGCTTGAAATTCCTCAAATCAGAACAAACAGGTCAAGCTGTTTGGGGGAAAATCAATGGAGAAATCCAAGGACAACTCAAACAAAAATTCAATGAAGAAGAAGCAATCCAACACAAATTGACTGCTTTTGTTGTAATTCCAAAAGATGCCGAAAAATTTGGACCAGCTTGGTTGGCAAAATTCGTCTCTGTTCAAATCACAGAAGCCTTTGCAGTTGCCCTTGAAGCTGCTTTCTTGAATGGTGATGGGGATAATAAACCTATCGGACTTACTCGTACTCTTACAGGAACTGTTTCAGGCGATCATACAACTCATGCTGAAAAAACAGCTCAAACTACTAAGTTGACTTTTGCTGACTCAGCTACCGTAGTCAAAGAATTGACAAATGTTTACAAACATCACTCTGTTAAAGCAGACGGTAAAACTCCAGTTGCAGTTGAAGGCAACCTTGTAATGGTTGTTAATACAGCCGACGCTTGGGATGTGAAGAAACAATACACTTCTTTGAACGCTCAAGCTGTTTATATCACAGCTATGCCATTTAACCTTATCTTGGTTGAATCTGTGGCGCAGACAGCTGGCAAAGTCACTACATTTGTCAAAGGTCGCTACGATGCCTTTGTCGGTGGTGGTATTTCACTTGGCCGTTACACAGAAACCTATGCTTTGGAAGATTTGAACCTTTACACTGCTAAGCAATTCGCTTATGGTAAGGCTCACGATGAAAAGACTGCAGCAGTCTGGACTCTACAACTTCCCCAAGCCTAATCTAGGAGTTGAGCCATGACTCCAGAAGAACAACTTCATCCACTCCTTAAATCCTTCAAGGAGCGGATGAGGATTTTTCATAATGGGGAGGATGCAAACCTCTCCAAAATGTTGGAAAGTTCTGAGTCAGCCATCCTCAGTCTGGTCGGTAGTAATGACTCTGCCAATCCACGAGTGAGAGAGCTTATTTTAGAACGTGCTCGATATGTCTACAATGATCAAGTTGAATTTTTCTACGGGAACTTTCAAGGGGATTTGATGGCATTATCACTAGAAAATTACAAATTGGAGGAAAAACATGATTAAGGTTTTAAAAGGATTCTATGACCTCAAAGAAGGGGTATTTCGTTCTGTTGGTCAAGAATTTGAAGAGTCAAAAGAGCGCTTCGATGAAATCAACGAAGCATTGCCTGGCTTTGTTGAATGGTCAGAAAAACAACCAGAAGTAACAATGTCTGATGTCCTATCAGACTAATCGCCCTAGCTATCGATACAAAAAGCCAGAGGCTCAAAACGGAGACCTGAGAACCCCCTTGACTTTCTATACTTCTAAAGTCGAGGAGGGGCTTCATGGTCGTGATGTGAGTCATGAGAAGGCTTTTTACACAATGGGGCAAGTTTACTCCCCTAGTTTCAAAGATATTGAAATTGCAACCGGGAAGTCGATGAAAGCTAAGATGACTCTGAAAATTCGTGATCCTTTGTCTGATTATCAGCCGAAGAATGAGCATTTTATCGAAGTTGGAGATGGTCGTCTCAGTGGTGAAAAATGGCAAATTATTGATGTTCGTCCTGATTTTGATAATCGGGATTTTTTGATAGTCATTATCGGTGGTGGTCAAGATGTCTAGTGGAGCAGAATTAAGAGGCTTTGACGATGTTCTTAGAAACCTTGAAGCCCGTCTTGGTGATACTAATGTCAAACGTACTACGAGTCGAGCCTTAAAAGCGGTCGCAAATGAAACCTTAGAAGAGTTTAAAGGTGCTTTACAAGTCTTTAAAGATACAGGAGAAACTATTGAAAGTGCTACTGTTGGACGTGTAACTGGGCTGGCTGTAGGTGTCCCTGTTGTGAAAATTGGTTTTGGTGAGGGTTCTCGTTGGCGTTTAGTTCATTTGAATGAGTTTGGGTATGCCAAAAAAGCACATCCAAGAGGATTTGGTGTAATTAGACGTTTTTCAGAGGCTAACGCTCAAAAATATAAGTATCGTATCGCTAATCATTTAAAAATTGAGGGGTTTAGATGATGAAAGATAAGTTCAATGAACTCTATGAGGCTTTGAAAAAAGATGAGACTTTAGCTGGAGTCAGTATCAAATCTTTTAATCGTCCGGACTCGCTACCAAGCAATGAGACTAGTATCGTCATTAGACCAGTTGGTCCGCCGATGCAGACGGCTCATGGTAGTAATACAAGTCTAGCTAAGACATTTCTCTATCAGGTCAATGTAGAGTCTAAAAACTACATGGAGTGCAAAGAACTCCAAAGAAAAATTGAAAAGATTATGGAAGACCAGGGATTTTACCAAACCGCTGGCGGTTTGGATGAATGGATTCCAGAAATCAAACGCTATGTAGATGCTCGGACCTATAAAGGTCAGAGCGCTCTATACGAAGAATACTAAATTAAAGAAAGAGGTGCTATAAATGGCATTGGTTGGTTTTAAACGTATGACAATTCGTGTGTTGGATGGGAATGCTAATCCGACACTAGGAGAAAACCTTTTTGTAATTGAAGGACAAACTGGTAAAGGTGCGACTCGTACCGCTAAAATTTCAGGTCTTGCAAGCGATCCAGTAAAAACCTATGGTAGCGATGTCGCTTACCACGTATCAAACCGTGGTGTTGGCAATGTGAAGATGGAACTGACTGCGGTTGATATTCCTTCAACAGTACTCGCTAAAATCCTAGGACATCAAGTCAAAGATGAAATTATTGGTATTGGCGCTGATACAGTTGCTCCATACTGCGCTGTTATGCTTGAGTCTCAGACTGCAAATGGGACTCAGGCACAAGTCGGATTCTTCAAAGGACAATTCTCAATGGACGCTGAAGAACTTGAAACGCTTAAAGATAAGCAAGAAGAACTTCCAGATGACAGCTTGAGTTTCGCTGCTATTGCAAGTGATGACACTGAAACAAATGGTCTTTACTATGTGAAATACATTGGTAAAGATGATACTAAGCTCAAAAAATTCAAAGGGCAACTTAAAATGGTTGCCGCAGGGTAGGAAGAGGGCGCAAGCTCTCTTTTTATCTTTTTTCTAGAAAGGAAAGTATATGGCTAAGGTTAAATTTTTAATTAAAAATGAGAAAGGTCAAGATGTTCAAAAGACCAGTAAGGAAATTACTACTAAGGACTATCGTGACTACCTGATTCTCAACGAAGCACTATCTTCTGACTTGTCTGAAGTTGAAAAGCTAGACAAGCAATTGGAATTTATCGCCTCACTGTTTGAAGATTTGGAAGTGGAAGAACTTTTGAAATACACGGATATGGCAGATATTTTTGCGGTATTTGCAGACATCTACTCTCATCTGGTGGGTGATGTTGACCCAAAGGAGAAAAAATAAAGCCAAGTGAAGCACTAAAACGATTTTATGGTTTTGTCAAACAAGCTACTGAAGGACCGTACGGCATGAGTATCCGTGATGTTATGGATACGAGCTGGGAGGACCTGATGGGTGTTCTTGGTGAAACCGAATCTGCTAAAACTGAGGAAGTCATGGATCTTGCTGACTTTCTAGAAATGATTTAAAAAGGAGGATTTGAATGGCAGGTGGAACGCCGTTAGGTCAAATGTATATCGAGCTAGGGCTGGACGTGTCGAAGTTCAACCCTACCCTAAATGGTGCTAAGAATGCGGTTAAATACTTTCAAAGCAATGTAAAGGCGCTAGACAGCTCCCTTAAAAACAATGGGAAAAACACAGACTTGCTTCAAGCTAAGTACAAGACACTTGGTCAAGCTATTGAAGCGCAAAGAAAAGTCTTGGACCAGATGAAGAAAAGTTTTGATACTCTCGAACCTGGTACAGCTAAATTTGATAAGGCCGCTGCTGAGATTGAACGTGAGAATGCTAAGTTGGCAGTCATGGAAGGTCAACTCCGTAACGTGCAACAAGCTTTGATTGCAGTTGGTAAGGAGAATAGCTTTGCGAACCGTATCAATAAATTTGGAGATGGCCTTATCAAAAGTGGCGATAAAATCAAGACTTTTGGCGATAGTGTTTCAAGTCTGGGAGGAAAACTAACTACTGGTTTGACTCTGCCTTTGGTTGCTAGTGTTGGTATGGTTACGAAAGCAGCTGTTGACTATGAATCTGCTTTTGCAGGTGTTAAGAAAACGGTAGATGAGACCGCAACCGTATCCTACAAGAACTTATCTGACGGCATTCGTCAGATGGCTAAAGAATTGCCAGCTAGTGCGGTTGAAATCGCAAATGTCGCTGAAGTAGCTGGCCAGTTGGGTATCAAGGCTGAGGATATCCTTACATTCTCGCGAACCATGATTGATATGGGAGAATCAACGAACTTGAGCGCCGAAGAAGCTGCGACAGCCATTGCCAAGATTGCGAATATCCTAGGACTGACATCGGACGAATATGGACGGTTTGGGGCATCTGTTGTTGACTTGGGTAACAACTTTGCAACAACTGAGCGTGACATCGTTGAGATGACAAATCGTTTGGCGGCTGGTGGTAAGCTGGCTGGTCTAACTGCTCCAGATATCCTTGGTCTTGCTACTGCGATGAGTTCGGTTGGTATTGAGGCTGAGGCTGGTGGTACCGCTATGACTCAAACTTTGACGGCTATTGGTAATGCTGTTTCATTGACAGGTAAGGGCGCAGCAGATGACTTGAACCTCATCGCCAAAACTGCTGGAATGACCTCAGAGGAATTTCAACAGGCTTGGAAAGAGAAACCAGTCGTTGCTTTGCAATCATTTATCAAAGGGCTCAAGGATGCACAAGAAAAAGGCGTAAACATGAACGCTATCTTGGCACAACTTGGAATGACTGGTATTCGACAAAGCAACATGCTGAAATCCTTAGCTCTAGCATCTGATAAAATGGGCGATGCTGTTGATCGTTCAAATAAGGCCTGGAAAGAGAATACTGCTCTGACCAATGAAGCCAATAAACGATATGAAACCACAGAATCTCAATTGAAGATGTTCAAGAACCAGGTAACTGACTTGGCTATTGAGTTTGGTGGGCCACTTCTAAAGGCTCTCCGTGACGGTCTAAAAGCTGGGCAACCTTGGATTGACATGCTAGCTGAAATGGCTAAGCATTTCAGTTCCATGTCTGAAGAGGAGCAAAGAAATGTTCTAAAATGGGCAGCGTTAACCGCAGGAGCTGGTCCAGCGTTAACACTTTTTGGAAAAGGTATTGGAATCGTAGGAGGCTTGACAAAAGGAATTGGCTGGCTTACTAAAGGGACTGGTAAAGCGGTCGGTGGCATGAATTTAATGCACAAAACTTTCCAAGCTTTTAGAACAACCGGGAATCTATCCTCTGCTTTTAAATTGGCATCTGGTGGAGCGGTAGCGCTTGGGAATGCAACAGCATCAGCTTCGACGTCTACTGGTCTCTTGACAACTGCAATGAGTGCCCTCTCAAATCCTTTAGGATTGACAGTCGCTGGTCTTGCCATTGCGACAGCTGCTGCTGTTCATTTTGGCAACGAAAAAGACAAGGCTCGTATCAAGACTGAAGAGTTTGGCTCTCAGTTGAGTGATACTGCTCGTGGAGAATTGCGAAGTTTTCAAAAGACTGTTGATGAAACCAGTACTGCTGTCGCAAACTTTGGAACTCGTGCTGGAGACGCTGAAAAGGTCTCTGGAGCCTTTAAAAAGCTCTATGAAGAAATCGCTACTGCTGCCGATAAGACCAACAAACGAATGGAAGAGTTGGGGGCTAAGTGGGGTCTTAGTGAGGACGATATTGCAAAAGCCAAGGAAAGAAATGGCCAAGTAGTATCTAACACTGAGGCTATGATGAATCAAATTAATGAGATTTATCAGCGACATAATGGTGATGCGAGCAAGTTCTCTCAAGAGGAGAAAGAAATCATCCTGAACAATCAGAATGAGATGATTAAGGCGAAACTCTCAATGATGAGTTTGTCAGAAGAACAACAGACGGCAGCACAACAAGCCTTAAATGGTAAAATCAGCTCACTCAACGAAACACAGTTAAAACATACTAGAGATGTTTTAAAACAAGCGCTGGATGAGGAAAAGAAACTCTACGAGAACTCAAAGAGCGAGTGGAAAGAGTTGCTTGATGGGAAAGCCATTGATCAAGAAACTTACAATAAAAAAATTCAGGAACTTGAAACGAAACATCAACAAACCATGGAAGCTCTTGGGAGTAAGTATTACCAGGTCATGCAAAATCTTGATGCTAAGGTAAAAGCTCGGACAGGCCAAAGTTGGAACTATTGGGAAGAAGCCAAGAAGGTTCTGGAAGAATATGGTCTGTCCTATGAAGAAATCGGGAAGAAAGCTGCTGAAGCTTCTCAAAAGGTAGGGAATTCGCATAGCATCCTTGCTAACTATACTAGTGAGATGAGTAAGGAAGTAAAAGAGGCTAATGATGCTTGGTCTCTACTTGTTGGCAACATTGACAAGAATGGTAAATTTGAAGTCAAATCCAATGTGAAAGAAGTCATCGGAGAGGCTGCTAAGTCTGCGGAAGGTTGGGAACAATTGCAGTTTATTGCTAAAACTGCGGAACTCAACTCAAACGCTCGCGCTACAATTGCAGAGGCTCTTGTCGAATCTGGTAAGTGGAAAGACATGACCTTCGAAGAGAAACAAGTGATTGTCAAGAACCAAGCTGGGTTACAAGCCATCTTTGATAGTGAAACCCATCTTAAAACATGGAATAGTATGCCAGCCCAAGTCAAAGAACTCCTCATGAAGAATGCCGATGTCATGAATAAGGCAGAGGAAGCATCAAAGGCTCTATCTAACTATGAGGCTCTGAAGCCAAAACAGAAGGAATTGCTGGCTAATGATGAAAGTGTCCGTAGGGCTGTTGCTCGCTCAACTGATACTTTGACTACCTGGAATGCTACGACTCCATTTACAAAAGATTTGAAGGCAGATCCTACGAATGTTTTGAACAATGGCCAGTTATCTATCGATAAGATTACAGCTTGGAATTTTGCATCTGCTGAGACTAAATCTCTGGATGCGGTGGACAATACGAGCGCAGCTGTAGGAAGTGCCATTTTGAGTGTTAATTCACCTAAGCAAGAAACTCCCATCAATTTGTTTGCTGCTGACCAAACGGGCGGTGTGCGAAATGAGACGAGTGCTGCTATTAACGCTATCAAGCAGTACGACCCAGTGAATATCCTTGCTAAAAATGGCACTAATGACACTGTCAGCGAGGTCAAAAGTGGCGTCAATGGCATACAAGATAAAACTGTTACTATTAACGCCCGAGATAATGCATCAGGTGTTCTTTCAGGTATTAAGAGCTGGATTGATAGCGTGACCGGTAATTTCTTTACGAATATCTTTGCGAGCAAACATGCCCACGGGACTAACTATCACCCGGGCGGTCTTGCTATCGTCAACGACCAAAGGAACAGCAACTATAAAGAAATGGTTACTCTGCCGAATGGTCGGAGTTTCATCCCACAAGGTCGGGATGTCCTACTCCCTCTTCCAAAAGGTTCTAAGGTCTTGCGAGCTGATAAGACTAGACGTTTGATGCGTGAGATGGGTGTTCCGAAATACGCTTCTGGTATCGGGATTCCGAGCGATGCGAAATTCTTCCGTGAAATGGAAGAAGCGCAACGTAATATCACAATTCAGACTACAAGTGTTCAGAACGGGCAAGGTACAGACAAAATCGTGTCTGAGATGGCGATTCTGAGAGCGAGTTTAGAAAAATTGCTTACTGCCATCCTTAACAAGGACACAAACGCTTATCTGGACAGCTCAAAAGTTACGGATATTGTTACTAAGACTCAGAAAGAGCGTGAGAAAATGCTACTAAGAATGAAAGGGGTAATTGAATGAGCGAAGTGACTATGCGTTTTAATAAAACAGATTTACGAGAGTTTATTAAAATCCATGACATCCAACGAGATATTGGGAATAATCGCTCTATCTCTATCGATCATGCTCCAAGAATTGGCGTGAATATCCAGCAACAAACTATTGATGCAAAATATATCAAGGTGGACTTCTCTATCTGGTCCAAAGACAGAAATACCCTCAAGCACAAGCTTGCGGGTATTTTTAATGTGGATGCTCCTAAGGAGTTGACCTTTTCAGATGAGCCAGACAAGTATTATCTGGCCATGGTAATCGATGATATCTCTATGCAAGAGGCAAGTGGGAGACGTTCAAACGGCTCTATTAAGTTCATCGTTCCTGATGGCGTGGCCCATAGTTCAGCCTATAAACGATTTGATAGTGATAAAAACGCAACTAGTAAATCAGGAAAAATGGTGTTTGATCTTATAAATAATGGCTCGGAGGCTGCATTTCCAATCGTTAAAGTCAAACACAATGCTGAGAATGGGTATATCGGTCTAGTTAATCAAAATGGCACCTTAGAAATTGGGAACCGTGAAGAAGCCGATACCGAACCATCGCAAAAATCAGAAATCTTACTTGATTTTAGAGGTGAAAAAATCACAAATGGACTGGCTAGCGCAGCAAAGAACCAAGCCATCACAAATGACCGGACAGAGTATATTGTCGGGACAGCTGAAATGATTAATCTTTGGGAACGTCCACACGTTAGATTGAAAGATTTACGAGGTGAAACTAAATTACACAACTACGCTACAAGTTTGACCTGGGCAATCCCTAATGATAGCACAGGCAGCACAGGGTCCCTGAATGATTATTTTTGGTGGAGACAAGTTTTTTGGTCTGAAGCTAATAATCAATATGGTTTCATCAAGGTAACAGTATCAGATGAAGCAGGTCAATTTTTGTATGGTGTTGAGACCTTTAAGCGGTCGCTAGGTTCTGAATGTGAGTTTAATTTTTTAGCTAGTGATGGTCAAGGTGGATATAGGATTCTAAAGCGCTGGAATTTTGATGGAACTACAACTGGAGATATCAATCCCTTTAGTGTAGCAAAAGGATGGTCAGATTTAAAACGGAATGATGGCAAGGTACAAGTTTTTTATCAAGGATCATACTCTACTTTTATCATTCCAGAGATTGAGGGTAAAAAGTCTGCAAAAATTCACATTACAATTGGAGCGTACAGAGATAATCCAATCGTCTCTCACATGTATCTTGATGAATTGTACTACCGCAAAGATTTTGTCCCAACAACAAATGACATCCCAAATCGTTTTCCAATCGGATCGAATGTTCTAATCAATAGCGAAGATGACACGGTCTATATCGATGGAATAGCAAAAGCTAACGAGATTGTCGATGGGTCGCAATGGTTGTCCATCCCTCCAGGCAAATCAAAATTAGAGTTGTACTTTTCTAGCTTCATTAAAAAACACCCGACAGTAACAATTGAATTTGAAGAAAGGTGGCTATAATGCTTTTAACGATTCACGATGCAAACTTGCAAAAGGTTGCTTTTGTTGATAATAGTAAGCAGAACACGCTTAATTATTATAACGATACATGGTCAAGAGATATGCCAACAGGGTCCTCAACTTTTGAGTTTACAGTCTTTAAGAAAGCAATTCAATCAGACACAGCTTCATCAAAGGCCTACCAGCATCTAAACGAACGTGCTTGGGTGTCATTCCGACACAATGGACGTACCTATCTCTTTAATGTGATGTCGGTGGAAGAGAACGAGCAGACAATCAAATGCTATTGTGAGAATCTCAATCTTGAATTGATTAATGAGTTAGTAAATCCTTACAAAGCAACTAGAGCGATGACTTTTGCAGAATATTGCAAAGAGATGGCTTTATTGAACTATGCTCATCTCACTATTGGAATTAACGAGATTTCAGACCAGCAACGTGTCATTGAGTGGACGACACAAGAAACAAAACTTGCTCGTTTGCTTAATCTCGCAAAACAATTCAATGCTGAGATTGAATTTGACACACAACTAAAAGCAGATAGCACGATTAAGAAATTTACTGTAAACATATATCACGAACACGACGATACACACCAAGGAATTGGCCGCATCAGGAATGATGTGGTTTTAAAATACGGTAAAAATATTAGTTCTATCACCCGAAAAGTGGATAAGACAGGTATTTTCAATACAATCCGGCCAACTGGGAAAATGCCGACCGTGGAAGTCGAAGATAGTGGAGAACGTCATTTGTCTAGCCAGAGAGTGAAAAATGCGGATGGTTCGATAACTGAAACGATCATTCGCACAGCACCCGATGGGACAAAGAGCAAGACTATTGTCCACACTAAAGTCACAAAACTGGCTGATAAAACACGCATTACAACGACCACAACTACTCGTTCAGATGGATCTATCGAACAAACGGTTACAACAAGTAAAAAAGGTGGACCATCTAATACTGAGAGACGAATCATAAAACCTCCTAAGAAAAAAGAGAAAGAAAACGAGCCTGAAAAAGAGGTTCTGACTATTGAAAACTTGGGAGATTGGTCTATCAAAAACGAGAGGGGAGAATTAGAGTTTTATCAAAGAGGGCAACAACTGTACGCCCCATTATCCATGCAACTTTATCCCTCAACTTTCACATCAGCAACAGCTGAGGACCAGTGGACAAGACGAGACTTCGACTTTGACACAGACGAGCCAAACGAGTTGAGACGACTTGCTTACCTGAAACTCAAGCAACATTGCTACCCGGCCATCACCTATGAAGTAGATGGCTTTGTGGACGTAGAAATCGGGGACACAATCCAGATTTATGATGATGGTTTTAGTCCTGCTTTAATTGTAAAAGCACGAGTTACAGAACAGAAAATCAGCTTTACAAATCCGGCAAGTAACAAGACCACTTTTGCGAATTTCAAAGCGTTAGAAAACAAGCTGTCAGATGGTATTCAAGCAGCCTTTGAACGCCTTTTCGAGGACGCTAAACCCTACACTATCAAACTAGCCACTGACAACGGTATAGCCTTTAAAAATGGCCAAGGTCAGACGATTGTGACCCCTACTTTGATGAGAGGGAACAAGGTCATCAATAGCGGATGGCGCTGGGTAGTGGATGGTGTAATCAAAGCCACAAGCCCTAGTTACATTGTGAGGGCTGCTGACATCAATCAAAAGATGGTTTTGACGGTTTCGGCGTGGGTGGATAACAAAGAGGTAGCCTCTGAGCAGTTAACTCTCATCAATACGTCTGATGGCCTGCAAGGTCAAAAAGGGGATAAGGGAGATCAAGGCATTCCAGGACCAAAAGGAGATAGAGGTCAAGATGGTATCGCTGGTAAGAATGGAGTGGGTTTAAAATCTACTGTCATCGCTTACGCATCGTCTACATCAGGGGCTAACGCACCTAGTTCTGGATGGACAAACTCTGTCCCAATTATTCCTGCCGGACAATATCTCTGGACGAAAACAACCTGGAATTATACAGATGGAACTAGTGAGACTGGCTATTCAGTAGCTAGGATTGGTAGAGACGGAAATACTGGTAGAGATGGTGTCGCTGGTAAGGATGGCGTTGGTATCCGTGCAACAACCGTAGTTTATGCTAGCTCCACATCAGGAACTGTTCCACCAACTAGTGGGTGGTTATCTCAAATCCCTAGCGTTCCAGCTGGGCAATATCTATGGACTAAAACAACCTGGAGCTACACAGATAATACCTCAGAGACAGGTTTTTCTGTTGCAAAAATGGGGGAAACGGGTCAAAAAGGTGCTAAAGGTGACCCTGGACCACAGGGAGCAATAGGTCCTAAAGGAGACCGAGGGGAGAAAGGTGAGCGTGGAGAACGTGGAGAACGTGGCTTACAAGGACTCCAGGGTTTACAAGGGCCAAAAGGTGACCAAGGTATTCCGGGAATTAGAGGAGCTGACGGACGTACACAGTACACTCACATTGCCTACGCTGATACTATCTCAGGTAGTGGATTTAGCCAGACTAACGCTGACAAGCCCTATATAGGGGTCTATGTTGATTTTAATGCAACTGACAGTAGAAACCCTGCTGACTATCGCTGGAGTAAATGGCAAGGTCCAAAAGGAGAAAACGGCAAGGACGGCCCTCAAGGTATTCCAGGTAAGCCTGGAGCAGATGGGCGTACACCTTATTTTCACAGGGCGTGGGCTAATTCTGCTGATGGTCGTGATGGTTTTAGTACAACAGATAGCACAAATAAGCGCTATTTAGGTACGCTGACGGATTTTAACGAGGCTGACAGTCAGGATCCTGCAAGGTACAAGTGGACAGCTCTTTTTGAGAATGTGAGTATTGGAGCTAAAAACTATATCAGAAACGCCTCATTTCTTTCTGGGGAGAACAAGTGGAGCAGAGCCTCTGTAAATGGACTAGCTTATAATTTCGCTCACTCTATGTCTAATAAAGGCAGACCAGGCTTACATATGTTTAGCGAGAATAACACTGTTATTCCTCGCTGGAAAGGGATATATCAAAAAATTCCATTGTCTCAACCAGCAGACACTCCAGTCACTGTTTCAGCATTGTTTGCGAAAGATGGAGCGCCTCAAGAAGCCCATATCGGACTTCATTTCATGAAAGATGGAGCCATCGCCAGACAATCATGGATTGATATACCTGCTTCAAAAATCACAGACAAGTACCAACGCTTTTCTCTATCAGCAAAGCACAATATACCTTTTGACTCAATAACAGTCATGCTCTATGTCGGATATGACAAGATTGTCAATCTGTATGTTACAGATGTTCAGCTTGAAATTGGCAATGTAATGACTGATTTTAGATTATCAGACGAAGACGTGCAAGAGACTATCAACTCTAAAGCCGACCAGGGGCTGACTCAGGAGCAACTAAACGCTTTGAATGAGAAAGCTGGAATTATCCAGGCTGAGCTTGAGGCTAAAGCTAGCGCTGACACACTTGATAATTGGATAAAGGCTTACAAGGACTTTGTCCAATCTAACGAGACCGCAAGGGCGCAAGCTGAGAAAGATTTGATTTCAGCTAGTCAGCGTGTCTCTAATATTGCCAAAGACCTTGGAGAGCTCTCTGACCGCTGGAATTTCATCGATACCTATATGAGTTCCTCAAATGAGGGGCTTGTGATTGGTAAGAATGACGGTAGCTCTAGCATGATGTTCAATCCTAACGGTCGTATCTCAATGTTTAGTGCTGGTGTAGAGGTTATGTATATCAGTCAAGGGGTCATTCATATCGAGAATGGTATTTTCTCTAAAACAATCCAGATTGGACGTTTTAGAGAGGAACAATATCATATCAATCCTGACATGAACGTCATTCGTTATGTAGGATAGAAAGGAGTAAAATGGCTAAATTTAGTAACTCAAGTGGGAGTTTGTATCTCAATGTCTATGTAGAGCAGGGCTCTCAGAGTATCACAGATAACACCTCAACCGTTAACTGGCGGATGACAGTTAGCCGTACAGGCGCCTATTACACTCATAACCATCAAGGAGACAGTACTTTGTCTCTCAATTTAGACGGTCGAAACGTGCATTACAGCTACCCAACGTGGGAAACATCAGGCGAGGAGTACACTCTTGCTAGTGGGTCAAGTACAATCAGCCACAATGCGGATGGGACTAAGACCTTACCTATATCATGCACGTTCAACCCCAATAACGGGCTGCATGGGACTATTACAGTATCAGCAAGCCTCAGTCTGACGACTATCCCACGCTCTAGCTCTGTAAGCGTGAGCGCTGGAGTCATTGGTAGTGCGGTTACTATCAATATCAATCGTCATAGCTCCAGCTTTAAGCATACAGTGCGCTATTCCTGGTCTGGCAAGAGCGGAACGATTGCAAGCAATGTAGACACATCCACTAGCTGGACGATACCTCTTGATTTTGCCAACGATATTCCAAACTCAGCGAGTGGGACAGGTACTATCTATGTAGATACCTACTCAGGATCTACTAAGACAGGTACACAGTCAACCACACTAACAGCTAGCGTGCCAACCAATGTCAAGCCCACTTTTACAGGGGTCTCATTGTCAGACTTGAATGGTGCTGCTCAAAATCTCATCCCAAGCGGAAACACGTTCATCCAAGTAATCTCTAACATCAAAGTAGCGTTTAATGGTGCGGTCGGCTCTTACGGCTCGTCCATCACTGGATACTATGCTGAAATTGTCGGCAAAAACCAATCCACAAGCTCAAACGGTGGAAGTCTTGGCATTATGAACTATCACGGCACCATCAAAATCAGAGCGAGCGTGTCTGATAGTCGTGGCAGATGGTCAGATACTAAAGAGGTATCCGTGACCGTGCTTGAGTATTTTGCTCCTGCCTTGAGCTTTAGTATTGCAAGGACAGGCTCAACCTCTAGCACTCTAACAGCTACGAGAAATGCCAAAATCGCCCCTCTGACGGTGGCAGGAAGTCAAAAGAACTCAATGACCTTGACTTTCAAAGTTGCAAGGCTTGGGACTACTAACTTTCAAGTAGACACAGGACCAGCCACTGGATCCTGGACAAGTATCTCAAATCTAGTCAATTCTCAGGCTAATCTAGCAGGCAATTATCTAGCTAATCAGTCCTGGGTCGTTATTGGCACGCTTGAGGACAAATTCACACGGTCTGATTTCATGGTAAACGTGGCCACAGAGAGCGTAGTCTTGTCTTATGACAGGTCAGGGGTTGGGGTCAATAAAATTCGTGAGCGTGGGGCTTTTGATGTAAAGGGTGACATCTATGCTAACAACAAGCCCATACAGCAATATCAGCTGACTGATAATAACGGATGTGGAAAACTCATCAAACAGGATTTCAACAGCATGAAAGATACTGGATTTTGGTGGATAGATGGAACTTCTCCCAACAATCCTTTTGGCGCTTGGGGGATGTTAGAAGTATTCAGACCTAACCCTAATTCACAGGAATGTATTCAACGCTTCACCACATCGTTTGGATATATGGCTGTTAGAGAGAATGGTTTTGATAATAACTGGAGGCCATGGCGCTATGTCGCTCAACAGTCAGAGTCAACTAACAATGCTGACTATGTCAGCTCAAAAAAACTAGCTACAAGAAAGATTGAGCTAGGATGGTATGTGAACGGCACTGCTACAAGAAATGGCAACGTGGTCACAATTTCAACAGAAAGAAAAATCACAAATATCAACACGGTTTCAGATTATCGAGAAGTCAAGGAAACAATACCAACTGGATTCAGACCAACTCAAGAGGTTAACTTTATCTTACAAGGATTGTCTGACTCAACAGTAACTGGAACGGCTATCTTGCACCTTGCAACAGATGGGAAAATCCGTCTTACAAGTAAATCGCCCGGAAATAAGTACTGGACGGGTACAGTCACTTATATTACAAATGACCCTTACCCTTAATAAACGAAAGGAGAATATATGAAATTAGAATATGGGACAAAGTCCTTGGAATATGACGCCAGCGGAACAGCGTCCACCACCAAAGTCACGCTGGTTAACTCAGACGGTGCTATCGTACCTATCTTGCTATCAGCGGACAAAATCGGTTTGTCAAATACGGAGCTGTTTGAAATGGCTCTTGAGGCTCTTTATCAGGAAAATTTCCCACAACGTGCCGAAAAGGAGAAATTTAATCAGGTAGAAGCGCAGCTCAAGCAAAATAAGGAAATGGCAACTAAGGTAGAGCAAGCGACAGTAGAGAATAAGGAAAACCTCGACATGGTGTCAGCTATCACTGAGGTCTTGAGTGCCGTGGTAGTATCTCAAAATGGTGGCATGCCGACCTTTGCCTATGTAAAGGTAGCAAATTTCATCAAACCGCTTGCTAAGGACAAACGTTACAACAACGGAGACATCATCTCAGGTGCTTATCCGTTTGATACGAATCCAAAATGGCCGAGTGGAACCAAGACTATCTTTAAGTTCCAGATGCAGGCTAATGAGGGCTATACATACAAGGACCAGGTTCTTGCTGAGATGCTTCAGCAAGGTATGCTGACTGTTGTAATGCCACGTATTGATTAGACAGGGGGGAGGTTATGACATGGGTTGATATCTTTGAAAAAATGATACACGCTATCGCT
>ERZ773059.198-NODE-198-length-33057-cov-13.401491_pt1 | contig 33057 bp, 23 predicted proteins | sample MGYA00580514_ERZ773059 | MGnify/ENA primary metagenome ERZ773059 (study PRJEB29015, sample SAMEA2737981) | human oral metagenome | biome: human oral; feature: human-associated habitat; material: dental | place: China | collected 2056 ...
TCGCGGGCCGGAGTGGGGGTCCGGGAGACGGGGCCGAGCAGGGCGCCGTCGGCGTCCACGAGGGCGGCCGCGATCTTCGTGCCGCCCAGGTCGACGCCGACGACCGGGCCCGCGGGCCGCTCGTCCGGGCCCGCGGTGAGCGGCGTCGTCATCTCAGACCAGGCCCTGCTCGTGCACGATCGCCACGACCCTGTCCCTGGTCTCGCCCTGGAGCGCCTCGACGGGGAAGGCCATGGTGTTGGTGCCGATGACGCCGATGGCCTGCATGGCGGTCTTGAAGGCGCCGATGCCGCTGGCGTCTCCGGAGCGCCCCCGGGGCACGTGAACGATCTCGAATCCGGCGCAGATCCTGTCCTGGATGCGGCGGGCCCCGACCCAGTCGCCGCTGCGGGCGGCCCGCCACATGTCGGCGTAGGGCCGCGGGTCGACATTGGCGTACCCGGGCACGACGCCGTCGGCGCCCAGCAGGAGCATGCCGTCGACGACGCACTCGTGCCCGGTCAGCAGGACCAGCGGGTGACCGGCGGCCTCGTTGGCGGCGACCAGGCGGCGGAATCCGACGTCGTCGCCCGAGGAGTCCTTGACGCCCGCCAGGACGCCCTCTGCTCCGAGCCGGACGAGCATGTCGCAGCCGAGCTTGACGCCGTTGAGGCGGACCGGGACGTCGTAGGCGAACAGCGGGACGTCGATGGCGGCGGCGATGGCGCGGAAGTGGTCGGCGATCTCGGCGGCGTCGTTGATCGCGTAGAAGGGGCAGGCGGCGACGACGGCGTCCGCTCCCAGGGCCTGGGCGCGGCGGGCCTGCTCGATGACGCGGTGCGCCGTGGTGTCGATCGCTCCGGCCAGGACCGGCGCGCGGCCCGCCGTCGTGGCGACGGCGCGCCCGATGACGGCGGCGCGCTCGGCGTCGGTCAGGTAGGCCGTCTCGCCGGAGGAGCCCAGGACGAACAGGCCGTTGACTCCCCCCGAGATGAGGTGCTCGATGACGCGATCGAGGCCGTCGAGGTCGACGGACCCTTCCTGGGTGAATGGGGTGATGAGCGGGGGAATGACACCGGTGAAACGAGTATCCATGTGCAGTTTTCCTTCAAATTCCCTTTGAATTCCCTTAAAAATTCTCTTACGTGCTTCCCCGAGGTCAATGCGGGCGGGGCTCAGGCCTCGAGGAGCGAGGGAACGGCGCCGAGCAGGGTGCGCGTGTACTCCTGCCGGGGGCTGCGGAAGATCTCCTCAGTGGTGCCCAGCTCGATGATCTCGCCGAGGTACATGACGGCGATGCGGTCGCTGACGTACCGGACGGTGTTGATGTCGTGACTGATGAACACCAGCCCCAGGCTGAGGGCGGCCTTGAGGTCCTGGAGGAGATTGAGGACCTGGGCGCGCACGGACACGTCCAGGGCGCTGGTGGGCTCGTCGGCCACGATGATGTCGGGGTCCAGCGCCAGGGCGCGGGCGATGGCCACGCGCTGGCGCTGGCCGCCCGAGATCTGCCGCGGCAGGACGTCCAGAGCGCTGGGCGGCAGGCCGACCAGGTGGAGGAGGTCCTTGACCTTGGCCTCCCGCTCCTCGGGCGAGCCGATGCCGTGGACGTTGAGCGGGTCGATGAGGGTGTCGTGCACGATCATGCGGGGGTTCAGCGCCGTGGCCGGGTCCTGGAAGACGACCGAGACCGAGCGCCCCAGGGCCCTGCGGTCCGCGGCGGAGCGCCCCAGAGCGCGCCCCTTGAAGCGGACCTCGCCGCGCGTCAGGGGCTGCAGGCCGACCATGACGCGGGCGGTGGTCGACTTCCCGCAGCCGGACTCCCCCACCAGTCCGAGGGTCTCACCGCGCCTGACGCTCAGCGAGACGTCGTTGACGGCGTGGACCGTGTCGGGCCGGAAGAGCCTTCCGGTGCGGGACTTGTGGATGACGTGGGCGTGGCGCAGCTCGACGACCGGATCGGTCTCGGGGTTCCAGGCGCCGGCGGTGTCAGCGGGCATCAGTGGGCCTCCTTCTCCAGGACCGCCTCGAGCTCGGGGGTGATGGCGTAGTAGTGCTCGGTGGTTCCGGCCACCGGCTTGAGGACCGGCCGGCTCTCCAGACCGACCCCGGGATGGGAGGACCTGGGGGCGAAGCGGTCGCCCTTGACGAACTCCTGCGGGCTCGGGACGGTGCCGCGCACCTGGTGCAGGCGCTTGGAGCCCGCCTCGATGGACAGGACCGCTCCCAGCAGGCCGCGGGTGTACTCGTGGACGGGGTTGGACATCAGCTCGGAGGTCGCGGCCTGCTCGACGACCTGCCCGGCGTACATGACGGTGACGCGGTGGGCGACCTCGGCGACGAGGGCCAGGTCGTGGCTGACGAAGACCATGGCGAAGCCGAGCCTCTCGCGCAGCTCGCTGAGAAGATCGATGACCTGCTTCTGGACGGTCACGTCCAGGGCGGTGGAGGGCTCGTCGGCGATGACCAGGGCCGGGTCGCGGGTCAGGGCCATGGCGATGAGCACGCGCTGGCGCTGGCCGCCGGAGAGCTCGTGCGGGTAGCTCCTGAGGGTGCGGAGGGGGTCGAGACCGACGAGCTCGAGGAGCTCCTCGGCGCTGCGGGTTCCGCCGCGTCGGGTGAGCTGCTTCATCTGGGAGCGGATGAGCATGGAGGGGTTCAGGGCGGACAGGGCGTCCTGGTAGATCATGCTCATCTCATGGCCGCGCAGGGCGTTGTGCTCCTGGGGGGTCATCGTGAGGATGTTCCTGCCCCTGAACAGGATCTCGCCGGTGATGCGCGCCGTCGGGGGCAGTAGCCCCATGACGGCCATGGAGGTGATCGACTTCCCGCAGCCGGACTCGCCGACCAGGCCCATGGTCTCGCCCGGGCGCACGGAGAAGGAGACGTTGTCGACGATGTCGACGTCGCCGTGCTGGACCGGGAAGGCGATGGACAGGTTCTTGACCTCCAGGACCGGCTCGGCCCGCGGGGTGGCGTAGACGAGCCGGTCGTCGCGGGCGAGCTCGGCGGCGCGCAGGGCGGCCAGGCGCTCTTCGAGCGGGACCTCCTCGGCGGCCGGCCCGATCAGGCCGGTGAGCGCGCTCTTCTGGGCCCCGGGGATCGCGGAGGCGGCGTCGTCGGCGTTGTCCCGCACGGCCGAGTCCGCGGCATCCCACGCCTTCTCGGTGCTCATGGCCTCCTCGTCGGCCTCGACGTCGACGCGGGCGCGGATGCGCGGGGAGGCCATGGCGTCGGTCAGCCCCTCGGCCAGGACGTTGAGGCACAGGGTGGTGATGAGGATCATGAGGCCGGGGAAGAAGGTCGGCCACCAGTGGCCCGACAGCAGGAGCTCCTTGCCCTCGGAGAGCATGTTGCCCCAGGTGGGGGTGTTGACCGACGTGATGCCGGCGCCGATGAAGGACAGAGAGGCCTCGAAGACGATCGCGTCGGCCACGAGCACCGTGGCGTAGACCATGATCGGGGCGATGCAGTTGCGCACCACGTGCCTGGCCAGGATCCAGGGCACGCGCGCGCCCATGACCCTGGAGGCGGCGACGTAGTCCTCGCCGAACTGGGCGAGGATGTTCGCGCGGACCACGCGCGTGAGCTGGGGCGTGTAGACGACGGCGGTCGCCAGGATGATGACGGGCACGATCGGCAGGCGGGAGGACATGGCCAGGACCAGGACGGCGGCCAGGGCGATGCCGGGGAAGGACATGAGGACGTCGAGGACGCGCATGACGATCTCGCCGACCCACTTGCGGCTGGTGGCGGCGACGGCTCCGAGCACGCAGGCCAGGGCCAGGGCGATGCCCGTGGCGCTCAGGCCGACGACGAGCGAGACCCGGGACCCGTAGACGGCTCGGGAGAAGATGTCGCGGCTGGGCTTGTCGGTCCCGAAGAGGTGGTCCAGCGAGGGCCGGACGGCGGGGTCGTAGGTGACGACGTCCGGGCCGCCCTGCACGTGGACGGTCGTCTCCGCGGTCGCCAGGCCGGTGGCGCCGGGGTCGTAGGGGGCCACGAGCGGTGCGAGGACCGCCATGGCGACGATCATGAGCAGGACGACGACGGCGATCTTGCTGCCGATGGGCAGCCTCCCCCAGCCCTGGAAGCGCATGCCGGGCTTGGAGACCCTGTCGAGTGTGCGGCTGTGCAGCATCAGACGCTCCTGATCCTCGGGTTGACCAGCACGTAGAGCATGTCAACGACGATGTTGATGATGATGAATGCCAGCGCCACGGTGATGGACACGCCCTGGACGATATTGACGTCGTTGCGGGTGACGCCCTGGAAGATGAGCTGTCCCATGCCCTGGATGTTGAAGATCATCTCGATGACGACCGCTCCTCCCATGGCGTAGCCCAGACGCAGGCCGAGCACGGTCAGCGGGGTGATGAGGGCGTTGCGCAGCACGTTGCGGGCCACGACGACCCGCTTGGGGATGCCGGCGCCGATGGCGGTGCGCACGTAGTCGCGGTCGAGCTCCTCGACCATGGCGGTGCGCACGACGCGGGTCAGCGTCCCGGTGTTGGGGACGGCGATGGCGAGAGCCGGCAGGAAGATCTGACGCACGTAGGCGGCGGGGTCGTCGCCGAAGGGCACCCACCTGGTCACCAGCGAGGGGAAGGCGCCCGCAGCGCCGGGGATGTCGCCGAACCACTGGATGAGCAGGAGCGCCAGCCAGAACGAGGGGGTGGCCAGGCACAGGATGGAGATGACGCGGATGACCTGGTCCGGCGTCCTGTCCCGGTAGAGGGCGGCGACGACGCCCAGGACGGTGGCGAGGACGACCGCCACGAGGATCCCGATGAACGTCAGCTGCAGGGTGATCGGGAACGCGGTCGACACCATGTCGGAGATCTTCACGCCGGTGAAGGACGTGCCGAGGTCGCCGTGGACCAGGCCGACGAGGTAGTCCCAGAACCGCGTGAGCAGCGGGTCGTTGAGATGGTGGGCCTCGCGATACTGCTCGAGGGCCTCCGGCGTGGCCGACTCTCCGAGTGCCAGGACCGCGGGGTCCGCGGTGGAGAACGACATGACGACGAAGACGAGCAGCGTCACGCCCAGCACCATGATCGGCAGCGCGAGCAGGCGCCGCCCGATCAGGCGGAGGAGGTTGGACACTGGAATGCTCCTTCTTGCCTCTGTGTGCCTCTGTGTGTCACCGCGCCCGGCCGCGGCGCCCCGAGGCGCGCGAGGCGGTGCGCGCGGCCGGGCGCACGAGGCGCGTGAGGGGATGGGGACGGCCGGTCAGGCCTGCGTCGAGCCGACGTCGACGAACGACAGGCCCGGGTAGCTGACGCTGCGGAACGACACAAGAGTCTGGCTGTTGTAGGCCGTCGGCGTCGTGCGGTGGAAGATCGGGTAGAGCGGCACGTTCTCCGCGATGAGGTCGAACGCCTCCTGCCACTTGGCGATCTGCGCGTCCCCGTCGATCCGGACGGCCTCGTCGAGAATCGTCTGAAGCTTGGTGTAGGCCTCCGCGCCCTTCCAGTGCATGCGGTCGTTGGCCCACAGGTCCGCGCTGTACCACCACCGCATGAGGAGGTCGGCGTCATTGCCGAAGACCGAGGGGTCGCCGGGGGCGATGGCGATGTCCCACGTGTCCCCGGCCTTGATGCCGTCGTACAGCTCCTTGGACTTCTTCTCGGTGAAGCTCGCGGACACGCCGAGCGCCTCGAGGTTCTCCTTGATGATCGGGCGCGCCCCGGAGAAGAAGCCGTGATCGGAGGCGATGGCCTCGATCGAGGTGATGCCGGCCTCGGCGAGCAGCGACTTGGCCTTGTCGACGTCGTAGGTGTAGACGGTCGAGGCCTTCCTGTAGGCGGGGTGGTCCTCCTGCACGAAGCATGTGGCCGCGGTGGCCAGCGTCCCCATGCCCGTGGTGCAGATCTTGTCGTAGTCCAGGGCGTACATGACGGCCTGGCGCGCCTTGACGTCGGCGAAGGCGCCCTGGTGGTTGAACATGACGAACACGAGGCTGAACCCCTTGTCCGCGGAGACCGAGACCGGCTCCGTCATCGCGCCGAGGTTCGTCGCCGGCACGGTGTCGATGGCCTGGACGGTGCTGGAGGTGATCGCGTTGGTGCGCGTGGTGTCGTCGGCGAGGACCTGCCAGGTCATCTTCTTGGCGAGCGCGGGGTGGGAGCCGTTATAGTTGTCGTTGCGCTCGAAGACGACGGTCTGGGACGCCGCGCTGTTGTCCGTCATCTTGTACGGCCCGGACCCGATCGGGTTCATGTCGAAGGCCTTGGCATCGGCCTCCACCGCCGCCCTGGGAACGATCTTGACGGTGCTGAGCCGCTCGGCCACCAGGGAGTAGGGGTACTTGGTCTTGATGGTGACCGTGGTGTCGTCCTTGGACCTGACCGACTCCAGGAAGGTGAGGAACTGGCTGTAGAGCGAGTTGTTCGCCGGGTCGAGAACACGCTCGAAGGAGAAGACGACGTCGTCGACGGTCACGTCGCTGCCGTCGGAGAACTTGGCGCCCTCGCGCAGGGCGACCTCGTAGGTCGTGTCATCGATCTTGGCGGGCAGGTCCTTGCCGAGGGCCGCGTAGGCCTCGCGGCTGACCGCGTCGAGCTCGGTCAGCCCCTCCATGGTGTGCCAGTTGACGGCGACGGTCAGGCCGGCGGTCGTGGTCATCGGGTCGTAGCCGCTCGTCCCCAGCTCGTAGGAGATGCCCGCTGTGATGGTGCCGTCGGGGTTGACGCTCCCGGAGCCCGAGCCCGATCCGCCGGACGAGCCGCCGCACGCGGCCAGGGCTGCGGCGAAGCCCGCAGCCATCCCCATGGTGGACGTGAGGCGGATGAAGTCGCGGCGGGAAGCGCGCGGAGTTGAGATCGCCATTGATGTTCTCCTGAAGTCTGACGTCTGTTGTCTGACGTTGAGAGTTCGACTCTAGCAGTTTCGGAGGACATCTGACCACATCGTTTACGCTTTCGTGTCGGGACGCCCTCCGGGCGGGGTCCGATCCAGGCCGGCCGGTCCCGGGACAAGTGAGCACAACAATGGAATTTCTGGCCACAATGACTGCCATGAGAACGAAGCGAGGCGCCTACGCCTCCATGAGCGGGACTGCATCGACGCAGGCCTCGACTGCGATCAACGCCATCAAGGACTACATCCTCCAGGCCCACCTGCAACCCGGGGACCCGCTGCCCACCGAGTCACAGCTGTGCACCGATCTGGGCATGTCCCGCTCGTCCGTCCGCGAGGCCGTCCGCACGCTGGTGGCGCTCGACATCGTCGAGGTGCGCCACGGGCACGGGATGTTCGTCGGCCAGATCTCGATGCGCCCCATGGTGGAGTCGCTCGTCTTCCGCGGCCTGCTCAGGCCCGGGGACGACTACCGGGCCCTGCGCGAGGTCGTCGAGGTGCGCGCCACCCTGGACGAGTCCCTCGCCGAGCAGGTGATCAGGGTCTGGAAGGGGCGCAGGGACCGCGCGATCGACGCCGTCGTCGAGGAGATGGAGAGGCTCGCCGCCGCGGGCGAGACCTTCACCGACCAGGACCACCGCTTCCACTCCATGCTCCTGGACGCCCTGCCCAACCACCTCTTCGGCCACCTCACGGACGCATTCTGGGCCGTGCACACGCTGACGGTGCCGCTGCTGGACGCGCCGCGCCCGGAGGACATCATGCGCACCGCCAGGGCGCACCGCGCCATGCTCGAGGCCGCACGCGCCGGCGACTGCGACGCCTACCGCGTGGCGGTCAGAGAGCACTACGCCCCGCTCCAGGCCGCCCTCCAGTCCAGCTGACCGCCCCGCCCGTCCGGACCCCTCCATCCTCCTCCCCTCGCCGAGATTGGCTCGGTTCCGCACCTCTGCGTAACGATTCAGTCACAGTACGTACGCGGGTGTGACCCGAGTAATAATCTTGCCCGGTCCCCACCCCAAGGAATCCCCCGGAGAGGAGCCCCCTGTGGCGCTCTCGGCACACGCACGGTCCGTATGGGCCAAGTTCGGCTACAACCCTGAGAGCGACCGCTGGCTCCCTCTCTGGCTCCACCTGCTCGACGCCGCCGCGGTCGCCGAGCACCTCGTCGGGCACTGGCTGGCGCCCACCACCCGGGACCTCGTTGAGCGCGAGCTGTCCGGCTCCGTCTCAGACCTGAGCCCAGCAGAGGAGTTCCGCCTCCTCGCCTCCTGGATCGCCGGTGTCCACGACATCGGCAAGTGCACCCCGGCCTTCTCCTGCCAGGTCGGGAAGCTGGACGACCGCATGAAGGAGGCGGGTCTGTCGCACGAGCCGGTCGATCCGCTCGAGCGTCGCAAGGTCCCTCACGCCCTGGCGGGCCAGCTGATCCTGGAGCCCTGGTTGGAGGACGAACACGGGTGGAGACGCGGCCCCGCCATGGCACTGGCCTCCGTCGTCGGCGCTCACCACGGCATCCCGCCCACGAGGGCGGCCCTCACCAACGAGCTCAGCGGGCACGAGCACCTCCTGGGCGACGACGAGGCGTGGACCGCCACCCAGCGCGAGCTCCTCGACCTGGTCACCGCCCGCACGGGCGCAGAACCCCTGCTTCCCCACTGGGCGCAGCGGCGGTGGTCCCAGCCCTTCCTCGTGGAGCTCTCGGGACTGGTCATCGTGGCGGACTGGATCGCCTCCGCGGAGACGTACTTCGGTCTCCTCGCCCTCGACGACGACGGCGCGCACCTGCTCGCCCCCGACGCCCACGCCCGACGCGTGGACGCCGGCCTGTCCCGCCTGGAGATCCCCGCGCCGTGGCGGCCCCGGGACGACGGCGCCGATGCCGACTCGCTGCTCGCCCGGCGCTTCGACCTGCCCGCCGAGGCGCGCGCCACCGACGTCCAGGCGGACGCCCTGAAGGCTGCCCGCGCCATGGAGCTGCCGGGGCTGCTCGTCGTCGAGGAGTCCACGGGAGGAGGCAAGACCGAGGCCGCCCTCATGGCCGCCGAGGTGCTCGCCGCCCGGACCGGCCGGGCCGGGGTGCTCTTCGCCCTGCCCACCCAGGCGACGACGGACGCCATGTTCTCCCGAGAGCTGTCCTGGCTGGAACGGATCGAGGAGGCCTACGCCGCCGGGGGCGCGCCGTCGGACTTCGCAGTCCAGCTCCTGCACGGCCGCGCCCGGCTCAACGAGGAGACCCGACCGCTGCGGCGGCGCGGCTACGAGATCCGAGACCGGCTCCTGGGGCCGCTGGGCGGCCGGGGCGACGACGTCCCGCGCCCCACCGGAATCGGCTGGGACGAGGAGGAGGCTCGCAGTGGTCAGGCGGCCGGCGCCGCTGACCGCCGTCGCGCCGACCTGGCCATCCTGTCCTGGTTCAACGGGCGCAAGAAGGCGATGCTCTCCGACTTCGTCGTCACCACGGTGGACCACCTGCTCTTCGGGGCCATGCGCTCCCCGCACCTGGCCATGCGGCACCTGGGGCTGAGCCGCAAGGTGGTCGTCGTCGACGAGGTGCACTCCTACTCCACCTACATGAACGTCTACCTGGACCGGGTCCTGACCTGGCTCGCCTCCTACGGGGTGCCCGTGGTGCTCCTGTCGGCGACGCTGTCCGAGGCGCGCTGCACCGCCCTGGTCGACGCCTACCGGCGCGGCCTGCGCCTGGCCGCGGGCGAGCGGGTGCCCAAGCGTCCCGCCCCCGAGACCGTGCGCACCCCCTTCCCCTGCCTGGTCGCCGCGGGCCGCGAGCGCACCGAGGTCGTTCCCACATCGGCGTCGGGTCGTCGCAGCACGGTGCGCGTCAGGCGGCTCACGAGGGACGCCCTGGTCCCGCTCCTGACGGAGTCGCTCGCCGACGGCGGGTGCGCGCTCGTGGTCCGCAACACGGTGCGGCGCGCCCAGGAGACCTATGAGCTGCTGCGCGAGACCTTCGGCGAGGACGTGAGCCTCAACCACGCCCGCTTCACCATCCGCGACCGCCTCGCCAAGGACGCCGATCTCCTCTGCCGCTTCGGACCGCCGCGCGCCCGCCCCGACCGGCCGCACCGGGCGATCGTTGTGGCCACGCAGGTGGCGGAGCAGTCCCTCGACGTCGACTTCGACCTGCTGGTGAGTGACCTGGCCCCCATCGACCTGGTCCTCCAGCGCATGGGGCGCCTTCACCGCCATGAGCGGCGGCGGCCCGTCCGGCTCACCACGCCGACCTGCTACGTGGACTGGCTGCCCGCCACCGCCTCCGACGACCCGGTCGTGGAGGCCGGCGCCAAGGCGATCTACGGGGAGCAGGACATGCTCATGAGCGCGGCCGCCCTGGACCGGGTGCTCGGCGGCCCCGGCGTCGTGACCGTGCCCGACGACGTCCACGACCTCATTGAGGCCGTCTACGGAGCCGACGCCCCGGTGCCGCCGCGCTGGCAGGGGGCCGTCGCCCGGGCCCGGGAGGCCCATGCCGAGGAGGGGCGGAAGAAGCACGACGCCGCTCAGGGCTTCCTCCTGAACGAGCCGGAGCAAGTGGGGAGGAGCACCTCCCTGATCGGCTGGCTGCACACGACCGCCTCGGATAATGAGGAGAAGGGGCGTGCCCAGGTCCGCGACGGCGAGGACTCCCTGGAGGTCATCCTCCTGGAGCTGCGCCGGGTGGGCGGCCAGGAGGAGCTGCGCACCCTGCCGCGCCGGTCTGGCGAACCGGGGCTCATTATCCCGACCGACCGCGTCCCGGACCCGAAGGTCGTGCGAGCCATGGTGATGTCCGCGGTGAGGCTGCCCGCGAGCCTGTCCAACGCGCGCGTCATCGACAAGGTCATCCACGAGCTCGAGGTTCGCGTCGTACCCGCCTGGCAGGATGACCGCGACCTTCAGGGGCAGCTGTTCCTTCTCCTGGAGGACGGCCGGGCGCAGCTGGCCGGCACCGCGCTCGAGTACTCCCCATTCACCGGACTGAAGGAGGTCCGTTCCCAATGACACCCATGAGGCCCAGCTTCAATCTTCTGGACGAGCCCTGGATACGGGTGACCCGGCTCGACGGCGCATCCGACGAGGTCTCGCTCCTCACCGTCTTCCGCGAGGCGACGGACATCGCCGGCATCCACGGCGAGATCGCCAGCCAGGACGCGGCCGTCCTGCGCCTGCTCCTGGCCATCTGCCACCGCACCATGGGCGGGCCGAAGGACATGGACACCTGGGAGAAGTACTGGGACGACCCGGGCAGGCTCGGGCGCGACGCCGTCGCCTACCTCGAGAGCTACCGGGACCGCTTCGACCTGCGCGACCCGGAGCGCCCCTTCTTCCAGGTGGCAGGGATCCACGCCGCCTCGGGAAAGACATCGGGCCTGGAGTCCCTCATCGTGGACGTGCCCAATGGAGACCCCTTCTTCACCACCCGAATCGCGCAGGGCCTGGAGTCCGTCAGCTGGGCGGAGGCGGCCCGGTGGCTGGTGCACGTTCACGCCTTCGACCCCTCCGGCATCCGCTCAGGTGCGGTCGGCGATCCCAGGGTCAAGAACGGCAAGGGATACCCGATCGGTCCGGGGTGGACGGGGCAGATCGGCGTCGTGACCGTGAGTGGGGAGAGCCTGGAGCGCACGCTGCTGCTCAATACCGTGGTCTGCGAGGCGATCGACGACCTCGACGTGGACCCGGCCGCGGACCTGCCCCCGTGGGAGCGCGATCCCGACACTCCCGCCGGTTCGCTCTCCCTGGAGCCCACCGGGCCGGTGTCCTGCTACACGTGGCAGACGCGCCGCGTCCTCCTCCACGGCGACGCCCGCGTCACGGGCCTGTTCCTCGGCAACGGGGACAAGGCGACACCGCAGAACCGCTACCTGGTCGAGCCCATGACCGCGTGGCGCTACTCCGAGCCCCAGACCAAGAAGCTCAAGGCCACCGTCTACATGCCGCGCAAGCTGCCGACGGACCGGGCGTTCTGGCGGGGCCTGTCCACGCTCGTCGCCCAGCTGAGCCCGCGGGTCACGGTCAAGAGAGCCGGGGACGTGCCCCGGTACCGCTCCCCCGGCGTCATCTCCTTCTACCAGGGGCTCATGCTGAACCGCATTGTGCCGTTGACCGGCCTCATCCCCCTGCACGCCGTCGGCATCGAGTACGGTGCGCAAGAGGCGGTCGTCTCCGAGCTCGTCGACGACGTCCTCTCGCTGCCGGCCGGACTGCTGAACCGGGACAATGCGCGCCTGCTCGGGGTCGTCCACGACGCCATGGAGGAGACGGAGGGAACTGCCTTCGCGCTGCGGAGCCTGGCCGCGAACCTGGACAGGGCACGCGGCGGGAGCCCGGACACGGCCTCGGCCGCGCGCGACCACGCCGGGGCCGCCTTCTACCAGGTCATCGACGAGCGCTTCCCCCGCTGGCTCGCCTCTCTCGACGGCGCCGACCCCGCTGAGGCCCGTGACCAGTGGCGCACCCTGCTGCACTCCGAGGCCTGGAGGCAGCAGGAGACGCTCGCCTCCACCGCACCCGATACCGCCTTCGCCGGACGCGGGGAGGGCAAGGAACGTATGGACGTCGGCCGCGCTCTGGTCTACTTCCGCGCCGCCCTCAGGAAGGCAGTACCTCCACCCGAACCGCAGGACGCACCCGTCGAGGACGGAGAAAGGACATCGGCATGACGACGCCGGACACCAGCACGCTCCCGGACACTGCGGGCGCGGCGCCGCCCGGGCCCCGACGCACCCGCCATCTGGGAGGTACTGGCCGCCTCGTGGACAGCCGCCTCAGCGGCGAGAGCGGTCTGCAGAACCGCTACCTTCACAATGAGGCCCAGGCCCGCGGACAGATGGCGGCGCTGCGCGGCGCCATCGCCAGAGAGCCCGGCGAGGTCCCCGAGGTCTGGGAGCTCACCCAGGTGAAGGTCCCCGACAACGCGGGCGACGCCCCCACCTGGGAGGAGATCGCCGTCCACACCGCCATGACCCTCTACGCCGTGCACCAGCAGTCCCGGACCGCGCCCATGTTCCGCCCCGGCGTCGGGCTGGGCCGGGCCGCTCGAGAGCTGGTGGGGCGGGACGAGGAGAACCCGTCCGCCCAGAGGCGCTTCAACGCCCTGGTCACCTCGACCACCGTGGCCGAGCTGCGCCACCACCTGCGAGGTTTCGTCTCGCAGCTGAGAGCCAGGGACATCGCCCTGGACCACGCCATGCTCGCCGACGACATCACCCGCTTCCAGCGCCCGAACGGGGCGAAGCAGGTCCGCCTCGCCTGGGCCCGCCAGTACTACTCCCTGTCCCCAGCGGGCGACGCCGACGCGACGCCCCGCACCGACCGCATCACCGCACCGATCCCGGAGAACTGATCATGAGCACCTACGTCGATATCCACGTCATCCAGAATCTGCCTCCCTCCTGCGTCAACCGGGACGACTCGGGCTCCCCCAAGTCCGCCGTCTACGGGGGCGTGCGGCGCCTGCGAGTCTCCAGCCAGTCCTGGAAGCGGGCCACCCGCCTGTACTTCAACGACCTGCTGGACGCCTCCGACGTCGGCGTGCGCACCAAGCGGGTTGCCGAGCTGCTCGCCGCCCGGATCACCGAGGACGCCCCCGACCTCGCGGAGACCGCCCCCGCCCTGGTCGGAGAGGTCTTCAAGGCGGCCAGAATCAAGCTCTCGGCTCCGCGGGGCAAGAAGGACGGGCCGCTGGAGTCCGGCTACCTCCTGTTCCTGTCCACCAGCCAGGTCGCGCGCCTGGCCGAGCTCGCCATCGCCTCGGCCCGCGGCGGCGAGGCACTCGACGCCAAGGCGGTCAAGAAGGTCTTCAAGGAGCCTCACGCCGTCGATATCGCCCTGTTCGGACGCATGGTCGCCGACAACACCGACCTCAATATCGACGCCGCCTGCCAGGTGGCCCACGCCATCTCCACGCACGCTGCGGAGAACGAGTACGACTTCTTCACCGCCGTCGACGACGCGAAGAGCCGCTCCGAGGAGGAGGACGCCGGCGCCGGCATGATGGGCACGGTCGAGTTCTCCTCGGCGACCATGTACCGGTACGCCACCGTCAACATCGACATGCTGCGGCACAACCTCGGCGACGGCGAGGCCGCGCTGCGGGCGCTGGAGGTCTTCATCAGGGGCTTCTGCCTGTCCATGCCCACGGGCAAGCAGAACACCTTCGCCAACCGCACCGTGCCGGAGGCCGTCGTCGTGGCCGTGCGCGAGGACCAGCCCGTCTCCCTGGCGGGGGCCTTCGAGGAGGCGGTTCCCGCGGACGCGGCCCACGGCTACACGGCCCGCTCGGTGCAGGCGCTGGCCCGGCACGCGGCGACGATCGAGGACAGCTACGGCCTGGAGCCGCTGCGCAGCTTCGTCGTCGCGCTCACCGACAGCAACGCCGTCGCCTCGCTCGGGGAGCGGGTCTCGTTCAAGGACCTGCCGGAGCGGGTCCGCGAGGTCGTGACTTCGCGCCTGCCCGGTCAGGAGCGGGCCTGATGGCGGTCCTCCTCCTGCGGCTCGCGGGCCCGATGCAGGCGTGGGGGGTGAAGTCCCGGTTCACGGTGAGGGCCACCGAGCTCGCACCGACCAGGAGCGGCGTCGTCGGCATGCTGGCCTCCGCCGTCGGGCGGCGCAGAACCGATCCGATCGAGGACCTCCTCGCCCTGCGCTTCGGCGTGCGCAAGGACCAGCCCGGCAGCGTCATCCGGGACTTCCACACGGCGCGCACCCTCGACGGCCGAGAGTCCATGCCGCTGTCCAACCGCTACTACCTGGCCGACGCCGTCTTCCTCGCCGGCATCGAGGGCGACCGGGCGCTCCTGGAGGGCATTGACGAGGCCCTGCGGCACCCGGCCTTCCCGCTGTACCTCGGCAGGCGCTCCTGTCCGCCGACGTACCCGGTGTCCCTGGGGCTGCGGGAGGCGGCGCTGCTCGATGCGCTCCGGGCCGAGCCGTGGCTCGCCTCGGAGTGGTTCCGCCGTCGGCGCCGCGACGGCCTCAACGCGGAGATCCTCATCGACCAGGAGGCTGTGCCCACCGAGGAGCGGGCGGGCGACGCTCGGGGCAGTCGGGACGTCCCGCTGTCCTTCGACCCCCGACGCCGCGACTACGGCTTCCGGGAGGTCGAGCGGCTCATGGTGCGGGTCGGGGCCCCCGAGCCGGACACGCACGACCCCATGGCCGAGCTGGAGGAGGCGGGCCTGTGTTTCTGACGAAGATCGAGCTCGATCCGGCTCGCCGCCTCGCACGCAAGTACCTGGGCTCGCCACAGGTCATGCACGCCGTCGTCCTGAGAGCCACCGGGGGCGATGCCGGGGACGGGCCCGGACGCGTCCTGTGGAGAACGGACCGAACGGCCCGCGGCATGACGGCGTCGCTGTACCTGCTCTCGCCGTCGGAGCCCGACTGCTCCCAGATCGTCGAGGAGGCGGGGGCCGCCGGCGAGCAGGCGCGCACCCTCGACTACTCGCCGTTCCTGGAGCGGCTGGGAGCCGGGCAGCAGTGGGCCTTCCGCCTGGCGGCCAATCCCTCCTACTCGGCCTCTCGGGGTCCGGGCGTGCGCGGGAGGCGATACGGGCACGTCACGGTCGAGCAGCAGCGGCAGTGGCTGGTCGCCCGCACTCCGGGGTACGGGTTCGAGCTCGTGCCCGCCGGCGAGGGGGCAGACGGCTCGGTCGTCGTCGTCCGCCGGGAGCGGCCCGTCTTCGGGCGGGAGAATCCGACTCGTCACGCGCGCGACCGCATCACGATCAACCGCACGGTCTACGAGGGGGTGCTGCGGGTCACCGACGCCGGGGCGCTGCGCCGTGCGCTCGTCGCCGGGATCGGCCGGTCCAAGGCCTACGGCTGCGGGCTCATGACGCTCGCCCGGGTGAGGCGGGACTGACCGATGGCCAGGATGCTGCCGGTCCCCGTGACGGCGCTCCCCCGCGTCCAGGACCGAATGTCCTTCCTCTACCTGGAGCACTGCGTCGTCCACCGGCAGGATGGTGCCCTGACCGCCCGCGACGACAAGGGCACCATCCACGTCCCGGCGGCATCGCTGGTCGCCGTCTTCCTCGGGCCGGGGACATCCGTGAGCCACCAGGCGATGAGCCTGCTCGGCGAGTGCGGGACGACGGCGGTCTGGGTCGGCGAGCGCGGCGTGCGCTACTACGCGCACGGCCGGTCGCTGGCGACCTCCACCCGGCTGCTTGTGGAGCAGGCGGCCCGTGTCTCCTCGCCCCAGAAGCGGCTGCGCGTGGCGCGCGAGATGTACTGCATGCGGTTCAGCGGCGAGGACGTCGACGGGCTGACCATGCAGCAGCTCAGGGGCAGGGAGGGAGCCCGGGTTCGCGAGGTGTACCGGGAGAGCTCTCGGCGCACCGGAGTCCCGTGGACGCGGCGGGACTACCGCCCCGATGACTTCGAGGCCTCGGACCCGATCAACCAGGCGCTGTCGGCCGCGCATGCCGCACTGTACGGGATCGTCCACGGCGTGATCGTCTCCCTGGGCTGCTCACCGGGCCTCGGCTTCGTTCATACGGGACACGAGCGGTCCTTCGTCTACGACGTCGCGGACCTGTACAAGGCCGAGACGACGATCCCGATCGCCTTCGATGTGGTCGCCGAGGGAATGGACGACCTCACCGGGACGACCAGACGGCGCGTGAGGGACAAGGTCTTCGAGCTGAAGATCATCGAGCGGACGGTCAAGGACATCTACCGACTGTTCGAGGTCGAGGACGCCGAGGACCTGGGTGTCAATGTGGTCTCCCTCTGGGACTATCAGCGGCATGCCGTTGCCGGTGGCTCGAACTACGCCGGGGAGGATGCGGGAGGATGGTAGTGCTGATCCTTTCAGCGGCCCCGGCCGCCTTGCGCGGCTCCATGACCCGCTGGCTGCTCGAGGTCTCCCCCGGGATCTTCGTCGGGCGCCTTTCGGCCCGTGTGCGCGAGCAGCTGTGGGAGCTGGTCCGCGCCTACATCGGCGAGGGGCGCGCACTGCTGATCTGGTCGGTGCGCTCCGAGCAGCACTTCGCGATCGCGTCGCTGGGTCACGAGCGCGAGCCGGTCGACGTTGAGGGCTGCCTGGTCATGCGCACGCCGTACCGGCAGATCGAAGGATCACGGGCGATCCCCGGCGCCGTCAGGCCCCCGAAGGAGTCGTGGTCGATCGCCGCTCGACGGCGGCGCTACCGCAACGCCTCCGAGCGGGCGCTAGGTCAGCAGTGAAGGCAGCAGCCGTCTGGTAGGGTCAGGCATCGTTGGGATTCCAAGGATCGCCAAGTGTAAACCCCGCGCGAGCGGGGATGATCCCCTGTCTCTCCTGTCCGGGTCTACCCTGCCGATGTAAACCCCGCGCGAGCGGGGATGATCCGCGTCCTTTCCGCCCCCGCCCAGCGGTGCTGCCGTAAACCCCGCGCGAGCGGGGATGATCCCACTGACGGAAATACGGCACGACGGGGGCGACGGTAAACCCCGCGCGAGCGGGGATGATCCGAGCCTGAGGGTGTGCTTGGGCTTGGACCTGTAGTAAACCCCGCGCGAGCGGGGATGATCCCCCGTCAATGATCTTCCGTCCCGCAGAAGCCAGGTAAACCCCGCGCGAGCGGGGATGATCCCCTACCAACCGGTTATGACAGGACAAAGTATCTGTAAACCCCGCGCGAGCGGGGATGATCCCACACGAGAAGACGCGACCAGAAACCACCACAAGTAAACCCCGCGCGAGCGGGGATGATCCGTCTGTGTGCAACCGCCTGGATGACATTGAGAAGTAAACCCCGCGCGAGCGGGGATGATCCTGTAGCACTCCCTGCGGAGGCTGAGTCAAGCCTGTAAACCCCGCGCGAGCGGGGATGATCCGGGAGCCCACCATGTCCTACACGATCGCCACCCGTAAACCCCGCGCGAGCGGGGATGATCCCACACGAGAAGACGCGACCAGAAACCACCACAAGTAAACCCCGCGCGAGCGGGGATGATCCGGTGGCGTCCGGCATCCGGCTGGCCGCCTCACTGTAAACCCCGCGCGAGCGGGGATGATCCTACCGAAAGCCCGCCCAGCGGCCCGAGGCGCGGGTAAACCCCGCGCGAGCGGGGATGATCCCCAACCAACCGGACGGTAGATAAAAGAGGGTAAGTAAACCCCGCGCGAGCGGGGATGATCCGGTGACGTCGTCGCCGCGATCGATGCCAGCGGCGTAAACCCCGCGCGAGCGGGGATGATCCCCCCGTCCCGCGAGGGGCGGGGGTTTTCGGAGGGTAAACCCCGCGCGAGCGGGGATGATCCCATCTGACACCCATCAGCCCGGACGGTCGCAGCGTAAACCCCGCGCGAGCGGGGATGATCCCCGAACGGCCGTTCGCCAGCGTCCCTCCCTATAGTAAACCCCGCGCGAGCGGGGATGATCCGGCTCCCGCCCGGCCTGTGGACGAGGCCTGACGGTAAACCCCGCGCGAGCGGGGATGATCCCCCGCCATCCGGGGTGCTACCCGTCCACGAGTCGTAAACCCCGCGCGAGCGGGGATGATCCCGCCGCCCCCGCCGCCGACACCGGCGCTGACGAGGTAAACCCCGCGCGAGCGGGGATGATCCCGCTGCACCCAGTGCACAAACCGAACAGCCGTTGTAAACCCCGCGCGAGCGGGGATGATCCGCGCGGCCGCACCGTCATCCTCGACCGCGGCCCGTAAACCCCGCGCGAGCGGGGATGATCCCAGTGAGGGGGACAGCCTCCTCCTCGTGGCCGGGTAAACCCCGCGCGAGCGGGGATGATCCCAAGCGTTCGAGGCCCCCGCAAGCACCCCACTTGTAAACCCCGCGCGAGCGGGGATGATCCCACACCACCACGCCCCCGCCCGACAGAACCGCCGTAAACCCCGCGCGAGCGGGGATGATCCCCGGTTCAGCGCCCAGGCGTGGCTACGGTTCGTGTAAACCCCGCGCGAGCGGGGATGATCCCGGGTTCCGGTCAAGGTACGGGCGGATCGCGGAGTAAACCCCGCGCGAGCGGGGATGATCCCGCCAGCGTCGACCCTACGAGAGCAGTCACCGCGTAAACCCCGCGCGAGCGGGGATGATCCCTTTTCATGGGAATTAGGAGCAGTAATGACAGTGTAAACCCCGCGCGAGCGGGGATGATCCCTTCCACAGATGCCGATACCGTTCAGGGATGATGTAAACCCCGCGCGAGCGGGGATATCAGATCAACGCCAGATACACGAACTCGCTGCGAGTCATTCGCGCGTTACTACCTCTCATGCTCTCAACTACCCCTCATGCTCTCATGGCGGTTTGATTCTTGATCGAATCGGCTTAGGGAGCCGTAAATCTTCTCACGAACAAGCCGCCGCTCCGCTGTATGACGCGCAATCGCAGTGAAACACTAAAACGCCCCTTTAATAAGGTTTCAATAAACGGGACGAGAAGTTAGCTCCGAATTCCCCTGTCGGCCACCGGGAGCGAGAATTCGAAACCCTTCTTAATCAGTTCTCCGAGCCACCGGCTGCTCGCTGTTTCAAGCGACTTCACTTCGACGTGGCGATTCCACCTATTGGGGCCGACTTGGGCAATCCTATGGATGTCCGGGAAGTCCTCCCGATGATCCAAGGTTACATTGAGGTAGAGCGTTCCATCGGCGGTTCTCTCGTATGTCCACATCCAGAGGAACTTTCGATTGACTGTATAGTCGACCTGGACACGAAACTCCCTTTTATCTCACCCAGACCCATCACATAACCATCGATCGCCCGATAGTACGCGTCGATCTTCGGTTTCCCTGAGAACTTGTTTATCATCTTATTGCTCTGCACGAAATTCCTCCAATAATACGGGTGAGACAATAAAGAACGGGACAGCGGAAGACGACGGCGGGCCGGGCGGCACGGAGGCTCTCGAGAGACGGCCCTCGACACTCAAGTCGTGCGGAAAAGCAACCAGACGCTCCACCCGCCGTCGACGCAGAAGGGACGGATAACTGGTTCATCGCGCCACCGAGATGTTCGGTCGCCTGCTGCGTCCCTCTTCACACGGGAAGCGCAACTGTCCGATTAGTCGGACAGTGGTGCCGTCCAGCGTGCGGTACCGTCGCCCCCCAGTGCCTCTCCGTCGACGGCCAATACTCTGGACCAGAGACTTGAGCATCCGTTGGCGCCGCTCCTTCTCGGACAGTGGCTGAGCCGGTTCCCAACCGCTCCTCGACCGCCTTCCTCGGCATCCGGCCGCGCACGGTGAGCAACGCGGTCAGTAGCGTCGCAGAGGCGTCCCTCGGTGACAGTCTGCACGGCGTCGACACAGTCCTTCCCCTCCTCCTCCCTCACCGATCTCCCTCGCTGCCGGCCCCGGTATTTCGTCGTGGTGTTGCCCGGACGGGGCGAAGGCCACAGGGCTCCGCCCCCGCTGGGGCTGAGCCGAGACGGAGGCTGCTACCGACCGGGACGGTCCATCAAAGACAGATACCGGCGTCGATAACCATGTCGTCACGCGCGTTCGTACCAAGGCACGCAGACCCCGCTGCGAGCAAGTGCCCGTGATGAGCATGCCCAGGAGCACGATGCCGTAACCGACGAAGATCATTGCCGCGCCGGGCGCACGCGGATCGATCCCGAGTCGCTCGAGCAGACCCGCCTACGGGCCGAGCTCTCCGCCGGGCGCGAGAAAATGTTCACCCCCCCCCACCTCATATCTCGCTCCGACCGGACCAGACCGCGGTATTCTGCGTGCGCCCCTGCCCGGCTTCAGGCCGGATCAGACCGAGCCAGACAGAGCCGGACAGAATCAGACTGAAGGAGACCCCATGCGCGTGCTCGCGGCTCTGTCCGGCGGAGTGGACTCCGCCGTCGCCGCTGCGCGCGCCGCCGACGCCGGGCACGACGTCGTCGGGGTGCACATGGCCCTCACCCGCAACCGTGCCCAGACCCGGTCGGGCTCCCGCGGCTGCTGCTCCATCGAGGACGCCGGCGACGCCCGCTGGGCCGCCGAGATCCTCGGCATCCCCTTCTACGTGTGGGACCTGTCCGAGCAGTTCGAGGAGCGCGTCGTCGCCGACTTCCTCGCCGAGTACCGCGCCGGCCGCACCCCCAACCCCTGCGTGCGCTGCAACGAGCGCGTCAAGTTCGACGCCCTGCTCGAGCGCGCCCTCGCCCTGGGCTTCGACGCCGTCGTCACCGGCCACTACGCCCGCCTGACCGGCGGCGCCGCCTCCGGACACCCCGGCGAGACCGCCGGCCTGGAACTGCGCCGCGCGGCCGACGCCGCCAAGGACCAGTCCTACGTGCTGGCGGTCTCCGGCCGCGAGGGCCTGTCGCGGGCCCTCTTCCCGCTCGGCGACGCCCCGTCCAAGGCCGCCGTCCGGGCCGAGGCGACGGCGCGCGGCCTGCCGGTGGCCTCCAAGCCCGACTCCTACGACATCTGCTTCGTCGCCGACGGCGACACCCGCGGATTCCTCACCCGCAGCCTCGGCGTCCGCGAGGGCGCCCTGGTCTCCCCCGACGGCGAGGTGCTCGGCACCCACGACGGCTACTTCGGCTTCACCGTGGGCCAGCGCAAGGGCCTGGGCCTGACTCGCCCGGCGTCCGACGGGCGGCCCCGCTACGTCCTTGAGACGCGCCCGGCGACGAACGAGGTGGTCGTCGGTCCCGAGGAGCTCCTCCGCCGCAGCGCCGTGGACGGCAGCGCCCTGGTCCTCCTCGCCGAGCCCGCGGCGCTCGACGACGGCGGACTCGGCTGGCTGAAGGCGACCGTGCAGGTGCGAGCGCACGGGCGCCCCGTCCCCGCCGACGTCGTCGTCGACCCCGGGGCGAGGACGCTGCGCGCCGATCTGCACCGGCCCCTGCGGGGCCTGGCGGCAGGGCAGTCCGTCGTCGTCTACGGAGGCGAGTCCGGCGACCGGGTCCTGGCCCAGGCCATCGTAACCTGAGCCGCGAGGCACGAGGCGCCTGCGTCCTCAGCCGACGCCCTCCACAAGACGCGCCCTCCCGCAGACGCCCCGCGCCACTCAGCCACTCAGGAGAATGATGCCGACCACGATCTGCGGGATCACGCCGAACAGCAGGTTGATGATCCAGTGGGCGATCACCATGGGCATGAGTCTGCCCCGCCGATGGACGATCCACCCCGCCGCCAGGCCCAGAAGCAGCTCCCGGCGCATGGCCCAACCGCTGAACACGGTGAGCAGAGCCAGGGTGAAGGGCTGCAGGGGCGGGAAGCCGGGCTCCATCCCGGCGGCCCTGAAACCGCCGTAGCTGAGGAGCACCAGGGCCGCGAGGCCGCCCAGGCGAATAGCAGGCAGACGAAAGGGCCGCTCGGCCTGCCTCCAGTCCAGGTGCATGGGCGGCGGATCGGACCGGTGAGTCGGTGGCCACCTGTCGCGGACGGACCGGAGAACCGGGCAGCACGGCGGCCCGCCTCAGCGCAGGGACGTGTGCCGCTCGATCGCACGCACCGCCCACCAGGACAGCACCCCAGCGAGCAGAGGGCCGACAGTCACCGCACCCATCCCGACGACCGCCGGCTCCGCGCCGGTCCTGAACGACTCGAGAAACTGCGACCACATCACACGGGTGGTGAACTCACCGGTGGTGATATCCACGCCGAAGGGCAGGAAAAGAGTCGCAACCAAACCGAGTACCTGGTTGGCCGCGTACAGCACGACGAACCCGACCAGAGGCGCCCCGAAACCGAGGTGGTTGAACCGGCCCTGCGCACCAATGCTCATGACCGCGCCAACCTCAATGACGAGCGCGACACTCCCGATCAGGACGGCCGCGGTGTAGAACGCGGCCTTGCCCCCTCCAACCATGTCAACAGCCGCGTACAGAGGCTCAAGAACCTCGCCAAGGGTGTGGCCGGCGCTGTATGCGAGCACGGCGAACCAGGCGATGAGACCGCCCAGGGCGATCGCCCCCGAGACCAGCGCCATGAGGCAGGCATAAAGGACCTTGGCCGCGAAATGCACCCGTCCGCGAACGGGGACCGCCATGGTGAGGTAACCGCGCTGCCCGTACATGGACTGCCAGTACTCGACGGCGACCTGAGCCATGACGACGACCGGCATCGCAATGATCACCACCAGGGATGCCAGCCGCATGAGGCCGGCCAGCGCCGGCACGCCGGCCAACAGCCACCACAGCCCCAGGAAGCCGAGCAGAATGAGGCAGCAAGCCCCTGTCACAGCGGCATTGCGCACCACCTGGGTACGAGCCTCCTCAATGAAGAGCGTGCGAAGCATCAGCGGTACTCCTTCCGGAACAGCGCGTCCAGACTCGTGGAACGGGCCTGCCGCAGGTCGTCGGCATCGCCGGCCAGGAGCAGGTGACCGTCCTTGAGGAAGACGACGGAGTCGACGATCGGCTCGACGTCGGCGATGAGGTGGGTGGAGATGAGCATGAGGGAATCCGATTCGAAGTCGCGCAGGACGCCGTCGAGGATGATCTCGCGGGCGGCCGGGTCCACACCGGAGATGGGCTCGTCGAGGAGATAAACCCGGGCGCGACGGCTCATCACCAGGGCGATGCGCAGCTTCTCCCCCATGCCCTTGCTCATCTCCTTGATGGAGCGATCAGCGGGAAGACCGAAGAAATCGACCAGCCGACGGGCCTTGGCGGCGTCGAAATCGGCGAAGAGCCGGGAGAACTGAGCGATGGCCCGGGGCGGGGTGAGGCTGGTGGCCAGGAAGTCGGCATCGGGCAGAAAGGACACCAGCGCCTTGGACTGCAGCCCAGGGGCATGCCCGGCGATGCGCACCTCGCCCTCGTAGTCGGCCATGACCCCGGCGAGGATCTTCAGCAGAGTGGTCTTGCCGCAGCCGTTGGCGCCCATAAGACCGACGATGCGTCCGGCGGGAAGAGACATGCTGAAGTCGCGCAGGGCGGGCCTGCCCCGGTACGCCTTGCTCAGATGGCGCACAGTCACCAGGGGCGGGGCGCCATCCAGGGACGGGATGGTGTTGAGGCGTGCATCGGAGCTTTGCGCATCCGACGGCGCCGCCGTCAGTGAGCTGCTCATGAGGGATCTCCTGATTCGTCAGTGGTGGAAGCCGGCCAGCGCTCGGCAAGGGTCTCGCCCGCCTGAGCGAGATCCATGCCGATGGCGGTGACTGCGGCGATGAAGGTGTCCGTGGCGCCGACGGCGAGCTCGCGTCGGACGGCGTCGAGCACCGCGGCATCAGCGGTGACGAAGCGCCCGGCTGTGCGCTCGGTGACGGTCAGGCCGCTGCGATCGAGCTCGGCGAGGGCCCGTTGGACGGTGTTGGGGTTGACCCCGGCCTGCGTGGCGAGATCGCGCACGCTGGGAATCCGGGTTCCGGCGGGCCAGATGCCGGTGACGATCCGCATGCGGAAGTCATCGACCAGCTGGATCCAGATCGGCCGCGAATCGTCGATCGGCATAGGCCCTCCTTCGAGTAGGCGGATAAGACACGGCTCATGAGCGCAGCCGGACGGGCTCGTCAGACCGTCTGTATGGCTGCATTAATACAGTGACACAGATGGTTGTGGACGTCAAGCTGACGAGCTCGTAGATCACACCGGGACTGGGTGCCTGCAAGGGTCTGCGAACTCGACCGTCACCATCGCCGCAGCATCGACACGCAGGTTCGGCTCACCTGTTAAGCGAATTCCGAACGCATATAAGACGCCGCGCCCGCCCCTCGGGACACCGCGGGCCACATGCCGACGAAGAACGCTTTTTTCACTGAAATAACGCCATTCCATGACTTCACCCGCACGGTCGGGAGAGCATGTGTTGCCGCCTCCGCAGCGCGTCCCTACCGTGAATTACGTTAGTGATCGCGCCTCACCGAAGGAGCACCCACCATGTCGACCGTCACCGCTATCAAGTCCTGCGCCACCACCGCCTGCGCCTACAACCACGGCGGCTGCACCGCCTTCGCCATCACGGTCGGCGGCGACGCCGCCGCCCCGGCCTGCTCCACCTTCGTCAGCCTCGACGCCCGCGGCGGCCTGCCGGTGGCCGAGGGCCACGTGGGCGCCTGCCAGCGTCTGGAGTGCGTCCACAACACCGACCTCATGTGCACCGCCGACGCCATCGCCATCGGGGCCGACACGGCCACCTGCCTGTCCTACGAGGCCCGCTGAGGCGCCCGCCCAGCGCGCCCCATGGCTCCCCACGGCAGAAGGACGCGCCTCTCGGCGCAGCGATGGGGAGGCCCGTCACCGGGCCTCCCCATCATCGTTCTCAAACAGCCTCGCGGGTAGCAGCCGTGCGGGCGCTCACGGAAGCAGCCCGCCGACCAGGGCGTCCTGGACGAGGCGCCGCAGGTAGCGTCCGGCCTCATGGGCGCGGGTCGTACCCGCCGGCAGGAAGATCTGAAGGGTGTCGGTGGTCTCGCGCTGGAGCCGCAGAAGCGTGACGGTGTACGGGGACACGTCCACGCACAGTACCCGCCCCCACAAGGCCGCGCACAGCCCCTCGGACGGGCGCCTGGAGCAGATGATCCCGGGAATGCTGCCCTGTCTCACTCCGTCGCACAGCACCTCGAGCGCGCCCTCGCCCAGGGCCTTGACCTCCTCCTGCGCGCTGAAGGTCTCGAAGGCCGACCACAGCAGGGGCCGCACGCCCTTGGCGTCGGGGTCGAGCACCTCCTCCATGGTGTGCCCGCTGACGCCCATGGCGTCATGAACCATGATCCGGTTCGTCTCGACGACGCCCAGGCGCCCGCCCGGCGCGTCGGCGAGCCCGGCCAGGTCTGTGAGCGGGTCCTCCCCCGTGATCGCGCAGTGGCACCCGGCCACCGAACCGGACAGCACGGCGTCGCGCCCGACGTCGTCGAGCCAGGTGAGCACGCCCAGGAGGTGGACGGTGGCGGTGGTGATGCGCAGGCCGGGCTCGGCCGCCTCAAGCGTGACATCGAGGCGCACCTCGAGCGGGGACTCGCACGGCACGCCGGCCATCGGGTGGTCGGCCGTCGGATGGGCCGCCACGATAATGCTCCCGGTGACGTCGAGCGCATGGAGGACCAGCTGGGAGGGGGCGCCGGCGTCGAGCCGGTAGGCGGTCAGGGTGGCGCAGCCGGCGCCGGACAGGAGACGGCGCGCCATGCGGCGCGAGGCGATGGCGGCCTGCGGCGTGCGACTCTCATCGGTGTACGTCACGGTTCCCCTTCCCCATCGCCAGAGATCGTTGAAGTAAGGCTAGCCTGGCACACAGGCGAAGGCGAGGAGAGACCGCTCACCGGACGGGCGCGCCGGGCCGATCCCGGTGCGGGACTGAACCGGCCTGAACCGATCTCGGCGAAGGAGAGCCGCAGGCCCGCCCCGCATCCCGGACCGTTCGTCTACGAGGCGACCCCCGCGCCGGTATCCCAGGCGGCGTCCGTCACGGCGCGGTAGTCGGCGTAGCACTCGGCCAGCAGGACGGGCGGAACCTGCGCCAGGGGCACCTCCCGGCGGCCGCGTCGCAGGCACAGGCCGCCGGTGGCGGTGTCCTCGCCCTCGTCCCAGGCGTCGGCGCCGGCGAAGTCGATGATGCTGCGCAGGCCCAGGGTCGGAAAGTCCTTGGAGAACTCGCTGTACCGGTATCTGGTCGAGGCGCGCTCGTAGCCGCGGGACTCGGCCGCCCTGCGCAGCTCGCGGGCGACGGCGCGCCGCCCGGCGCCGTCCCGCAGGACCGTCTGACCGGCGGCGAACCCGGGCCCGCGGGCCGACAGCTGGTCGAACAGCGGCTCGACCTCGTAGTCGGACAGGTGGGCCCGCCAGGCCGCCATCTCGGCGTCGGTCAGGAGCGTGGCGTGGGCAAGCCGGATGACGGCGCGGGGCGGCAGGTCGACGGCGTCGTCGTCGGCCCCGAGGAGCTCGCCGTCCTCGGTGGGCCGGAAGGCCCGCAGCCGTGCCGGACCGTCGTCCGGGGCGCCGGGCCCAGGATCGTCCTGCCCGTCGCTCGCCAGCCACACCAGGCGGGCGACCAGGTGCCTGACGAGCGGGTGGACGGCCAGCAGCTCGCGCCACTGGGCCAGTGGCCAGGCGCGCCCGGCGCACATGGCCTCGTACAGCCGACGCCCCTGGGCTCCCAGGACGGCGCGCAGCTCCTTGCGCGCCGAGGCCAGGCGGGCCCTCGTCTCGGCCACGAGCTCGCGGTCCTCGCTCTTGCGGGGCGGCGGCAGGGTCTTGCGGGGACGCCCGTCGGCGTCTGCGAGGCCGATGGTCAGCTCAGGAGTCAGGCGCCCGAGGAACTCGCGATCGCCGTAGGACAGGTGCAGCAGGCCATCGTCGGAGAAGCCGACGGTCGGGATGCTGCGGTCGCCGAGCTCGGCGGGGCTCCAGCCGCGCTCGGTGGCAGCGGCCTCGGCCAACGACCGGGCGGCGTCCCGTACCCGGGGCAGCCGGTGGTCCGCTGCCGCGGCGAGCACCGCCTGGAGGGCCTCGGGCGCCCGATTGGCGGCGACGGCGGTCAGCACCGTCTCGGACTCGGCCCGCCAGGCGGCGTTGCGGCGCAGAATCGACCTGGCGTCGGCCGCGAGGCGGGCACCGTCCATCCCGACGGCGAAGGCGAGCAGGCCTTTCGTCCTCAGGCTCTCCCCCTTGCCCAGCTCGCGGTTGTGGGCGACCCAGGACTCCACGACGGCCCCGCTCAGCTCCTGGGCGTCGCCCGGGTCGAGCAGGCCCAGGTAGGCGGCGATCGTGCCGCGCCCGTCGGGGTTCTTCAGAGAGTGGGCCAGGACGACCCAGCGCCGCACGATGCCGGCGTCCAGGGCGGTGCCGTCGGCCAGGCGCGCGGCCGGCAGGGCGTCGAAGGGGAACCAGGCCAGCGCCACCGGTACGCGGGTCCGCCGCCCGGGCTCCACGAGCGCCTCGGCGGATACGAGGTCGGTGACGTCATCGCCGTAGGCCGTCAGAGCGCGCAGGATGTCGCCGCGCACGAGCTGGTCCTTCTCCCCGGCGCGGGCGGCGCGCAGGTGCTCCACGCCGTCGGCGGCGCCCAGGTCGGCCAGCCAGGCGGCGCCGGACCTGCGCGTACCGGCATGCGGGCTCGCCAGGGCCTGGAGGGCCAGGTCGACGGCCGCGGGAGTCCGGGCGAGCAGCCTCTGGGCGAGGACGCGGTTGCCCGCGGAGCGACCCACGGCCGCCCGTGCCAGGGCGGGCAGGAGCACTGACGGCAGCGCAGGGGCGTAGGCGAGCGCCCGCATCACGGCCCTCGCCGGGTACCAGTCCTCCATCGCCTCCATGACCGCCTCGGGGCTCTGGAGGATCCACGGCCAGATGGCCTCGGGCTCGGCGCAGCCGAGGGCCCAGACGGCGGCTGTCTCCTGCGCCCGGCAGGTCGACAGCCCACCGCGCTCCAGCGCATCCGCGACAGCGCGCGGGTCGGTGTCCCAGCCCAGACGGGAGTCCAGATCACGCCGCCCCACGTCCTCGCCGCAGGCGAGGGCCAGGCGCGTGAGGTGGATGAGGTCGAGGCTCGGAGCCTCACGGGCGATCCACCAGACCCCGAGGGCGCGTATCGAGGCGGGCAGCTCGCTCGCGCTCCCCTCGGCGACGGCGATGAACCCGGCCAGGTCCGCATCACTGACGGCCCGGGCCCTCGCGGCCCGCTCCCGCCCCCGGCTGCTCGGCGACTCGCCTGCGCTGATCAGCCCCTCCAGAGTCCTGCGCAGCTCGTCGGCCGCCGGCGCCGCACTCGCGGCGGGAAGGGGCGTGAAGGGCGGGACGGGAGCCGGTGCGCCCTCGGCGAGCGCGGCCAGGATGTGCTCGCGGCCGCGCAGCTCGTCGGCGAGCGCTATCAGGTCGGGGCGCTCGGCGCCGAGGCGGACGAGGGTCTCCTCTCCCCCGTCGGAGCGAAGAAGGTGGGCGACCGCCTCCCCGGCACGGGCGAGCGGAGCCCCTCGGAGCGCGGTGACGAGTCCCCGACGGCAGAGACCGGGCTCGGTGCCGCTCAGCGCCTGGGCCGCGGCGCGGCGGATCGCCTGCGCCCGGTCGACGCTGAGCGAGGTCAGGACGAGGGCCGCGTCCGGGACGGCGGGCAGCGCCTCGTGGGCGGTGCGAATCAGGACGAGCCTGTCCTCGATGGTGGGCGCCGGAGAGTCGGCCGGGTCCACCAGGTAGCCGGTGGACACCTGACGCAGGGCGTCGTCGAGATCGGTGAGGGCCACCAGGGCGCGTGTCATGCGATCGGTCGTGCCCCAGGGATGGGATGCCGGACTCATGCGCGCATCCTATCGTCACGACTGCTGGGTCTCCTGCGCGCGCTGCGTCCCGGGGCGGCGTCCGCGCCCGACCTCCGCCCCGGTCCGCGGCCGGGGATGAGACGGGCCCGCGTTCACCACGGACTGGCGTTCTTCCTCCAATCGGGGTCGAAGGACCCCAGGGCCGCCATGGCCCGGTAGTCGGCGTAGCACTCGGCCAGCAGGACGGGTGGCACGACGGCGAGCTCGACCTCACGGCCCCTGCGCCGGAAGGAGAGGCTGGTGGTGGCGCACGGCATGCTCTCCTCGGGCACCCAGGAGCCGGTGAAGCCCAGCACCGCGGTCAGGCGCGAGGAGGGGAACTCCTTGACGTAGTCGTGGAAGGTGCCCGCGTCCACCACGTCCCCACGCTGGTAGCCGCGCCTGGCGGCCGCGGCCCGGAAGGCGAAGGTGTCGGTCACATGGCCCTGGAGGTCGGAGAGGGCCTTCTGCCCCTCGTCGATCCTCGGGACGGCGGCGGTCAGCTGATCGAAGAGGGGCTCCACCTCGTAGTCGGCCAGATGGGCCCGCCAGGCCGCGACCTGCGCCCCGCTCAGGGCGGTGCCGTGGGCCAGGCCCACCACCGCGTCATCGGCCAGGGGCACCTCGGCGTCGTCGGCCCCGATGAGGGCGCCGTCCTCGGTGGGGCGGAATGTGGCCACCTCCCCGCCGCCGCCCGGGACGGTGGTCCAGATCAGCCGGCTGACGAGGCGGCCGACCAGGGGGTGCGCGGCCAGCAGCGCCCGCCAGTCGGCAACCCGCCAGGTGCGCGGCGCGCACATGGCCTCGTACAGCCGGGCCGACTGGAGAGTCAGGACCGCCTTGGCGTCCTTGCGCGCGACGCTCAGCTGCTTCCTGGCCTCCTTGACGACCTCGGGGTCCTCATTCACCCGCGGCGCCGGCAGGGACTTGCGCGCCTTGCCCCCGGCGTCGGAGAGCACGATCTTGAAGTCCCGGGCCAGGCGGCCCGTGAACTCCCGGTCCCCATAGGACAGGTGCAGCAGTCCGTCGGAGTCGAAGCCCGCGGTCGGGATGGTGCGGTCCGCCAACTCGTCGGCGCTCCAGCCCCGCTCATCGGCCGCCTCCTGGGCCAGGGCGGCGGCGGTGGCCTGGATGCCGGCCATCTTGTGGCGGCGCGCAATGCTCAGGAGCACCTGGAGCGCGGTGTCCTTCCCGTTGGCGGCCAGGGCGTGGACCAGAACCTCGAACTGGGCCCGCCGCCCCGGGTTGTCGCGCATGTAGGAGCGCACCAGCCCCGCCAGCTCGCCGCCGTCCATCCTCACCGCGAAGGCCAGCAGCCCCTTGTCGGCGATCGCCGAGCCCACGTAGGTGCGCTGGTGCTCCGCGTAGGCCTGGGCGACGCGCTCCTCCAGCGGGATAGCGGCCTCGGCCTCGGCCCGACTCAGGAATCCTGCCAGCCTGGGAGTCGTACGGCAGTCGGCGAGCCACCGCTGGGCGTGGTCGTAGCGCCGCCGACCGGCGGCCTGGGCGTGCACTCGGCTCTCCTGCGCGCTCGGGTGGGCGGTGTCCTGGACCGCCCAGGCCCGGGTCACGTGGGCGGCCAGCGCCGCGGCGTCGGCGGGTTCCAGGAGGGACAGGTAGAGGTCGATGAGCCCGCGGCCCGACGGGTTCTTCATCTTGTCGGCCAGCACCACCCACCACCACGGCGTGCGGGAGTCGACGGCGTCGCCGTTCTTCCAGCGGACGGCCGGCAGTGACTGCGGGTCGAGCCAGGACAGTGAGGCGGGCACCTTTCCCTTGAGGCCCTTGACGGCCTCGGCCCCCAGGGCCCGGGGGGACAGGAACTCCGTCATGTCGCCGCCGCAGTCCTCCAGGGCGACCAGCAGGGCCGCCCGCGCCACGTCCCTCTTCTCCCGTCCCAGGGCCGTGCGCAGCGCGGGGACCGACTCGGGGCGCGCCAGGGAGCCGACCCAGGCCGCCGCCGAGGTGCGCACCTCGGTCGTCCCGGCGGCAAGCCCCTGCTCGGCCAGCTCGCGCACCCGCGGGTGGGAGCGCAGCGCCGCCTGGGCCAGCGGGCGGCTCACCTTAGAGGGGCCCACCGCGGCGTCGGCGACCGCGGGCAGCAGCTCGGCGGGGACGCGTGGGAAGGCCGTCAGGATCTCCAGGGCCCGCAGCGCCGTGGCGGCGTCCACAAGCCGCTCGCGCAGCAGGTCGAGGTGCTCGGCGTACCACGGCCAGGACGCCTCCGGGTCGACGGTGAAGAAGACGTAGTCATGGAAGTCGCAGAAGCGCTCAACGGCGCCGGGACCGCCGCCCAGGCGCGCCATGAGGTCCTCAATGGCTCGCGGGTCGGTCTCCGGCCCCGTGTAGTGGCTCAGTGCCAGCCGGCACCAGGGGCTCGTCTCCACAGCATGGAGCCGCAGCGCGTGCGCCAGAGTCAGGCTCGGGGCGTTCCTGACGACCCAGATGACGTTGAACCGGCGCAGGAGCGCGGGCCGGGCGCGGCTCCTGCCGTTGGCGACCGCCACCAGCTCATCCAGATCCGCCTCGGTGATCTGGCGCACTCCCTCTGCCCGGGTGCGGGACGAGGAGTTCTGCGAGGCGGCGGCGCGCTCCATGGCCTGCCCCAGGACGGGGCGCAGCTCGTCCTTGACGGGGGCGGCGTCCGGACCCACCTCCAGGGGCGTGAACGGAGGGAGGTCAAGGGGCTCATCGACGCCCACGGCGCTGAGCGTCTCGTGGCGGGCCCGGGTTGCGGAGACCAGGCCGGCCAGCCTCCGGTTCTCCTCGGCCGCCTGGGTGAGCAGGTCCGCGCCGCCGGGGGTCCGGGCCAGGAACTCCACCAGCTCCCGGCAGCGGGACGCCGGGGCCTGAGCCAGAACGGGAGCCAGCGCACCGGCCCTGGTAGCCGCGTCCAGGCCCTCAAGAAGCTCAATCGCCTCCCGGCGCAGTTCCTTGGAGGCCCCCGCAGCCACGGCGGCGACCAGGTGGGCGCCCGCGGCGGCCCACCGCGGGCTGGCCGCCATGCGCTCGAGCACGTCATGACGCTCCTGCCGGCGCAGGCCGTCCAGGAGCGGGCCGGGCAGGGCGGTCGCGTGCTCAGTGAGATAGTCGGTGAGCCCGGGCAGGTCGGCGGCCGACAGCCGCCTGCGCCAGGACGGCTGCCCGGCGGAGTTGGAGTGGGCGACCAGGAGGACGACGGCGGGGGCGTCGGCCTCCTCCACGCCCCCCTGCCTCAGCAGCGCCGCCAGACGCCCGGCGTCCCAGGACGGCCGCCTCTGCCTGAGCTTGCGCGCCTGGGACTCGGGTGCGGAGCCGGCGCCCCGAGCGTCCACGGTGAACATGACATCCATGAGCAGGGCGTCCACCCAGCCGGGTACCTGCTCGGGAGCCGGTGGGTCGTACGTGGGGTCGGTCTGGAGGACGGCGGCCAGGAGCCGGCCGAGCCGCACCCACTGGGCCGGGATCACGGCGTCACTGCGGTAGAGGGCGTCGCGCCTGACCAGGACCGGGCCCGCCGAGCCGTCCCCCTTCCCCCACCTGATCCCCGCCTGCTGCAGGCGCTTGCGCCAGGTCCGGCCGTACCAGTGGGTGTAGGAGGCATTCGAGGTCGCCAGGAGCAGACAACCGATGGGGCCGTCCCCGAAGGCGGCGACCTCCAGCAGGACCTCAGGGTCCGTGCCGTCGACGACGTAGTCGACGGCACGGTGGTACAGGCCCGCATCGACCGCCTTGAGCGGCAGCAGCGCCCGGTCGACGAGGTCACGGACTACAGGTTCGGTCACGGCATTCTCCTTGCGTCGTCAATCGTCGTCATCGGCTCTCCCCGGCCCCCTCGGCGATGTCGATTCTTACGGGATGAAGGGTAACGACCGGGTGCGACATGAATTCGCCCCGGTTGAGCGAGCCGGGCTGATCGGAGCATCACGGCCCGCCCTCCGCCGGCACCCCCGCCTGCGAGGAGCAGGCCTCCCTAATTGGCGCGCAGCGCCCATCGTGCGCACGGCACCGCCGGCCGGCCCTACGCTGGTCCCATGACCGCCGAGCCGCCCCCGTCCCCGCCCGACGAGGCCGGCTCCTCCCCGGTCGCGCCAGCCCCCGCCGACGCCCAGGGGCG
>ERZ773059.207-NODE-207-length-32451-cov-24.366588_pt1 | contig 32451 bp, 21 predicted proteins | sample MGYA00580514_ERZ773059 | MGnify/ENA primary metagenome ERZ773059 (study PRJEB29015, sample SAMEA2737981) | human oral metagenome | biome: human oral; feature: human-associated habitat; material: dental | place: China | collected 2056 ...
GTCATCGTCGGCTCGATCCCGGGACTGCCGACGCTGCCGGCGGCCCTCGCCCTGGGCCGGGGGCTGCGGCGGCCCGTCGTGGCCGAGCTGCGCGACGCCTGGCCGGACATCCTCGCCTCGGCCGCTGACTGGACGCCTCCCCCCGGCGGCGCCGGCAGTCGGTGGTCACGGGTGCGGGGGGCGGTTCTGGGCGGGATCCGCGGCGCCATCCCGCCGGTCGTGACATGGTTGGAGCGCGAGGCCGCGGCCGTCGTGACGACGACGGACTCCTTCGCCCAGGTCCTGCGCGAGCGCGGGGTGGATCGCGTGGTGACGGTGCGCAACACCGCCGAGCCCCGTGACTGGGCCCTGCCCGCGGTGCCGCGTCAGCAGTCCGACGGGGCGCTTCATGTGCTCTATCTGGGAACGGTGGGGCGGGCGCAGGGCCTGCGCAGCGCGGTGCGTGCGGCGGCGCTCGCCCGCGCCCGGGGCACGCGCGTGGTCCTGCGGGTCGTGGGCGAGGGCGCGGACCTGGCACAGGTGCGCTCCGAGGCGGAGGAGCTGGACGCCCCCGTGGAGGTCCTCCCGATGGTTCCCGCCGATCAGGTGGCGGCCCACTACGCGTGGGCGGACTCGGTTCTCGTGTCCCTGCAGGACTGGCCCTCCATGGAGCTGACGGTCCCCTCCAAGCTGTATGAGGTCATGGCGACCGGAAGGCACGTGAGCCTCGCGGCGGCGGGTGCCGCCGGCCGCATCGTGAGCGCCTCCGGCAGCGGCGACATCGTACCGCCTCAGGATCCCCCCGCGCTGGCCCGCCTGTGGCGGGGGCTCGCGGTGGACCGCGGCCGCCTGATCGTCACGGGCGGCGGGCGGTGGCTGGAGGCGAACGCCGCCCGTGACGCCCTGATCGACCGCTACGAGGCCGTTCTGGAGGAGGTCGCCCGTGCCTGACCTTCAACGCCTCCGGAACGTGTCCCTGCTCGGTGACACGGCCTGGCGGCATCTGGCCGAGGACCCGCTGCTGCTGGCGGTGCAGGCCTCCCGGCGGCTGCCGGGCTCGGCAAGGGCGGCGATGTCCCGACTGGTCGGTGTGGGAGCCGGGCCGACTGGCGTGCGTCGCGCACTGGCGGAGTTCGTCGCCGACAGGCCGAGCGCGGCCGCACGGGCGCTGGCCGCCGTCGTACCGGGTTCCGCTCCGGGGCGCCGGATGGCCGCCGAGCTGGCGGTGCAGCTGGGCGACACCGCTCTGGTCCCCGGGGGCGCGGAGGCGGCCGGCCCGTCGGTGCGAGCCCGGGAGCTGTGGTCCCGCGGGCACCTCTTCCGGGCGGTCCACGTGCTCGACGGCGCGCCCCGGGCCCGCGCCCAGCGGGCGCGCCTGCGTTCGGAGATGGCGACGATGAGCCCGGGATTCGCGCTCCCCGCGGTCGCCCCCTCCCCCGCCTGGTCGGGACCGGCGCGGGGAGCGCGTCCGCGAGTGCTTCACGTCCTGACGAACTCGCTGCCGCGCACGCAGTCCGGCTACGCCGTGCGCTCCCACGCGGTCCTGCGCTCGCAGATCGCGGCCGGGATCGAGACGAGGGCGGTGACCCGCATCGGGTACCCGGTCACCGTGGGGCTGGTGGGAGCCGCGCGCGAGGACCAGGTGGACGGCGTCGCCTACCGCAGGCTGCTGCCGGCTCGCCTGGCGCCGACGCCCGCCGCCCGCCTGGTGCAGATGACTCGTCTGCTGGCACGGGAGGTCGAGGACTTCCGCCCCGATGTGCTGCACACGACGACGAACTACCAGAACGCGCTCGTCACCCGGGCCGTGGCCCGGTCCTACGGCCTTCCGTGGGTCTACGAGATGCGGGGCGTCCTGGAGTACACCTGGGTGGCGCGACGCCCCGCCGCGCAGGAGGCCGAGGCCCTCGCCTCGGAGCGCTTCTCCATGCTGCGCGCCAAGGAGACGGAGATGGCCATGGGGGCGGACGCGGTCATCGTCCTGTCCCGGGTGCAGCGGGAGGACCTCATAGCCCGCGGAGTCCCGGCGGAGCGGATCTCCATTGTGCCCAACGCCGTGGAGAGCTCGATCCTGGAGGCCCCTCGCCTGCTGCCGGTCGACGCCCGGGAGGCGCTGGGCCTGCCCCGGGCCGGCTTCTGGGTGGGCAGCGTGTCCTCGCTCGTGGCCTACGAGGGCTTCGAGGTTCTCCTGCGGGCGGTGGCGCGGTGCCGCGAGCGGGGGGCGGACGTGCGCTGCGCTCTTGTGGGCGACGGCGTGAGCCGACCCGAGCTCGCCGCCCTGGCCGCGGAGCTGGGGCTGGGGACCGACGTCTGCGCTCTGCCCGGACGGGTGGATCACCGCCTGGCCCTGAGCTGGTACCAGGCGCTCGACGTCTTCTGCGTTCCCCGGCTGGACACGCCCGTGTGCCGGATGGTGACGCCGATGAAGCCGCTCACTGCGATGGCGCTGGGACGTCCGGTGGTCGCCTCGGACCTCCCGGCCCTCGCGGAGGTGACCGAGTCGGGTCGCGGCCGCTCCTTCCCTCCGGGGGATCCCGAGGCCCTCGCCGAGGTCATGACGGCAATGGCGGCCGGCGAGCCGGGTAGCGGCGCCAGCGCCGAGGCCGCACGTGGGACGGCTGCCCCGCTGCCCACGTGGAAGGAGAACGGGCGTCGCAACGCCGAGAAGTATGAGGAGCTGCGATGAGCGAGTCGCCGGACATGGCAAGCACGGCCTGGCTGGACAGGCAGTCGTGGCGCGATGACGACGCCGGTGACTCGGTCAGCGTCCTGGACCTGGCCGAGCTCAAGCCGGTCGGCAAGCGCCCGACTCTATCCGCCTACACCCGCGGGCTGTGGCAGCGGCGCCACTTCATCTGGGCGGACGCCCGTGCCAAGGCGCTGGGAACGCAGCGCGGGACGTTCCTCGGCAACGCGTGGCTCGTGGCCAAGCCCATGCTGGACGCCTCCGTCTTCTTCGTGGTCTTCGGCCTCCTGCTGCAGACGAGCCGCGGGATCGAGAACTTCATCGGCTATCTCATTGTGGGCGTCACGCTCTTCCCGCCGCTGCAGCGGGCCGTCACCGGCGGCAGCCAGGTGATGGTGGGGGGCAGGAACCTCATCCGCGGCTTCTCCTTCCCCCGGGCGGCCCTGCCGATCTCCTACACGATCCGCTGCGCCATCGACATGCTGCCGCCGCTGACGGCGGTCCTCATCCTCGTCGTCGTCCTCCCGCCGCACGCCTACCCGACGTGGCGGTGGGCGCTGGTCGTCCCGATCTTCCTCCTCCAGGTCCTGCTGAGCCTGGGGCTGACCTTCGTGACCTCCCGGATCACGACGATGATCCCGGACATGCGCAACATCTGGCCGTTCCTCACGCAGTTCTGGTTCTACGGCTCGGGCATCTTCTTCTCCTACGACCGCTTCATCGACCACCCGGCCATCCTGCAGGCCATGGACCTCAACCCCGGCTACCTCGTCGTCTCCATGTACCGCGACGTCATCCTTTACCGGACGATTCCGGAGACGCGGATGTGGGTGATCCTCGTCGCCTGGGCGGTGGGGCTGAGCGCCGTCGGCTACGTGTTCTTCTGGGAGAAGGAGGAGTCCTATGGCGCAGAGCGCTGAGGAGGCGAGCGTCCCCGCTCTCGACGAGGTCGAACGCCCCGAGACCGCCCTTGGTCCTGTCGCTGATCCTGTCACCGTGGTCGCCGAGAACGTGCGGGTTCGCTACCGGGCACCGTCCACGGACGTCGCGGACTTCCGCGCCGCGTCCCTGGGGCAGAAGGTCTTCCTACGCGCGACCGGGCAGAAGCCGAAGGTGACGGTGGATGCTCTCAAGGGCGTGTCCTTTGTGGCCCGCGCCGGCCAGTCGATCGGCATCCTGGGACGCAACGGCTCCGGCAAGTCCACTCTTCTGCGAGTGATCGCCGGCCTGGAGACGCCGCGCTCCGGCCTCGTCTCCGCCCGCTCCAACCCTGTGCTCCTGGGGGTCAACGCCGCCCTGGTCCCGGACCTGTCCGGTGAGAGGAACGTGCGCCTGGGCTGCTTGGCCATGGGGCTGAGCCGTGCGGAGACGGAGGCGGCCCTGCCCGAGGTCGTCGAGCTGGCGGGAATCGGCAAGAGCATCTACCGGCCCATGAAGACCTACTCCTCGGGTATGGCCTCCCGTCTGCGCTTCGCGATCGCCGCGGCCTCGAACCCCGACATCCTTCTCATCGACGAGGCCCTGTCCACCGGTGACGCCGCCTTCAAGGAGCGCAGCGAGAACAAGATGACCCAGCTGCGGCAGAACGCCGGCACCGTCTTCATCGTCAACCACGCGGCCCAGGTCATCGAGGAGATGTGCACGCGCGCCCTGTGGCTCATGGACGGAGTGCTCATCGGCGACGGCCCTGGTCCGGAGATCGCGCACGACTACCGGTGGTGGTCCTGGAACATCGCCAAGAACGAGCCGGAGAAGGCGGACGAGATCCTCGCCGCGTGCCGGGAGAAGTGGGCTCCGACCCCGCCCCGCATCCAGCGATCCGACAGCCGCATGCTCCCCATGCGGCACGCGGTCCGAGGCTGAGCGGGGTTCGAGTGGGTCCGGTGGCCAGGCTCGCGGTCTACGGTTCCTGTGTGAGCAGGGACTCGGCCAGTGTGCTCGAGGACCGCGGCTGGAGCGTGGAGCGGTACGTCGCACGGCAGTCCCTCATCAGCGCCGGCAGCAGCGTGGACGTCAGCGGGCTGGACCTGAGCGGGCTCACCTCGGCATTCGTCCGGCGCTCCTTCCTCAGCGACGCGGCCGGAGACCTGGAGACACAGCTGACCAAGGCGGCCGATCGCACCGACATCCTCCTGTGGGACCTCACCGACGAGCGCCTGGGTGTGGTCGAGACGATGCCGGGGTGCTTCCTCACCCGTTCTACGGAGGGCATGACCGCCGGTCTCTACAAGCGGCTCGAATGCCGTGTCCTGAAGCTGGGCACTGACGAGCACCTGAGCCTGTGGGAGCGTGCGCTCCCCCGGTTCCGGGTCGTCCTGGAGCGCTGCGGCCTGTTGGAGCGCACGGTCCTGCTCCATGCGCCGTGGGCCCTGCGAACCTTTGAGGGAGAGCCGACGGTGTCGAGCTGGGGCCTAACGTCCCAGGAGGCGAACTGCCTCATGGCCGGATACGTTGAGCAGGTCCACCACCAGCTTCCCGTCCCGGTGCTGCGCGTCCCCGACGAGCTGGTCGTAGCAGACACGAAGCACCGCTGGGGAGCGGCGCCCTTCCACTACGTTCAAGGCTTCTACACGTGGGTCGCCAGCGCTGTCGAGGCGCAGCAGGACACCCGGTAGGGCCGCCACCTGCATCCCCCGGCGGGCCCTGTCAGGGCGTGAGCCGGGGCCGGCGCGGCCAGATCGGGACGCGGGGCGTGTCTCCCCCGGGGTAGAGCCGCTCGGCCTCCCGCCCGGTGACGTGGTAGCCGACGAGAGCGCCCGCGTACTCCGCCGGCTTCGCCTCCCGGCTGCGCGCGTCCGCCGTGTAGAGCTCTGTGACGGCCCCGTCGCGCACGATCGCGACCTCGGGGGCCCCGTGCCACAGGATCATCCGGGCACGGGCGGCGGCGCTGAGGTGTCCCCAGGGGCTGCGGAGGATCTGATGGGTGTCGAGCGTGAGGACGAGATCACGCATGAGGGCGGCGTGCTCGGCCCCCAGCCCGTCTGGCTCGGCGGGCATCTGGCCGCGGTCGACCACACCCATGTACCAGCCCAGGTCGTACAGGATGGTCTGCTGCGCCCAGGCAGCACCGCCGGTGACGTCGAGGTAGGGCTGGTAGCGGGTGCGCAGCTGCGTCGTGTAGCGGCCGGGTCGGCTCCAGGCGGTCTGGACGGCGGAGTCTCCCGAGGAGCGTTTCTCGTAGTGGTAGACGGCGTCGGGCACGCAGGTGATCCATTGGTTGCCGGAGCGGATGTGTCCCAGGTAGAGGGCGTCCTCGAAGGTGGGTGCCTCGCGGTCCTCGGGAAAGCGGGCGGAGCGGGCCTCCTTGCCGCGGATGAGGCACTCGTGGACGGAGAGCTGGATGGCCTGGGGCTGGCGGGCGGCGTCGACCCTGACGGTTCCGTCCTGGAAGCGGAAGTCGAGAGGGTGGGTGGTCTCGCGCCCGTCCTGGTGGATGATCGTGCGGCCGGCCAGGAGCACGTCCCCGCGCGTGCGCGAGGAGAGCAGACGGGTGAGGAAGTCGGGGGCGATCCAGTCGTCGGGGTCGGGGAACCCGATCCAGCTCCCGTCGGCCCGGGCCAGGGCGAGGTTGCGGGCACGCCCCTGCCCGCCGTTGCCGGTCTCGATGACCAGGGCGTCGATGTCGGTGGCAGCCGCCCACGTCCTGCAGATACTGGGTGAGTCGTCGCAGGCGCCGTCCAGGACGAGTACCACCTGGAGCCTGTCGTGGGGGTGGTCCTGGGCACTGAGGGAGTCCAGGAAGCGCGGGAGGTAGGGGGCGACCCCGTACACGGGGCTGACAAGGCTGACCCGGGGCGAGCGGGACGCGAGCAGGCGCATCAGATCAGGTCCTCCGTGAGACGGGCGGTCACGCGCGCGCAGGCTCCTGCGTCGGGGACGATCAGCTCGGGTGGCGCGGTGACGTCTCCCGCAGCTGCGGCGTCGATGGCGGTGAGCACCTGTGCGGCGGTGTCCGCGCCCAGGGCGCCCGCGGCCTCGTGCCTGGCGCGGTAGCGGTCGGTGTCGGGGCCGTCAGCCGGGTCCCACACAATGCCGACGGCGCCCAGCACCATGCCGTCGTCAAGGACGGAGGAGCGGTCGGAGACCACCGCCCATGAGCGGGAGAGCTGGTCGGGCACGCCCCGCCCTGTGGTGGTCTCGATCTCGAGCGCGGCGAACCAGTCGGGGGCGAGAAGAGCGAGCTTGGGGTGGGCGAACAGGACGGGCCTGTGGCCCGCACGCCCGACCGTGCGGGCGAGGTCCAGCCAGGGCAGGTAGAGCCCGTCCAGGAGCGGGCCGGCTGGGGCACCGGTCTCGATGGCGCGTGAGACCTCCGGCCTCCAGGTGGGGGCGAGCAGGACGCGGTCGCGGTCGCGTCCCAGGAGGGCGTGGAGCCTGTCGTGGCGGGGGAAGCCGGTGAGCCAGACCTCCCGCTCGGTAAGGGTGTAGGAGGTGTGGTCGGCGGTCAGGCCCGTGTACTCGGCGGGTGTGGCGGCCAGGACGACGTCGAGACGCATGAGGTTGAACCACCTCCACATGTCCCGCATGGTGACGCCGTGCTGGAGGAAGACGACGCGCTGGTCTCCCCGTGTGCCACCGGAGGTGAGCCGGTGGCTGATGGCGGGATCACCGACGTCGGCGAGCAGGAGCGTGCCGGCCCGCTGCCAGGCCTCAGTGAACAGGGCTCCGGCCGGGTCGATGAGCTCGAAGTCCTCGGAGGCCAGGCGCCCCCAGTCAGGGCTGGTGCGTTCGACGGCGAAGAGGTGGCGGACGCCGGGAACGTGCTCGCACGCGTAGCGGTACAGGGGCTCGGCGTTGTCTCCGGCGGAGTCGTGCCGGTCCATGTAGAGCCACACGGGGGTCGCCCGTGCCGGCACGGTGCGGGCGGGGGCATCGGGGCTCGTGAGCGCCCCGGCGGGCCTGGCTGACGCAGGTCTTGCGGGGACGAGTCGGTGCAGGACGCGTGAGGCGCGACGACGCAGCCGGGATGCCTGCTGGGCGGCGCGCCGGCGCGGGCCCGGCGGCGGGGCCGGGGGGCGTCTCATGCCCGGGTAGGGAGCGACGTGTCGTTCCTGCCCGTTGAGGGTGACGGCTACCGCTCCTGCGGGAAGCCAGATGACGCGTTCGTGGATGAGGACGTCGTCGAAGTAGGTATGGTCGACGGTCTTGGTGCAGGTGGGGGCGGTGGGGGCTCCGTCGACGGTCCAGGCCTCGTCAGGGGTGGGGCCGGTGTGGAAGTAGGTAACCTGACGGTCGGGTCTGAAGCTGCGGGAGGAGGGCAGGATGGGGTCGGGTAGGGGGGCGCCCACGGCGGCCAGGAGGGCTGCGCGGCGATTGAGGGCGAGAGGCGTGGAGCTGTAGGCCTCGATTTCGTGGGCGGGGACGCGTTCCAGGGTCTCGCGCAGGAGGCGTGCGACCTCGTGGCGCTGGGCGGCGGTGAGGTGCTGAGCGGCGTACCGCAGCCCGCGGTCGGCGTCGGTGACCTGGATGAGGCGTCGGATGACGAGGTGGTGCACCCAGGAGGGGGTGGGGTCGGCGGCCTGTAACCAGTCGGGGACGAGTGTGCCCAGGAGCCTCCGGTAGTGGTCGATGCTCGTCCAGGGGTCGGGCCTGGTGGGGGCGTGGAGGATGACGGCGGGCCCGTCGTGGAGGTGGATGCGGTTCTCTGTGGCGGTGACGTGCCGGATGAGGGTCCCGATCCCGTCGTCGGGTCCTCCGGTGCCGTCCCAGTCGGGCAGGCCGCCCCGGGGAACGGTGAGAAGGGCTCCGCTGACGGTGTCGGGGAAGACGTGGGGCTCGGCGGCGAGGTTGACGGTACGGCCGCCGTGGGTGAAGCGCCATCCCAGGGGCCGCTCGTCCTGGGCGCCGTCGGGCCAGGTGGTCAGAGTTCGGCTGAGAAGGGTGCGTGAGCGGGGCCGGGGCAGGGCGGCGAGGTACCCGGGCTCGGCGGTGTCACCGGCCCGCAGGAGAAGGACCCGTCCGCCGTGAAGGCCGGCGAGCGCTTGGGAGGCGGCCTCCGGCTCTGCGCAGGTGGTCACCTCGACGTCGGGGTGGGCTCCGGACAGGAGACTGTGACGGGTGACCTGTGCGTCTCCGGGCCCGAGTACGAGGACGCGGAGGGACGGGGTGCTCATGAGCCGGGCATCTCCGTCTGGTTGGGCGGGCCCCAGTGGCTGATGGCGGCGGTGGCCAGGATCTCGGTGCTGGAGACGTCCCAGGTGTGGGTGGGGTCGGTGCTGCGCTGCTGGACGAAGCCGAAGCGGCTTGCGGAGTAGATGCGCGCCCCGGCCTCGGTGCAGCGCCTGAGGAAGCCGGTATCCTCTCCCCTGGTCGTGGAGGGGAAGCGGACCTGCCGGGCGAGGTCGGTGCGGGCGACGATGGTGGGGCCGGAGACGAAGGCGCTGTAGCGGTGCTCCCAGTCGGGGAAGCGCAGGACGGTGAGGTCCTCTGCGGCGAGGTGCATGTAGTGGGCGTGCTTGCCGACGACCTCGGCGTGGGCGTAGTCGGCGGCGGCGAGTGCCTCGAAGAGGTAGTGGTCGCTGTAGAGGTCGTCGTCGTCCATCTTGGCAATGTAGTCGGCATCGACGTGGTCGAGCATGAGATTGTAATTGTCGCCGAGCGTGGTGGAGGCAGGCGCCTCGATCCAGTCAATGCTCAGACCGAGGTCTCGGGCGTGTGCGGTGAGCGCCGGGTCGGGGGCGAAACCGTGGGTGATGACGATGGGCTGCTGGGTAACCTGCTTCTGCGCGGCGAGGGTGGCCAGAATGTGCGGGAGCCGCTGGGGGCGAATCGTGGAGACGAGGGTGGCGATGGTGAGCTGTCGACGCGTCCTCTGCTCCATGCCAATAGCGGTCAGAACGGCGTCCACCCTGTGGCTGTAGGTGTGATGACTCCAGATCTCGCGCTGGGAGAGGTATGTCATGCGGTCGCGCAGTGCGGGGCTCGCGACCAGGGCGCGCTGGGCCTGCTCGGCCTGCTTCCGGCTCTCGACGACGGCAAGGGTCCCCGGGGGGAGAAACGCGTCCGTGGCGGCACTGGGCGTGGTGACCACAGGCGTTCCGCAGGCGGTGATCTCCAGGATCCGACGGGCGAACATGGACGGGCTGGAGACGACAGAGTTGACGTTGAGGAAGGTTTTGTACCCGCGGTAGGCGCTGAGCATCTGGAGGTAGCTGAGCGAGCCGCGCACGTAGGCGTCGAAAGGGGCGGGGAACTGGTAGGTGAGGTCGGCGCCCAGGTAGCGGGAGAAGATGTCCAGGCCAGTGGGCATCCGGGGGCCGGCATCGACGGCGGCGCCGAGGAGGATATCCATCTGGGCGCGGCGGTCGGGATACTTGTGGGCGAAGTACATGCCGGCAAAGGCGATGTCCCGCAGCGGGGCGGGACGACCGTCGTCGTCAAGGAGGCGGACGGGGTTGTGAATGGTGGGCTGGGCGGCGAAGGGAAGGACAGCGACGTGATCGTGGCCGAGGTCGTGCCGGTAGCGGTCCAGGAGCGTCTCGTCGGTGGTGAAGACCCAGTTGAACAGGCGGGCGGTGTCGATGGCCTCGTCGTAGTGGGCGGGGTCCTCCTTATTCCAGAAGACGGTGGGGACGCCAGCGGAGCGCAGGGAGGCGACTAGCTCCTGAAGGTGCGCGGACGGGCCCCTGGGGCCGATGACCTGGTAGCGCCAGGCATCGGCGTTGCCGTGCCAGGCGGACTCGACGAAGAGGAGGTCAATGGGTGTGTCCTTGACCTGCTCCCGCCACTGGCCGGGTGTGAGCGGAACGGCACGCCACTCGTACTGGAGGGCCAGGGTGGTGAACTCGTCAGCGATGACGCCCACGGTGACGTCGTGCCGGGGCGTGGTTGACGACGGCTCGGGGACGGGCCACTGCGGAAAGCTGACCTCACTCCTGCATCCGCGACGCCGCCTGACGGGCCGGGCCCACGCCGAGGCCCGGCGCCGCCGCCGATACTCCTTGAGCCCGGCCACACCGCCGTGACGCAGGTGCCAGAGAGCCCGACGACCAGCATGAAGCCAATCACTAGCAAGATTTCCGGCTCGCAAGACCGACCTCACTATTGCACCTTGTCACCCGAATATCCTGGCACCTACGCGCTCGCCGGCAAAGCCATCGTCAAGAGGAGCAAACTTAACCAAGAACCGTTCATAGTTTTGCGAGTACTCATGCTGGACCTCCGCCACGGACTCAATGGCATCAATAACTTTCTGAGTTGTAGAGACTATCGGCCCGGGAGCAATTCGTTCAAAGTCAAAGTAAAAGCCTCGTGTCACATCACGATAACGAGATAGGTCTGGCGCCAGGTAGATTATGGGCTTGCCAGTAACAATGTAATCAAACATCGCAGACGAGTAGTCAGTAACAAGAATATCAGAGGCCAGATAAAGATCATTGATGTCGGGATAGAGGTTCACGTCCACAACATTAGCGGGATAATTTCCGGTTCGCGCAAAAGCTGTATTTACGTGTCCACGCTGAAGAATGACGACATTCTTTCCATACTTTCTGTCGAACTGCCCGTAATCCAGGTACAGAGTCTGGGCGTAGTGCCCGCTTGAAGACTTCTTATCGTCACGCCATGTTGGCGCATAAAGGACTGCCGTCTGCCCCTCGCCAACACCAAGATATCTTCTCACCATAAGACGCCGGCTCTCTGACATGTCGCCCTGAAAAAGGGAGTCATTCCTGGGATATCCCAAGGCGATAGTCTCTCCCGAATAACCAAAGGCATCAGCAAGAACAGGTGCCGCCCACGGGGACTGTGCCACCAGATAGTCCCAGTACTCAGCCTCCCGAAGCATGAGCTGTCGATACGACAAGGACAAACTCTGAGACGGAACGTGGTTTCCGATACGCTTAAGTGGGGTACCGTGCCAAGTCTGAACGTATACCTGTCTCGAGTTCTTCCGGAAGTAGTATGGAAAATTATTGTTGTTGATCAGATAACGAGACCTCGAAAGGTGCTCGTACCACTTCTTGGAGTACATTGTCAGGGCGATCGCTCCCTCAGGAACCGCTACCGACCCGTCACGAACGCTCCAGTAACGAGTAATCTCAGGATGATGATCAGCGAGATACTTGTCCAGTCGTTTCGGGGTATCCGTCACCCCACGGCCTCCGAATGACTCGAAGAAAGCCGCATTCTCAACACGCTGGCGCACTCTGAAAAAATTTTCTCTCGCATGTCGATATTGAGCAAGTGCACCAGAACTTTCAAGAGCGATAGCCGCGCCGATCTGAACGGATAAACCATGCTTTCCGGCACGCGCAAGTATAGTTCGTGTGTTACCAACAAAGTGCTTGATAGGAAGCCTATTCTCAAGTTCAGCAGAACAGCTAGGCCACACAGATGCAGGAAGTTTTCTGCCAGTCGCGGTCAAAAACTCAAATATGTAGCTCTGGCTGCCAACACTCACTCTTCTTCCATCGACATCTTCTTCGAAGAGGTCGAACACAACCTCATACCGACCTTGAGCGCCATCAAAAAAAAGTGCAGCAGGATACAGGTTGCGAGTCTTACCGACAAGCGCGAAAGAAGGCGCAGTCTGTCGGACCTCTTCGCTATCAAGATACACCGATCCGGCGAACACTATCCGCGTACCCTCATCAATCAGCTCGGCCCTGTCAACCGAGCCGTGCTGACTGACATGCTGTACTTCGACATATCCATAAGGAGTCGCCGCCAACGCGAACTTCTGCCCAACAAAGTCGATTTCTGCGACATCTTCTATGGCAACGGAGGCCCTAGACCCACCACCACCTCGAACTTCGAGCGAGAAAGCCTGAGTATTCTGGTTCTTAAAATTATGCCTCTCAGGTAGGCGGAGACAGGCTTCCCACACATTTTTCCTACCGCAGTCGACCGTCGACATCGTGCCCTCAGCAAGAAGATCAGCTCCTTGGACGACGACCAGCCTGACCTGATCGGACAAGAAACGATTAACCATCGGCGCCGGAAAAGGATTATTCAATCTGACACGAGCACTAAGCAACCCCTCGTTCAGCGAAATACTATCGGCCACGAATCTGGGTATCAGTGCCCGCACGCCAAATCCTGGCTTCAAAACCACAGGCACAAGACGCGCACCGTCTTCCTGCAACGCAGAAGCCCTGAGAGAACCACCAGATCCATTTGTCAGGATCTTCCGTATTGTAATGTCGCGCTCAATTCCTGACTCAACAAGACGTAAATGCAGCTCGAACACGTCTCCCTGAGTGCTCTGAGATCTGCTCGCGACCTCGGACACCATCTGCCGAGAAATCGTGAGAGCAAAACCGCTGCCTGCGTACGAGGTATATGGATCACCCGCGACAGAATCGGCTTCCGGAGCAGATCTCTGTTCAGCATGAATCGGGATACTCACATCACGGTCCTCATCGAGGCCCTCTCTCTGCAGGTGCGCAGAGACCAGGCGCCCAGATTCAGGAGCTATTCCTTGGAAATACACCCATCCGAATACACGAATACCGCCCTCCGAAAGATACTCAACATCCGAGACGACCGCCTCGGAATCAATAACATCAGTATCGCCCAACCTTATGATAGAGTCAGGAACTGGATCCAGGAACTCATCAACAGCAGGTACCCATTGCCTATAAATAGCACCATCATAAATGGTGCGGACTCTAGTTCCACGCTCTTGAGAGTCCAGCAGTACCCGATAAAACGCGTTCTTATCATTCCGCACAAGCGCGAGAACCATCAGGCGACGCTCGAGCGGCCATTCATTAAATGTGTGATCACGTTCAGCTTCATAGAATTCCCTCACCCTTTCGACAAGTATGTCCCAGAATTCCGGGCACGCACGCGGCACCTCGCGATAGTAATAAAAAAGGTCCTCGCATAGGAGTTTTGAGTACCAATAATCGATCAGCACGGGTTCCATCGAGGACTCAACCACGGGCTGGACCGTGCGTGCAACTTCCAACCGCTGCACGAGATCAGCCAAGTCCGACTTGTTCTGCGTGATCGACGATCCGTCATCGCGCAGGCGCCAGCGGTAGACGCACTCCTCAAGGAGATCAAACACGGCGCCCCTGGCGAACATCTTGGCCGTACATTCCTGGTCCTCATATAGAACGCCTTCGGGAAACTTCCCCACATACTTATCCCATGAGTCACGGCGAAACACCTTGTTGCAGACGAATAAATCCCAGAATATCTCGGGAAAATCTTTGGCCCGCACCCCGACCCTGCGTTCTCCGTGAACCTTTCCTACCCAGTCAGGTACCCATTCTCGCCGGCTATTGTAACGGCATATAGCACCCGATACAGCATCTGAGCCGCTCTCCTCAAGCGTCGCCAGCAAGTACTCATAAGCGCGTGCAGGAATTTCATCGTCCGAGTCCATGAACGTGACATATCTTCCGGTCGAGATCGCCAACCCAGAGTTCCGGGCGGCACCAAGGCCACCATTACGCTTGTGTACGACGTGAACACGCGCGTCCTCGGCGGCAACTCGATCCGCAATGTTCCCCGTAGAATCTGTAGAGCCATCGTCTACAATGATGATCTCCAGATTCTCATGACTCTGTCTCCGAACCGACTCCAAGCACGCCTCAAGGTAGCCTTCGACGTTGTACGCCGGTACGATCACCGAGAGAAGAGGTCCGGCCGTATTTTTTTGCGTCAGTCTTCCGGCCTCAGCATTCTTTCTCAAGGAAGCCGCCTCGACCGCCTCACTTCTTTCCGGAGATGACGGCCGAGAAATGCGGTCTCCCTGGAGGTACTTCCGGTATATAGGCGCACGGAATATCCGCCGAACCACCATCGAGTCAACGGCTCTGCCTCCGCCAGCACGTCTGACCTGTCGCGCAATCCTAGTCCTCAGCTTCACTTCGAGAAACTCTCCTTCGGGCTATCCGTAACCTGCATGTCGTTCTTGATCTGGGTCGTCGATATCTCAGGAGTCCGGGGCAGATAGACGACCTCGCACAGGCCCGCGAGCTGTTCATCGAATCGACCGGTCCAGTCGTCCCCCATCACGAAGACGTCGATGGCGTACTTCCTCACGTCGTCAGGCTTCTGGTCCCAGGTCACCTCGGGCACCACGAGGTCCACGTAGCGGATGGCCTCCAGCATCGCCTTGCGTTCGGCGTAGGAGAAGTAGGCCTTCTTGTCCTTGCCCGCATTGAACTCGTCGCTTGAGAGCACCACCACGAGATAGTCCCCCAGGGCCTTGGCACGCCGCAGCAGCTCAATGTGACCGTAGTGCAGCAGGTCATATGTGCCGTAGGTGATGACGCGCTTCATACAAGTTCCTCGTAAGGTCAAGGCGGCTCGCCCGCGCCTGGAGGCGCGGAACACCGTCGTTATTATTTCTTAATTCTCGCCATCGGTCCTGCCCAGAGGCGGACAGGTCACCATTCGGGACACACATCACATCACGGTCAGGCTGACGGCCCGTCATATCGCCTCCTGTTCGTCGAGCGAACCCAGGACCCACCGACGGACTCGCCCCAGGTTCTCCATGATGGGAGCCGGATCTACGCTTCTCACAGACCAGGGAAAATCTTTCACCGATGCGCTGAGTGCGTCCACGAGTCTTGATTGCGTGAAAGCCACAGGCCACTCAGCTCGCTCCGGCCACCCGCCGTAGAGGCCGCGCTCCACGTCCCGGTAGTGCTCAAGGTCCGGCGCGTAGACGACAATGGGCTTGCCGGTGAGCCGGAAGTCGAACACGATGCTCGAGTAGTCGGTGACCAGCACGTCCGCTGCCAGCATGAGGTCCTCCAACCGGGGATACCGACTCACATCGACTACGTGTCCGCTGCCGTCCCGGTCCGCCCGCAGCCTGTTCATATGATGGCTGCGGACAAGGACGATGGTCCCCGTGCGTTGCGCCAGCGCCCTGGCATCAAGAAGGTCATCCGTCCCACCACCGCCAGTGCTGCGAAGCGCCTCACGCCATGTCGGTGCGTACAGAACCACGGCACGCTCCTCGGGCACACCGAGCTCGGCCCGAACCCGCTGGCGGACCCGGCTGCCACCGAGCAGGCCGACATTGCGCGGGTACTCCCCCACCAGGACGTTCCCCGTGTAGCCCATGGCCGAGCACAGGTCACGGCGAGCCTGCTCACTCTGAGCCAGCATGAGGTCCCACTGGGGAACCTGCCTGGCCATGAGCCGCCGGTAGGCGAGCGAGACCGCCCCCGGAGCCGCGTCGTTCAGAAGCCGTTTGACGGGGGTCCCGTGCCACGTCTGGAGCAGACGCTGCCCCTTGCGCTTGGAGAACCAGGGCGGAAGGCTGTCGTTGGTCACGATGACTCGCGCCGTGTGCAGGGCTCGGAACCATGCCTGCGAGCCCGCGATGACGGCAGCCGCCCCCTGTGGGACGGGGACCGTCCCGTCCTCCACGGACCACCACACGGGCGTGTTCAGACCGTGCGAGACAAGATCGGCGCAGACTGCTGCAGGGTTGTCGCCCCCGCTGCGTCCGCGGAACGACTCCATGAAGATGCCCCTGACCAGGGGCCCGTCATCCCGTTCCACAAGCAGCTGACGCCCGCGCCGGGACCGCTCGGCTACTGTCAGCGGAGCCAGCACAGTGACTGCGACCGCCCCGTCCGGGCGCACGACGATCCGGGCGCTGCGCACGGTACCGGCCAGCTCTGTTGCCGGCCCGTCCACACCTTCCCCTGCCGTGCACGTACCCGAGTCAGCTGCGCTCTCCCAGCAAAGCGAGTAGGAGCCTCGCGTTGCCGTCGGCTCGGCGAGGTCGAAACAGGCCTGCCACGCCCCGGCCGGATTCAGTGTCGCAGCAGCTCGGACGCATCCGCGGGAGGAGACCAGGACCAGGTCGAGCCGCGGCCCAGGCCTCGCACCGAGCCCGGTAGCCCGCCCGCGGAGCCGCAGCCAACAGCGATCCGTGAGATCGGCGCCGGTCACAGTCACCTGGGGCCGGTCGTCATCGAGATGCGCACCCGGCCCGGTGGCACCGGGTGCGATCGGCGCCACCTCAAGAAGCCCGTGGGAGTCGGAGCGAGCAGCACGACGTCCACCAGCCCCGCTCGGGGAGACGACGGGCCGCGCGGAGCCCGCCGGCGCGGGCAGCCAGCCGGTCACACGCCGGTTCGCCACCGTGACGGTGGCCCGGAAACGGAGCGTTCCCTCGCCGCCTGCGGGAACAACCGCGGTGAACCCGGAGTCCGAGTATGAGCGCCACGGGTCACCCGCTTCCAGGTCCACCTGTGGCGACCGGCACGAGGACGCGGGCCGGCTCGCGAGGGCCTCGCCGTCGGGGCCAACGGCCTCGATCACCGGCGTGCCCGCGTCAGCAGGATCCACCCCCTCGACGTAGGCGGCGCCGCGAATAGTCACGACCTCCCGTCCGCACCACCTGACGGAGTCGACGACGCAGCGCAGCACGAGGTCCGTCTCCTGCACGCCGGTGAGCCGAGCGGGCACGCCTGGGATCCGGCCCAGCACCGGCGGCTGCGCCGTCAGACCGCCCTCGCCCACCGTCAGCGGAACACAGGTCGAGTCCTCAATCCGGGAGCCGAGAACCTCGTCGAGATCCTCTCGGCTGCCATGCGCGAGAACCCACAAAAGAACCCGGTCGAGCAGTCTCACCCCATCCCATGCGGGGGACCCTGCCGAAGGGAAGACGCTCCGGGCCACTCGCCGGATCCGGGCCGTGAGGTCCGGCGCCTCCACTGGGATGCGTTCAGCGAGGCGCACCAGATCAGGGCCCAGTCGGTACGTTACGAGCCCGTTGCGTACCGGCTCAGTCTTCCCGGAGGCGACAGCAACAAGCCGCCCCACAGCATCGCACAGCGCCGCGGCATCGTTCCGTGCACTCGGCCCCGGAACGGAGGAGCCGTTTCTCCATGCATAGACCTCGGTGTCGAGGACATCGAGCGCGCCTGCGGCCAGGAGCACCCCGATGGCCCGCTCGGGAAGGGTCCGCGGCCCGCCTCCAGCGCTCGGTGCGGTCGCCCATAGACTCGTGCGGGCAACGATCGCGCCGGCGACGGGACTGCGCAGGATCTCCGGCGCCTCCTCCAGGCGAATGGCCTGACGCTCCCGCACCGGAACGCGGCGCTTCGGATCGAGCACCGAGAGGCACCGGCTCGCACCAATCACTGCATCCGCTCCCGAGCGCCGTAGGCTCCCCGTCATCATCTCGTAGGCCCCCGCCAGGACGGAGTCATGGCCGTCGACGAATGTGAGAAGGCGGCCGCGGGCGGTCCTGAGCACATTCTCGACGCCCCCTCCCACGACCGGGCGAACGCGCCGGTCGCGGGACGCCAGCCGGGTGACATCCTCGATCGCATCGTCCCCGGCGGAGATGACGGCGAGGACCTCGAGGTCTCTACACGACTGGTTGAGGACGGACCGCACGGCCCCCTTCGCAAGGGAGCCGGCGCCATCGCACAGGACGACGACACTGAGCAGCGGGCGATAGGCTCTCCTTCTGATCCGCCCTACGAGACGTCGGAGCACTGCGATCACCGGTCAGCGTAGAGCGGCCACGCGACGCTACGAGTCCTCATCGCCATGCACCACGGGTATCGATGACGATTCTCCCGGTCAGCAGTCTTCTATCCAGGTCGCGGAACTCGCGATGGTCCACCAGGAGGAGCACCACATCGGCCCGGGCAATCGCCTCCTCGGTCTCGGCCATTGTCACCGAGCCCAGGCCCCTGAGCTCATCGGGCAATTCGGAAATATTCGGCTCAACCGCCAGGATCGCCGCGTCCGGCGTCGAAAGCGCGAGCTCGCGCGCAATCGCTAGCGCCGGAGACTCCCGCAGGTCATCGACGTCAGCCTTGAAGGTCAGTCCCAGCGCGGCCACTGTCGGGGACTCCCGGCCCTCCAGCGCCTGGTGCACCCGTCCGATCACGTATCCGGGCTTGGCGTCGTTGACCTGCCGCGCTGTACGGATGAGGCGGGCCTCCTGCGGAGCGGCGGAGACGATGAACCAGGGGTCGACCGCGATGCAGTGACCGCCCACTCCCGGCCCGGGGCGCAGAATATTGACGCGCGGGTGACGGTTGGCCAGGTCGATGAGCTCCCACACGTTAATGCCCATCCGCTCGCAGACGAGGGAGAGCTCGTTGGCGAAGGCGATGTTGACGTCCCGGAAGGAGTTTTCCGTCAGCTTGGTCATCTCCGCGGTTCTGACGTCGGTGAGCACCAGGTCGCCCACACAGAAAGCGCTGTACAAGCTCTGTGCCATCTGCGCTGCCCGCGGGGTCAGACCACCGATGATCCGGGCGTTGGACACCACCTCCACCATGATCCGTCCGGGCAGCACACGCTCTGGACAGTGTGCGAAGTGCACCGTGGGCCGCCCACCGCTGCCATCCAGAGACAGGTCCGGACGCCGCGCGAGGATCGTCATGGCCATGTGTTCGGTGGTCCCGGGAGGCGAGGTGGACTCCAGGATGACGAGCGCATCACCTGCAAGCCTCGGGGCGATCTGCTGCGCCGCCGCCTCGATGTAGGACAGGTCCGCCTCGTGGTGATCACCTGTGAAGGGTGTCGGTACGGCAACGATATAGATGTCCGCCCGAGGGGTCTCGGCCTGGGCGCGTAGGCGCCCGGCTGCGACCTGGGCGGAGACCACTTCTCCCAGGCCCTCCTCCGCAAAGGGCAGCTCCCCCCGGTTAACAGCCTCGACATGCCTCGGGGAGACATCGACTCCGATGACGTCCAGGCCCGCGTTGGCCAGGATCGCCGCCGTCGGCAGACCGATATATCCAAGGCCGATCACGGCAACAGTGGGCATGGCTTTCCGTCCGGGACTCATGTAAGGAACTGCTCCACATGCGAGGGAAAGGAGTCGAGCGACGTCAGTTGACACTCGCCGGCAGCAGCTCGACGGCGTCGGGATGCTGCGCGAGATAGTCCTCGACCGTGTCCGTGGCGAAGGCCTCGAACAGGGGCGTGTCCGCATCCGGGTTGAGCTCGACGATCGACTGGCCGTCGGGAGACGTTCCGGTGCCGTTGTTGGGCGCCGTCATGAAGCTGATGTCGTTGCTGCGCAGACCGCGCAGACCGAAGGCGAGGCTCTGCATCTCATCGATGGTGAAGGACTCGTCCACCGCGACAGTCTGGGTGGCGGTCTTGAGGAAGGAGTAGAGGCTGGTCGGGTTGGACAGGGTTCCGCTGGTGAGCACTTGCCGCACAATGGCACGTATCCAGGCCTGCTGACGCTTAACGCGGTCGAAGTCGCCGCCCGGCAGGGACTTGCGCTCACGGGTGTAGGCCAGGGCCTGCTTGCCGTTGAGGACCTGTGCGCCGGCCGGGAACTCCGTGCCCGCGAGGGTCTGGGGCTCCTTGAGGTTGATGGTGACGCCGCCGAGCTCGTCGGTCAGGTTCTGGAAGGACTCGAAGTCCGCGATGACGAAGTGGCTGATGCGGATGCCCGTGAGGTTCTCAACCGTCTGGATCGTCAGCGACGGCCCGCCGTAGGAGTATGCGGCGTTGATCTTCCCCTCGCCGTGCCCGGGAATGCTCACCCAGGAGTCGCGCGGGATCGACATGACGGAGACGTCCTTGTTGTCCCCGCTGATCTGCATGATCATGATGGCGTCCGTGCGCTGCGCACCGGCCTCCCACTGGGAGGGATCACCGGCACTGGTGCGGGAGTCCGTCCCCAGGACGAGGATGTTCGTGGCGGCCTCCTGCCCCTCGGGCACCTGCTGCTCCGGGGCCCGCGTGGGGATGCCGGAGAAAGGATCCTCGAAGGTCTCCAGGCTGGAGCCCAGCGAATGGCGCACCCACAGGGCGATACCACCAGTGGCCAGGGTCAGCACCAGGAAGATCGCGAGGACGGAGAGCAGCGCGGCCCGCCACCCCCGCCCGGGGCGGCGGGAGCGCTCGCCCCCGCCGGAGGACCCGTCCGCGGTCTCCTCCGAGGAGGGCTCGTTCTCCTCCTTCTTCTCGGAGGAGGACTCGTCCTTGCTCTGCGGCACCGAAGAATCAGTCGCCGAGGAGTCAGAGGAGTCAACGGCGTCGGCATCGGTAGGAGGAGCGTCGTCAGAGGGGTCTGAGGAGGAAGTCTCCGCCTTGTCTACCATGAGGCTATGGCACCATACGGCGGGACCTCTCCAGAACAGGTCGCCGGACTTTCGAGGAACCCTCACATAAAACACCCAAAACTGTGACCTGACTGTGACTGTTCATCATGCGCTCACCGAGATAGGAGCGCGATGGCTGCTGTCCTGCCGGCTCCCCCCGCCGCCCTCCGGAATGGTGCCATCACGCGCATGACGCCATTGTCGTGGTGGCGGCCCGTCCGCTCCCGCGACCGCGCTCCGGGCAGCGGCCCTCCTCCCGCCGCCCCGGGCGGCGAGGAGGAGCGCGGTACAGTCACTGCCATGCGCATACCTGGAGCCTGGACGTGCGTGCGGGCCGGCGCCTGCGCGATGGCCCTCGCTGCGGGCCTGGCAGCCTGCGCTGAGGTGGATCTGGACAACCTCGTCGGTTCCACGCCCACCCCCACACCCACCGCCGTCGTCATTCCCACCGGCATGGTCATGCCCACTCCTGTGCCGACAGAGCAGTCCACGGCCGCCTCCTCCGTCACCGTCGCCTTCCCCGAGATCGCCGACTACACCGTGGAGGCCACCCCGTCTCCCACCGCAACGGAGTCGGAGCCGGACGTGACGACGCAGTCGCAGTCCTACTCCTCACGCACCACGATGTGCACGGTGGCCATCACGACGACCGCCAGCTCCCAGCTGGTCGTGACCGGCGGCGACGACCGGCTGCTCTCCGAGAGCTGGGCCGACGAGATGGGCTCGGGCTACCAGTCCTACAGGGAGACGAGCAGGCTCGAGCTCACCGGCGTCAACGGTTCGACCTTCTACGCGGGGGTGGCCACCGCCTTCAGCGCGAAGGTGTCCGGATCGGACGTCACCGGCAAGGCCTTCGTGCGGGCGTGGTCCGCCGACGGCGTCGTCCTGTCCGCGACCCAGGTGTGTCAGAAGGGAGCTTTCGACGACGACGCCTGGGACGCCGTCATACAGGGCGTGACCATCTCGGGCCTGTCGGGCTCATCGCGCTGGCCCGGCGGGGAGCCGACCTCGCGCCCCACAGACACCGACCCGCCGGCGACGCCGGCCGAGACGCCCGAGGAGACGCAGGCCGCGGCTCCTGCGCCGGAGTCCCCCGCGACGGCGCAGCCCACTCGCTGAGGCCGCGCGGTTACTGCTGGCCCTGGTCGACCTGCCCGCCGGCATCGCTCGCCACCGGTTGACCCGGGTCGGCGGGAGTGACGGGTGGTTCCGGATCGGGGCTGACGGGCTGCGCCGGATCGGGAGTGGCGGGCGGCTCAGGATCGGGGTTGGCGGGCGGCTCCGGGTCAGCGGGAGCAGGCCACCCCGGGTAGTCGCCGGAGCCCCAGCCTCCCGAGCCTCCCGAACCGTCGGACAGGCCCGGGTCCGGCTCGGACTGCGATCCGGTTCCCGAATCGACCGCGGCCCCGCCCGCTCCTGTACCCGACGACGTCCCCGGATCGGTGCCATCGGCGTATCCGGTCCCGCCACCGGCCTGTCCCGCCTCAGTGCCATCGCTCGGCGCGGGAACCTGCTCATCGCCGGAGGCGAGCTGCCGGGAGGCGACGGCGGCCTCGGCGGCCTCGACCGCCGAGGTGTAGTCGGACAGCGCGGTGTAGATACCGTCCACGCTGCTGCCCTTGAGCGCCTCGTCAAGGGCCCCCTTCCTGGTGTCGACCTCGCCGGCCTCGTCGCTGGTCATCGCCGGCGCGATCGCTTCGGTCCTGGTCCTGAGATCGGCCGAGGCGCGCCCGGCCTCGCTCCTGGCCCGGATGAGGGCGGCCGTTCCCGTGATTGCGGAGCGCTGCTCCCGGGCCGCCGCCACGGTCGCCTCGAAGGCGCCCCCATGAGACGCGGAGGCGGCGTCCGTCGCCTGCGTCAGGAACGCGGAGACCTCCGAGTCGGTCAGCGGATTGTCCGTGAGACCGGTGCTGCAGCTGGACAGGCCGAGAGTCAGCATGAGGGTGCCCACGCAGGCGACACGGCGAGTATGAGAAGTACTCATGGCAGTAATGTAACGATACGGTGTCGGTCCTGCCCAGGGCCCGGGCGCAAGATCACTCGCGTCCCGGCCCCGTGCAGGGGACGAGTCGCGCCCAGGTCCGCTTGGCGGCGGCCCTGTTCCGCCGCGGGGGTCGCACCCCGCACGTGCGGGCGTCCCCGGCAGCGGCCGCGCTCCCGGGGACGCCGACGAGCCCGCTGGGGCCCGCTGAGGGCCGGTCTCAGCGGGCCACGGAGCCCTCGATGTAGTCCTTGTCGATGTCGGAGCGCCAGGCGAACATGGAACGGACCTCCCGGCCGGTCTTCTCGATCGGGTGGGCCTCGCCCTCGGCGCGCAGGCGCTTGAACTCCGGTGCACCGGCGGCCTGGTCGTCCATGAAGCGCTTGGCGAAGGAGCCGTTCTGAATGTCCGCCAGGACCTCCTTCATGTGGTCCTTGACGTCGGGGGTGATGACGCGCGGACCGGAGACGTAGTCGCCGTACTCGGCGGTGTCGGAGCAGGACCAGCGCTGCTTGGAGATGCCGCCCTCGTTGATGAGGTCCACGATGAGCTTCATCTCGTGGCAGACCTCGAAGTAGGCCATCTCGGGCTGGTAGCCGGCCTCGACGAGCACCTCGTAGCCGTACTGGATGAGCTTGGACAGGCCACCGCACAAGACGTCCTGCTCGCCGAAGAGGTCGGTCTCGGTCTCCTCGCGGAAGGTGGTCCTGATGGCGCCGGCGCGGGTGCCGCCGATGGCCTTGGCGTAGGACAGGACGAGCGGCCAGGCCCGGCCGGAGGCGTCCTGCTCCACGCACACGAGCACGGGAACGCCGCGGCCGGCCTCGAACTCGCGGCGCACGGTGTGCCCGGGGCCCTTGGGGGCGACCATGATGACGTCGATATCCTTCGCGGGCCTGATGTAGCCGAAGTGGACGTTGAAGCCGTGGGCGAAGAGCAGTGCCGCGCCGTCCTTGAGGTTCGGCTCGATCTCGCTGCGGTACAGCTCGGCCTGGACCTGGTCGGGAGCCAGCACCGTGACGACGTCGGCCCAGGCGACCGCCTCGGCGATCTGCTTGACCGGCAGGCCGGCCTCCTCGGCCTTGGCGGCGGAGCGGGAGCCCTCACGCAGACCCACGACGACCTCGACGCCCGAGTCGCGCAGGTTCAGCGCGTGGGCGTGGCCCTGGGAGCCGTACCCGATGACGGCGACCTTCTTGCCCTGGATGACGGACAGGTCGGCATCGTCGTCGTAGAACTTCTCAGCTGCCATGATGGAATCTCACTTCTCCTTGAGTTGATCTGTGATGGATCGCGGCCCGCGCGTGATGGCGACGGCGCCGGACTGGACGATCTCCTTGACCCCGTAGGGCTCCAGGGACTCCAGCAGCGCCCTGACCTTCGACTCCGAGCCGACCGTCTCGATGACCACCGAGACTGGGGACACGTCGACGACGTGTGCGCGGAAGAGGTCGACGATCTGCAGCACCGCGGTGCGGTTGGAGTCGTCGGCACGGACCTTGATGAGGAAGAGCTCGCGCCCCACGGAGGTGGCCGGGTCGAGCTCGACGATCTTGAGCACGTTGACCAGCTTGTTGAGCTGCTTGGTCACCTGCTCCATCGCCGGCCCCTCGGCGTCGGCGATCACCGTGATGCGCGAGACGTCCTCGTGCTCGGTAGGGCCCACGGCCAGGGAGTGGATATTGAAGCCGCGGCGGGTGAACAGGGCCGAGACGCGCGTGAGCACGCCGGGCTTGTTCTCCACCAGGACAGACAGCGTGTGCTTCTCGCTCACGGTCTCACTCCTCTTCCCACGCCGGGCTCATGCCCCGTGCGTGCTGGATCTCGTCGTTGGACACGCCCGCGGCGACCATCGGCCACACCTGGGCGTCCGCGGAGACGATGAAGTCGATGACGACGGGCCGGTCGTTGACGGCATTGGCCTGTGCGATGACATCGTCGACGTCCTCGAGCCGATCGCAGCGCAGGGCGACGGCGCCATAGGCGTCGGCCATCTTCACGAAGTCGGGGATGCGCCGGGTGCCGGCCCCCGTGTGCAGGTCGGTGTTGGAGTAGCGCTGCCCGTAGAACAGCGTCTGCCACTGCCGCACCATGCCGAGCGAGGAGTTGTTGATGACCGCCACCTTGATGGGGATGTTGTTCAGCGTGCAGGTGGCCAGCTCCTGGTTGGTCATCTGGAAGCAGCCGTCGCCGTCGATGAGCCAGACCGGGCGGTCCGGCGCCGCCTCCTTGGCCCCCATGGCCGCCGGCACCCCGTAGCCCATGGTGCCCGCACCCGCGCTGGTCAGCCAGGAGCGGGGCCGGGAGAAGTGCAGGAAGTGGGCCGCCCACATCTGGTGCTGGCCGACCCCGGTGACCCAGATGGTGTCCTCACCGGCGGCCCTGTCCAGATGGGTGATGACCTCCTGGGGCTGGAGGAGGCCGTCATCGGTGTCGGTCCAGCCCGTGGGGTAGGTGGCGCCAATGTGGGCGACCTCGGTGAGCCACTGGTCGATCTCGGTGCGCGGCTCCTCGGCGAACTGCGCACGGCAGGCCGCGGTCAGCGCCGGGACGACGTCGGCCAGGTCGCCGACGATCGGCACGTCGGCGGCGCGGACCTTGGAGATCTCGGCCGGGTCGATGTCGACGTGGATGATCGTGGCGCGCCGCGCGAAGGTGTCGGGCCTGCCGGTGACGCGGTCGTCGAAGCGGGCGCCCAGGGTGACGACGACGTCGGCCCGCTGGAGTGCCCCGACGGCGGCCACGGTGCCGTGCATCCCGGGCATCCCGAGGTTGAGGGGATGATCGGTGGGCATGACGTCAAGCGCCGTCAGCGTCGTCGTGAAAGGGGCGCCGATGACCTCGATGAGCTCGGCGAGCCGGTCGGCCGGGACACCCGCCCGGTTCAGGCCGCCGCCGAGATAGAGCACGGGCCGCTCTGCGACGCCGATGACCTCGGCGGCCTGGGCCACGCGGCGCTGGTTGGGCCTCCCCGGCAGCGTATAGCCGCGCAGGTCGAGCCTGGTCGGCCACCGGAACTCGGTCATGCCCTCCTGGGCGTTCTTGGTCACGTCGATCAGGACGGGGCCGGGGCGGCCGGTGGAGGCGATGTGGAAGGCCTCGGCGACGCGCGCGGGGATCTCCTCGGGCGTCGTGACGAGGAAGGAGTGCTTGACGAACGGCATCGTCGCACCGACGATGTCGGCCTCCTGAAAGGCGTCGGTGCCGATCGCCCGGCTGCCCACCTGGCCGGTGATCGCCACTATCGGCACGGAGTCCATGTGGGCGTCGGCGATGGCCGTGACCAGGTTGGTGGCGCCGGGTCCGGACGTGACCACGCACACGCCGGGTCGACCGGTGACCATGGCGTATCCCTCGGCGGCATGACCCGCGCCCTGCTCGTGCCGCACGAGCACGTGGCGAATCGTGTCACTGGCGAGCAGCGGGTCATAGAAAGGCAGGATGGCTCCACCGGGCATGCCGAAGATATCGGTGACGCCGACTTTCTCCAGCGCGCGTACGAGCGCCTGCGCACCGGTCATCAGCTGGCGGGCCTGCGGTTCCTGGGTCGAAGGAGCATTGCCGCGTGCCATCCTCCGCCCTCCTCTCTGTGCGATCTGCGCGATCGGAATCGGCCTTGCGGCCGCGCCGATGCCAACCGTAAGTGATCTCAGGATGCGAGTCGAATGGCTGACGACATTGTCTCGCATCGTAGAATCACGGACCGGATGACGTCTCTCCCCGGACGCGTCATCGCGCGTGGCGCCGGAGAGCCGCAGAGTAGCATCGCACTGGCGGCATGCGGCACGGGAGCTAAACTGGCCCCTTGTCACCTACTCCGTCACCTACTCTTCCGCTGCGCACCGGCGAGCAGCGGCTCCGGAAGGCTTCTCACACGTGCTCATCGGTCTCCTCCACCACTTGTCCGAGAACCCCGTTCTCGTCCTGTTCCTGCTCATCGGGCTGGGCATGCTCGTCGGGCATGTCAAGGTCAAGAGCGTGAGCCTGGGCGCCGCCGCCGTGCTGTTCGCCGGCATCGCCCTGGCGGCGATCGGGGTCTCCAAGGGGATCACCGTTGAGGTTCCCGCGCACCTGGGGACGCTGGGCCTGGCGATCTTCACCTTCGCCATCGGCATTCAGTCCGGTCCCAACTTCTTCCACGTCATCCGCACCGCCGTCGGGCCGCTCGCCCTCATGCTCGCGTTCTTCATCCTGGCTGCGGCCGCGGGGCTCGGCATCGGACACGTCCTGGGAATGAGCGGCCCCATGATCGCGGGCACCTACGCCGGTGCGCTCACCAACACCCCAGCCCTGGCGGCGGCGGGAAACGCGGCCACGCTCGCCGACAAGGTCCCCGACGGGGCCGCGATCGCCACCGTGGGTTACGCGGTGGCCTACCTCTACGGCGTCATCGGCATGCTCTTCTTCTGCCTGCTGGCCCTGCGCTACCGCCGCAGCGACAAGGACACCCCCTCCCCGCTGGTCAACCGCACCATCCGGGTGGAGCGCTCCGACGGTCCCATGATCGGCGACATCGCCGAGATGATCTCCGGGGAGCTGAAGTTCTCCCGCCTGCGCCGCGGCGAGCAGGGCCCCATCACGCGCCCGGCCCGGGAGGACAAGCTCTTCAGGGAGGACCTGGTCACCGTCGTCGGGACCCAGGAGGCTGTCAACCAGGTCGTCACGGCCCTCGGGCACGGCTCCTCCCACTCCCTGATCGAGGACCGCAAGTACCTCGACTTCCGCCGGATCACGGTCTCGGACCCCAAGCTCGCCGGTCACACGGTCGCCGAGCTCGACATCGACCACAAGTTCGGAGCCACCATCTCCCGCGTCCGCCGGGGCGACACCGACATGGTGGGCACCCCCGACCTGGTCCTCCAGCAGGGCGACCGGGTACGGGTGGTCGCGCCCACGGGGCGGATCGCGGAGCTCTCGAAGTTCTTCGGCGACTCCTCCCGCGGCCTATCCTCGATCAACCCGGTCGCTCTGGGCATCGGCATGGCGGTGGGCGTCGTGATCGGCGAATGGAAGATCCTGACCCCCACCGGGGCGACCTTCTCCATCGGCTCGGCCGCGGGCACGCTCATCGTCGGCCTGATCTTCGGCAAGATCGGCCGCATCAAGGGCTTTGTGACCGCCATGCCCTTCACTGCCACCGCAGTGCTCAGCGAGCTGGGGCTGCTCATCTTCCTGGCCCAGGCCGGCACGAGGGCCGGCGGGCAGATCGCCAACGCCTTCACCGGCGGAGACTGGTGGAAGATCCTCGTCACGGGCCTCGTCATCACCACCATCGTGGGTCTGGGCCTGTACGCCTCCATGCGGTGGGTCGTGAAGATGGGCGGTACGCGCCTGTCGGGCCTTCTGGGCGGCGCGCAGACCCAGCCCGCCATCCTCGCCTTCGCCAACGAGCGCACCGGCGCCGACCCGCGGGTGGCTCTGGGATACGCCATGGTCTACCCGGTCGCCATGATCGTGAAGATCTTCATCGCCCAGGTGCTCGGCGGCCTGTAGCCGAGCCCGCCGGTTGCTCCCCCGCGACGACGGCGGCTGCGGCTCCCCGGCATCGACAGGACTCCCCAGACGTCTACACTCGACGTTATGTACGACACAACGAGTCCTCAGGAGCCCGCAGGCGCTCCCCGGGGCCAGGTCCTCACCCGCCCCGGGCTCCTCGCCGCCGTCCACACCGGCACGCCGCTGTGCGCTGAGAGGCCAGCGACATGACTGTTGAAGCGGTCCTCGGGGATATTACGCACGAGCGCACCGACGCGATCGTCAACGCGGCCAACTCCGGCCTGCTCGGCGGGGGCGGCGTCGATGGCGCCATCCACCGGGCGGCGGGTCCGCACCTGCTCCAGGCCTGCCGAGAGCTGCGCCGGACCCGCCTGCCGAACGGGCTCCCCGTCGGCGAGGCGGTGGCCACACCCGCCTTCGACCTGCCGTGCCGGTGGGTCATTCACGCAGTCGGCCCGAACCGCCGCGCCGGTCAGGCCGACCCGGCACTGCTGCGCGCCGCCTTCGCGAACTCGCTGCGGGTGGCGGCCGAGCTCGGCTGCACGAGCGTCTCCCTCCCCGCGATCTCGGCCGGCGTGTACGGCTGGGACGCGCGCGACGTCGCCAGGATCGGTGTCGCGGCCGCGCACGACGTCGGCGGATCCCAAGAGACCGGTTCCGGAGGGCGATCCGACGGCGCGTCTGTGGAGCTCATCCGCTTCGTCCTGTTCAGCGAGCGGCTCCTGACGATCTTCACAGCCGAGATCTCCTCCCGCGAGGGAGACGGCCGGTCTCGATGACCTCGGCCGGGCGGACGTCGTCGAGGGCGGTGGCAAGAGCGGGCCTCGGACTCGACGGCGGAGAGCCGCAGGACCCGGTCGGGACTCTCAGTGACGGTGCGGCTCGGAGGAGCTCCCGTGCGACTCGGGCAGGACGATGTGTCCGGAGGTGGCGACGTCGTGACGCCAGTTGCGATCGGTGAGGATGCGCGCGACGGCGAGGCCGACGCCGATCGCCGTGATGACGAAGAAGACCTCGGCCAGGTTTCCGGCCGCCTGCCCGACGGCGACATTGGCCTCGACGGTCTGGTTGTTGAGGGCTGAGATCGCGCGGTAGAAAGGCACGCCCGGGATCATGATGACGACTGCCGGCACCGACAGGGCGACGCGCGACAGTGAGGCGCGCGAGACGAAGAGCTGGGCGAGCAGACCGATCGTCACCGCGGCGAGGCCCACGGCGAGCTGCCACGGCACATGGAAGTCGATGAGCACGAGTCGAGCGGTGTTGGCCATGGCGCCGACGATGGCGGCCAGTAGCGATGCCTTGGCCCTGGAGTTGAAGAGCATGGCGAAGCCGTAGGCGGCGATGAAGGAGCAGAAGCAGCGCAGCGCGTGCAGCCAGAACCCGGAGGGGACGGCGGTGTCGGCGGCCTCGATCTCCCAGTGGACGAGGAAGGTCACGGTCCATACCGCCACGCCTGCCGCAGCCATGACGACGAGGACGTAAGCTGCACGGGACAGCGCACTGGAGAAGTCCTGGCGGGCCAGGTCGAGCATGGAGGTCACCATGGGGAACCCGGGGATGAGGAACAGGATCGAGGAGATGATCCCGCCCTGGTGATCGCCCGCGACGGCACCGGTGACGTGCAGCAGGCTCACAATGCTCATGTAGACCCCGGAGGCGACGACGCCGCAGACCATCCAGGTGAAGAAGTGCTGATACTGGCGCTTGAGCATCTGACGCCGTACGAACTGGCCGATGAAAGCCGCAACCAGGACGGAGAGGCACTCGACCCACCCTCCCCGGTTGAGGAAGCAGAATCCGGCGCATGCCACGCCGGAGGCCGCTGCATTGGTGAACGCCCCGTACAGGGCCCGCATGCCCTCGATCTCGTCCAGCTTCCGGTCAAGGTGCTCCACGGTCTCGTGGGCTCGCAAGTCGTGCACGATCCGCCGCAGGGCCTCAAGGCGGTCCACGTTGACACCGACGCGACGCACCTCGCAGGTCTCGGTGCGGAACCGTTCGCCGACGAAAGAGGAGGTGACGAGCTCCGTCATCGTCACAGTGGCCTCGTGGCGGTCCAGTCCTACCGCCGAGGCGGCCTTGGCCATTGATGACTTCACGCGGTACGAGCCTGCGCCACTGGCAAGCATGAGGCTGCCGAGGCGGAGCACGACCGCCGACTGCTGCATGAGTCGATCGGCGTCGAGCTCCGGCTCCGGATGACTGGGGTCGTATGGGACGTCAGAATTCACAGGGCAATGGTGGCCCACTCCAATGATGCCGTGCACGGTCGGAAGGCCCATGGGGCGGTCTGTGCTGTGTGATGTGCGTCGGGGCGCCTCTGCGGGACGGGGTAAAAGCCTCTGGCCTCCCGCGGAACTGGGTCCGTGGGAGGCCAGAGGCTGTGTGTGTCTCGGCGGTGTCCTGCTCTTCCGCGTCCGGGTGGGCGCAGTACCATTGGCGCTGGGGGGCTTAGCTTCCGGGTTCGGGATGGGTCCGGGCGTTTGTCTCCTCCGCTGTGACCGCCGGGGCGGTGGTGGGGTGGTGGGTTGTGTGTGTGGTGGGTGGGTTGGTCGTGGGCCGTATAGTGGACGCGGGTGGTGTGGTGTGGGTGTGTTTGTGTCGGCCTGTTAGTACCAGTCAGCTGCGCCCGTTGCCGGGTGTGCACGTCTGGCCTATCGACCCAGTGGTCTGCTGGGGGCCTTCCGCACCGTAGTGGTGTGTGGAGACCTGGTCTTGAAGGTGGTTTCCCGCTTAGATGCTTTCAGCGGTTATCCTTGTCCGGACGTGGCTAACCAGTGGTGCACCTGGCGGTACAGCTGGCACACTAGAGGTCCGTCCGTCCCGGTCCTCTCGTACTGGGGACAGGTCTTCTCAAGTCTCCTGCGCGCGCAGAGGATAGGGACCGAACTGTCTCACGACGTTCTAAACCCAGCTCGCGTACCGCTTTAATGGGCGAACAGCCCAACCCTTGGGACCTGCTCCAGCCCCAGGATGCGACGAGCCGACATCGAGGTGCCAAACCATGCCGTCGATATGGACTCTTGGGCAGGATCAGCCTGTTATCCCCGGGGTACCTTTTATCCGTTGAGCGACGACCCACCCACACGGGATCGCCGGATCACTAGTTCCTACTTTCGTACCTGCTCGACCCGTCAGTCTCACAGTCAAGCCCCCTTGTGCACTTACACTCGCCACCTGGTTGCCGACCAGGCTGAGGGGACCTTTGAGCGCCTCCGTTACTTTTTGGGAGGCAACCGCCCCAGTTAAACTACCCGCCAGGCACTGTCCCTGGCCCGGGTCACGGGCCGAGGTTCAGGCGCACGCCGCGGCCAGAGTGGTATCTCAACAGTGACTCGCCCGTCGCTGGCGCGATCGGGGTCGTGGTCTCCCACCTATCCTGCACAAGCCGTGGCGGACGCCAATACCAAGTTGTAGTAAAGGTCCCGGGGTCTTTCCGTCCTTCTGCGCGTAACGAGCATCTTTACTCGTAGTGCAATTTCGCCGAGTCCGTGGTGGAGACAGTGGGGAAGTCGTTACGCCATTCGTGCAGGTCGGAACTTACCCGACAAGGAATTTCGCTACCTTAGGATGGTTATAGTTACCACCGCCGTTTACTGGGGCTTGAACTCACCCCTTCACCCCCGCGCGGGGGGCTGAGGGATCCTCTTAACCTTCCAGCACCGGGCAGGCGTCAGTCCGTATACATCGCCTTGCGGCTTCGCACGGACCTGTGTTTTTAGTAAACAGTCGCTCCCCCCTGCTCTCTGCGGCCCTCGCCCCTAGCAGGCCTGCTGCTTCAGGGCCCGGGCCCCCCTTCTCCCGAAGTTACGGGGGCAATTTGCCGAGTTCCTTCACCACGGTTCACTCGCTCGCCTAGGCATACTCTGCCGGACCACCTGTGTCGGTGTGGGGTACGGGCGGCCGTCACCATCGCGTCGAGGCTTTTCTCGGCACCCCAGGATCACCCTGTTATCCCCCGCCGCGTGGGCGGGGTCACCATCACGCCTCACCCGCGCCCCCCGGTGGGGGGCTGGTCCCCGGATTTGCCTGGGGACCGGGCTGCGCGCTTGAACGGGCCAAGCCATCAGGCCCGCCGGGCTACCACTGTGCGTCACCCCTGTTAACACGCTTGCCTACCAGCGCGGAGGGTCCCCAGACCACCGGCCGCGGCCCGCCCCCCGCAATGAGGGGGTGGGCGCAACAGCGGCAGCGGCGGCGTGGGTCAGCACCCGCGCGTCAGCATGGTCGGTGCCTGACCGGTACGGGAATATCAACCCGTCATCCATCGACTACGCCTGTCGGCCTCGCCTTAG
>ERZ773059.208-NODE-208-length-32313-cov-13.280923_pt1 | contig 32313 bp, 27 predicted proteins | sample MGYA00580514_ERZ773059 | MGnify/ENA primary metagenome ERZ773059 (study PRJEB29015, sample SAMEA2737981) | human oral metagenome | biome: human oral; feature: human-associated habitat; material: dental | place: China | collected 2056 ...
TCTCTCAGCTAAAAGTGCGGTCAAAAAATCCAAAGAATTTTGAATATTGGTTCTACCGACGGTTATGGGTAAAATTCGTAATGTTTTATTAAGTAGCACCAGCGTGGACGCTGGCGCTATCATTTTGCTGTTAATTCTAAAATTGGAACTTAGTTTCCAATTCAAAGAAAAACAAATAAAATTGGAAATATACTTCCAATTTACCAATTAAAAGCTTCCCTCCCTTGATAGCACACGCTTCCCATAATACACCTCATTTCACTAAAAATACCTCCAAAACTCACCGCACTTTATTTACTTTCTAAGACACGCGTTAGGAAACGCGCATAACCCCGCGCGACATAACGAGACAAAAAAAAGCGAGATATTTTTAACATCTCGCTTTTTCATATTTTGTAACAATGTTACATTTTCAGGCTAGTACTGTATTAAATTTAGAGGATCAGAATCGGCTATTTCAAAAGAAAAACCTTCATTATTTTCTTGTAAGTCAGATAAGTAATCATTCAAAATTGATATTACTTCTTCTTTTGAACCTTCTTCTATTTTGCCTTCCGTTAATACATTTGAAGATCGAACTTTTCCATCTAAGATTATCAATCTAATCCGCCATTTATCAAAACAAGCCCAATCGCCATAAGCATCATTGGTATATTTCCATCTAGATAATTTTGCATTAAGGACTTTAGCAAAAGTTGCCTCAGTTGAATCATCTAAACAATTACGAAATGCTAAATGTATTGAATTTCCTGAAGATGCCATATTACCTCCTGTTTGTATTACAACTAAGATAATAATTCCCTCACACATAAAATGTGCTTAGTTCGCTACATATAGGCATAATTGCAAAATTCAATGGCGTTAAACTACCTATCAAGTAAAATTTTCGCAAGTCGATTCGGGCTAATAGCCGCTTGCGGTGCTTGACCAAAAACCGCCTCATAACACCACTCACTACAATAATATCGGCTTGGCTTTTGACGTAGCAGTAATACGCAACCAATCGCCCCACGATGGCGCAAGCGTCCTCGCTTGTGCCTATCAACTAAAAGTGCGGTCACAAAATCCAAAGATTTTGAATATTAGTTCTGCCAACGGCTTACGGGTAAAATTCGCAATGATTTTATTAAACAGCACCAGCGAGGACGCTGGCGCTATCTTTCTTTATTAGCACAATCTGTTGGTGCACGCTTCCCAGCGTGTTCCTAATTTCACTAAAAAACACTTCAAAAACTGACCGCACTTTATTTACGTTCTTGGGCACGCGTTGGGAAACGCGCGCCAGCATAAGTGTTAAAGACCAAAAAGTACGGTGAAAATTTTCAGCCCCACGATGGCGCAAGCGTCCTCGCTTGTGCCTCCCATATAAAAGTGCGGTCAAAAAATCCAAAAGATTTTGAATATTAGTTCTGCCAACAGACTATGAGTAAAATTCGCAATGTTTTATTAAACAGCACCAGCGTGGGAAAAACATAATCAAATGTTTTGTACCGAACATTTTCCCGAAGAATCTCAATTTAAAAAAGCTCTACATCTATGGGGATTTGAATCTTTAGATGTAATAAAAATAGACTAAAATTTCCGCTCTTTATGGCGAGGATGATGTCAAAGAGATTTGTAAAGCGAGTCTTATTTATTTTGCAGTAATTTTATCATCTCTCTTAAAGTAGATATTTCATCTTCCTGTCTTTTTATAATTTCATCTTTATGCTGAATAATGAGTGATAATTTTTCATTTTCAAAGACGACAGCATCAGTATTGGCATAGATATTTGAATTGTTTTGACTATTTTCACTAAATAAACAAAAAAATCCTTTTTCTTTAGCGGAGTAAAGATCAGAAACTTTAATGTTAAAGATATTCGCAATTTGCTCTAGTTTTTCTAAGGTTAGCTTAGATTTTCCTCTTTCAATTTTTGAATAACCATTCACCGAAATATCCAATTTTTCAGCCATATCCTCCTGCGTCCATTGATTAAGTTCTCTTATTGTTCGAATGGTATCGTGAACGCTCATCATATACTCCTAGTTTAATTTTCTATGTTTTTAGGTGAATTTATCGCTTTTGAGTTGGTGGATAAATGTTATGGCGAAATTATCATTATTTAAGTGTTAAATCAATTTGTATTCAAAATCTTTGTGAGGTCTTTATGAAAAAATTAACATTATACGGTGTTGTTGCTTTGTCTGTTTTTGCGTTATCTGCTTGTGAGTCCAAGCCTAAACAGCCAAGAGTATGGAAAATGGAATTGATCGGTTCGCAGTATGATGCGTATTCTGGAAAGGTTGAGTGTGCATACAAGCCAGCTCGCACAGATTATTATGCAATGGGGTATGTAACAGCTTTCTTACCACAAGGCGAAACGATTTGTCCTAAATATGCAACTTATTCGCCAGATACAGAGCAATTTCAGTTTAATAGAAATTATTAAGGAATTTTGAATGAAATGGTTAAAAATAACTTCTTTGGGTATGATTTTTGCTTTGGGATATGTTCAACAAGCTTATGCTGACAATGAAGCTCAATTTCTCCAAATAGAAGAAGCTATGGAGAGAGGGGATTACGCTAAGGTTTTTAGATTATTAAAACCTATAGCAGATCAAGGAGATCCTTCATCTTTATTTTTAGTGGGAACTATGTATGAAACAGGAATGGGAGTAACTCAAAGTAATAAGAAAGCAAATGAATATTATGAGAAAGCTGCTAATAGTGGCTCTTCTGTGGCTCAATTTCATATGGGTAAACAAGCGGTTGAAAATAATATGGATTTTACTACTGCAGCAAAATGGTATCGGAAATCGGCTGAGCAAGATTATGCACCTGCTCAATATCAAATGGGGATTCTATATTCATTTGGTTGGGGTGTTGAGCAGGATTATAAACAGGCGTTTAAATGGCTCAAAGAAGCTGCTATACAAAATTATCCTCACGCACAATATCAAGTTGGAGCGGCTTATACCATAGGACAAGGGGTTAAAGAAGATGGAAAACAAGCTTTATATTGGTTTGATAAGGCTTGTGCAAATAACATTCAAGATGCTTGTAAAGCGAGTAATTTAATAAGGAATGGATCAAAATGAAAAAGTTTTTAAAATTATGTTTGTTAATGGCATTTTTCAAATTATGTTTTTGGGCTTATGACCATTGGAATAAAACATCTGAGCAAAAATACTTGGCTCAATCTGTTTCTACCACAACAACTAATTATAGTAGTAAAGATGAGGTAAGGAGATATTGGAATTTAGCTCAGCAAGGTGATGCAAATGCTCAGTATAGTTTAGGTTATTTATATTATCAAAAACAAGATTATGCTCAGGCATTTAAGTGGTATCAACTGTCTGCAGATCAAGGTGTCGCAGAAGCTCAGGCAATGTTAGGGGTTATGTATTCGTTAGGACAATCTGTTCCACAAAATACTTCTTTAGCACAAAAGTGGTTTAAAAGAGCTTGCTTAAATGGTATGCAAGAAGCTTGTAATCACCCGTTAGTAAAATAGTGATGTAAGCACTTCATTTGCAATAAAAATTTGCCCCCCACGATGGCGCAAGCGCCCTCGCTTGTGCCTCTCAGCTAAAAGTGCGGTCAAAAAATCCAAAGAATTTTGAATATTGGTTCCGCCAACAGCTTATGAGTAAAATTCGCAATGTTTTTATTAAGCAGCACCAGCGTGGACGCTGGCGCTATCTTTCTTTATTTACACATCTATGATGGCGAACGCTTCCTAGTGTGTGTCTAATTCCAACAAAAATACTTCAAAAATCAACCGCACTTTATTTACGTTCTTGGGCACGCGTTAGAAAACGCGCGCCAGCGTAAGTTCATGACTAAAAAAATGCGGTCATTTCCTCAAACGTTTTTCATTTCAAAAAACACTTGGAAAAATGACCGCAGTTTGATCAGAAAATTAACTGCTATTTCACTACAATAAATTCCGGTGTGGCTTGTCGTTCAATGAGTTTACCGACAGGATATAGCTCAACACCGGCGTTTTCGGCGACAGCAAAAACCTCTTTTTCCGAATCCGGTTTGACGGCGATGAGCAAGCCGCCGGAGGTTTGTGGATCGCATAACACGGCTTTTTGTAAATCCGTAATCGGTGCGATTTTGTGTCCGTAGCTGTCGAAATTGCGGTTAGTGCCACCCGGAATGCAACCTTGCGCAATGTAGTCTTCTACACCGTCTAGGGTTTTAATACTAGCGAAATCTACTTCGGCATTGAGATTGGAGCCTTCGCAGATTTCGGCTAAATGCCCTAACAAGCCGAAACCGGTAACATCCGTCATCGCTGTGACGCCTTCAATGTTTGAAAGCTGGCTGCCTAGCAAATTCATTTGGCACATCCATTTGGTCGCCAAGCCTTTATGTTCGGCTTTTAATTTGCCTTGTTTTTCTGCGGTGGTTAATACGCCAATGCCCAGTGGCTTGGTTAAATACAAGTGGCAGCCTGCTTGTGCCGTGGCATTTCGTTTCACTTTTTCAGTGTCGATAATGCCGGTCACGGCCAAGCCGAAAATCGGTTCAGGCGAGTCAATGGAATGTCCGCCGGCAAGGGCAATGCCCGCTTCCTGACAAGCAAAACGGCCGCCGTCAATAATGCGCTGTGCCACGCTTGCAGGCAATTTGTTAATCGGGAAGCCAAACACCGCAATCGCCATAATCGGCTTGCCGCCCATGGCAAAAATATCGCTCACGGCGTTGGTTGCCGCAATGCGCCCAAAATCAAAGGGATCGTCCACAATCGGCATGAAAAAGTCTGTGGTACTGATAATCGACGTACCATTGCCTAAATCATACACCGCCGCGTCATCCTTGGTGTCATTGCCGACAAGGAGATTCGGGTCAATAAACGGTGCCATTTCGGTATGCAAAATTTCCTCTAAAACCTTAGGCGATATTTTGCAGCCTCAACCGGCGCCGTGGCTATATTGCGTCAGCCGAATGTCGTTTGTTATGACGCATTCATTCTGTTCCGCGTGCAAAGCCTGCTCTGTCATGCTTACTTCCTTTTTGTTAAACGAATGGTGTAATTATAGCGTAATTGGGTTTAGGATTCATTAATGGAAATGCCTTTTTCAAGACAAAAAGCAGGTGATATCGATGATGTCAAGAGGTATAAATGAATGTGAAGAGAGAGAAAAAGGGTGGTGAACTAAGCAGAATTGGTCTTAACAGCAAGCGGTTCGCTGCGTCGCGTCCTTGCGGGTTTCTACCTAGTCCACCATTGACGGATGATGGTTTGTAGTTTGCGACATCCTGATACTAAAAGTGTTCTATACCTTCAGCCCGCTTATTTCAGGAGACCAATCCTGACTTTCAAACATCTTATCTTGAAAGTGGTTACATAATAAAATCGTTTTAGCAGATTGTCAATTAGCGCATAACCAGATATTTCACGCATTTTTTTCATTTTTCTTTTCACGCGCAAAGGCAATAAATACTTTCATTACATAACCTTAGCTGGTGTTACCAGATGAAATGGTATGACTTTTATGAAAAAAACGCATAGAATAGCGCGTCCAATTGCACCACTACCAAAATCTTGTTAAAGTGCGGTGCAAAATTTTCACAAAATTAGGAATCACACATGAGTCAAGAATACTTAGATTTTGAATTACCCATTGCCGAACTTGAAGCGAAAATCGAATCTTTACGCGCAATGACAACACAGGATAATGAAATTAATCTTGATGATGAAATTGCCCGTTTGCAGAAAAAAAGCATCGAATTAACCGAAAAAACCTTTGCAAATTTAGATGCGTGGCAAGTGTCAAAAATGTCCCGTCATCCTAATCGTCCTTATACTCTTGACTACATCGAACATATTTTCACCGAATTTGAAGAACTTGCCGGTGATCGTGCTTTTGCTGATGACAAAGCCATTGTTGGCGGATTAGCACGTTTAGACGGCAGACCGGTGATGGTGATTGGCCATCAAAAAGGGCGTACCGTGAAAGATAAAGTAAAACGCAACTTTGGTATGCCGGCACCGGAAGGCTACCGCAAAGCTTTACGCCTCATGCAAATGGCGGAACGTTTCAAATTGCCTATCATCACCTTCATTGACACTCCGGGCGCTTATCCGGGCGTAGGCGCAGAGGAACGCGGTCAGTCAGAAGCTATCGCTCGCAACTTACGCGAAATGTCCACCCTCAAAGTGCCGGTAATTTGTACCGTTATCGGTGAAGGCGGTTCCGGCGGTGCGTTAGCGATCGGCGTAGGCGATAAAGTCAACATGTTGCAATACTCCACCTACTCCGTGATTTCCCCGGAAGGTTGTGCATCTATTTTATGGAAAAGCGCCGATAAAGCCTCCACCGCAGCAGAAGTCATGGGTTTAACCGCCAATCGTTTAAAAAAACTTGGCTTAATTGATAATATCGTACCGGAACCGTTGGGCGGTGCGCACCGCAATTACGATGAAATGGCGCAAAACTTGAAAAAACGCCTGCTTGCCGATTTAGACGACCTTGACGTCTTTGACACAGAAAAGCTGCTAGAACGTCGTTATCAACGTTTAATGAGTTACGGCTACGTATAAAAAAAAGTCTCATTTAAATCCCTCCCGAAGACGGGAGGGAATGTCCTCTACCCGTGCCATTCGTCTATGCTCCTCGACTGTTTTTCACAGCAACTCCGCCAACTTGCTCCAAACCAAACTCACTTTCTTATCGGGTTTAGCGGTGGTTTGGATTCCACCGCACTACTCGCTTTATTTGCAAAACTTCGTGAAAAACAACCGCACTTTCAGCTGCGCGCCATCCATATTCATCACGGATTAAGCACCAATGCCGATGCTTGGTCAGCCCATTGCCAACAAATTTGTAGCCAATTCCATATTCCGTTGCAAATTCAACACGTGAACGTCAGCACAGAAAACGGCATTGAGGCAGGTGCCCGCCAAGCCCGTTATGAAGCCATTGCACAGCAAATTTTACCGACTGAATGGCTCGCCACGGCACACCATCAACAAGACCAAACGGAAACATTTTTCCTTGCCCTAAAACGCGGCAGTGGCGTGCAAGGCTTAGGCGCGATGCAGACTAAAAGCAATGTTTATGGCGTGCCTATTTTTCGCCCCTTATTGAATTTTAGCCGCCAACAATTGCTGGCGTTTGTGCAACAGCAAGGGCTGAGTTGGGTTGAGGATGAAAGTAATGAGGATAATCAATACGATCGCAATTTCCTGCGTAACATCGTGTTGCCTGAATTGCGCCAACGCTGGGCGCATTTTGATTCGGCTGTGCAACGTTCCGCGCAACATTGTTATGAACAACAACAACTGCTTAATGAGCTGTTAGCGGAAGAATATCAAAAAAACATCGTGAAAAATGACCGCACTTTTAACCTGCAACATTTCGCCGACCATTCGCCGGTGAAACAACGCGCCTTGTTACGCTTATGGTTGCAAGATTGGGGCGTTACCCTCCCCTCTCTCGTACAATTAGAACAAATTATTTCGGATGTCATTTTCGCGAAAGACGATGCACAACCACAATTTCGCCTAGGCGATAACATTGTCCGCCGCTATCAAAACCGTTTATTTCTCACGCCGATATTTGCCGATATTTCACAAGAATATATTGAGGCAACATTTGAGCAGCCCATTCCCTTGCCGGATCATTTAGGCACGCTGTTGCTACAAAAAACAACCGAAAAAATGACCGCACTTTGGCAGGATGAAAAAGACAACGCACATAAAGAAACCTTGGCTTTACCTTTAGAGGGAACGAAAGTTTGGATTCGATTTCGTTATTCGGGTAAGGTGAAATTAATCCCAAACGGCGTGAATAAAGACATTAAAAAAGTGTGGCAACAGTTGAACGTCGCCCCTTGGCAACGCCAACGCATTCCGCTGATCTTCTACGATGATAAGCTACAAAGTGCGGTCGGTTTTTTCACTGTTTTTCAAGATTAAGGCAAACAAAAGGCGCATCAAAATGCGCCTTTGTTGTCTTTATCGGCTGAATTAAATCGCCCAACCGCAAGCGTAGAAAGCCACTAAAACAACGGCAATCACAATGGTACCGATATTTAAGCGTTTGAAATCGCCACTCACCACACGGCCAATCACCAATGCAGCAAAGCCCAACATAATACCGGTCACAATGTTTGCCGTTAACACGATAAACACCGCGCAAATCAAACCGCTCATGGCGCCAACAAAATCGTCAAAATCCAATTTGCTGACGTTGCTTAGCATCAATAATCCCACATACATTAACGCCGGCGCTGTCGCATAGTTTGGCACTAAAAACGCTAATGGTTGGAAGAACAACATCAACAGGAACAACACGCCAACAACGATGGCGGTGATACCGGTTTTACCGCCAGCAGCAGTCCCTGCTGCGGATTCGATATACACGGCTGCCGGTGCTGTGCCGAAAATACCGGAGAATAAGCTACTTACGGAGTCGGACGTTAAGGCTTTGCCGCCGTTGATGATTTGACCGTCTTTGTCCAATAAATCTGCTTGTCCTGCCACTGCACGGATGGTGCCTGTGGCATCAAATACCGCAGTCATCACTAAAGCGAACACCACCGGTAAAATCGCCGGTTGCAATGCGCCCATGATGTCTAACTGCAAGAATAAAGACTCCTCGCCGAAGCTTGGCATTTTGAAGACTTGGCCGTTAAAGGTAACATTTGGATCGAAAATTAAGCCGACCACGGTAATGGCGATGATCACCCATAAAATGCCGCCTTTCACTTGCATTTTTTCTAAGCCGATAATTAGCGCTAAACCGATTAATGACATCATCACCGGAAACGCAGTGAACTCGCCCAATTTCACCGGTAAACCGGCTTGGTTGCTCACAACAAGACCAACCCCGTTTGCAGCGATTAAAAGCAGGAATAAACCGATACCGATACCCGCACCATGTGCAATACCCACCGGTAAATTACGCAAAATCCAAGCACGAATCCCTGTGGCAGAAATCAGGGTAAAGAAAACCCCCATTAAAAAGACCGCACCTAAGGCGACCGGAATACTCACTTTTTGTCCGATAACCAAGCTAAACGCGGTAAATGCCGTTAAAGAAATAGCACAACCGATTGCCATGGGCGCATTCGCCCAAAAGCCAATTAAAATCGAGCCTAAACCGGCCACTAAACAGGTTGCAATAAAGACCGACTCTGCTGGAAAACCTGCCGCACTTAACATGTTCGGCACAACGATAACGGAATACACCATCGCAAGGAAAGTGGTTAAACCTGCCACAATTTCTTTACGTACGGTGGAACCGCGTTTAGTCAACTCAAAGCGTTTTTCTAAAGCGGAAGATGGAGAAGATGACATGAAATTACCTTTTAATTTGTCGTTGAAAAAAAGAGGGCGGTATTTTACCGCAACGCCAAAAGAAGTAAACGTTTGCGCAAGAAATAAAAAAGAGAAAGCGAATATGCTTCTCGCCTTCTCTCTATTTGAATAAAAAATTAGAATCGTAGCGTGCAACTTGTTGCACGCTACACGCGAAATCATGAATTACGCATCGGGGTTAATCATTCGTGCATCAAGATGCACGCTACGCACGAAATCGTGAATACCTGAAAGGATTAAATAACGTTCCGTGCTTGGTTCGGTCGTGCATCAAGATGCACGCTACGCACGAAATCGCGAATACCCGAAAGGGTTCAATAACGTTCCGTGCGTGGTTTGGTCGTACATCAAGATGCACGCTACATGAATTGCGCATCGGGGTTAATCATTCGTGCAACAAGTTGCACGCTACGCACTGATAATTAGCTGATAAAACGATCTGTTTCGACCGCAGGAAGCGTTTGTGATGCGGCTTCTTTTGGATTTGCACCAAAACGATTTGTTCCCGGCTGACTATCCAAACACATAAACACAAACAACACAATAACACCGATAAGAGGAATTAATGAAATTAAAATCCACCATCCGCTTCGATCCGTATCATGTAAACGGCGAACGACAACTGCGATACTCGGGATCAGAATCAGCAATGAATACAGCCCGCTAAAAAGCCCTGCTTCATATTCCACGCTATACGTTCCTAACAAGATATCCAACAGCGTCAATACAATGCTGATTAGTGCACTGATTAAAAAGAACATCCAATATTCTTTTCGTCTTGCCCGTCCTGAAAACGTGGCGTAGTTTTTAAGTACATGCAAATACCAATTCATAGTTTCCTCCCAAGAATAAATAAGCGGTTAATCCGTCTCATGTTTTGATTTAAAAACAGTGTTATACTAACACACAATTTCTATGAGTTATATTCGCAATAAGGGGAAATTAAAATGTCCATTCTAGTCACCGGCGGTGCCGGTTATATCGGCTCGCATACTGTCGTCGAATTATTAAATGCCGGCAAAGATGTTGTAGTGTTAGACAATCTTTGCAACTCTTCGCCAAAATCCTTAGATCGCGTAAAACAAATCACCGGCAAAAGCGTAAAATTTTATGAAGGCGATGTGTTAGATCGCGACTTGTTACACAAAATCTTTGCTGAAAATCCGATTCATTCCGTCATTCACTTCGCCGGGTTAAAGGCCGTTGGCGAAAGCGTGCAAAAACCTGCTGAATACTATATGAACAACGTCACCGGCTCATTGGTTTTATTACAAGAAATGAAAAAAGCCGGCGTGTGGAATTTCGTCTTCAGTTCTTCTGCCACCGTTTACGGTGATCCTGAAATCATTCCGATTACCGAAAATTGCAAAGTAGGCGGCACGACTAACCCGTACGGCACCTCCAAATTTATGGTGGAACAAATCCTGCGCGACATCGCCAAAGCCGAACCAAAATTCAGCATGACCATTTTGCGCTATTTCAATCCGGTGGGCGCACATGAAAGCGGTTTAATCGGCGAAGATCCGAATGGTATTCCAAACAACTTATTGCCTTATATCAGCCAAGTGGCTATCGGCAAATTGCCACAACTTTCCGTATTCGGTAGCGACTACGACACCCATGACGGCACCGGCGTGCGCGATTATATTCATGTGGTGGATTTGGCAATTGGCCACTTAAAAGCGTTAGATCGCCATCAAGACGATGCCGGCTTGCACATTTATAATTTAGGCACCGGCGTAGGCTATTCCGTATTAGATATGGTGAAAGCCTTTGAACAAGCCAATGACATTCAAATTCCTTATAAATTAGTGGATCGTCGTCCGGGCGACATTGCCACTTGTTATTCCGATCCGAGCCTTGCCGCCAAAGAATTGGGCTGGAAAGCAGAACGTGGCTTAGCTCAAATGATGAAAGACACCTGGAATTGGCAAAAAAATAACCCGAAAGGCTATAGAGATTAAGTGTCATGCACGAACTCTCTTTGTGTCAAAACATCATTGAAATTGTTGAGCAGCAATGCAAACAACACAATGTCAACAAAGTCACCGATCTCTGGTTGGAGGTCGGTGCCCTTTCTTGCATTGAACCCAGTGCGTTGGAATTTGGCTTTGAAATGGCAGCGCAAGGTACACTGGCGGAAAATTGTAAGCTCCATTTAATTTCCATTCCCGCCAAAGCTTGGTGTTGGGATTGCAAACAACTGGTCGAAATTCAAGCCAATAACAGCACGTGCCCAAATTGCGGCAGCACGCATTTACAACGCCAAAGCGGCGATGAACTCCGCATTAAAGAGATTGCCGTTGAATAAAATTGCTCTTAAATCATGATGACAGAACAACCGATTAAGCCCTCTCTCGCCACCCAAATTTTCAGCCGTAATATGCTGATTTGTGTCTTTACCGGTTTCAGCTCCGGTTTGCCACTTTTCGTGCTACTGCAAATGTTGCCGATTTGGTTGTCGGACAACGGTATTAGCGTGCAAACCATTGGTGCGTTTACCTTAGTCACGCTGCCCTACACGCTCAAATTTTTGTGGGCGCCCTTGCTGGATCGTTATTTTCCCCGATTTCTTGGTCGTCGTCGCAGTTGGCTTGCCATTTCTCAACTTTTGCTTCTGCTGAGTCTTTACCTGATCGGTTTATACGATCCGAAAGAACAAATGCAAATGGTCATTTTTCTTGCCACGTTCATCGCCTTTATGTCCGCCACCCAAGACATTGTATTGGATGCTTATCGACGGGAAATTTTGCGTGATAACGAATTGGGTTTGGGCAATACCATTCACATTAATGCCTACCGAATTGCCGGCTTGATTCCGGGCGGACTGTCATTGTATCTCGCCACGTTCCTGCCATGGAAAACGGTGTTTTTATTGACCGCACTTTTCATGCTGTGTGGGCTGTTTATGACCTTCTTTTTAAGTCGCGAACCACAAATTCAAATTCATCAAAACAAGCAACCGTTCTATCAAGCTTTTACCATTCCGCTACAAGAGTTTTTCCGGCGTAAAGGCGTTTATGCCGGTCTCGGCTTTATCGCGTTTCTGTTTCTATATAAATTCGGTGATGCCCTCGCTACTACATTACAAAGTAAATTCATCGTGGACATGGGCTTTAGCAAAACAGACATTGCCTTAGTGGTAAAAAGTACAGCATTGTGGTCGAGCATTATTGCCGGCATGGCAGGCGGCATTATGATGTTACGTCTCGGCATTAATCGCGCCCTTTGGGTCTTTGGTTTTATTCAACTGATTACTATCGGTGGCTTTATTTGGCTTGCCGGATTTGATTATTTCCACGTTGTCGATAACGCCGCCCGCGTCAAGCTCGGCATGGTGATTTGTGGCGAATATATTGGCGTGGGGCTCGGCACCGCGGCGTTTGTAGCCTTTATGGCTCGGGAAACCAACCCGCTTTACACCGCCACTCAACTGGCGTTGTTTACCAGCCTTGCCGCCTTGCCGAGCAAAGGGCTCGGTGCGCTTTCAGGCGAAATCGTTGCCGCAGTGGGTTACTATCATTTCTTCTGGATTTGCTTATTTTTAGCCATCCCGGGCATGCTCTGTTTATGCTGGGTTGCCCCTTGGAACGAAAAAGTCACCACACCGAACGCTGGCAATTGACATTTTTAGGGAATTAAGCAACCATACGCCACGATTAATAAAACATTTTCAAAACCGACCGCACTTTCTTCCCGAAATAGGAAAAGTGCGGTGGTTTTTTTCAGTTATTTTTCATTTAAAAAAGAGGACAACATGAAAATTATTCTATTAGGCGCACCGGGCGCAGGAAAAGGCACACAAGCACAATTCATCATGAATAAATTTGCCATCCCGCAAATTTCCACGGGCGACATGTTACGCTCTGCGATCAAAGCCGGCACCGAATTAGGCAAACAAGCGAAAACCTTAATGGATGCCGGTCAATTAGTGCCGGATGATTTAATCATTTCCTTAGTAAAAGAACGCGTAGCCCAACCTGACTGCGCCAAAGGTTTCTTACTTGACGGCTTCCCACGTACGATTCCACAAGCAGACGCATTGAAATCTGCCGGCATCGCCATTGATTATGTGTTGGAATTTGATGTGCCAGATGAAGTGATCGTAGAACGCATGAGCGGTCGTCGTGTGCACCAACCTTCCGGTCGTTCTTACCACATCGTTTACAACCCACCGAAAGTGGAAGGCAAAGACGATGTCACCGGCGAAGATTTGATTATCCGTGCCGATGACAAACCGGAAACCGTGTTAGACCGCTTGAAAGTGTATCACAACACCACCAAACCATTAGTGGATTACTACCAAGCAGAAGCCAAAGCGGGCAACACCCAATATTTCCGCTTAGACGGCACCCAAAAAGTGGAAGATGTCAGCAAAGCATTAGATAAAATCTTAGGGTAATTGCCAATAATAAGAAAAATTTGGTATAAACCAATCGTTGATACAAACCGCACTTTGATTACACCGATCAAAGTGCGGTCTTTTTTTAGGTGTTTTTAACCCACTACAAACGGTAGATAGCCTGCGCGGATGGCGAATGGGATGGAGGTAATGATGACGCCAAGGACTAAAACAATGAGTAGCGTGGCTTTGCCGCCCCAGACTTTATATGGCAAATTCGGGTGAATGCGGCGCGCTTTCCATACCAGCGAAACCGGAAGAACCACGGCGTAGAAGGCAAACATTTGACCCGCATAACCTAACGCTAAAATAAAACCTTGTGGGTAGAATAAAGCGAAGACGATTGGTGGGATGAATGTCATTAACCCTAGAGAAAAACGCCCTGCATTGATGTTAAAAGAACGTTTTAATAAGTCCTCAATACATTCTAGTAAGCCAAGTCCCACGCCCAAGAATGAGGTGATTAACGCCAAGGTGGAGAAGATCTTCACGGCGTTTGCCATCATACTGCTTTGGGTAATGGTTAAGGTGGCGGTGACTAAGCCGTTCAGCGTGGCATCTTGTTGCAAGATTTGTAGAAACTCATTTTGTGTGAGCAAACCGTGGGTGGAGAGTTGCCATAAAATGTAGGCGAACAAGGTGATACCGGAACCCACTAAAATGGAAATGCGCAAGGCTTTGACATTGCCACCGAGGTATTTATTTAAGCTTGGAATAGATCCATGAAAACCAAACGCAGTGAAAAATACCGGGCTGGCGGAAATGATCAGCGCATTATCAATGGGCATTGCCATCAAGTTGTCGAGTTTAATTTCCGGCAACATCAAACTTAACACCATCACGAATGTGGCAATCATCACAAAGAATAACACGCGGTTAATTTTATCTACGCTGTGCGTACCGATAATGATAAACGCGCCGAAGAAAAGGGTGAAAATCAATACGGCGACTTTGCCGGTGGTGTCACGATCAATGATGGTTGGTAGCGTATCGGTCAACAAAGAACCGCCACCACTGATGTAGGCGGCAATGAGCGCGTATAAAAAGACAATTAATACGGCGGTGGAAATAATCCGTCCCGGGCGACCGAAATATTGTTCTGCCAACGTGCCGATGCCAGCGTCACTTGGTGCGGTTTGGTAAAGCTCAACGAATAGCAACGCACTGAAGGTTAACAGCGTCCAAAGTCCGAGCAAAAGAAATAACGTGGCACTAAAGCCAATACCTGCAGAAGTGAGCGGCATCGCCAACATACCTGCGCCAATCATCGTACCTGCTACGAGCAGTGTACTTCCCACGGTTTTATTCATAGAGGCTCCTTATTGTGTATTTTAAAATTGACAGTAATTGTATTGTAAATTTTACACTGTGTAAAATAAAGATTGTGATTTACATCACAAATTTGCCATTTTGTCTAAAATTGAGCGGAGAAATTGCGTATATTGGTTTCACAATTTGTTGTTTTTAAGGTGCATTATGTCATTGCCTCACTATTTTCAAGACCTTTCCATACTCCACATTAATACCACGCCGCACCATGCCTATTTTATTCCTCATGCGACACATAAAAGTGCGGTAGAAAATCCCAGAGAATATTCAGATTATTTCATTCCTTTAAACGGAAATTGGCAGTTTCAGTATTTTTCAAGCTATTGGGATCTGCCGGAAAACTTCCTTCAACTCACCCCCAATCGTCAGCTTCCTGTGCCGTCAAATTGGCAGAATCACGGATACGATCAACATCAATACACCAATGTCAATTATCCTTTTCCCTTTGATCCGCCTTATGTTCCGCAACAAAACCCATGCGGTTGGTATCAACGCCGATTGAACTTGACACCCAAAGCTAATAAGCGTTATTTGCTGAATTTTGAAGGCGTGGACAGTTGCTTGTTTTTATATCTCAATGAACAATTTGTGGGTTATAGCCAAATCAGTCATTGCACCTCAGAATTTGATGTAACGAATTATTTACAGTCTAGCAAAAATAACATCACGGTTATCGTGCTGAAATGGTGTGATGGCAGTTATTTGGAAGATCAAGATAAATTCCGAATGTCAGGCATTTTCCGTGATGTTTATGTGTTGGAACGGGAAGCCCATTATTTACAGGATTTCTTTATAAAAACGGCATTAAACGATGATTTCACGGCAGCGAATATCACGGTGGAATGTGTTTTCTCTGATCATCATGGGCAAGACATTCATTGGCAACTCTTTGATCCCAAACAGCATTTAGTGGCGGAAAAGTGCGGTCAAGATTTCGAATGTTTTCTTGCTCAGCCAATTTTATGGAATGCCGAACAACCAAATCTTTACACGCTAGTTTTTCGTTATGGTTCAGAGGTGATTTGTCAGCGTATCGGCTTGCGTAAAATTGAGGTAAAAAATGGCGTGTTATTGTTCAATGGACAAGCGATTAAATTTAAAGGGGTCAATCGACATGACAGCGATCCACACACCGGTTATGTCATTCATCGTGAGCAGGCATTGCAGGATTTACGCCTGATGAAACAGCATAATTTTAATGCCATCCGCACAGCACATTATCCCAATGCGCCTTGGTTTACCGAACTCTGCGACCAATACGGTTTTTATGTCATCGCCGAAAGCGATATTGAATCTCATGGCACCAATGCCGTGTATGTACCGACACCAGAAAGCAGCATTTTACTTGGCGTGAAAACTGACATCGATCAGGATGCCATTCGACAACAAACGATTGACAATTATTGTTACACGGCTCGCGCGCCTGAATTTAAAAACGCGATTTTAGACCGCACCTATGCCAACGTGGAGCGGGATAAAAACCGCACTTCGGTGGTGATTTGGTCGCTCGGTAATGAAAGTGGCTACGGTGAAAATTTTGAAGCAGCCGCCGCCTGGGTGAAAGCGCGTGATCCCAGCCGTTTAGTCCATTATGAAAATGCGATTTTCCAGCATTCCGCCCATCAAAATGACACCTCAAATTTAGACTTGCACAGTGAAATGTACACGGCCCCCGAAGACATGGACGCCTATTTTGTCAATCCACAAAATCGCAAACCTTATATCTTTTGCGAATATTTGCACGCGATGGGCAATTCTTGCGGCGATGCGGAAGATTATTTCCTCGCGATGCAAAAATATCCCGGTGCCTGTGGTGGTTTTGTGTGGGAATGGTGCAATCATTCGCCCTATTTAGCAGGAACCGACCGCATGGGTTACGGTGGCGATTTTGGCGATGCCCCCAATGATGGAAATTTCTGCGCTGATGGTTTGGTGACGGCAGATCGTCAAATTCAAAGTAACTTATTAGAGCTAAAAAACGTACAACGCCCCATTCGTGCCCAGTTAAAAGACGGCAAGGTGTGGCTGACCAATTATTGGGATTTCACGAATACCGCCGAGCGCTTAAGCATTCGCTATCAACTTTCAGAAAATGGTATTGTCATGCAAGAAGGAAAAATAAATGGGCTCCAAATTGCGCCAAAAAACACTGCACTTTTGCCACTGGAACTGCCTACAGATAACGGCAATTTATGGTTGTTAACCTTATTCTACGAACAATGTCACGCCACTGATTTCGTGCCGGTGACATATATTTTAGGCTTCGATCAGCTCAATCTTTTTCATCGCCCAAGATTGCCAATCATGCCACCATTGGGCGTTGAGCCACCAACAAAAGCCACGTTTTCGGTACAGGAAGATACCAAGCATATTCGTGTACAACAACAAGATCATTGTTATGTGTTTGATAAGCAAAAGGGCATTTTGCAGCAGGTTTCCCATCAGGGCGAATCCTTGTTGCAACAGCCGTTGGATTTCAATATTTGGCGCGCGCCTTTAGATAACGATGGCTTAATCAACGCGCACTGGCAAGCGGCAGGATACGATCGCGCAATCACTCGCGCCTATGAATGCCATGTGACACAATATGAAAGTGCGGTTGAAATTAAAGTCAAATCAGCATTAGTGGCGGTATCCAAGGCCCGAATTTTAACCTTAGACGTCATCTATCGCCTAGATGAAGTTGGCACATTACACATCAAAATTCATGGGGAAAAAGCACCGCACTTGCCTTTCTTACCGCGTTTTGGTTTACGTTTCTGTTTAGCTCGCGCCTATCAACAGGCTGAATATTTCGGTTATGGCCCAACAGAAAGCTATATTGATAAACATCAGTCTTCCCTGTTAGGCCGTTATCACACCACAGTTCGGCAAAATCATGTGCCTTATTTGAAGCCACAGGAAAATGGTAGCCATTATGGCTGTTCTTACGTTAAAGTGCGGTCAGAAAATCGGCAGATTTTTATCACGGCAACTACACCGTTTAGTTTCAATCTTTCGCCTTATCGCCAAGAAGAATTGGCAATCAAAAAACATCACGATGATCTTGTCGAAAGCAACAGTACTGTGCTGTGTATTGATTACAAAATGAGTGGCATTGGGTCAAATTCCTGCGGACCTGCATTAAAACAGCCATACCGTTTAAACGAAACGCTGTTTGATTTTGACGTGAAATGCCATTTTTTGACGCATTCAATTTAGAGCAAGAAAAAAGGGGGATTTCTCCCCCTTGTTACAGAACAATTTTCTGCTTTACTTGCCTTCAACTTCACCTTTCACGGCATTTTTAAATTCTGCCGCTTTTTCAGATACGGCATCCGCCGCCTGATTCGCTTTTTCTGCTGCCGCGTCTTTCATTTCGCCCGCTTTCGTTGCCATGGAATTCATTTTTTCCGCAGCAGCATCTTTTGCTGCTGACGCTTTTTCAGCTGCGGCTTCTTTCATTTCGCCCGCTTTGGTTGCCATGGAATTCATTTTTTCCGCAGCAGCATCTTTTGCTGCTAGCACTTTTTCAGCTGCGGCTTCTTTCATTTCGCCCGCTTTGGTCGCCATGGAATCCATTTTTTCCGCAGCAGCATCTTTTGCTGCTGACGCTTTTTCAGCTGCGGCTTCTTTCATTTCGCCCGCTTTGGTTGCCATGGAATTCATTTTTTCCGCAGCAGCATCTTTTGCTGCTAGCACTTTTTCAGCTGCGGCTTCTTTCATTTCGCCCGCTTTGGTCGCCATGGAATCCATTTTTTCTGCGGTAGCCTCTTTGGCAGCGGTCATTTTATCCGCCATTTGTTCTTTCATAGCCTCTTTCATTTCACCGGCTTTCGCTGCCATCTCATCCATTTTTTCTGCAGCAGCTTCTTTGGCAGCGGTCATTTTATCTGCCATTTGTTCTTTCATAGCCTCTTTCATTTCGCCCGCTTTCGCTGCCATCGCATCCATTTTTTCTGCAGCAACGGCTTGCGCGTCTTTTACCGCATCTGTTGTGCTGTTTTTCATGTCTTTTGCGGCGTTGACAACCGCGTCTTTCGCTTCAGACACACTGGCTTTTGCCTGTTCAACGTGCTGTGAGGTTTTGCTGTCATCACAACCGGTCATGCTGAATGTCGCGCCTAAAACTAAAGCGGCTAATAGTGATTTTTTCATTGTAGCTCCTAATGCATATTAATAATTAAATAGAAATGCTTTACGTCATCAATTCGTAAAGCAGACCATAGTCTGTCGTAAAACAGCATAAAAAGAAACCGAATTTACGCAATTTTACTCACATATTTTATGTCGTTTACCTTCGGCTGATCGTTATCCCAATGAATATCGACAATCGTGGCAGGATAAAAACTCGCCGGATTTCGACCGCACAACTCCTTCACAATATCCCCCACCAAAGGCAAATGAGAGATCAACAGGAGATTACGATGCCCTTCTTTTTCCAACAAAGCCACATAAGAACTCACCAAGCCGGAATCTCCATAAGGCGTAATGCCTTCCCACACTTCCAATTTATCGGAAAGTTGTTGCTCAAAAACCTGATTAATTTCATCAAAGGTTTCTAAAGCACGGGTATAAGGGCTCACCAAGACTTTATCGAACTCAAGTGCGGTGGATTTTAGCCACATTCCTTGAAGTCGGGATTGTTCTCTGCCGTTAGCGTTAAGATGACGCGCTTTATCCGAGTTCGCCATCAATTCCGCTTCGCCATGACGCATAATAAATAAATGCATTTATAACGACCTTAAAGATTAATTGGCTTTCACCGCTTCCGCGATTTCTTCTGCACATTGCTGAGCCAATGCGCCGTCTTCACATTCCACCATTACGCGAATTAACGGCTCAGTGCCTGATTTACGCAGTAAAATACGTCCTTTGCCGGCCAAGCGCTTTTCAACCTCGGCAGCCACCGCTTTCACGGCGTCGCTTTCTAATGGGTTATTACCCCCGGCAAAACGCACGTTAATTAACACTTGTGGGAATAATTTGACTGCATTGGCTAATTCGTTCAGCGACAAATGATGTTTTACCATTGCTGTCAACACGGCTAAAGAAGCGATAATGCCATCGCCGGTCGTATTGCGATCAGCAATAATAATATGCCCCGAGTTTTCACCGCCTAAACCCCAGCCGCGTTCTTGCATTTGTTCCAACACATAACGGTCGCCCACATTGGCGCGCACAAACGGAATGGCTAATTGTTTTAAGGCAAGTTCAAGACTCATATTGCTCATTAAGGTGCCTACGACACCGCCTTGCAAACGCCCTTCGCGCAAGGCTTCACGGGCAATAATAAATAATATTTGGTCACCATCAACTTTATTACCGAGATGATCCACCATAATTAAACGGTCACCATCACCATCGTACGCTAACCCCACATCCGCTTTTACTTCTAACACTTTTTGTTGCAACGCTTTAATATCCGTTGCACCGCATTTTTCATTAATATTCATGCCATTCGGATGGGTACCAATTTCAATGACTTCCGCGCCTAATTCACGCATAACATTCGGCGCAATATGGTAGGTTGCTCCATTGGCACAATCCACGACTATTTTATAACCTTCTAAACTCAAGTGAGCCGGAAACGTACTTTTACAGAATTCAATATAACGGCCTGCAGCATCTTTAATTCGGCTGGCGCGACCTAATTCAGCAGATTCAACACAGTCCATCGGTTGCTCCAACATGGCTTCGATGGCTTCCTCCACATCATCGGGTAATTTCGTCCCTTGTGTAGAAAAGAATTTAATCCCATTGTCATAATACGGATTATGGGAAGCGGAAATCACGATACCGGCTTCCGCGCGGAAAGTGCGGGTTAAATAAGCAATCGCCGGCGTCGGCATTGGGCCGGTAAATGCGGCAGATAAACCGGCTGCTGCCAAACCGGCCTCAAGGGCAGACTCAAGCATATAGCCCGAAATTCGGGTATCTTTACCAATCAGCACGACGCGAGATCCTTGTGTCGCTAGCACTTTACCAGCAGCCCAACCGAGTTTTAAAACAAAATCAGGCGTAATCGGATGGCTACCGACTTTGCCACGCACACCATCCGTCCCAAAATATTTACGTTCAGCCATGTTTCAATTCCTTCTCAATAAAAATATTATTTTATGCTATCGTTCTTCCGATGACACAGCTAGCCTCCGACAGCACAACTACGTATTTAAGCATTTTTCGTTGCCAGCCAAATTTTAAGCGCATCGGCCGTTTCACCGACATCATGCACACGCAAAATGCTGGCGCCTTTCATCGCAGCAATTAATGCGGCAGCCACACTACCCACTGTCCGTTGTTCTACAGGCTTATCCAACACGGCACCAATCATAGATTTACGGGAAATTCCCGCCAACACCGGATACCCTTGTTCACAGAAAACAGAAAATTGTTGTAACAAACAATAATTATGTTGCACGCTTTTGCCAAAACAAAAGCCAGGATCCCAAATCAGATTCTCTTTTTTGATTCCGGAAGCCAAACATTGTTCCGTTCTCTGCTGCATAAATTTTAAAACATCCGCCACCACATCATCGTAATGCGGATTAAGCTGCATTGTTCGCGGTTGCCCTTGCATATGCATAATGCACACCGGCAATGCCAAACGAACGGCAGTTTGTAATGCATCCGGTTCTTGCAAAGCACGAATATCATTAATCAGATCCATGCCCACCTTAGCGGCCTCTTGCATCACCTGCGCTTTGGAGCTATCCACCGAAATCCAGCAATCGAACCGTTTTCTTACCGCCTCAACTAAAGGAACAACCCGCTCAAGTTCCTCTTCTAACGTCACCTCTTCTGCTGCCATCGGGCGGGTTGATTCTCCTCCAATATCAATAATCGATGCGCCTTGATTCAACATCGTTTCAACTTGGAACAACGCCTTGTCTAATTGGAAAAATTTACCGCTATCAGAAAAAGAATCCGGGGTGAAATTGAGGATCCCCATAATTTTAGGGGTAGAAAGATCGAGTGTTTTATTATTTGCTGTTAATTTCATAGATTATTCGCTTACTGTTTAGGTAAAAAGTGCGGTGTATTATAAGCGAATTTTTGACACCTGCAAAAATCCGCCGCCTGCCTTATCAAGAAAAATTCGCCCTTGAAAACGACCGCACTTTTATTCGCCTGATAACATAAAACTTTCCCGCAATTGCTGTAATTGATCACGCACAGCGGCGGCTTTTTCAAATTCCAAATCTTGCGCAAACTTATACATTTGCTGTTCCAGTTTCTTGATTTGTTGTTGATATTCTTTCGGTGATGTCGGCACGGCATAAAGTGCGGTCGGTTCTGCCACCATTTTTCCGCGTTGTTTATTGGCTTTCGCTTTTTGATTGGCACCCTGACCGATGTCTAACAATTCGCCCACTTTTTTATTTAACGCCTGCGGCACAATGCCGTGATCTTCATTGTATTTCGTTTGTTTTTCACGGCGGCGATTAGTTTCCGTAATGGTTTTTTCCATCGACTTGGTGATACTGTCCGCATACAAAATCGCTTTACCATTCAAGTTTCGCGCAGCACGTCCGATGGTTTGAATTAAAGAACGTTCAGAACGCAAGAAACCTTCTTTATCTGCATCTAAAATCGCCACGAGGGAGACTTCGGGAATATCCAAGCCTTCGCGTAATAAGTTAATCCCGACCAGCACATCAAATTCGCCTAGGCGCAAATCACGGATAATTTCCACACGCTCCACCGTATCGATATCGGAGTGCAAATAACGCACTCGAATCCCGTGTTCATCTAAATAATCCGTTAAATCTTCCGCCATTTTTTTAGTCAGCGTCGTCACTAAAACACGCTCGTTTTTATCCGCTCTTTGACGCGCTTCAGAAAGCAAATCATCCACCTGAATAGACACCGGGCGAATTTCAATTTGCGGATCCAGCAAGCCTGTTGGACGCACAACCTGATCGATAATTTCAGCCCCGGATTTTTCTAACTCATAAGGCCCCGGTGTCGCTGAAACATAGATGGTTTGCGGAGCCAAGCGCTCAAATTCCTCAAAACGCAACGGACGGTTATCCAACGCTGAAGGTAAACGGAAACCATATTCCACCAACGTTTCTTTACGGGAACGGTCGCCACGATACATCCCGCCGATTTGCGGTACCGTGACGTGAGATTCATCAATAATTAAAATCGCATCAGACGGCATATAGTCAAATAAGGTTGGCGGCGGTTCCCCTTCATTTCTGCCCGACAGATAACGTGAGTAGTTTTCAATCCCCGAGCAATAACCCAGCTCATTCATCATTTCAATATCAAATTGAGTACGTTGGCTAATGCGTTGTTCTTCTAACAATTTATTCTCTTTAATGAAATATTCCCGTCGTTGTGCCAGTTCCACTTTGATTTTTTCAATGGCATCTAAAATGCGCTCACGCGGTGTGACGTAGTGCGTTTTCGGATATACGGTGAAACGTGGCACGGCACCAAAGCTGCTTCCGGTGAGCGGATCGAATAAGCTTAAACGCTCAATTTCATCATCAAATAATTCTATGCGTACTGCGCGTTCATCAGATTCTGCCGGGAAAATATCGATAATTTCCCCACGTACACGAAACGTACCGCGCTGAAATGCCTGATCGTTACGCGTATATTGCAATTCTGCCAACTTCGCCAAAATCTGACGCTGATTAATTATCGCCCCTTGCTGCAGGTGCAACATCATTTGCAAGTAAGAATCCGGGTCGCCCAAACCATAAATAGCGGAAACCGAGGCAACCACAATGGTATCCCGACGTTCCAGAAAAGATTTGGTGGCGGACAAACGCATTTGCTCGATTTGATCGTTAATAGACGCATCTTTTTCAATGAAGGTATCACTGCTCGGCACATAAGCTTCCGGCTGGTAATAATCATAGTAAGAGACAAAATATTCCACCGCATTTTCAGGGAAAAACGCTTTCATTTCCGCATAAAGCTGCGCCGCAAGGGTTTTATTTGGCGCAAGCAACATAGCCGGTCGGTTTAACTGCGCAATCACATTGGCAATCGTAAAGGTTTTTCCGGAACCCGTAACGCCCAGTAAGGTTTGGTGAGCCAAGCCGTCTTCTAAATTTTCGGCGAGTTTGGCAATCGCCTGTGGCTGATCGCCGGAAGGTTTGAAATCGGAATGAAGAATGAAAGGTTTGGTATTAATTTTCTCTGACATAAAGTGCGGTCATTTTTTACGGTATATTCTAAATGCCGCGCATTTTAACACATTTCTCACTCCAAATTGAGTGATAAAAAATGAAGTTTTACACAGAGTTATATTTGTCAAGTGGCCGAAATCACAAATTTATAAAAAATTTTTAAAAATTTCTCTAGATTTTTGTTAACTATTTGAAAAATAAAAAAATGTCATTTTACAATCAATTTTATCTTGGATTTCAATAAAGCCTGATTTTATCGGGGATGGCAGGATTTTTAAAATAATAACCCACAAACTTATCCACAGAGTTTGTGGATAGAAAATTGACGCTGAAAAAGTAAAAAATTTTTCTTTAGGGTGTTGACAATATATGTTCGGATAAGTAACATACGCGACCTATCTTTTGATACCAAATGATACTGAATTATTCCTCCTTAGTTCAGTCGGTAGAACGGTGGACTGTTAATCCATATGTCGCTGGTTCAAGTCCAGCAGGAGGAGCCAATTTTTTGTCTTTTGGTTCAATCGTTTTTATTTGTCTCCTTTTATAAAAACAGTAATTTCCAAAAGATTTTGAGCCCATAGCCTCCTTATGGGCTTATTTTTTTTCTGCTGAATCCTTTTTGTTTTTCTATCATCTCGCAAATAACACCGCGCCTCCACTCATCGGCAATGTTGTGCCATAAAGCAAAGCCAGCGCAAAGAACAGCATAATGCCACCTGCTACCAGTTTCATCAGTGCCTCACTGTGATAACGTGTAAAACCTTTGCCGTACCAATTCCCAAGCGTGATCGCTAGATGTCTCGTGTATTTTACAAGCGCCGCAAAAAGCGCCAACATCAACCCTGTTCCTAATGACATTGCCAAAGTCGCCACCACGCCCCATAGGTAAATATCCAGCATATAAGATAAAAAGAGCACAAAGATAGCACCGCTACAAGGGCGCATACCAATGCTTAAAATCACCAGTAACTGCGATTTCCAATCTTCGGCTTTTTTTAATTGTTGGGCATTGGGTAAATGCTGATGACCACAGGCGCAGACATGAGCGTGGGCGTGTTCCGTGGAAAAAGTGCGGTGATTTTTGACCGCACTTTGCGAAGAAGTTTGCGAAGAAGAAAGTGGCGTAAGTTTGTTAATTTGAAAAATAGTTGTCGATGGTTTTTTCCGCAAGCGGCTACCTTGATAGATCCAATAGAGCCCTAACCCGGCAAGCAATAAAAATGCGCCTCGCTCCAGCCACAACTGGCTTAATTTAAAATAACGAGAGGAGAGATTCAACACGATCAATACGACAGAGGTCGCCACCACCGCCACAATGCCCTGTGTAAGGGAGGAAAAGACACTGAGTTTAATGCTTTGCTTTAACCGACTCTCATGTGTCGATAAATAACTTGCGATGATGAATTTGCCGTGCCCCGGTCCCAGCGCATGGATAACACCGTATAAAAAACTCGCTGTAATGAGCGTTACGCCGGCCGCCGCTGAATGTTGTTGAATGTGGTGTAAATTATCGCTGATCAACTGATTGAACAGTCGCTGCCAATCGGCTATCTGAGTAAACAACCGAGGAAAGGCGTAAGCAAGAAAGAAAATTAAAAAAAGAAGAAAAGTAAAATAAACTAGCCGTAATTTCATAGACATGGTTGATGAACAAAAGGACTTCGTTCTCCTTATGTGACGGAAATTCCGTCAATCAATATTATATTCAAAAGGCGCATGGCAATGACCATACGCCTTTCCCTTATTAGTCAATGGGTTATTCCCAGTATTTTTTCTTCGAGGTATGCCCCAGCCCCGGATTGAAGCTATTTGTCGGATCAAGAGATTTATAGAATTTACGCAACTCCGGCTTGGCTTCATACAAATGCCCCACGTTGTGTTCCGCCGGGTATTGTGCGCCACGCTTATCAAGCAATTCTAGCATTTGATGTTCCAATTCCATGCAATCATAGCCTTTTTTGACAATGTAGTCCTGATGGAACACATGGCACATAAAATGCCCGTAATACAATTTATGGCTGATTTTTTGGTCGATCTCCAGCGGCAGGGTTTCAAACCACTCACGATCGTTGCGGCGTAATGCAATATCCAGAGCCACAATGTCTTCCACCTCTTTTTCATGAATCGCACGATAACGAATCGCAGCTGAGGCCACAGCAAAGCGGTGTAACATTGCCGCTTGCGTTTCTACAGCATCACATTCAAAGAAAGCGCCTTTGCTGCCCTCTTTAAAGTAAGAGGTAAGATAATCTCGTGCTTCTTGCACACCATCACCGCCCATTTTAACAATCAAGTGATGTTCGTATTGATCACGATATTGCCACAATTTTTTCGGCAAATGTTCCGGCAAAATACGAGAGAGGGCTTGCATCATCTTATCACTGAGATGGTTTGGCAAGAAATCTATTTTTTTCGCCCATCGATCGACTCTGGCTTTCAAAGCAAACAATTTTGGTAACCAATGCGTACCAAATTTTTTAATCACCCAAAACGTATCTTTGCCATACTTAGCTGCCACATCAAACGCATCGCGGTGAATATATTCGCCGGAAATCGGTAGCTGTTTAAAATTCGCCAACATATGACGACGAAGATCATTTAATGTCTCTGTTTGATTAGTGCCAATATAAAATACCGCCGTATTTTTCTCTGCCACAAAGGTATCTAACCGTACCGCAAAAATCGCTAATTTCCCTGCACAACCGGACGCCTCATAATGACGCGCCGGATCCGCGTTGAAACGTGCCGGGCTGTCTTCATCCACTTGGCGTACATGGTTGCAGTAAGCATGATCGTGACCTTTGCCACAATCTAATTGGATGTCTTTGCGTTGATAACGTTGGTTCTCTAAATTCGCTAACATTTCTTCCGGCGTTTCACCTAAATCAATGCCTAAGTGATTCACCAGTTGTAATTCGCCCTGCTCTGTTAATTGCGCATAAAGCGCCATTTCTGTGTAAGCCGGACCACGTTGTACCAACGCCCCACCGGAGTTATTACAAATACCGCCGATCACCGAGGCACCAATACAGGAAGAACCGATGACAGAGTGCGGTTCGCGTCCGTGCGGTTTTAAAGCGATCTCTAATTCATTTAGCGTAGAACCCGGCAAACAAACCACTTGTTGTGCATCATTAATTAATTGAATACCTGAAATGCGCATGGCGTTGATAATCACAATGTCGCGATCATAGTCATTGCCATCGGGCGTAGAACCGCCGGTTAAACCGGTATTGGCGGCTTGGGCGATAACAATGACATCGGCTGCCACACAAGCTTTAAGAATCGCCCAAAATTCCGTTAAATTTCCCGGTCGAACCACCGCCAACGCGTTTCCATTCCCAAAACGATAACCGCTACGATAGGCTTCCGATTGGCTTGGGTCGGTAATCAAATATTTGTCGCCGACAATTTGACGAAGTTGACTAATTAATGAAGCACTGGTCATCGATTGTTACTCCTATGTTAAAAATTATGTTGTCAAGAAACGCAAAAAGCATAACAGAATATACGCCACAAGACAGTGAAAAACACGCTTTTTTTTGACCGCACTTGAGCCGAGAAAGCAAGATTTTAAGCATAGCTGAAACAATTAAGTTAACGAGATCACAAATTTTAATAAAATGTTAACTTTTTTTGATAACTAGATCACATTTTCCCAAAATAGGTATATTTTTTTTAGGACTACTCCATAAAATGCGACAAATGTTTTAATGTCCCATTTATGATACAGGAGCCAATATGTCTTTTTTCCTAAGCGTATTCCCCATTGTTTTACTCATTTATCTCATGGTTAAGCGTAATGCCTTACCGTCTTATGTTGCTTTACCTTGGGTGGCTGTGCTGGTGATGGTCGTGCATTTATTGCACTTCCATACAGATATTGTCACGATCAGTGCAAACATCGCTTCTGCGATCGTTGCTGTACAAACCCCGATCACCGTTATTTTCGGTGCGATTTTATTTAACCGTTTCAGTGAAGTCTCCGGTGCAACTGACATTATGCGCAAATGGTTGGGTAACATTAACCCAAATCCGGTGGCGCAACTGATGATTATCGGTTGGGCGTTTGCCTTTATGATTGAAGGCGCCAGTGGTTTCGGTACGCCAGCCGCCATTGCCGCGCCAATTCTGATGGGCTTAGGTTTTAATCCATTAAAAGTCGCGATGCTTGCCTTAATTATGAACTCCGTGCCGGTGTCTTTCGGTGCGGTCGGCACACCAACATGGTTCGGTTTTGGTCCGCTTAAATTGTCTGAAGACATGGTACTAGAAGTCGGCTCCATCACAGCACTGATTCACTCTGTGGCAGCCCTGCTTATCCCATTGTTAGCATTGCGTGTACTCGTCAGCTGGAAAGATATTCGCCAAAACTTGGTCTTTATTTATATCAGTGTCTTTGCTTGCGTCGTACCTTATTTACTGATTGCACAATTTAACTATGAATTCCCATCTTTAGTGGGCGGCGCAATCGGGTTGTTTGTTTCCGTCTGGGCGGCAAATCGCAATATCGGGTTAGCAAAAGTCGAAAACACATTGGATAGCAATGCGGTAACCACCGGTCAAGTGGTTAAAGCCCTCTTCCCTACCGGTTTGTTAATTGCGTTTTTAGTCGTAACACGTATTCACCAACTGCCGTTTAAAGCGATGATGAACGACACCACCGTTTGGTTTACTACCGCGTTAGGTTCATTAGGGACATTCGAAATCAGTAAAGGCCTTATCTTCAGCCTAAAAAATATCTTCGGATCAGATGTTTCCTCAAGCTATAAATTGCTTTATGTGCCGGCATTAATTCCATTTGTTATCACCGTATTAATCGCGATTCCGGTATTCGGCGTTTCCGGTGCCAAAATCAAAGATATTTTTTCCACCAGCTTAAAACAATCCAAAAATCCATTTATCGCCTTAATGGGTGCCTTAGTAATGGTGAACTTAATGTTAGTGGGTGGCGAACATTCTATGGTGAAAATTATTGGCCGCACCTTTGCAGAAGTCACCGGCGATGACTGGACGATTTTCTCCTCTTACCTTGGTGCAGTCGGTGCGTTCTTCTCCGGTTCTAACACCGTATCGAACCTAACCTTTGGTAGTGTACAATTATCCACTGCAGAAACGACCGGTTTATCCGTGGCATTAATCTTGGCACTACAATCAGTCGGTGGTGCAATGGGTAACATGGTATGTATTAATAATATCGTTGCCGTGTCCTCCGTATTAAACATTCAAAATCAAGAAGGCACCATCATCAAAACCACGATCATTCCAATGGTGATTTACGGTATTATTGCTGCACTTTGTGCCACCCTGTTAATTCCGTTGTTATACACGTTGTAGCGGCAACATATAAAATTAACTCAAAAAACGACCGCACTTTTGCGGTCGTCATTTAATTTTTTAACTGATTTTTCTTTTTGAATATTGGAGTATTACTATGAATGTGAATTTCTACGTGACCTGTATTGCCGACGTAGTAAAGAGCGGTGTGGCAAAAAACACCGTTCTGTTACTGGAAAAGTTAGGCTGTCAGGTGACCTTTTTAGAAAAACAAGGTTGCTGTGGACAACCTGCGTTAAACAGCGGCTATACCAAACAAGCCCTTCCCGGCATGAAAAACTTGGTCGAAACCTTTGAAGTCAACGATTACCCTATCGTCGCCCCTGCCGGATCTTGCGTTTATGCCGTTAAAAATTACCCGGATTATTTCACGCGCGCCAATGAACCGGAATGGGCGGAACGCGCGAAAAAAGTCGCTGCTCGTTTCTATGACTTAACGGATTTTATCGTCAATAAACTCGGCGTGACCGACATCGGTGCCCATCTACCGGGTCGTGCAGTTTATCACCCCTCCTGCAGTCTATTCCGTAAACTTGGCATCGTGGATGAGCCGATCACATTACTAAAACACGTTAAAGGTTTGGAACTGTTACCCATTCACAATCAACAAACCTGTTGCGGATTTGGTGGCACGTTCTCGGTCAAAATGGCAGAAATTTCCGGTGAAATGGTAAAAGAAAAAGTGGAACACGTTGAGGAAGTCGAACCTGAATACTTAATTGGCGCAGACGTGAGCTGTTTACTCAATATCGGTGGTCGCCTACAACGTGAAGGCAGCAAAATCAAAGTGATGCACATCGCAGAAGTGTTAATGCAGGAGTAATAAAGTATGTCATTAAAAACCAGCAATCTTGCATTTAAAGCACGCGTTGATCGCGAAGTCCATAATGAAATCATGCGCAAAGCGGTGGTAAAAGCCCAAGAAACTATCGGCACAAACCGTCAAAAAATGGTGGATGAGTTAGGCCACTGGGAAGAATGGCGTGATTTGTCGAAACAAATCCGTAACCACGTTTTAGCAAACCTTGATGCCTATTTATACCAACTGAGCGAAAAAGTCATGGAAAACGGCGGTAAGGTTTATTTTGCTGAAACCGCCGAAGAAGCCACCGAATACATTCGCCAAGTCGCGCTGAAAAAGAATGCCAAGAAAATCGTGAAATCCAAATCCATGGTAACTGAAGAAATTGGATTAAATGGCGTGTTGGAAAAAGAGGGCATGCAAGTCATTGAAACCGATTTAGGGGAATATTTATTGCAAATTTCCGGTGACAAGCCATCTCACATCGTGGTACCTGCGATTCACAAAGATCGTCACCAAATTCGTAAAGATTTACATGAAAAACTCGGCTATGAAGGTGCAGAAACACCTGAAGACATGACCCGTTTCGTGCGTGAAAAAATTCGTCAGGATTTCTTAGAAGCAGACATCGGCATTAGCGGTTGTAACTTTGCTGTGGCGGAAACCGGCTCTGTTTGCTTGGTCACAAATGAGGGTAACTTACGTTTAGCCACCACCCTTCCTAAAACCCACATTGCCGTGATGGGGATGGAACGCTTGGCACCGACGTTCCAAGAAGTAGACGTGTTAATTACCATGCTGGCCCGTAGTGCGGTGGGCGCCAGATTAACCGGTTACAACACCTGGCTTACCGGCCCTCGTCTTGCCGGAGAAACCGATGGCCCGGAAGAGTTCCATTTAGTGATTGTCGATAACGGTCGTTCCGATATTCTGGCTTCCGAATTCCAAGAAGTTTTACGTTGTATTCGTTGCGGTGCCTGCTTAAATACTTGCCCAGCATACCGTCAAATCGGTGGTCATGGTTACGGCTCCATTTATCCGGGCCCAATTGGTGCAGTGATTTCGCCATTACTTGGCGGCTATGACGAATTCAAAGAATTGCCGTATGCCTGTTCCTTATGTAATGCCTGTAATTCTGTTTGCCCGGTACGCATTCCGTTAGCCCAACTGATTTTAAAACACCGTGAAAAAATGGTGGAACAAGGCAAAACGCCGGCATTGGAACGCTTATCCATTTTCGGTTTTGGCTTTGCCAATTCACATCCAGCCTTATGGAAAATCGGTGTAAACACCGGCGCCAAATTAGCGGGTAAACTCATTAAGAACGGCAAAGCGCCAATTAAAATGGGTGCCTTGGCAGAATGGACAAAAGCCCGTGATTTACCGACACCTGAAGGCGAAAGCTTCCGCCAATGGTTCAGCAAAAGAGGATCAAACTAATGGATTTACAAAATAGAGAAAACTTCCTCAATAAATTGGCAGCCAAAATGGGCAAACAACGTGCCAATGTGCCGGAAAGCATGGCGACACCGGTAAATACTTATCCGACAGAACGCCTGACCCATCTCTCCCAAGCAGAACTTTGCGAAGAATTTGTAAACTTCGCCAAAGTGATGATGGTGGATGTGGTTGTGACGTCAGAAACGTTAGCAAAACAGACCGCACTTGAGCTTTGCGAAAAATACGGTGGCGGCAATATCGTGTTAAACGACGACCCTCGTCTGGAGGAACTCGGTATTACCCAAGCGGTTCAAGAAAAATACACTTGCCACATTTGGTCACCGGAACAGGCGGAAGCCAACATTACCAAATCGGAACAAGCCAATATCGGGATCGTTTACGCCGAATACGGTTTAACCGAATCGGGCGGCATTGTGCTATTTTCCCAAGCCGAACGTGGTCGTTCTGTGAGCTTACTGCCGGAGAAATCCATTGTTGTTGTACGCAAAAGCAAGATACTCCCTCGTGTAGCACAACTGGCAAAAATCCTAC